>WNGF01005996.1_pt1 | contig 22789 bp, 20 predicted proteins | sample 5400641 | NCBI WGS metagenome assembly WNGF01 (sample SAMN13153371, study PRJNA577476) | soil metagenome | isolation source: 80 cm soil or saprolite under grassland replicate 2 | place: USA:California | collected 2016-06-15 | reverse complement strand
GTAGCCGCCGAAGTCCTGCGTCCAGTAGACGTATCCGCTCGGGGCCACGGCCACGCCGATCCCGGTCACGACGTAGTCGCCGTATTCGATGTTGAAGCGGTGCCCGTCCGACCCGAGCCACGCGCTCACGACGGAGGTCGCGGTCGTGAATCCGTAGGCGATGTTCTCCCCGGCCGGTGCCCACGGGTAGCCGCAAGCCGCCATCCGGTCGAACGCGGACCGATAGACCGGCGGCGCCGGGTCGTCGTGGCCGAAGTACTGGTAGTAGCCCATGTGCAGCGACTTCCATTCGGCCGATGCGGTGAGCCGTGGGGACGGCTTGAGCGCCCCTAGCCCCAGCGTCGCCCGGTGCAGGTTGACGAGATCGAGGGCGGCGCTCGCCAGGTCGGGTCGCAGCGTTCCCCATCCCGCTCCGGGAATGCAGTCGCCGACCGTGGCAGTCGCAGACGGAGCGACCGCGCCGGGAATCGCTAACGCGGCCGCGAGGACTGCAAGCTTGATCGATTTTCCCCCCACGGAACGGCCTGAGACTAGCGTGCGGACCGGTTAGTCTCAATACGTGACTCAGGTGGCGCAGGAATCGGAGACGTTTGCGGCCCGCCGGCGCAGGATGGCCGAGCTCGTGCTCGAGCTGCGCGAACGCACGGCCCAGGTGGCCGCGGGCGGCGGCGCGAAGGCGATCGAGCGCCACCGCTCGAGAGGGAAGCTGCTCGCGCGGGAACGGATCGATCGCCTCGTCGATCCCGACAGCGCATTCCTCGAGCTGAACGCTCTGGCCGCGTGGGACCTGTACGACGGCCAGGCCCCGTCGGCGGGGATCGTCACCGGTATCGGCGTGGTCGAGGGCAGGGAGTGCGTGATCGTGGCGAACGACGCCACGGTCAAGGGCGGAACGTACTTCCCGCTCACGGTCAAGAAGCACCTTCGCGCCCAGGAAGTGGCCGAGCAGAACCACCTTCCTTGCATCTACCTCGTCGACTCCGGCGGCGCTTTCCTTCCGCTACAGGACGAGGTCTTCCCCGACCGCGACCACTTCGGCCGGATCTTCTTCAACCAGGCGCGCATGTCGGCCAAGGGAATGCCGCAGATCGCGGTCGTCGTCGGCTCCTGTACAGCAGGCGGGGCGTACGTGCCCGCGATGAGCGACGAGACCGTGATCGTCCGCGGCACGGGGACGATCTTCATCGGCGGCCCGCCGCTCGTGAAGGCCGCGACCGGACAGGAGGTGAGCGCCGAGGAGCTCGGCGGCGCCGACGTGCACACGCGGCACTCGGGTGTCGCCGACCACTATGCGACCTCGGATGAGCATGCGCTCGCAATCGCGCGCTCGATCGTCCGCCATCTCCACCGCCGCCCGCCCGAACCGCCGTGGGAGATCGCCGAGCCGGAGCCTCCGGCCGCCGATCCGACCGAGCTGTATGGGCTTGTGCCCGACGACTACCGGCAGCAGTTCGACCCACGAGAAGTGATCGCGCGCATCGTCGACGGCAGCCGCTTCGACGAGTTCAAGACGCTCTACGGCGAAACGCTCGTGTGCGGATTCGCGCGCCTAGAAGGCTATCCCGTCGGGATCCTGGCCAACAACGGCGTCCTGTTCGCCGAGTCCTCCCAGAAGGGAGCTCACTTCATCGAGCTCGCCTGCAAACGCCGGATCCCGCTGCTCTTCCTCCAGAACATCACCGGCTTTATGGTCGGGAAGGAGTACGAGGCCGGTGGGATCGCACGTGACGGCGCCAAGCTCGTGATGGCGGTCGCCTGCGCGGACGTGCCGAAGTTCACCGTCGTGACCGGCGGCTCGTTCGGCGCGGGCAACTACGCGATGTGCGGGCGGGCGTACGAGCCGCGCCAGCTCTGGATGTGGCCGAACGCGCGCATCTCGGTGATGGGCGGCGAGCAGGCGGCCATGGTGCTGACGATGGTCGGAGACGCGGATGCGGACGAGGTGCGAGCCAAGTACGAGGCTGAGGGAAACCCGTACCACTCGACGGCTCGGCTCTGGGACGACGGGATCATCGACCCGCTCGACACCCGGCGCGTGCTCGCGCTCGGCCTTGCCGCCGCCATGAACGCTCCGATCCCGGAGACGACCTTCGGGATCTTCCGCATGTAATTGCAGGGTCGGCGGCATCCTCGCCGAACCAACGGCCGTGCGACTCTGGCAGCGGAAGCCGCGGGAGCAGGCGCAGCCTGTTGAGAAGCCGACGGCCCCGAAACGTCCCAAGAGCGGCGAGGAGCTCCGGGAAGCATTCCTCCGCCGCCTCGAGGCGCGCCCCGACGACAAGCAGGACTAGCGGCTCTAAGCTTCGCGACGTGGCGTTCAGCTACGTCGACGTGGACGCGCTCGAAGGCGAAGGCCCCGGCGGCGCCGTGCGCAAGGTCCGCAGAGCCCTCGGCGCAAGGGCGTTCGGCTTCAACTACTTCATCCTGCCCCCCGGCGTCCTGGGCCGGGAGCACGAGCATGCCGAGACCAACCAGGAGGAGGTCTACTTCGTCGTCCACGGCTCGGGCACGATGCGAATCGACGGGCAGGAGCTCGAGCTCAAGCCTGGCCGCTTCGTGCGCGTCGATCCCGCCTCGACCCGCGTCCCGGTCGCCGGCGAAGAGGGGCTCGAGTTCGTGACGTTCGGCGCGCCGCTCGAAGGCGCCTACGAGCCTCCGTCCTGGGGATAATGACCGGCGTGCAGACAATCGAGCTGACAGACGACGAGCTGCGGATCATCCACGCCGCGCTGAAGTCCTACCTCGAGGACTTCGGCCACGAGGAGGCGGACATCCTGCGGGCGGTCAAGGCGCTGCTCGCGAAGCTTCCTTCCGGAGAGCACTTCTTCGAATAGGTGCGTCCGGATCCTGCTCTGGAGTCGGCGAGGAGTTCGAGCTAGAGGACTAGCTCTTCTGAAAAGACGGGATCGCCGGCAAAACGTTCATGCCGGTACGGACTCAGGTCGACCGAGGGAGTGAGCTCGAGCAACTCCTCGGCGACGGCGCGGCCGACCGCGGGTGATTGCATGAAGCCGTGGCCGGAGAAACCACAGGCCGCGTAGACGCCGTCCTCGACCCAGCCGATCACCGGATGCGCGTCCGGGGTCATGTCGTACAGGCCCGCCCAGGCGCGCACGACCGGCGCGACTGCGGCCGGCGGGTACCGATGGGCCAGCCGGGCGCGCCAGTCCTCGACGAGCGCGTCGTCCACCTCTTCGGTGTCGGTCCAGCGCGGACGGGGCTCGGTCATGGCGAGCCGCAGCGTGTCGCCACGGCGGCGGAAGTGGAATCCGGCCTCGTCCTCGATCACCATCGGCATGTCGACCGGGAGGCCGGCAACGGGGCCGACCTCGACGAGCTGCCGGCAGAGGGGGCGGATCGGGAGCTGGGGGAAGAGCTCGGGCGAAGCGGCTCCGCACGCGATCACGAGCACGTCGCACGGCAGCCCGCGCGCGTCGGTGTGCTCGCACACCTCGACTCCACGCGCCGCCGCCCGGCGCACCAGCTCACGTGTGACCTCGGCCGGTTCCGCGACTCCGTCCTCCCGGCAGACGACGGCGCCGAGGACGTCGTCCGTCCGCAGACCTTGGACGCCGCTCGGATCGACCTCCTCGACGGGGACGCCGAAGCCGCGCTGGAGCTCGGCTCGCTCCTGCAGCCGGCGCAGACCGTCCTCGGTCGTCGCAAAGAAGAGGTAGCCCACCTCCTCGAACAGCGGCGCGCCGAGCTCGCGGAAGAGCCTGAGGCTCTCGCGGACGAGCGTCACCTCCTGCTGCGTCGAGAATTGCTGGCGGACCCCGCCCATCGCCTTCCCCGTCGCGCCCGAGGCGATCTCGGCCCGGTCGGCAAGCACGACGTCGCGTGCGCCGAGCAGCGCGAGGTGGTAGGCGATGCTCGCGCCTACCGCGCCGGCGCCGGCGACGACGATTCGCGCCATTCCTCGACCGTCCGTTCCAGCTCGGACCGCTCCTCGGGCGTCAGCCGGCGGAGCGGCGCACGGACGTCCTCCTGGATCGGTACCCCGCGGCGGCGAAGCTCGAGCTTGAGCGCGGCATGCCGTGGGAAGCGTTCGATGATCTCGCGCAGCCCGCCGATCCTGCGCGCGGCCTCACCGCCCTCGCGGACGGCAGCGACGACCGCCTCCGGAAAGGCCGTCGCCAGCGCCGAGACGGCGCCGACTGCTCCGCGCTCGATCCCGCGGCCGATGAAGGCCTCGGGCCCGACGAACACGTCGTGCTCCGTCTCCAGGTACCGCTCGAACCGCTCGTAAGGCGTGTCGGAGACCTTGAGGCCGGCCAGGTTCGGCGCCTGCTCGGCGAGGCGGTCGAGCACCTCGAGGGACACCGCGTATCCGCTCGCGCGCTCGAACTCGTAGACGTAGAACGGGAGCGGGGCGCAGGCGTGTGCCGCTGCGACGAAGTGCGCGAGCAGGGCGGATTCGTCGAGTTGGAAGTACGGAGGGCCGATCACGGCGACGCCGGCCGCCCCCGCGTCGGCGGCATGCGCCGAGAGGACGACCGTGTCGGCCGTCGTCTGTGCTCCCGCATGGACGATCACGTCGAGCGCTCCGCCGAGGAAGAGCTCGACCGCGCGGCGCCGCTCCTCGACCGAGAGCAGAAGCCCCTCGCCGGTCGTCCCCAGCGTGAGAACGCCGTCCAGCCCTCCGGCGGCGAGGAACTCGATCAGCGGCGCGAACGCGTCCTCGTCGAGCGCCGATCCGCCGTCTCTGAGCGGAGTTGCCGCTGCGGCCAGGGCTCGGCGTTCCACGCTCCAACTCTATGCTGGGCGGCGATGAGCGCGCTCCGGACCGAGATGGACGGCTCCGTCTACCGCGTCACGCTCGCGAGGCCCGAGCGGCGCAACGCGTTCGACGCCGCCGCAATCGCGGAGCTGACGGAGGCGTTCACGCTCGTCGGCGACGCCCGGGTCGTCGTGCTCTCCGGCGAAGGCCCGAGCTTCTGTGCCGGCGCGGATGTCGAGTGGCAGCGCTCGTCGATTGATTTGTCCTATGACGAGAACGTCGAGGACGCGATGCGGCTGTACGAGATGTGCGAGGCGATCGACAGCTGCCCGGCGCCCGTGGTGGCGCTGGTGCACGGGTACGCGCTCGGTGGCGGGAGCGGCCTCGTCGCGTGCGCGGACGTCGCGATCGCCGCGCCGGATGCGGTGTTTGGGTTCTCCGAGGTGCGGCTGGGGATCATCCCGGCCGTGATCTCTCCGTTCGTGCTCCGGAAGATCGGCCCGGGCGGGGCTCGGCGTTACTTCCTCACCGGCGAGCGCTTCGACGCCGAGACCGCACTTCGGATTGGGCTCGTCCACGAGGTGTCGCCGGAGCCGCAGCAGGTTGTGGACGACATAATCGGCGCCATCCTCCAGGGTGGCCCTGACGCGATCCGCGCCGCGAAGCTCCTGGTCGCGCAGCGGCCGACCGGGCTCGAGACGGCGAGGATCGCGGCCGAGCGCAGGACGAGCGAGGAGGGGCAGGAGGGCCTGCGCGCGTTCCTCGAGCGCCGCGCCGCGACGTTCGTCGAAGAGAAGGGCTAGCCGAGCGCCTCCCGGACGGCCCGTGCGAGCGCGGGCTCGATCGGACCGGGCCGGTACCCGAGCTCTCGCTCCGCCTTCTCCGACGAGAAGTACGCGGGCAGGCGCGCGAGCAGCACCTCGTTTCGGTTCAGGAGTCCCATCCGCGCGGCCGACCACGCGACCCCGTACGGCACGCGAATTCGCGGCCGCGACCGTCCGGCGAGGTCCGCAATCGCCCCGAAGAGCTCGCGCAGGGGCAGATCGACCGCTCCGAGGATGTACCGCTCGCCTGCTTTCCCCTGCTCGAGTGCGAGCACATGGCCGCGAGCGACGTCGCGCACGTCGACGACGTTCAGGCCGATGTCCAGATATGCCCGGAAGCGGCCCGTCGCGACGCCGGCGACCATCCGTCCGGTCGGCGTCGGGCGCCAGTCGCCTTCGCCCACGGGCGTCGTCGGATTGACGACCACGACGTCGAGCCCGTCGCGCGCCGCCGCCAGCGCGACCCGCTCGGCGGCGAGCTTCGTCCGCTTGTAGGGGACATCCAGCTCCCACGCGGGCGGTCGATCCTCCTCCGTCGCGGGACGTCCCGGCACGGGCCCACACGTCCCCGACGAGCTCGTGTGGACGATCCGGCGGACGCCCTTCCGCGCACACGCCTCCAGGACCCGCCGCGTCCCCTCGACGTTGACGCGCTCGAGCAGCTCGGCCGGATCCTCGAAGCTGTACAGAGCCGCGACGTGGAAGACGGCGTCGCAGCCGGCGATCGCACGCTCGAGTCCTGCCGAGTCGAGAAGATCGACGAAGTCCTCACGAACCTCGGCGCCGCGCTCGCGGAGCTCACGCGCGACGTGGGCTCCGATGAAGCCCGAGGCGCCGGTGACATAGACCTTCATCGTCGTCGCGAGGTTACGCTCTCGCCATGCCCGAGCTCGATCTGCGCGAGCTGCTGGCCGCCCACGCCGGCGAGGACTACGACCTCTACGCACGCACGATCAACCCACAGTTCATCCGGATGCTGCGCACGATCGGCTTCGACCAGACGTGGAGCCGCGCCGAGGGCCAGTACCTGTTCGCCGCGGACGGGCGCCGCTTCCTCGACATGTACGGCGGCTTCGGGATGTTCAACGTCGGGCGGAACAACCCGCGCGTCCGCAAAGTGCTCTCCGACGCGATGGAGCTCGACACACCCGGGTCGGTGCAGCTCGGGGTGAGCCTGCTGCCCGGACTGCTTGCACAGGAGCTCCTGCGCCGCCTCCCCGGCCGCAGCGAGCGCGTCCTGTTCACTAGCTCGGGCACCGAGGCAATCGAGGCCACGATCAAGCTCGGCCGCGCCGCGGCGGGACGCAGCCGCGTCCTGACCGCGGAGCACGCCTTCCACGGGCTCACGCTCGGCTCGCTCTCGGCAACCGCGACCTCGGAGTTCACCGACCGCTTCGGCCCTCTCCTTCCCGGCTTCGGCAAGGTTCCGTTCAACGATCTCGACGCCCTCGAGCAGGAGCTGCGCCAGGAGGACGTCGCCCTCTTCCTGGTCGAGCCGGTCCAGGGGAAGGGCGTCAACCTCCCGGACGCAGGCTATCTTCAGGGGGCCCAGGAGCTCTGCCGGCGCTACGGGACGCTGTTCTGCGTGGACGAGATCCAGACCGGTCTCGGGCGCACCGGGCGCATGTTCGCGCTCGAGCACTGGGAGCTCGAGCCCGACATCGTGACCGTGTCCAAATCGCTCTCGGGCGGCTACGTCCCCGTGGGCGCCTGCGTCATGAGCGCCTGGGTCTACGACCAGGTCTTCGACTCGCTCGAGCACGCGGTCAGCCACGGCTCGACGTTCGCGCCCAACGACCTGGGGATGGCGGCCGGTCTCGCCACCCTGCACGAACTGGACGAGCAGGGCCTCGTCGAGCGCTCGGCGCGCCTCGGCGAGCTCCTGCTCGAGCGGACTCGCCCGCTCGTCGAGCGCTACGACGTCGTCCGCGGCGTGCGCGGGCTCGGGTTGATGTGGGCGATCGAGTTTCAGGAGCCGCCCGGAGGGAGCAGAACCTGGCGGATGCTCGAGCGGACGCAGCCCGGCATCTTCGGCCAGCTCGTCGCCGTCCCGCTCTTTGCGGACCACGCGATCCTGATCCAGACCGCGGGACACAAGATGAACGTCCTCAAGGCGATCCCCGCTCTGACCGTCTCGGAGGCCGACATCGAGTACTTCGTCTCGGCACTCGAGCAGACGCTCCAGCGAGCACAGCGGATCCCGCGGGCGATGCTCCGCTTCGCGCTCAAGGCGGCGCGCGCAGGCAGGCAGAAGGTCCCGGCCGGCGCCGTTCCGTGATCGAGAAGCTGCTCGTCGCCAACCGGGGCGAGATCGCGCTTCGCATCTTCCGCGCCTGCCGCGAGCTGGGGATCGCCACCGTCGCGGTCGTCGCCCCTAACGACAAGGGTTCCCTCCACGCCCGCTCGGCCGACGAGACCGTGGAGGTCCTCAGCTACCTGTTCTCGGAGGAGCAGATTCGCGCGGCCAAGCAGACCGGCGCCGAGGCGATCCACCCCGGCTACGGCTTCCTCGCGGAGAACCCCGACTTCGCGGAGGCGGTGGAGGCGGCCGGGCTCATCTTCGTCGGGCCGACTCCCGAGGCTCTTCGCAAGGGCGGCGACAAGCTCGAGTCGAAGCGGATCGCCGCCGAGGCCGGGGTTCCCGTCGTTCCCACGGGCGAGCCGCAGGAGCTCGGATTCCCGCTGATCGTCAAGGCGGCCGCGGGAGGAGGAGGGCGCGGGATGCGCGTCGTGCGCGCGCCCGGCGAGCTCGACGAGGCGCTCGAGGCGGCTCGCCGAGAGGCCAAGGCCGCATTCGGCGACGACCGGGTCTTCTGCGAGCGCTACGTCGAGCGTCCGAGGCACGTCGAGATCCAGCTGCTCGCCGACGAGCACGGCGAGGTCGCCGCCCTCGGCGAGCGGGAGTGCTCGATCCAGCGCCGCCACCAGAAGGTGCTCGAAGAGTCTCCATCCCCGGCCGTCGGCGCCGAGCTACGCAGGAGGATGGAAGAGGCGGCGGTCGCCTTCGCGCGCGCGATCGGCTACCGCAGCGCCGGCACGGTCGAGCTGATGCTCGCAAACGGCGAGTTCTTCTTCCTCGAGCTGAACGGCCGCATCCAGGTCGAGCATCCGGTCACGGAGCTCGTGACCGGCGTCGATCTCGTCCAGCAGCAGCTCCGGATCGCGGCCGGAGGACAGCTCGCGCTCAAGCACCAGGAGCCCCGCGGCCATGCGGTCGAGGTGCGACTCTACGCCGAGGATCCGCAGACGTTCTTCCCCCAGAGCGGCAAGATCGAGCGCCTGCGGCTCCCCGATGACGTCCGCGTCGACGCCGGCGTCGAGGAGGGCGATGAGATCGGAATCGGCTACGACCCGATGATCGCAAAGCTGATCGCCTACGGCTTCACGCGCGAGCAGGCTCTCGACCGGCTCGAGGGCGCGCTCGCGGACACGGAGGTCGAAGGGCTCGTGACCAATCTCCCGTTCCTCCGCTGGCTCGTCCGGCACCCGGTCGTGCGGGCGGGGGAGGCGACGACCGCGTTCCTGACCGAGTACCCACCGCTCTCGCCTCCCCCGGAGCGCCTCCCGCCCCGTCCCTGGCGAGGGACCTGGCGGCTCAGCCTCCCTTCTCCCCCGCCACAGCCGCTCCCGAGCACCGATGCGGCCCACGACCACGGCCCAGGCCTCGAGCAAAGCACGATCACCGCCCCGATGCCCGGAACCGTGATCCAGGTTCTCGTGGCCGAAGGGGACAGCGTGCGCCCGCGCCAACCGCTCCTCGTCCTCGAAGCGATGAAGATGGAGACGCCGCTCACGTCTCCGTACGAAGCCGTCGTCCGCGCCCTCCACGTCGCCCAGGGCGACCGGGTCGATCGCGGCGCCTTACTTCTCGAGCTGGAGGAGTAACGCGAGGCGCCCGCGCGTGCGGTTGGTCATAGCGAGGTTCTTCTTGCGCTCGTAGCGCTCGAGCGCCTGCTCGAGCGCCGCGATGGCGTCGCCGGTTCGGCCGGCGAGCTCGAGAACTTCTCCCAAATCGCGCCATGCTCGGCCCTGTGCGTTCGGGAGGTCCGTGCGCTCCGCGATCTCGACCGCCTCGCGCGCGAGCCGCACCGCCTCTTCGTGCTCGCTCCGTCGCGCGAGCACGAGTGCCTTCACCTGGCGCCAGATCTGCTGCGTGGCGACGTCCTCTTCGGTTCCGAGCTCCCGCCCCCGATCCGCGAGTGGCTCGGCCTCGTCGTAGCGCCCGAGCCGGCAGAGCACATGACCGAGAAGAGGCGCATACGTCGAGAGGTACGGCCATTGTTGCCGCTTCTCGAATTCGGCACAGCGGCGACGGAGCAAACGCTCCGCCGTCTCGTCGTCGCCTCGCAGCTCCGCAATCTCCGCCAGCGCGAGCTCACCCGCACCCGCCTCGCCGGTCAGCTCCCGGAGCCGATCGGCATTCGCCGTCGCCAGCGCCGACGCCTCGTCACCTCGGTCGAGCATGGCGAGCAGCCGTGCGCGCTGCATCTGCACCTCCGGAGCCGGCGCCGGGGCCAGGTCGTCAATCACCTCGAGAGCCTCGTCTGCGGGTCGCGGGCCTGCTGCGAGCACGGCCCCAAGGCCGAACAGATGGGTGGGGAGGCCCCCGCTCCTCCGCGCGTACCGAAGCGCCCGCTCGACCGCCTCGGTCCTGAGGCCGGTCCTTCCGCGGAAGTTTTCGACATCCGCGATGACGAGCCAGACGTGCAGGAGCGCATCGGCGTCATTCGCTTCCTCGAGGAAAGGCAGCGCGGCGCGCGCCAGCTCCTCGACGCGATCGAAATCCGGTTCCACGACGACGAGAGCACGTGCATACGCCGCGTACGCGCGTAGCACTGCCTCGCCCCGGCGGTCGCCGAACGACGCCGCGCGCTCGGCGGCGGCATCCGCGACCACGGCCGCGCTGGCCGGATGGGACCTCCGAAGGTACGCCGTCGCGAGCATGAGCTCGAGGTTGGCGTGGGACCCGAGCGGACGGAGGAGGTCGAGCGCTCGCTCGAGCAGCACGGTCGCACCCGCGAGGTCGGATCGCCAGATCGCGCGCACTCCCGCGCGACCGAGGTGCCTGCCCGCTCGCTCCGCCAGCGCCGCGTCGCCCTGCCCGAGCTCGCGGCGGTACAGCACCGCCTGCTCGAGGTGATGGCCCAGGATCTCGTCCAGCTCGACGAGGTCCGGCGCCCGCTGCTCGAGCCACTCCGCAAACCGCTGGTGGAGCTCGGCTCTCGTCGCCTTCGGAAGCGCGTCGTAGGCCGCGTCGCGGATCAGGAGGTGCCGGAATCTGTAGGCGTCGTCCCCCGGGAACTGCGCGCGATCGGGCCGGACGAGCTCCTTCCGGACGAGTGCCAGCAGTCTCTGCGGCACGTTCGTGTCGCCGTTCGAGAGCGCCCGCACCGCACCCTGGTGGAACACCCTTCCTTCCACCGAGCCGCGCTCGAGCACGGATCGCTCAGCCGGGTCGAGCTGGTCGAGCCGCGCTGCCAGCAGCGCCTGGATCGTCGGTGGAACCTCTACCATGGCGCCGCCCGATCCGTGGACGAGCGCGAGCATCTCCTCGACGAACAGCGGATTTCCCTCGGCGGCGTCACGGATCCGCCCCCGCAACTCGTCGTCCACGCCGCCGAGCGAGTCCAGGAGCGCATCGGTTTCGGCGGCGTCGAGCGGCTCGAGCAGGACCGTCGTCGCGTTCAGCTTCCCGCCGGCCCACGCCGGCCGCCGGTCGAGCAGCTCGGGACGCGCCATGCAGAGGAGCAGGAGCGGGCCGTCCCGCGCCAGATCGGCGACGTGCTCGACCAACGCGAGGAACGTCTCCTCCCCCCAGTGGAGATCGTCGAAGACAGCGACGAGCGGCGTTTCCTGCGCCTGCTCCTCGAGAAGCTTGCGGAATCCCCAGGCGATCTCGTCGGCAGACGCCGCAGTCTTCGAGGTGCCGAGCAGCGATCGGATCGCCGCGGCGGCCGCTTCGTCGGTCGGAAGCGCGTCCAGCCGCTTGAGCACCTCGACCACCGGCCAGTACGTGATCCCCTCCCCGTAGGAGAGGCAGCGGCCGCGCACGACGCGCCCCCTCGAGCTCCTTGATGAACTCGGCGGCCAGCCGCGACTTGCCGACGCCGGCTGCGCCGAGGACCGTGAACAGCTGGCACGAGCGGTCCCGCACCGCCTGCTCGTAGGCGTCGCGGAGCCGGCGCAGCTCCGTCCCGCGCCCGACCATCGGCGCACCGTGCCGCCGCTCGGGCTCGCCGGTCAGGGCGAGCAAGCGCCAGGCCGAGACGAGCTCTGTCTTCCCCTTCAGCTCGAGGGGCTCGACCGGCTCTGCCTCGGCCGCGGCCCGCACGAGCCCGAGCGTCTCCTCCCCGATCAGGATCTGGCCAGGAGCGGCGGCCTGCTCGAGCCGCGCGGCCACGTTGACCGCGTCTCCCGTCGCCAGCCGCTCCTCGGTACCGGTGATGACCTCGCCGGTGTTGAGGCCGATACGGGCCTGGACGCCGAGCTCGGGCAGCGCCTCGCGCATCTCGAGCGCTGCCCGCACCGCACGGAGCGCGTCGTCCTCGTGCAGCACCGGCACGCCGAACACGGCCATGACCGCGTCCCCGATGAACTTCTCGACCGTGCCGCCGTGCGACTCGATAATCCCCTTCATCCGCTCGAAGTAGCGTGCGAGCACCGCGCGCAGGGCCTCCGGGTCGGTGGACTCGCCGAGCGCGGTCGAGCCGGTCACGTCGCAAAAGAGGACGGTGACGGTCTTCCGCTGCTCGCGCGGCTGAACCTCGGCGACCGCCGAAGCGCCGCACTCCGGACAGAACTTGAACGCTTCGGCGCTCTCGTACCCGCAGCTGGCGCAAACGGTCATCCGACGACACTACTGCGGGCGGTCGAAAGCCGCTGTGCGATGACGGCGTCCGCGGCCCGCGCGCTCGGCGCGTGGCCCGTGACCGCGCCGATGAACTCGTCCCGGTCGAGCGCGTACAGATCGGCGCCGGAGCGGGCCCTCACCGTCGCCGTCCGCGGAACGTCGCGGAGGAGTGCGATCTCGCCGAAATGGTCGCCGGGGCCCATCGTCCGCACCGGCCGCCCGTCCACCGACACCTCGAGCTCGCCGCTTTCGATCACGTAGAAGCGGTCCCCCTCCTCGCCCTGCTGGATGACCGTGTCTCCGGCCGGGACGTGCATGGGAACGAGGCTCGACGCGAGCTGTTCGACGACGACGATCGGAAGCGGCGCGAACAACGGGATCTGGCGCAAAAGCGTGAGCTGCTCCGCCGGCGCCGGCGCGGCGGCGTCGATCTTCACGAGCTTCCGCCAGAACACGAGCGCCAGGACAGGCAGGATCAGGCCGGTCGCGATCAGCGCCCAGCGGATCCCGAAGGCGCTGACGAGCGCGGGCGCGAGGATTCCGCCGAGGCCGATCGTCCCGAAGAAGAGGCTGTCGAGCACGCCGAACACGCGCGCGAGCACCTCGTCCGGAACGGCCCGCTGGATCATCGTCGGGGCCGCCACCTCCACGAGCGTGTCCGCGATCCCTACGCAGCCGAGAGCGACGTAGGCGACGACGGCGTTGCCAACCGCCCCGAAGACGATCAGGGGAATGCCCCACAGCATGAGGCCGAATGTGAATCCGAACGCGAGCCTCCTCTTGCCGACGAATGCGAGGGTGACTCCGATGCCGAGCACCGCGCCGACGCCGATCGCCGAGTTGAGGAAGCCGACTCCGGAATCGCCGAGGTCGAGGAACTTGAGCGCGGCGACGACGACGAGCACGCCCAGCAGGCCGGCCACGAGCGTCTGCATCGCGTAGAGGCTCACGAGCACGCGCAGCGTCGGATGGACTGCGATCGTGCGGACACCCTCGAAGGCCTCGCGCGCGAGGTTCCTGCGCTCGACGAACGGCGGCTCCCGCTCGACCTCGATCCGCCCGACCAGCAAGAGCACCCACACGAAGATCCCGGCCGTGGCGGCGAACACGACCTCCACGCTCGTCACCGTCAGCAGGACTCCGCCCAGAGCGGGCCCGGCGAAGGCCGCAACGCTCGCGACCGAGCTCGAGGCGACGTTCGCGGCCGTCAACTCGTCGGGCGTCTGCGTCAGTGTCGGGAGGAGCGCGGACTGAGCAGGCCGGAATGCCGTCGAGAGCAGCGTCACGAGCGCGACGAGGAGATAGGCGAGAATCGGCGGCGCTCCGGTCGCCACGGCCGCGGCCGCCGCGCCCATCGCCACGGCGCGCGAGACCGTTGCGAGCGCCATGACGCGCTCCCGCGGATACCGGTCGGCGAGCGCGCCCATGAACGGAGCGACGAAGAAGGAGGGGATCGTTCGAATCAAGTAGGCGATGCCGACCGCGGTCGCGCCGCCGTGGCCGTACGCGTAAACGGCGAGCGCGACGAGATAGAGCCACTTTCCGAACTCCGAGCCGGTGAACGCAAGCTCGACGCGACGCAGGTTCGGATTCGTGAAAACTGCCCCGAACGCGCTCAGGGACTCGGAAAGCCGCTCCCGTATCCCTCTCAGCACGAGCGGAGAATTGCATCTTTTTCGGAGAGCAGGGAAGATCTGGGTGTGGCCAACCGTCTTGTGGGTCGGACACCCGCAGAATGCGGCCACCAAAAAAGGAGGAATGGTGGAGGACCAGGATCGATACGAGTCAGAGCCCGAGAACGAAGACGTCGAAGGCCATCGCTTTCGCGGCGAGGACGATCCCGACAAGCAGGCGCCCGGTAAGCAGGCGCCCGGCGCAGGGGATGACGACGACTTCGAGGCTCACCAGCAGGCCCCCGGCCAGCAGGCACCCGGACAGCAGGCTCCGGGTCAGCAGTCCCCCGGTCAGCAGTCACCGGGTGCGGCCGAGGCAGACCTCTAGGTCGACTCATACAGGCAAGTCTGGTCGGGGCGGCGCAAGCCGCCCCGATTCATTTGCGGAGGACGTCCTCGAGCGCGCGGAGTAGTGCGAGGCCGGCGTCGCGGCGCTCGTCCTCGAGCTCGTCGAGCGCTGCCGCCAGCCGGGCCACGACCGTGACCTCCGGCTCGCCCTGCTCGAGCACCGCCTTCGCGCGCCGCGCGCGCTGGAGCAGGTCGAGCGCGATCGCCGCCTGGTTGCCGAACATGCCCAGCAGCTCCATCTCGGTGAGCGTGAACGGGCTCTGGCGGTCGAGCACCTGCAGGACGCCGAGCGCGCGCTCCTCGTACAGCAGCGGCACCGACATCAGCCCCTGCGGGACGTAGCCGGTCTGCTCGGCGACGTCGCGGGCGTGGCGAGGATCCTTGCTGACGTCCTCGATCACGAGCGGCTGCCGCGTCGTCAGTGTCCAGCCCGAGACCCCGGTGCTCGAGGGCATCCGTGTCCCGACCAGCGTCTCGGCCCCTTCGCCTGCCACCGCCTCGAACACGAGCTCGTCCGTCTCCTCGTCCAGCAAGGTGATCGAGGACGCCTTGGCCGCGAAGATCGCCCGCGCCTTCATGCGTCGCCTCCGACGTTCGTCGCCGTCAGGTAGAGCACGCTCTTGAGCTGGAACGGCGTCAGCTCCGGATGCTCGCCGAGCACGAGCGCGCAGATTCCGGTCATGTGCGGGGTGGCAAAGCTGTTGCCGGTGCAGCGCAGCTGTCCCCCGTCGAGCCACGCCACGTCCACGCCGACGCCGCGTGCGAAGAACTCGACGGGCGGCTCGGGGTTGTAGAAGAAGGCCAGAGGGTCGTGCTGCTCATGGCTTCCGACCGAGATCACGGACGAGAAGCGCCACGGATAGCTCTCGACGGGGAGGTTGTGGGCAGAGGCGACGAGGACGGTGCGCCGGAAATAGGCGCTGTCGGCGAGCTCGTGCAGAAGGCCCGTGAACTTTTGCTTCGTGGTCGAGAGGCTCATGTTGATCAGGTCGAAGCCCTGCTCGACCGCCCAGCGGAGGCCGGCCAGGAGCACCGGGCCGCTGCCGGTGTAGCCCGCACCGAGGACCCGGACGCTGTAGAGGCTGCAGTCGGGCGCGATCGAGCGGACGATCCCGGCGCAGGCCGTTCCGTGCCCGCAGAGGTCGCCCTCCGTGTCGTCCTCGACGATCGTCTGCTCGTCCTCCCCCATGCTGATCGCAACCGCGCCCTCGAGCTCGCCGACGAGCGGATGCCCCTGCTCGACGCCGCTGTCGAGGATGCAGACCCGGACGCCGGCGCCCCTCGACTCACCCCATGCCCATTCCCTCGTGACGCGCTCGGGCCACCGGTGCTCGAGCCGGATCCGGTCGACCGCGTCGGCCGGCAGGCTCCACGCCGGGATCGGCTCATGACCTTCGGTCTCGTTGACCACGAGGCGATGGTAAGCAAGCTCGTGCCCCCTCGGGTTCCTGGGGCGCCGCTGGCGGTGCGGTGCCGGAGGGGACAGTATTTCAATACGGCCCCGGAGAGCACCGTGCCGTCAGCGGCGTCAGGCTCCGTGGAGCCCGTCTTGCGGGCTCCACCGTAACTACGACTTAAAAATCGGCGCGAGAGGGCTCTGCCCTCTCCGTGTCGATTTGGAGGCCGGCTCCGCCGGCCGGGAGGAGCCGCCGGCCAGGGATGCGAGGGCTAGAAGAGCTTCTGAAGCTTCATGGCGGCGCCCATGTCTCCCTCTATCTTGAGCTTGCCCGTCATGTAGGCGGTGGTCGGGTTCAGCTCGCCGCCGATGAGCTTCTGGAAATTCTCCTCTGAGGTCGTGATCGTGCAGTCGGGCTCGGCGCCGCCGTCCTGCGACACGGACACCTTGCCGTCCTGGACGTCGACCGTCCACGATCCGGCTCCGTCGATGTCGAACCGGTACGTGTTCGTCATCCCGGCCGTCTTCGACTCGTCCACCCTCGAGGGCAGACCATCGAAGAACTCGGTCACGCTCTGCGCCATCGTTCCTCCTTGATTGCGGTCTTCGAGCCTAACCTACGTTCCCCGCGCCGTCATTCGCAGGGGGCGAAGGCGGATCACCACTCTCGGCATCGCGGCTCTCCGAGCCGCTGTGGCATCGGCCGCCTCACCACGGATGTACTTGAGCGTGATCCGCCGAGTCCACTCGCCGGCCTCGTCCGGGAACAGCTCGGCCTCCCCGTATCCCTTGACTTGCCTGTCGATGTTCCGCAGATGCGGCTGCCCTTCGACGCTCGTCATGTAGAAGGCGCCGTCGGCCCACACGAACCAGATCGGGGTGACCCGAGGAAATCCTCTCGGATCGATCGTCGCGAGATGGGCCGGGACATCGACAGCCAGCAGCTCTTCGATCTCGCGGCCGTCGAGCTTCATGGGACGACCAACTCGGGCTCGAGCGGCCGCTGCTCGCGGCTCGAAGGGAGGCGCAGCGTCAACAGGACCGCGAGCACCGGTGCAACCGCCGTGACGTAGAGCGCGCTCTCGAGATCGACCGTGTCGGCGACGGCACCGAGGACGACCGCCGCGATTCCGCCGAGCCCGATCGAGAGGCCGACGACGAGTCCCGAGGCCATGCCGACCCGCGACGGGAGGAACTCCTGGCCCATGACCATCGTCACGCCAAACGTGCCCATCACGCTGCAGCCGATCAGTCCGAGCGCGATCGCTCCCGGGATCCCTCCGACCATGATGAAGAGCAGGACGAGCGGCGCGGTGGCCGCGGAGCTCAGGAGGAGCACGGGCCGGCGGCCGAAACGGTCGGCGGCCGGGCCGAGCGCGAGCGTGCCGAGGCCGCCGGTGATCAGCATCAGCGACAGCAGGTGGTTTCCGTACGACTTCGAGTGGCCGAGCGAGACCTCCCAGAGCGGTACGAACGTGATCAGGCCGAACCACGTCACGCTTCGGAAGGCGACGACGCCGAGCAGGAGGGCGAGCGGCCCGCGCCGGTCGCTTCCGGCCCGCGCCTCGTGCGCACGCGGTTCCGGGACGAAGCGGCTCAGATACGGGGCGAGGGCGAACAAGAGCGCGGCGACGACAAGGCAGGGGACGACGAGCAGGAACCCGCCCCTGAGCCCGAAGGCGAGCACGATCGGCGTTGCCACGATCGGCCCGAGCGCGTAGCCGATGTTGCCACCGAGCGAGAAGAGGGACATCCCGCTCGCACGGCGCCTCCCGCTGACGTAGGCGGCGAACTTCGATCCCTCGGGGTGATAGGCGGCGACGCCGATGCCGGACACGACGACGAGGAGGATCACGAGCCAGTAGCTGGGCGCGTCCGCGGCGAGCGCAATTCCGATCCCCGCGAGCGCCACCCCGGTCGGGAGCAGCCAGATCGCCCCGCGCCGGTCGGACCAGAGCCCGAACAGGGGCTGGATCACCGACGACGAGATGGTGGAGGCGAGCATGATCGTGGCCGCGAGCACGTAGTTGAGCCCGAACCGGTCGACGAAGAAGGGCAACAACGCGGGCAGCGAGCCGTTGGCGAAGTCGGTCGCCAGGTGGCCGCTCGACAGCGCTGCCATGGCCCGCTTGTCGATTTCGAGCCGCACAGAACCAGCCTAGATGGTCGATGCCGCGAGGTCGCTCGTCTCGGGGCGCGAGCTGGCCGCCCTGGGGCGCGGCGGCGGGACGGCGGCGGTGCTAGCAGCACCGGGGCCGGCCCGACGGCGTGCAGCGGACGCCTTGCGGAGGCCGGCTCCGCCGGCTGGAGCAAGGCGGGAGCGGCCCAGACGCGCCAACCCGCGGAGTCCAGCCACGCTGGGCTCCGCCGCAAATACTGTTTCGAAATCGGCGCGAGAGGGCTTGGCCCTCTCCGCGCCGATTTGCATCCGAGCGCGCGAGATCGCGGGATTGCCCATCCAAAGTGGGTGCGTACACTGGCCCCGAGTGACCGAGGATCGCGAGCTGCGACGCGCGACCCGGCTGGCGCGGCAGCGGCAGTTGCGGCGTCGCCGGCTCGGCGCGTTCCTCGTCGCGGGCGTCGTGCTGGCCGGGCTCGTCTTCGGCCTCGTGCGGGCATTCGGAGGAAGCGGCGGAGGGACGGGCACGGAGGCTTCGTCCACGCGCTCGACCGTTCAGAGCTCCCAGAAGACCACGACCTCGCAGGAGCACCGGCGGGGCAACGCCCGCAAGCGGCTTGAGCAGCGTGGCGACAAGGCGGTCGCCCGGTTCGCAAAGCTCGGGCTTCCACTCTATTGCGGCGGGACGAAGGGGCGCTACGTCGCGCTCACCTTCGACGACGGGCCCGGGCCCTATACCGAGCGATACGCATTTCCGATCCTCCGCCAGGCCAAGGTGCGCGCGACCTGGTTCGTCGTCGGCCGCAACATCGCCAACTGGCCCACGCTGCCGCGGCGCGAGCTTGCCTTCGGCGCGGTGGGCGACCACACCTGGACGCACGCCTACCTCCCGGGCCTCGACTTCAGCGCCATGAGGTCGGAGCTCGCCTCGACCCAGACGGAGCTCGAACGGTCGACGGGGAAGCCGGTGAGGCTGTTCCGGCCGCCCTACGGCGCGCGCAACGCGACGATCGACCGCGAATCGCGCGCGCTCGGGATGCTCGAGGTGCTCTGGAGCATCGACAGCCTCGACTCACAGGGAGCCGACTTCAACGGGATAACGAAGCAGGTGCTGGACAACGTGCGCAGCGGATCGATCGTCCTCTTCCACGAGAACCGCGGCCAGACGATCCGCGCGCTCAAGTTCCACATTCTCCCCGAGCTCCGGCACCGCCACTTCAAGACGGTCAGCCTCCCGGAGTTGCTCGCCCTCGACCCGCCGACGCTGAAGCAGCTGAAGGCCGCGACAGGGGGATGTTAAGCAGCGCGCTTTGCGTACAGCTCGATCAAGGCATGGTTGAGCTCGCGCTGACAGCGCACGATCTCGAGCCGATTCTGCTCCAACTCCCCCGCACGGTCCGGCTGTCCACGGAGCTCCTGCCGCTCCGCAACTAGCACCGAGATCCGCCGCAGCAGCGATTCGACGCAGATGGCGTTCATAACCTCCGTTCGACGGTAACGAGACGAAAAGGTTTGTCGCCAGGCGCAGAGTAGGAAAACGGTCGGATAGCATCGGCCGCCATGGCAGAGATCGATGTCGCGGTCGCGCGGCCAGGCGAGACCGAGCTCGACGTTCTCGCCGTCGCGGTTCCTGAGCCGGCCACAAGGCTTCCGAAGGCCGCGGCCGCGCTGGACGAGCGCCTGGACGCGCGGCTGTCCGCACTCGTCGAGGCGGGCGAGATCAGCGGCCGGCGCGACACCGCCACGGTCGTCCACAGCGAAACCGACGGCGCCAGGCGCGTCGCGGTCGCAGGCCTCGGTCCCGAAGTGGATGTCGACGCCGACTCGCTGCGAACCGCGGCCGCGGCGGTCGCGCGCCGGGCGAAGGAGTTCGGCGGCACGATCGGCTGGATCCTCGACGAGACGCTCCCTCTCCCTCCGGCCGAACAGATGCGCGCGGTCGTCGAGGGAGTGCTGCTCGGCGCCTACGACCCCGGCCGCTGGAAGACGATGCCGCGGGAGGAGCGCCGCATCGGGCGGCTCGTCCTCGTCACGGAGGACGCCGAGCTCGGGCAGGCCGCCGAGCGGGCGCAGCGGGTGGCCGCCTGGACGAATCGCGCGCGTGACCTCTCCAACATGCCCCCGAACGAGCTTACGCCTGCCCGCCTGGCGGAGACCGCCGAGGAGATCGCGGGCGAGGACGAGCACCTCTCGGCCGAGTGGCTCGGCCCGGAGGAGATCCACCAGCAAGGCATGGGGGCCCTGGCCGCGGTCGCGCAGGGAAGCCACAACCCTCCCCGGCTGATCGTCATGCGTTACGACCCTCCCGGAGCGACCGGCGACACCGTGCTCGGGCTGGTCGGCAAGGCGATCACGTTCGACACCGGTGGCATCTCCCTCAAGCCGGGGCAGGGCATGGAGGACATGAAGCACGACATGTCCGGCGGTGGTGCGGTCGTGGCCGCGATGGGCGCGCTCGCTGAGCTCGAAACTCCCGTCAGGACGATCGCCGTCGTGGCGGCGACCGAGAACATGCCGGGCGGAGGCGCATATCGCCCAGGCGACATCATCACGGCCATGAACGGCAAGACGATCGAGGTGATCAACACCGACGCCGAGGGACGGTTGGTGCTCGCCGACGCGCTCTGGTACGCGCGGCAGCAAGGCGCGACGCACCTGCTCGATCTCGCGACGCTGACCGGGGCGATGGTGATCGCGCTCGGTGACCAGTACGCGGGCGTGTTCGCCAACGACGAGCCCTGGCGCGACCTGATCGTCGAGGCCGGCGAGGAGAGCGGCGAGCACATCTGGCCCTTCCCGATGCACCCGCGCTGGCGCCGTTACGTCGATTCCGACTACGCCGACATGAAGAACGCGTCCATGTATCGCCAGGCGGGCTCCGCGCTCGCGGCCGCTTTCCTGCAGGAGTTCGCGGGCGAAGGCCCGTGGGCGCACGCCGACATTCCGGGCCCGGCATTCCTGAGCCGGAGCCGGGGCGACTACCTCACCCAGCGCGGCGGAACCGGCTACGGCGTCCGCCTGATCGTCGAGCTCGCCTCGCGAATCGCGTGAACTTCGACCTGTCGGAAGAGCATCAGCTCCTCCGGCGAACCGTGCGCGAGTTCGCGAGCGTGCGAGTCGCGCCGGTCGCCGCCGAGCTCGACCGCGAGCACCGCTTCCCCTACGAGCTCGTGCAGGAGCTGGCCGAGCTGGGCCTGATGGGGATCCCGATCCCGGAGAAGTACGGCGGGGCGGGCTCGGACACGCTCTCGTACGCAATCGCGATCGAGGAGCTGACGCGGATCGACTCCTCGGTGGCGATCACGGTCGCGGCTCATACGTCGCTCGGGACGACGCCGATCCTCCTGTTCGGGACCGAGGAGCAGAAGCAGGAATGGCTGCCCGACCTCGCCGCCGGGCGGAGGCTGGCCGCGTTCGGCCTCACCGAGCCCGACGCCGGCTCCGACGCCGGTGCCACGCGCACTCGGGCAGAGCTCCGCGACGGCTCCTGGGTGATCAACGGCTCCAAGATCTTCATCACCAACGCGGGCACGGACATCACCGCCTGCGTCACGATCACGGCGCGGACGGGCGACGACGAGATCTCGAACCTGATCGTGCCCAACGGGACACCCGGCTACGAGATCTCGGCGCCGATGGAGAAGCTCGGCTGGCGCGCCTCGGACACCCGCGAGCTCTCGTTCCGCGACTGCGCGGTCCCGGAGGGAAATCTGCTCGGGGAGCGCGGGCGCGGATTCATGCAGTTCCTCGAGATCCTCGACGGCGGGCGCATCTCGATCGCGGCGATGGGGCTCGGACTCGCCCAGGGCGCCTACGACCTCGCGTTCGAGTACTCGAAGGAGCGCCGGCAGTTCGGGAAGCCGGTCTCGTCGTTCCAGGCGATCCAGTTCCAGCTCGCCGACATGGCCGTCGAGATCGAGGCGGGGCGCCAGCTCGTCTACAAGGCGGCGTGGCTCAAAGACCAAGAGCGCTCGTTCGCCCAGGCGGCGGCGATGGCGAAGCTCTACACCGGAGAGCTCTCACACCGGGTCGCGAACCAGGCGCTCCAGATCCACGGCGGCTACGGCTACATGGACGAGTTCCCCATCTCGCGCTTCTACCGTGACCAGAAGATCCTCGAGATCGGAGAGGGCACGAACGAGGTGCAGCGAATGGTGATTGCCCGCCACCTCGGGCTCTAGCGCGGGGGCTGCACCCGGAGCGGCTTGTTGAAGGAGAGGTACCTGTGCCGCATGAAGTGAGCGGCGGCCGTCATCTCCAGTGAGATCGGGTGCAGCGTCCGCCGATCGAAGCGGATCGTGAACCAGGCCGGGAGCGAACGGTCGAAGAACGCCACCTCTCGAGTCGAGCGCGTGCTGCGAAGCAAGCGGACGTCGGTCGGATGTTTCCCCCAGATCGGTGCCGGCACCCGGAGCGGCTGGAGGCTCGACTTGATCCACGAGCCGGACGGCGTGGTCTTGTCCCAGCGCGTCTTCCCAATCACGATTCCGGCCGGGCCCTTCGGGATCGTGTACTGGAAGCGGTCGGGGGCGACCTGCGTCCAGGTCGAGATCACTTTCACGCCGGGGCCGGAGGAGAGCCGCTCGACGTAGGCCACGCTCCGAAGCCGCCGGTAGGCCCGCGTCGCCCTGCGGACGAGGGCGGCGGCCTCGGGCGCCGGCCAGTGGGACGGAAGCGGGAACTCCACGGACGAGACTGTCTTGCCTGCAAGCGTCACCCTGGCCACGAGCGGACGCCCGACGGACGGGCTCAAGGCGGTGTAACAGCCCGAGCCACAGGCATATCCAGGCCCCTGAGTCTCACCCGTCGCGCCGATGAGCCGGAAGCTGACTCCGAGGCCGTCGACGCCGGTGTTGTCA
>WNGF01003113.1_pt1 | contig 22796 bp, 22 predicted proteins | sample 5400641 | NCBI WGS metagenome assembly WNGF01 (sample SAMN13153371, study PRJNA577476) | soil metagenome | isolation source: 80 cm soil or saprolite under grassland replicate 2 | place: USA:California | collected 2016-06-15 | reverse complement strand
CTCAACTGCGCACTGCACCGGATCGCAGTCGCCCAAGGCCGCTGGCACCCGCCCGCACGCGAGTATCTGGCGCGCAAGGAACGCGAGGGCCACAGCCGTCGAGAAGCCCTACGCTCCCTCAAGCGCCACCTCGCCCGCGTTGTCTACCGCACACTTCGTACGATCGAGGAGGACAACATGACCTCGCCACACAGGCCGGTGCTCACGCCGGCCTTGACATAGGAGCAACCGGTGAGCGTGGACTCGCCGAATCTGGAGGGTCTGGACGCCTGGGCCTTCGAGCCGCGCAAGGTTGAGAAGCCCTGGGGATACGAGTTGATCTGGGCCGAAACGGAGCAGTACGTCGGCAAGGTGCTCTTCGTGAAGGCCGGTGAGTCGCTGAGCCTTCAGTTCCACAGGGTGAAGGACGAGTCGTGGCTCGTCCGGGAGGGACGGGCGAAGCTCGAGCTCGGCTCGGCGGGCGAAACGATGCTGAAGGTAGAGGTGGTGGGCGCCGGCGCCTCCTTCCGCTTCCGTCCCGGCACGGTCCACCGTGTGACCGCGCTCGAGGACACGACGATCCTGGAGGTCTCGACGCCGCAGCTCGAGGACGTCGTCCGCCTGGAGGACCGTTATGGCCGGGCCGCGCAACCCTGACACGGGTGTGTTAGGGTTGGCGGCGTGGACGGACTGACCGTCGGCCGGGCCGCAGCGCACACGGGGTGGTCCCCGCGCATGCTTCGCTACCTCGAGCGGACAGGCCTCGTCGTCCCGCGGCGCAGCGGTTCCCGCTACCGCCTCTACGGGCTCCTCGAGCTCAACCAGCTCCGCGCCTTACGGGAGCTTCGCCGCCGCTACGACGTCGAGCTCACGGACATGGCCTTCGCAGCTAGGCTCGACCGCGAGCCGCAGCTCCGGGCGGCCGTAGAGACGTGGCTCGCGGGCACGCAGCTGTCCGCGCTCGATTGGGAGCAGCGCAAACACGAGCGGCTTCTCGCCGCCTAGGCCGCAAACGAGAGGACTGAATGGCTACGACAAAACGGCATGACGTGAAAGACCTCGCGCTCGCCTCCGAAGGCGTGCGGCGGATCGAGTGGGCGGATCGCCAGATGCCCGTGCTCGCCGCAATCCGGGAGCGGTTCGACCGGGAGCAGCCGCTCGCCGGCTACCGCATCTCCGCCTGCCTGCACGTGACGACCGAGACGGCGAACCTTGCGCGCACCCTGAAGGCGGGCGGTGCCGACGTCGTGCTCTGCGCGTCCAACCCACTCTCGACGCAGGACGACGTCGCCGCCGCACTCGTGGACGAGTACGACATCTCCGTCTTCGCCATCAAGGGCGAAGACAACGACACGTACTACGCGCACATCGAGGCTGCGGTCGATCACAAGCCGCAGTTGACGATGGACGACGGCGCCGACGTGATCGGCGTTCTGCACTCCGCCAGGCGCGAGCAGCTCGGCGACATCATCGCCGGCACGGAGGAGACGACGACCGGCGTCATCCGTCTCAAAGCGCTCGAACGCGACGGCGCCCTCGGCTTTCCGGTCATTGCGGTCAACGACGCGGACACGAAGCACCTCTTCGACAACCGCTACGGCACGGGACAGTCGACGATCGACGGCATCATCCGCGCGACCAACGTGCTGCTGGCCGGTAAGCGCTTCGTCATCTCCGGCTACGGCTGGGTCGGACGCGGCGTGGCCTCGCGGGCTCGAGGAATGGGCTCCCACGTCATCGTCACCGAGACCGATCCGATGCGCGCCCTCGAAGCGAGCATGGACGGCTACGAGGTGCTCCCGATGGAGAAGGCCGCCGGGATCGGGGACATCTTCTGCACGGCGACGGGCGACAAGTCGGTCATCAGGCGCGAGCACATGGAGAAGATGAAGGACGGCGCGATCCTCGCCAACACGGGCCACTTCAACGTCGAGATCGACATCCCGGCGCTGAAGTCCCTCGCCGCGGAGACCCGCGAGGCGCGCGCATTCGTGGACGAGTTCACGCTCGAGGACGGCCGGCGACTCTATCTCATCGCAGACGGCCGCCTCGTCAACCTCTCTGCGGCCGAGGGCCACCCGGCGCTCGTCATGGACATGTCGTTTGCGAACCAGGCGCTGTCGGCCGAGTACGCGATCCAGCACGCGGCCGAGCTCGAGCGAAAGGTCTATCCCGTGCCGGAGGAGATCGACAAGGAGATCGCCCGCCTCAAGCTGGAGACGATGGGCGTCGAGATCGACACGCTCACGGAGGAACAGGCGAAGTACCTGGCCTCGTGGGACGAGGGAACGTAAACGGGGGAACCGCATGGTTCGCCCGTTGGCCCCCTCTTTCTGGTCTCGGCAACGCAGATGTTCGGTAGCACTCCCGGCGAGACGCGGTCTCGCCTCCGCGCGCAAAGGTTTGCTTGCCCAAGAACGGTCTGGGCGATTTCGTCGTGACGCGCGGGGGGTGGTGCTGAGGCATCCCCGGCCGCGTCAGTTCGCCTCCGCCTAACGCCGCTACGCGAGCGTTAGGCTCCGGCCTCTGTGGATGGGCAGGCGAACACGTTGAGGCCCGAGCGAATCATTCGGTTCGAAGAGGACGGGCCACAGGTCGTCCTCCTCGACCAGCGGCGCCTACCGGACGAAGAGGTCGAGTTGGAATGCCGTTCGGCGGCGGAGGTTGCGTCGGCGATCCGCGAGATGGCGATCCGCGGTGCGCCCGCGATCGGCATTGCCGCCGCATACGGTCTCGCGCTCGCCGCAGAGCGTGGGGAGGAGATCGACGAGGCCGCCGCTGTTCTCGCCGCGTCGCGACCGACCGCAGTCAATCTCGCCTGGGCGCTCGAGCAGATGCGCGACGACCCGACTCCGGCGCACGCACGCGCACTGCACGACGAGGAGGTCGAACGCTGCCGCCGGATGGCCGCTCACGCCGCGGAGCTGTTCGGCCCCGGCACGCGGGCTCTGACGCATTGCAATTCCGGCGGCCTGGCGACCGGCGGCTACGGCAGCGCGGTCGGGGCGCTGCGTACGGCCTGGGAGCGGGGTCTGCTGGAACGCGTCTGGGTCGACGAGACGCGCCCGTTGCTGCAGGGATCGCGCCTGACCGCCTGGGAGCTCGAGGCGGCGGGGATTCCGCACGCCGTGATCGCCGACTCGGCTGCGGCGTCGTTGATGGCAGCAGGCGACGTCGATTGCGTCGTCACCGGGGCCGACCGCATCGCGGCGAACGGCGATACCGCGAACAAGATCGGAACCTATGCCCTCGCCGTACTCGCAGCGCACCACGACATCCCGCTCTACGTCGTCGCGCCGACCTCGACCGTCGACCTGTCGACACCGACGGGCGCCGACATTCCAATCGAGGAGCGAGCTCCGGAAGAGATTACGGATCGATTCCCAGCGAGGAATCCGGCCTTCGACGTCACGCCCGCGAAGCTGATCGCGGCCTTCGTGACGGAACACGGCGTGCATCGCGCGCCGTACACGCAGACGCTCGCCGCACTCGTATGAAGGCCCTGATCCTGGCCGCCGGCTACGCGACGCGCCTGCGACCGCTCACGGACTCGATTCCCAAGCAGCTGCTTCCCGTCGGCGGTCGGCCGATGGTGGACTGGATCCTCGACCGGATCGTGGAGACGAGCGCCGACGAGATCCATCTCGTCACGAATGCACGTTTCGCCGCCGACTTTGAGCCCTGGGCCAAGGAGAAGGACGTGGTCGTTCACAACGACGGAACGACGTCGAACGAAGACCGGCTCGGTGCGATCGGCGACATTCGGTTCGTCGGGCTCGACGACGACCTGCTCGTCGTTGCCGGGGACAATCTCTTCGACTACTCGCTCGCCGACTACGAGTCGTACTGGCGGGCTCGGCCGGGCGCGAGCTGCATCGCCGTTCTCGACGTCGGCGATCCGGAGCTGGCGAAGAAGTACGGGATCGTCGACGTCGACGAGGACGACCGCGTCATCGGCTTCGTCGAAAAACCCGAGCATCCGGCGACGACGCTCTGCGCCACCGCCACGTATCTGTACGACCGGAAGCACGTCCGGCTCGTCTCGACGTATCTCGAGGAAGGCAATCCTCCGGACCAGCCCGGAAACTTCGTCGCCTGGTTATACGCGCGCGCGCCTGTGTACGCATACCGCTTACCTGGCGAGTGGTTCGACATCGGCGACCGCGAGCAGCTCCTCGAGGCGGACAACCGCATGCGACGACTGCGCGGGCTGCCGGAGCGCGTCGAGTATTCCCCGAGCTGACACGAACACGGCACACCCGCCGCCCTAGCGTGACGAGATGCTCGAGCTGCTGCTCCCGCAGCGCTGCCTGGTCTGCTCTCTTCCCGGCAAGCAGGTCTGCGACGGCTGCAGGTCGGGTCTGCGCCGGATTGGGCCGCCGCTGTGCGAGCGCTGCGGGGCGCCCACGGCCTGGCCTGTGCGGCGTTGCGCGGAGTGCGCGGGCAGGCGGCTGGCGTTCGCGCACGCGCGGGCCGCGGTCGAGTACGACGGGCCCGTGCGGAAGGTCGTCGCGGCCTGGAAGGAGCGTGGGCTACGCCGGCTCGCGGTCTGGGCCGCTGAGGTCGTCGCCGAGACCCTCGTCCGACCGGATGCGGCCTGTGTCGCCTTCGTTCCCGCCGACCCCGACCGGCGGCTCCAGCGCGGGCACCATGCCGCCGAGTGCTTGGCGCGCGAGCTCTCGGCCCGGTGGGAGCTTCCGCTCCAGCCCTTGCTCTCGCGGCGCCGCGGTTCGCGCCGGCAGCGAGGACTGCCGCAGCCGGAGCGAAGGCGCAATGTCGCAGGCGCCTTCCTCGTCGAGCGCCGTCCGCCCTCGCGCGTCGTGCTCGTCGACGACGTCTACACGACGGGTGCCACGGTCAACGCGGCCGCCTCGGCGCTGCGGCAAGCAGGCGCCGGAAAGGTCGAGGTCGTGACGTTCGCCCGCACGATTCGCATTCGCTAGGGTGAGATCCCCGGCCCACGAGGAGACGCAATGCGACTTCAGGTGAAGGGCAAGAACGTCGAGGTCAGTGACTCGATCCGCCGGTACGCCGAGGAGAAGCTGCACAAGCTCGACCGTCAGCTGCACGCGCTGACGCAGGTCGAGCTCGAGCTGCGCGTGGAGAAGAACCCGTCCATCTCGGCCAACCAGGTCGCGGAAGCGACAGTGTGGACGAAGGGCCCGACCCTTCGCGCACGTGAGGCCTCGACCGACATGAAGGTCTCGATCGACCAGCTGACCGACAAGCTGCTGCGCCAGGTCGAGCACTATCGCGCCAAGCGCAGTCGCAGGCAGGTGCGTGGAAACGGCAGTCCGCCCGGAGGTTCGATGAGCATCCCCGACGAGGAGACAGGCCCGAAGATCGTCAAGACGAAGCAGTTCTCCGTCAAGCCGATGAGCGCTGAGGAGGCGGCGATGCAGCTCGAGCTCGTCGGGCACGACTTCTTCGTCTTCCGCAGCGACGAGTCCGGGGAGGTCAACGTCATCTACCGCAGGAGAGACGGCGGCTACGGTCTCATAGAGCCCTCGGGGTAGTGGGACTCTTTCGGCGCAAGCCGCTCCACCAGCGGCTTGCCGAGGAGGGCGGTCTCGTCGAGCCGTCCACGCGGCCTCTGTTCACGGGTTCGATCCCTGAAACCGGGATCCACGGCATCCCGCGCCAGCGCCAGTACGACGCCGTCGTCACCGTCGATTCGCCGGATGTGGAGGGTTCGAGCGCCCGCTTTGTCGGCCTCGAAGACGGCTCGCTCCTGGTCGAGGAGGGCGACGGCGACCTCAGCCCGCTGGCGGAGGCGATCGAGCAGGAGGTGAAAACGCCGTACCGCGCGACGGCGATCCGCCGCGGCAAGACGCAGTGGGCCGTAGCGGCGCACGGCTTGCGCGTGATCGAGCTGCCGGAGCCGGGCGGAGACGAGATCGAGCTCGTCGTGCAGGGCGACGAGCGGACGCTCGTGATCGATGGAAGCCGCTCGTTCGGGACGATTCCGGAGCTGGAAGCGCTTTCAGAAGGGGACTCTGTCGTTCGGGCAGCGCGGCTCGACGGATCGCTCTGGGAGGTCAGGGTCGACAGGATCTGAGGCGCCGACTTGGCGGCGCCGCATAGAGGCCGCAGGGGCTCTGCCCGTGCGGCCGTCTTAACTACGCTCGTCGGAACCGAGCCTCGAGAAGCCTCGCAGAGGCTCGGATCGAAGCCGCTACCCTAGGTCTGATGGCTCAGCAGCTCGGCTCTTTCGAGAAGATCCTTCGCGTCGGCGAGGGTCGCCGCATGAAGCGGCTCGCCGACCAGGCGGCCTACATCACCACGCTCGAGCCGGAGTTCGAGGCGCTCTCCGACGAGGAGCTTGCCGGCAAGACGGTCGAGTTCAAGCAGCGCCTCGAGAACGGCGAGACCCTCGAGGAGCTCCTGTTCGAGGCGTTCGCCACCGTCCGCGAGGCGTTCAAACGGACGATCGGCGTCCGTCTCTTCGACGTCCAGCTGATGGGCGGCATCGTCCTGCACGAGGGAGACGTCGCCGAGATGAAGACGGGCGAAGGAAAGACGTTCGTCGCCGTCCAGGCGCTCTACCTGAACGCGCTCGCGGGCAAGGGCGTGCATCTGATCACGGTCAACGACTACCTCGCGCAGCGCGACTGCGAATGGACGAAGCCCGTCTACGAGCTGCTCGGAATGCGAGACGCCTACATCGAGAACATGATGCCGTTCGCCGACCGCAAGGCGGCCTACGACGCCGACGTCACCTACGGGACGAACTCCGAGTTCGGCTTCGACTACCTGCGCGACAACATGGCAGTCAGTCTGGACGGTGTTGTCCAGCGCGGCCATACCTACGGCATCGTGGACGAGGTCGACTCGATCCTCATCGACGAGGCGCGGACGCCGCTGATCATCTCGGGCGAGCCGGAAACCGCGGCGCAGATCTACTACGACTTCGCGCGCATCGCTCGCGGGCTGAACGGCATTCCGCACGACCCGCTGCTCAAGGGCGGCAATCCGGACGCGGACTTCGAGTACGACGAGAAGCACAAGACGGTGTCGCCGGGTCAGGCATCGATCGAGGCGGTCGAGCGCGCGCTACGGATCGACAACCTCTACGACCCGCGCAACTCGCAGCTCGTCAACCATCTAAATCAGTCGCTCAAGGCGGAGTCGCTCTACAAGCGCGACGTCGACTACGTGATCCAGGACGGCGAGGTGAAGATCGTCGACGAGTTCACCGGCCGGATCATGGAAGGGCGCCGCTGGTCGGAGGGGCTGCACCAGGCGATCGAGGCAAAGGAAGGCGTGAAGATCCAGGAGGAGAACGTCACGCTCGCCACGATCACGCTGCAGAACTACTTCCGCCTGTACGAGAAGCTCGCCGGGATGACCGGTACGGCGAAGACGGAGGAGAAGGAGTTCGTCGAGATCTACAACCTGCACGTGGTCGAGATCCCCACGAACGTCGCCGTCGCTCGCGACGACAAGAACGACATGATCTTCAAGTCGAAGGAGGGCAAGTTCCAGGCCGTCATCCACGACCTGAAGGAGCGTCACGAGAAGGGGCAGCCCGTGCTCGTGGGCACGATCGCGGTCGAGACCTCTGAGTACCTGAGCGAGCTGCTGAACCGGCAGGGCATTCCGCACAACGTCCTCAATGCAAAGGAGCACGCGCGCGAGGCCGAGATCATCAAGGACGCCGGGCAAAGAGGCGCCGTCACGATCGCGACGAACATGGCCGGCCGCGGCGTCGACATCAAGCTGGGAGATGGCGTGCGCGAGGTCGGCGGGCTCTACGTGCTCGGCACCGAGCGCCACGAGGCGCGGCGGATCGACAACCAGCTGCGCGGCCGTTCAGGCCGCCAGGGCGACCCCGGCGAGTCGCGCTTCTATCTCTCGGGCGAGGACGACCTCGTGCGCCTGTTTGCCGGCGACCGGATCAAGAACATCATGCAGCGCTTCAAGATTCCGGAGGATCAGCCGATGGAGGCGAAGATCCTCTCGAACCAGATCGAGGGTGCTCAGAAGAAGGTCGAGGAGCAGAACTTCGTCGCGCGCAAGAACGTCCTCAAGTACGACGACGTCATGAACCGGCAGCGCGTCGTGATCTACGAGCAGCGCCGCGCCGTGCTCGAGGGCCAGGACATGTCCGAGCAGGTGAAGGAGTGGATCGACGAGGTCATCGAGCGGACCGTGCAGGAGTTCACGCAAGAGGAATACGCCGAAGAGTGGGACCTCGAGGGCCTCGTGAAGCAGATGGCCACGCTCTACGACACCGAGATCACCGTCGACGAGCTGCGCGAGGATCTCGGCGAGGTCACGCGCGAGTCGCTCGTCGACGAGTTCCAGGACGATGCGCGGGACTCCTACGCGGCGAAGGAGGAGGAGCTCACTCCCGAGTTGATGCGGGAGCTCGAGCGCTTCGTGATCCTCCAGGTCGTCGATCAGCGTTGGCGTGAGCACCTTGACGCGATGGACTACCTCCGCGAGGGCGTCCACCTGCGGGCGATGGCGCAGAAGGATCCGCTCGTCGAGTACCAGCACGAGGGACATCTGATGTTCCAAGAGCTCGGCCTGGCGATCCACGAGGAGGTCGTGCTGACGCTCTTCCATGCCCAGCTCGCGCCAGAGGAAGCGGACGAGCTGCAGCGTGCGCAGCAGGCGGCGGCAGTGAACGGCGGCGGACTCCAGTACGAGCACCAGTCGCTGGCGGGCGCGGAAGCGATCGCCGCGGCAGGGGGTGGGACGACATCGACCGCGACCGCGACGCTCGCCATGTCGGGCGGCGGAGCAACGTCCACAGCCGGCGCGCCGCGCCCGATCGTAAAGTCGGAGAGGGAGAACATCGGCCGCAACGATCCGTGCTGGTGCGGCAGCGGCAAGAAGTTCAAGAAGTGCCACGGCGCCTAGCGGTGCCGCGCGAAAGCTCACGCTTTCGCGCGGAGGCTGGCTACGCCGCTTCGCGGTGAGCGCGCGCGGGCCAAGCCCGCGCGCTTTTACGGGGGTAGCGGTTGGCGGCTGTTGTGGGTCCGCGAGCGGTGGCGGCTCCGCCGTTCCCGCTCGCGTGAGTCCAGCCTCCGCTTAGAGCGGCTGCGCGCGCTCTAAGCTCCGGCCCTTTGCGTGGTCTTGCGACGCGCGTCTACGGCGGACGCGGCCCTGCGGGCCGCGTCCTGGGACTGTCCCCGGCCACGTCCGGCACGGACGTGGCCGAACTGTCTCCGACGGACATGGAGTTCGTGTCGGAAGTGTGACTTTTCTTGCACAGTTGGCCTTTCAGGACGCCACTGTGCCCGTTGGTGCCTCGGCTACCATCGGCACGTGGCCGAGCAGCACGCGCAACCGCTCGAAGAGCAACTGAAGGAAATCGAGGTCCAGCTCGCCTGGGTCCGTGATTACCTTTGACCCGGACGCGCTCGCGGCACGGAGGCAAGAGCTAGAGGCCCAGATGGGCGAGCCCGGTTTCTGGGACGACCAGGAACGCGCGGCGAAGATCTCGACGGAACATTCGCGCGTCACGCGCAAGCTCGAGCGCTACGAGCAGCTCACGCGCGACTACGACGACGCACGCGAGCTCTTCTCGATGGACGGCCAGATGGAGGCGGAGATCGCAGCATCCATCATCCCGCTGCGCACGGAGCTCGAACGGCTCCAGGAAGAGGCGCTCTTCACCGGCGAGTACGACGCCGGCGACGCAGTCGTCACGCTGCAGTCGGACGTCGGCGGCACGGACGCCCAGGACTTCACGGAAATGCTCCTCCGCATGTACCTGCGTTGGGCTGCGGACCGCGGCTTCAAGACGGAGATCGTCGAGGCAAGCCCCGGGGAGGAGGCGGGCTTGAAATCCGCGACCTTCACGATCGAGGGCGAGAACGCGTACGGGATCCTTAGAGCAGAACGTGGCAAGCACCGGCTCGTCCGCCTGAGCCCGTTCGACCAGGCGCACCGGCGTCACACGTCCTTCGCGCAGGTCATCCCGGCCCCGCTGCTCTCCCAGGACGGCGAGATCGAGATCGACGAAAACGACCTCCGCATCGACACCTACAGGGCTCAGGGCGCCGGCGGCCAGCATGTGAACAAGACCGACTCCGCCGTCCGGATCACGCATCTCCCGACGGGCGTGGTCGTCCAGTGCCAGAACGAGCGCTCGCAAGTCGCCAACAAGCAGACCGCCCTACGCATCCTCAAGTCCCGCCTGGCCGAGTTGGCCGAGGAAGAGCGCGAGCAGGAGTTGGCCAGGGAGCGGGGCGTGGTGAGCATGGGCTTCGGGGGGAACCCGATCCGAAGCTACGTCCTCCATCCGTACCAATTGGTCAAGGATCACCGCACGGACTACGAGGTCGGGAACGCCCAGGGTGTCCTCGACGGCGACCTCGACGGCTTCGTTCACGCGTACCTGCTGGCCCGGGCCGCGGGGAAGGTCGTCTGAAGCTTTCGGTAGACTGGCCAAGCTTTCAGCCGGTGCGCGCCCAGGAACCCGCGCCCCTCTCAGATCCGGTGCAGGATGTGACCCTCCAGACAGAAGAGACTCCCACGGCGACGCTCGTCGACCCGCAGCCAAACGAGACGCCGGTCGCGGGCCCGAGCTCGATGATCGTGTTCGAGTCCGTGACGAAGATCTACGAGCCGGACGTGACCGCGCTCCGCGAGGTGTCGTTCGTGATCGAGAAGGGTGAGTTCGTCTTCGTCGTCGGCGCGTCCGGATCGGGGAAGTCGACGATCGTGCGCCTGCTGCTGAAAGAGCTCGAGCCGACCCGTGGCCGCATCTTCGTCGGCGGGCGTGATCTCACTCGTCTCCGTCGCTCGAATGTGCCGAAGCTGAGGCGCAACGTCGGCTGCGTCTTCCAGGACTTCAAGCTGCTGCCGACGCGGACGGCGGCCGAAAACGTCGCTTATGCGCTCAAGGTGCAGGGCGAGAGCGCAAGCTCGATCCGGCGGAAGGTGCCCGAGGTCATGAACATGGTCGGCCTCGCCCACAAGATGAACTCGCTTCCAGACGAGCTCTCCGGCGGCGAGCAGCAGCGCGTCTCGATCGCGCGCGCGTTCGTAAACCACCCGCCGCTGCTCGTCTGTGACGAGCCGACCGGAAACCTCGATCCCGACACGTCGGTGGGGATCATGCAGCTCCTGTATCGCATCAACCGTGCGGGGACGACCATCCTGATGGTCACGCACGACCGCGAGATGGTGGACAAGATGCGCCGCCGCGTGATCGCGCTCGAGGACGGGCGCCTCGCCCGCGACGAGCGCCGCGGCGGGTACGAGTCAGTCGACTAGTGGAACGGCTCAAGCTCATCGTCACCGAGTCGCTGCGTTCCCTAGGGGCGAATCTGTCGACGACCCTCGCCGCCACGGTGACCGTTCTGATCGGAATGTTTCTCCTGGGGCTCTTCATCGCGTTCGGAACGTGGGTCGTGTCCTGGAGCGACCACGTCAAGCGCGAGCTCGTGGTCAAGGTCTACTTCTGCACGAACGACACGTGCATCAAGCACGGCGAAGCGACGACGGCGGAGATGAACAGCGCCGCCCGGTTGGCCTCCGCCCACCCCGAGCTCGTGAAGCACGTCCAATTCGTGTCGAAGCAGCAGGCGCTTGCGACCGAACGGAAGAAGCATCCCACGGAGTACAGGCTCCTACCGACGAATCCCCTTCCCGACAGCCTGCGAGTCGTCCCGAAGCAGGGCGACGACATTGCCAAAGTTGCGGCGCTCTTCCAGGAGAGCCCGCAGACCGGGATCCAGAAGGTGGATTACGGGAAGAAAACGACTCACCGCGTGCTCAAGCTCGCGCATCTGATCGAGATCGTGTTCATCATCGCGGTCATCCTGCTCCTCGGAGCGTCGACGTTGCTGATCGCCAACACCATTCGGTTATCGATCTTCTCCCGGCGTCGCGAGATCGAGGTGATGAAGCTCGTCGGCGCGACGAACTGGTTCGTCCGCGGTCCGTTCATGCTCGAGGGAGTGCTGTGCGGGATTGCCGGCGCCTTGGGCGCGATCGTGTTGATGATTATCGGCAAGGAAATCGCCCTTCCCTCGCTGCTCCACACGGGGCCGCTGAACGCGGGTTCGGACGTGAACGCGCTCTCCTTCTCGCTCAACGCGTTGATCCTGGTCGGCACCGGCCTCCTGCTCGGCGCCGCCGGCTCCGGCTTCACCATCCGCCGCTTCCTGCAAGTCTGACCGACTCCGTCGTCGTCGAGGTCGCGAAGCGCGGCAAGCTCGTCGTCGGCGAGCCGTTCTTCGTTCCGAACGTCCCCCTCGTCCTCGACCGCAAAGGGCTGGGTGAGGCAGGCCCGGGAGATCTTGCGGTCGTTCGCGCGGGCCGCGGGCGTGCGCGGCTCGAGCGCGTGCTCGGAAAGGCGCGCGACATCGAGGCCGTCCTCGAGGGACTCCTGGTCCACTCCGGCGCGCGCACCGAGTTCGAGCCATACTCTGCGCCCGCGCATGACCTCTCGGACCGCGTCGACCTGCGCGAGCTCCTCTCGTTCACGATCGACCCCGAGACGGCGAAAGACTTCGACGACGCGCTCTCCGTACAGAAGGAAGACGGTGGTTTCCGCGCGTGGGTGCACATCGCGGACGTCTCCGCGTACGTTCCCGCGGGCTCGCCGCTCGACCGAGGCGCCGCCGCCCGTGCGTTTACGACGTACGTCCCGGGACTCGCCGCGCCGATGCTCCCGCCCGAGCTCGCCGACGACCGCTGCAGCCTCAGGCCCAACGAGGACCGGCTGTGCGTGACGGTTGAGCTGCCGCCGGACGGCGAGCCGCGCTTCTACCGCTCCGTCATTCGCAGCCGGGCACGCCTGACGTACGCGCAGGCTGAGCGGCGTGAGGCCGAGCCGGACGTCGCTGCTGCGCTCGAGCTCACCGACCGGCTCACGGCCGCGATTCGTGAGCGGCGGTTCGCGCGCGGCGCGCTCAGGATCGAGAGTCCTGAGATCGCATTCGATTTCGACGGCCACGGCGGCGTCGCGCGTGCGTGGAAGGAGTCCGAGCCCACCTCGCACCGCCTCGTCGAGGAGCTGATGATCGCCGCGAACGAGGCCGTCGCCCGGCTGCTCTCGGCCCGGCGCCGGGAGGCGCTCTATCGCGTCCACGAGCATCCGGATCCGCAGTCGATCGAGCTGCTGCTGAAGAAGCTCGCGGATCTCGACGTCCCGACGCCGCCTGCGCCGGACCAGCTCACCCCTGCGACGGCCGCGGCGGTCGCGGCACAGACGAGTGAACGCGTCATGGACTACACAACTCGCGCCCACCGCGGCCGCGAGGCCTTTCCGGCGCTCGTCCTCCGCTCGCTCAAGCAGGCCCGGTACCACCCGGAGAATCTCGGTCACTCCGGGCTCGCCAGCACGGCCTATTGCCATTTCACCTCGCCGATCCGGCGCTATCCGGATCTCGTCGTCCACCGGGCGCTGCTCAGTGAGCTCGGACTCTCGGACGAGCCTCCGCCCGCGGATCTCGAAGATCTGGCCGAGCACACCTCCGGCCGCGAGCGTGAGGCGGCGCAGGTCGAGTACCTGGCGGACGAGCTCTGCCTGGCCTGGCTCCTCGATGCGGAGCTCTTCCCGCGCGGCTGGGACGAGCCCTTCGAGGGCGAGATCATCGGTCTGATCGGCTCCGGGCTCTTCGTTCGCTTCGGGGAGGTCTTCGAGGGCTACTTGCCGGCCCGGCGCCTTCCCGGCGACTACTTCGAGCTGAACGAGCTCGGCACGGCCATGTCCGGCCGGCGCGGCGGGGGCAGCTATCGGCTCGGCGACCCGATCGACGTCATCGTGGAACGGATCGAGAAGGCCGAGGGAAAGGTCGAGCTTTCCCCTGCACGCCGTACCTCGAAGTAGGGAAAACCGTAACGACCTCGCGCGTCTTGTGACAGAGAATCATGGACATGAAGAAGCGACTGTTCATCGGACTCATCGTCCTCGCGCTCCTCGTCCTCGCCGCGCTCGGGACGATCATCGGGACGGGAGGCGACTGATGCTTTCCCTGTCAGTCGCTCTCCCGCTGGCCTTCCTGCCGATCGTGAGCCTCACCGCCACGCTCCGCTGGATGGCCGTCTCGTCGCGCTGATCAGCGAACGATCTGGAAGCTGCTGAAGCCGAGCATCTCGCCGTAGTCGACCGCGGCCCGAGCGCCGAACCCGGGCCAGACGTACCAGCGGTAGACGCCCGGCGTGAGCCGGTAGGCGCGCCTCTCGTACTTCCAGCTGCTCTTGAGAACAAGGGAGGCTCTCACCGGCCACGTGCTGAGGATCTTGGCGTTGCCGCGGAACAGCTGCACGTTGTAGTAGCTGGCCTCCGAGTTTCTCACCCAGACGAGCTTAGGCGGCTTGCGCAGCCGAGCGCCGTCCTTGGGTGACCGGAGCAGACTCCGCTTCGGCACTGCCACCACCGCGACCCCTGCAGACGTGTCGCCGTTTCGGTCGACGGAGACCACGACGTATCGGTACTCGAGCCCGTTGGCGACTCCCCGATCGGTATACGCCTCGGCCGAACCCGTGTACACGATCTGGTCGTCGCCGCCGACGGTCAGCGAGCGGCTGATCTCGACGTGATCGACGCCGTTCGGGATCTGCCAGCTCAAACGCACACGCGCGTCTCCGGCCTCGGCCTTCAGGCCACGGACATCCGGGGGCGTCTGGCGTGCCGGCGGCGTCGGGAGCGGCGGCGTTCCCGGCGGTGGCATTGGACGGACCTCCAGCACCGCTGTTTTCGAGACGGCGTTTCCGCTCGCATCGCTGGCCGTGAACGTCACGACGTGCGTTCCGACAGCGAAGAATCCCGGGGCGTCGTTGCGCAGGCTTGGATGAGGATCGACGCTGTCGACCGCGTTCGCCTCACTGAGGAAGACCGCCGCGTCGTGGCTCTGAGCAGAGATCCCGTCCGGGGTGTCGGCATAGACGGCGCGGTCGCTCGGCACGACGAGGCTCGGTGCTGTCGTATCGACGACGCTGACAGAGAAAGTTGCGGTTCCGGCGTTACCGTGAGCATCCGTCGCGCTGCAAGTGACGGTGGTCGTTCCCAACGGGAACGTCGAGCCGGAGGACGGCGCGCACGTGACGAAGGCGATCGGTCCGTCGAGGCTGTCGGTCGCCGTCGGAGTGGTGAAGTTGACGACCGAGCCACCCGGACCATTCGCCTCCACGGTGCGATTCGACGGGATGCTCGAAAGGACGGGAGCCGTGCGGTCGACGACTGTAACGGTGAAGCTCGCCTGGGCTGTGTTGCCGTGCCCATCATTAGCGGAGCAGGTAACGGTTGTCGCGCCCAACGGGAAGGTCGCGCCGGACGCCGGGTTGCAGGATGGGGAGATCGCGCCGGCGACCAGGTCGGACGCCGTCGCCGTGTAGGTCACTGTTGCACCACCCGGATCGGTAGCCTCGACGGTCTGGTCACCTGGAACCGCGAGCGTCGGAGCGGTCGTGTCGCTAACGGTGATGTCGAAGGTCGCCGGCGGCGAGGTGTTTCCGGAGGCGTCGGTCGCCGTGCAGCTGACGTGAGTCGTCCCCAGAGGAAACGCGCTGCCCGAGCTTGGATTGCAGGCAACTGTCGGCGACGGGTCCGCGTTGTCGCTCGCGGAGGCCGTATACGTGACAACGGCCCCGCCCGGCCCCGTCGCCTCGACCGTCGTCGAATCCGGAACGGTGACCGTCGGCGCCTGATCGTCGATCAGCGTGACGGTGACGGTGAACGCGGCGCTCCCTGTATTTCCGTGACTGTCCGTCGCAGTGCACGTCACTGTGGTCGCGCCGACTACGAACGTGCTGCCGGATTGAGGCGAGCAGGTTGTGGAGACCGATCCGTCCACAATGTCGGTCGCGCTGACATCAGCATCCTGCCAGCTCACCGTGGTGCCCGACGCGTTTGTTGTCGAGGTAGTGATGTTCGACGGAACGGAAACCGAAGGAGCTGTCGTGTCTTGAACCGTCACGGTGATCGTCTTCGAGGCCGTGCTCGCATCCTCGAGCGTGGCGGTGCACACGACCGACGTAGCTCCGATTGGATACGAGGCCGTCACATCGAAATCGCCCGACCCGCTGCCCCCGGGGTCACATGACGCGCTGATCGGATTCCCCGAGACCGGATCGAATGCCTTGACGTTGTAGGTGACGCTTGCGCCGGCCGCGCTCGTCGCCTCCGTGGGGCCGGAGTAGTCCACCCTGATCGGGGGCGGTGCCGCGACTGTCGCCGAAGCGAGCGGCGTGAGGAGCACGCTCACGACGACCGCAGCGAGAAGGTATCGACTCATACGCCGCTCCCGGTGATGAGGAGCAGCATGACGGTGAGCAAGAGTGTTCCGACGCCGGCGAGGGCGAGATCCATCTGGTGGGCCATCACCGCGCGTCCAGGTGCGGTGAAACGGACAGCCGTCGCGGGCACCGCCGCGGCGAGCAGAAACAAGAACGCCGCGACTGCCAGGCCCGTTATGACCATGGTGCGCACGGCGGTGTCTCTGCCGGAAGTGGTGGCCGTCTCGGGCCCGAGGTGCACGCGTACGATGGATGCCGGCTTCACGTTCCCGACCGGCTTCGGTGCCCGGACGGGCTCAGCTGGGCGCACGTGCTTTCGCCGGTGCTTGACTCGCTTCGTCACGACGCGTGGTGACACGCGTGTCGGCCTCGGTGTGTAGGCCTGGACCGGCGTCGGCGTGCTCCGCGCCGGGGAGCGATGGACCGGTGCCGGAGCTCTGTAGATCGGCGCGGGACGAGGTGCCGGTTTGGAGACCGGCTTTGGCGCCGGCTTCGGGGCGGGCGCCGGAGCGGGATCAGGTGCGGGCTGCGTCTCCGGTGGGGGCTCGGTGTCCGTTAGCGGCGTCGAGGGAGCGAGCGCGTGAACTGGTGCCGCGAAGCTCAGCCCGACGTACCCGATCAGAAAGGCAGCGGCGAGCCCCACGCCCGCGAGCGCTTCCCTGCTTTGACTCCCTTGCCGCAACGACTTGCCTCCCCTGGCAGATCCCGCGAAGCCGGATCGTAAATCGGAAAGGTAGCCGCGTTTAGACTCGGCTGCATGGCCGGGGCCACGGATGAGAAGCTGATCGTCGACAACCGCCGTGCGCGGCACGACTACCACCTGCTCGAGCGGGTGGAGGCCGGCCTGGTCCTGACCGGAACCGAGGTCAAATCGCTTCGGGACGGCCGCGCTTCCCTCCAACAGGCCTACGCCGATATCCGCAACGGGGAAGCCTGGCTCGTCGGAGCTCACATCTCGGTCTACGACCAGGGCAACCTCGCCAACCATGACCCAGATCGCGACCGCAAGCTGCTCCTGCACAAAAAGGAGCTCGCTTCGCTGGCCGGCAAGGTCGCCCAGCGCGGTCTGACCCTCGTTCCCACGAAGCTCTATTTCAAGCACGGCCGCGCGAAGGTCGAGCTCGCGCTCGCGCGTGGAAAGGAGCAGCGTGACAAGCGCCGCGACATCGCCGAACGAGAGGCCGACCGCGACATGCAGCGGGCCCTCAAGTCCCGTCACTAAGCCCTGCCTGCGGGTTTTCCAGCTACAGTGAGTCCAGGCATGGCGAGCGGAACAGTCATCTGGTTCAACAAGGTCAAGGGGTACGGCGCCATCTCGAGCAGCGAAGGCGACCGGCTCCACGTGACGGAGCCGGGGCTTCAGCCCGAGGTGGATCCGCAGCTGTTACGGAACGGCGTCGAGGTGGAGTTCGAGGTGCGCGATGGATCCAACGGCCTCGAGGCCCACGGTCTCGTCATCACGCCGCCCGCCGTCGCGCCCAATCGCGCCCGGTTGCGGCGCAGGCACTAGCCCGCAAAACCGCGGCTACAATGTGTCACGACATACGGGGGCGACCTGGTTTCGACGTGGTCGGTTCTCCGGCAGAGCTGCAAGCCGAGGTCGCCGGTTGGCCTCGTTAATCCACCGGCAAACAACGCAAGTGCGAAGAACGATCTCGCACTCGCCGCCTAACCTAGTTAGGTGACGACGTCGCTCCGAGCTGGGCCCGTGGCTCGGGTAGCGGCGCCAGATAACGGGCTCGGCGCGGCGGGAGAGCCAATCGCCCAAAGCGCGACATCAAAGGATGGCTGGCCCGCCGGTAGGGCGTCCGCCTCCGGCCGTCGGGCGAGATCCAACGGCGGAACAAGCTTGTAGACGTTCTGACCGGTGCGTCCGCGGACGCGGGTTCGATTCCCGCCGCCTCCACTCTCCCGCCGGCTGGGCTTCGGCTTAGGTCTTGCGGTCGCCGCTGACCGTCAGGACGACGTTGCCGGTCCTGCTGCGTCTCGACGTAGCGGCTTGCATCGACGATGTCCTCAAGCCGGTAGCTGCGGTCGATCACCGCGCGGCCGAGCCACTTCGTACGAGGCGTTCCACGACAAGCGGAAGAGCGACGGCCGTTGCCAGCATGACGGAGTCGACGACTCGATACGCAGACGTATCGAGCCAGAATGTCAGCTCGACCGAGCCCGCCCAGTAGATCCAGACGAGGAGCGCTAATCCCACGCCAACCATGACCGGCGGGCCGAGCCAGGCCAGTCGGCGCTCACGAAGCGCGACGGCGAGGCTCGCCCCGATTAGGAGCGGGATCGCGCCGAACCACCGGCGAGGTTCCAGCATCTGGTGCGTGACTGCGCGGAGGGCGGGTTCGGCTCGGTCGCGTGTATGCCAAAGGTGCACCGGATCCAACTCGCTCAGTCCAAGCGCTGCGTTGCTCACGCCGTGTAGGCGGGTCCAAGCGAGCCACGGGGCCAACGTCGCGAATCCGAGCGCTGCCCCTCCTATGAGGATTAGGTAACGCCGCCCTGTTCGAGCCCACGCGAAGCAAGCGCCGACCAGCACGAACCCAACGACTAGTATGGTTGCCTCGTTTTTCGTGTTGAGCGCCGTTGCGGTGCAGACGACGAAGACGAAGAAGAGCAGCGGTTCGGGACCAGTTAGCCACAGCGAGGCCGCGAGGAGCCCGAGCGCCAAGAAGAAGGCAAGTGGAAGATCTGCTCCGCCGCTCTGTGTGTGTGCTGTGAGCTCCGGTGCGGCAAGCGCGAGCAGGACTGCTGGGAGCAGGATCGCTCGGCGCACGTGGACCCAGAGCAGGCGCGTTACAGCTGCGGCAAATGCGACGTAGAGGACAGCCATCTGGCCGTTGATGGCGCGGAGGTCGATGTGCCCTACCGCGGAGATATCGAGCCCACCGATGACGGACCACCACAACGGACGGTCGGGGCCAGTGAAGGCCGCGAAATCACTATTCGGAACGAATAATCGCTGATCGAGCCCGGCCCGACTGAGCTCGATCCCCTTCGGCAGGTAGAACGTCCACGCGTCATCCAGCCAGGGCGAGGATCGAAAGCCTGCCACCAGCACGACGCAGCACATGGCGACGATCGCCCCGCCGCTCGCCGCTGCGAGCCACCGCTCGGCTTCCGATGCGATTTTCCCGTCGCGAGCACCAGACGCGGTCCTCGTGATGCTCCGTGGCCGCATCACTCCGGCGGCGAGCCCCAGCGCCGCCAACACGCCGGCAGTCGCTCCGAACACCGGCAGGCTCGAACGCAACCCGACGACGACGAGGAACGAGAGAGCGAGCCCCACGAGTCCGGCGCCAACGAAGAGCGCGACGGCGGCAAAACTGGCCCAACCGGCTGCCGACCGCCCGCGGAGAAAGGCTGAGAGACCGCAATAGCCGACGAGCACGAAGACGAAGTTCAACCAAAGAATCCCGCCGACGAGCTGCGCCATGGTCAGCGCAGCCGTGTCAGGCGCAGATCGGGATCGAGCGGATATACCGCCCGCGCCATGCCGCTCGAAGGACGCGCGCGGTAGGAGAGGGCCCAGTCTGCAAGCGTTGGCGTCCGCGACTGCACGGCAGGAAGAAAGAACAGTCGTGCCGCCAGCATCACGTTCTCACCGGTTCGATTTGCGACCCCCGTCCTGAAGTAAAAGACCGCCTCGTTGGGAATGAGCTCGCCGCCACGCCGTATTGCTGCGGTGTCGACGTCGGCGGGACTTCGGTACCCGAAATGGAAGTAAATCGGATCAGGTCCGTCGAGCTCGCGACCAGGCAAGTGGTGGACGACAAATCCATACCGGGGGAAGACCTGGAGCAGTCGCGCTGGATATAGGGCCACGAGTCCCACGGCTGCCGCGGCTGCCAGAGCAATGGCGGTGTTCACGATGCCGCCCCTTCGCGCACCGGCCGATCCGCGGGAATCAGCGTTCAACTTTTGGGGGCTTCTGGCGTGGGAACCAAAGAACTCAATCCTAGATGGCCCCGGGAGGAGTCGAACCTCCGCACGCGGATTCGAAGTCTGCCGCGCGCCCAGGAATGACACTCCCCCGTTGGAGCCCAAGGCGGGATGGAGTGTTCGCATGTCCGCTCCGTAGGCGTCCCACGCTTACGTGCTCCGAGCCCCGCGAATCCTCGAGGTCTCGCGCGGTGCGCCGGGCGCAAGCTCCACGCAAGGCTTCCATGGGGCAGTCTCCTCGCACGCGACTCCGATCGGGACGGCTATAGCAACGAGGTGGAGCTGATATTCGGCTCGATGCCCGGCCGGCGTAACAGCGTCCCATCGCGCCCGGCGCCCCAAGTCGAACGGTGGCGCGCGATCATCGTGCGAGGGCTTCGAGGCAAACAGATCGCTGCGCTCGAGCGCGAACGGCGAGTCATCCGCATTGGCGTCGACACTGACGGAGAACAGGGTTCCGGACCTCCTCGATCGCTTCGTGGGCTCGGACCCGCGCAGCCGGAACTCCGCGCCGCTGGTTGCTGCGCGCCGGCTAGCTGTCTACCGCCAACTACTCCTCGACGCCGGGGCACAAGTCGACTGAGCTCTGACCCGCGCATGCGTCGTCCGACGTGACGTGCAGCTTCTCGGCAGGAATGTTCGCGGGTTCGATTCCCGCCGCCTCCACTCACTTCCCCTCGCGCATCGAAGCGCCCTAGGCCGACTGGACCGCATCCAGTCCGAGCCATGCGGCGAGGTCCGCCAGCTCGGCCTGCACCGCCTGAGTCATCGCGCGGCTGAAGCGGACATCCTTGTGGATTGCGTTGACCCGCAACACTGAGGCCTTGCGATCGGCGGCCGTGTCGACCTTTCCGACCAGCCGGTCCTCGTGCAGGATCGGGAGGGCGAAGTAGCCCCAGCGGCGCTTTGCGGCCGGCTTGTACATCTCGAGCGCATACTCGAAGTCGAAGAGCTCCTCAGCGCGGACGCGGTCATGGACGAGCCGGTCGAACGGCGAGAGAAGAGCCGTTCGGCCCTCAAAGTCGTCGACGAGGTAGGTCGGATCGACGCGCCACTCGCCGTTCACATCCTCGACGACTGCCGGCTCGCCGGCCTCGCCAACATGGACCGGCTCCATTGGCATCGCCCTCGCCGTCTGCCGCGCGATGCCGAGCGATGCGAGCCGCCGCTCGTTCTTTCTCAGCTCGGCCTCTTCGACCGACGGGACGACGACGTCAGCCGGATAGACCCGCTCGGCGATGTCCCATAGGCGCTCGCGTCCCACGCGCCCCGTGATCGCCACCTCGCCGCGCATCATCAGGAACTCGAGCATCTGCGTGACGTTGCGGTTGTTGGTCCATCCACGCGACGTCCACGGAACCATGCATGTGTCTGGGATGTCACGCGAAGTCAGAGGCCCGGAGTTGGCGAGCAGGCGGAGGATGTCCCGCCGGAAGCGGTCGTTGTCGCGCACCCAGGCGCGCGAGCGCTCGTAGCTGGGGCGGTCGCCCGCGCCGGCGAGGTACAAGCCGAGGTCGCTCGCGGGTCGAATGAGCGCGTCGAGCTCGAACAGCGTCCGGTCCTCCTCGACAGCCCGCTTGAGGTGTGCAGGCTGGTACATCGAGCCGAGTCGGCCCCATGCGACGAGGTCCGCGCTTGGCGCGACGGCCGCGGTCGGGTCGATCTGCAGCAGGGTCAACTGCTGCACGACCGCGACCAGCTCGGTCGGCCGGGGGCGCGTCGAGTAGCTGCGCGCGCACCGCTATTCGCCGGGCCTGCGTCTTTGTCAGCCGATGCACCGACTGGAGGCTAGCGGTCGCGTTCGGACTCGCTCACGCGTGCTGTGAACCCGCGTTCCCGCGTCCCCCAGCAGACGCCCGTGTAGGCCGGGAAGCTGCGGCTTGTCAGCGCAGCTCAGCGAGGCGCTGCGCGACGGCATCGGCGTGCGGTAGGCGCGCCTCCGCGCCCTCGCGCATGAGCGCAAGAACGGATGCGGCAAGGGCTGCCCCGAGCGCCCCCGGCTCGACCGCGCCGACGTGCGCATCCTCGAATCGAGCGAGGGTCTCACCGGAAAGGTCGTCGTAGCCGCGCGCCTGCACCGCGGGCAGCCCCTGGCGGAGGCAGGCAAGCGAGAGTGCGTGGTCGCGCACGGCGCCGACGTAATGCTCGGCTTGCCAGACACGCCCACGCTCGATGCACGCGCGCGCGTGGAGCGCGTAGATGACGCCCCACCCGAAGAGGTCGTGCGCGACTGACGGCGTGGGAATGAAGAGGTCCCCCGCGACCGGGGGGGTGGGAAGCTCGGACTTGCCCGCGGCCGTCTCGCCGAACAGAAGCCGGAATCGTGGCCCGGCGGGACGAAACTGAGCCGCCGGCGTCATCGAGAGGTCGAACTGGAGCGCGTCCGGCAGCAGGAACACGCGATACGTAGTCGGACCGCGCTCGAGGTCGGCAAGGTGGACCGCGTCCCGCTCGCCAATGAGCGTGCGCGTCCAGTCGTCGAGCACCTCCGTGGCCGGCACGTCATCAGCGATGCCGAAGCTGAGGTCCAAGTCGGAGAACCGGTCGCCGCCGTCCACGGCCAGCGAGCCCACGGCGGCCCCAGCGACGACGCGCTCATCCTCCTCCGCGAGCCGCAGCAGGTGCTCACGGAGAGCATCCCGCTGCTCAACGGTGAACACGAGCGGCGA
>WNGF01009801.1_pt1 | contig 22799 bp, 21 predicted proteins | sample 5400641 | NCBI WGS metagenome assembly WNGF01 (sample SAMN13153371, study PRJNA577476) | soil metagenome | isolation source: 80 cm soil or saprolite under grassland replicate 2 | place: USA:California | collected 2016-06-15 | reverse complement strand
GCTCCATCGGGTGGATTGCGGACGTCTCCTGCGTTGGGCCATATTCGTATCTGTACCGAACGAGGGACGGCGGAGCGACCTGGCGGCGGAGCGAAATCGACTCCCCCGGGTGCCAAGCTGGGGCTGGAGTGCAGGTGTCGTTCTCCGACGCCGCGCACGGCTGGCTCGTCAACCAGAACCCCGCGGGGGAGTACACCGCGATCAGCCGCACCACCGACGGCGGAGCGACATGGCTGGGACCGTTCGGTGGAGCCGCGGATGGCTATCCGGCCAATGTGGTCCGTCTGGGCCCCGGGAGGGGCCTGGGGACGATCGCCCACGCCCGCCTGGTCGGGACGGGACGGTATGGCGCAGGTCACTGGGTTGAGCGGCCGCTCCCCCGAACCGCCCGATACCGGGATCGCTGGATCTCGCTGCCCCGTATGTTCGGTCACCGGGGAGTCATGACCGCGTCGCTTACGCACTCCTCCACCGGTCGAGACGTCGCACTCGAGTTCCTTACGACCGATGACGGGGGACAGTCGTGGACGGTGGCAGCACGGATTCCGGACGGACGGGCCTCCGATTGCCCGAAGGGAGGGGCAGCGATTGCACCCTCCCCGAGAGTCTGGTGGATGACCTGCCGACTGGCCGACGGCCACGCCAGCGTGCGGGGGACCACGAACGCCGGCGCAAGCTGGAACACGGCTCATCGCGCCCCCCCGGCGATGGAATATCTCAACCCGGTTGATGACCGGGTAGCGTGGGCGGTCGCTCACCACGGGGAGGGGTTGCGGCTCTTTGTGACGGAGGATGGGGGCACGACGTGGCATCGTGTGCGGCCCGCCTGAAGGGCGCCTACGTCTGTCCCTTCCCAGGAGCCATCCCCGCGGTCGCTCGAGTGACTGTCCCGAACACTGGCGTGAGCGTCACCGTTTGTTCTTCGAGCGCGGATCAGGGACGATGCGGCGGCTACAGATGCGAACTCCTCGCGGCACGTGCCCGCGTATCAGCTACCAGGCATGAGCAACATCGTGAAGCGAATCATCGCCCTCGCTGCCGTGGCCGCCTTCTTCGGCAGTATGGGCACTTCCTGCGGCAGGCCGAACTGGCGAACGCTGGCGTGTCCGCAGGCGATGTGCTCCGACCTTGGGTCCGAGGAGCATCACGCCTGCGATGGGATGGCCCCTGGGCGGGTAGACAAAGCTCGCTCTCTTGCGGATCGGTTCAGTGCTCCGCAGCTCGAAATTACGATGATGCCGAGGCCCGCCACGGCCACCCAGTAACCCCACTCTACCCAACGCACCGTCTGCACATTGGGGAGGGGCGCATGATGAGCGTGGCTGATCCCCCAGGCCAAGGCGACGAGAGGCACCGCCGCCATGCCCATAACCAACGCGGCTAGAGCTGAGCGTGTGCTCTCGCGCCCCCCCTCTATCGCGCGCCCGAGCCTGATGGCAACCACGGCCGCACCGAGCAGTACAAGGAGCCACATCCAAGGGCGACTCACGTCGCCCCCGATGTTCGTCCAGCGACGGATATGCACAACGACCCGGTCTACCGTCCGCATCCATGGGAGGAATGGGCTGATCGAAAGTATGACGCCTCCCACGACCGTGAGCAGAGCCCAGAAACTACCGTTGCGTTTCACGATGCGCGCCGACTCATCACCAGCAATAGTAGCGTCTTACCTGCAACGATACATCGCGTGTCAGCAGACACATAGCCGGTCCGGCGAAGCTTGCATGAATCCCGACGGACTCAAGGGAGTAGACGACCTCGCGCCCGAAAAGGGAGTTGGTGGTTGTCCCTTCCGGACAAACTTGACCGCGGGACCCCCGCTCGACGGGCCGAGCTCGACGGGCCGATGCCTCCGTCCCCGGACAAGGAACCGGCACTGCTCCATGGATGGGCCTGCGACCACTAGGGGACCCCAAGCCGCGTTTGGGATCTTCCGGTGAAGCATCGAGTGTCATTCAGTCACCCTGGGCTGCGTCAGCGCTGGTGTCGGAACATGAGAACCATGTAGCTCGTCTAACCAAGTGGATCGACACCGAACGATTGGAGGGATGCCGTGCTGTTGGCGCTCACGTAGAACTCCCCAGATCTGCTCACTGAAAATAGGCTCAATTGAGCCGGACCGAAGAGGTATCGTGGCCCCCGACCGGCGCCTCCCGCCCCGCACACGGCGCGGGTCGGGGCCCGGGCGCCTGCCTCCCCACGGCGGGCAGCGAGGCGGGGGAGGCTCGGGTGCCGCTGGATGTTCGGACTACGAGGAGCCGATCGCACGAGCGGACACCTCCTTCCTGCGCCCCAGACCGTGTTCGTCGATGAGGCCGAGGTACTCATCGATGAGTCGGCTGCTCATGCCGGTAAGCAGCGGGAGCTCCTCCGGAGCGTACTTGGGGGCGAGCAGCCGGACCCGCTCGAACCCTCGGATGTACCGGTCCACCGCCTGCTTGGAGTGAAAGGTCCGCGACGCGATGTCCGGCGTGGTCAGCCCTCCGAGATAGAGCCGAATCACCTGAGCCTTGTGCGTGGGGAACGATCCCATGTCGGCGACGTAGCCTCGAAGCGGCAAGAACTCCCCCCGCCGGCGCAGGCGCACTGCAGTGTCGCTGACCGCGTGCTCGGAACACCCGATCAGCACCGCAACGTCGGCCTGGGACAGCACGCCGCCCTGGCGGTGGGCCTCGGTGGCCAGGCGGCGCACTCGGATCTCCCGCCGCTGGCGCGGGGAGAGCCTTGAGCGGATGGCCTCCAGATCCTCCTGCGCCACCACCGTCAGCCGCACCGGGACCAGCTTGGTCCTGGCCATCGTCTTGCCTCGCCCTCCCCGCTCGGTGACCGCCGGGGCAAAGTAGGTGAGCTGGCCGGCCTCGAGGTCGCCGGGTCGGGCGTAGTAGCGGCGGATCGTCTCGCAGATGTCGGCGACGATCGCGGCGGCCACCACCGCCCCCTTGTCGTAGCCGTACTCGTGCAGGAACTTGTACCGCAGCACCGACGGGAGGTTGCGCCGGGCCAGGCGCCGGTAGTCGACGCTCGAGCGGTGCTCGCTCCTCACGGCCGGCCCCCCTTTTTCGACCCGGCCCGAGCGACGTCCAGCAGGTCGTACAGCCGGGGAGCCGCGGGGAACTCCCGCCGGGCCCGCTCGTAGAGCCCGATGTACTCGCCGATCAGGGCCGAGGACCGCCCGGTGGCCGCCCGGATCTCGGGGACCTTGGCCCCCCTCGCGTACAGCGCGGCGATCTGACGAAAGTCAGCGAGGTAGCGACGGATCGAGCCTTCGGAGTGCGCTGTGCGCTGCTCGATCTCGGTGAACTGCAGCCCCCACAGGTACAGCTGCACGACCCTGGCTTTGTGGGTGACCCCGGGCCCAATGTCTCGGATCTGCCCCCGGGTGGGGGCCGCCTCGTCCCTGCGCCGGAGCGCCGCCAGGTCGCGCTTCACCGTGGCGGGGGACGAGCACGTCAGGTAGGCCAGGTCCTCCACCGTGAGCAGCCCGCCCTGCACCCGGGCCTGACGGCACAGCCGGGCCAAGCGCCGCTCCCGCATGGCCCCGAGGCCCTTGGCCCGCAACACCTCCAGGTCCTCTGCGGCCGCGAGCTCCAGGCGCACCTGGATCTTCCGGCAGGAGGAGATGGCCTTCCCCGGCGGCTCCTCGGCGTCCACCGCCAGGTAGCACAACTCCCCGGGCGACGCCGCCATCTGCCCGTACTCGGTGAAGTACTGGGCCATCTGCTCGTAGTGGGCCCGAGCCAGGACCGGAGTCAGGTTGAAGTCCTCGCGGATCCGCGCCACGATGGCCGACTCCGCGTCCTTCGCCGCAAGGCGGGCTGTCCCGTACGAGTCCATGAGCCGTCTCCCTTCAACCCGCAAGGTCTCGCCAGAGTACGGCTCATACGGTCCTAAAGTAATTCCCCACCTCCTGAGCCTCCACGAACAGGGCTCCCCCGATGCTGGCGGTGTCGAAGCCACCGGCAGCGGGAGGAGCCCCAGGGATGCTGACACAGGAGGAGCACGTGGAAGCCGTCGCACTCGCCACCAGGGGATGGACCATCTCGGCCATCGCCCGACATCTTGACCGCGACCGCAAGACGATCCGGTCCTACCTCACGGGCCAGACCGCCCCCGGAGTCCGTCGCCGGACGAGCGACCCGTTCGGGGTCGTCGAGCCCTACGTGCGCCAGCGACTGAAGGACGACCCGCACCTGCAGCTCGCGGTACTCATCCGGGAGCTCCCGCCGCTCGGGTTCGCCGCGAGCTACCAGACGCTCACCCGGGAGGTCCGTGCCCGGTCGCTCCGTCCCCACTGCGAGGCGTGCGCCGGCGCCAAGGGCCGGGCCACCACCGACATCGAGCACCCTGCTGGAGCGGAGACGCAGTGGGACTGGCTGGAGCTCCCCGACGCGCCGTGGACGTCCAAGCTCATCGTCCTGACCGGGACGCTCGCGCACTCCTCGAAGACGAGGGCATGGGTCTCCGAGGCCAAGGACACCCCGCACCTGCTCCAGGGCATCGACGCGGTGCTGTCCCGCCTCGGCGGGCTCACCAAGGCGTTCCGGATCGACGCCATGGAGGGGGCCGTCGTCCCCGGAACCCGGAACCTGTGCGCGGCGTTCGCCGATGCCGCCCGGTACTACGGCGTCTCGGTCGCCGTGTGCCCGCCCCGGCGCGGCAACCGCAAGGGCGTGGTGGAGAAGAACAACGACCACATCGCCCAGTCCTGGTGGCGAACGGCCGACGTGGCGACCCCGGAGCAGGCCCAGACGAGCCTGGACGCGTTCTGCGAGTCGGTGGGGGACGCCCGTCCCCGGGGCGACGCCACCGTGGGGGCGCTCGCCGATCGCGAGCCGCTCCGTCCGCTGCCCTCGGGGCCGTACCCGGCGGTCGTGGAGTGCTCCCGGAAGGTGAGCTGGGCGGCCCTGGTGTCCTACGAGGGGAACCGCTACTCGGTCCCGGCCGCGTTCGTGAACGCGTGGGTCATCGTCTCAGTGCGTCTCGGTCACCCTGTCGTGGAGATCCGCTCGGGCGAAGGCGAGGTGCTGGCACAACACCGCCGTCGCCCGGCCGGCGCCGGGGCGCTCGCCCGCTCCCAGGAGCACCGGGCCGGGTTGGAGCGGACGGTGCTGGCCCAGTTCTCCACGGCGAGGCCCTGCCGGCGCAAGGAGCACCGTCCGCCGTCGGATGAGGCGAGGGCCATCGCCGCCCGGCTCACCCGGGGCGTCCAGCAGTCCTTCGACGTCGACCTCGGGAGCTACGAGGAGCTGATGGCGACGTGAGCCACGACACCGTCTACCAGCGACTGCGATCGCACCTTGCCTACCTGAAGCTCCCCGCCGCGGCGGAGGCCCTGGCCGGAAAGCTCGATCACGCGGAGAAGGCCAAACCCTCCTACACCGCGTTCACCGAGGACCTGCTGGCGACCGAGGTCGAGGCCACCGAGCGCCGGCGCCTGGCGGGGCGCCTGCGGTTCTCGCACTTCCCGGTGATCAAACGACTCGAGGACTTCGACTTCGACGCCCAGCCCGGCCTCGACCGTCGCCTCGTCGAGGAGCTCGCCACGCTCCGGTTCGTGGAGGAGAAGGCCAACGTGCTGATGGTGGGGCCTCCGGGGGTCGGCAAGACGATGCTCGCCCTGGCGCTCGGGTACCGGGCGATCGAGGCCGGCTACCGCGTGTACTACACGACCGCCGCCGACCTCGCGGCCCGGTGCCACAAGGCCGCGATCGAGGGCCGGTGGGCGACGACCATGCGGTTCTTCGCCGGCCCCCAGCTTCTGATCTGTGACGAGCTCGGCTACCTCCCGCTGCAGTCCGAGGCGGCCTCGGCGATCTTCCAGGTGGTGTCGCGGCGCTCGGAGCAGGGCTCGGTGATCGTGACGACCAACCGCTCGATCGCCTCGTGGGGCGAGATCTTCGACGACCAGATGATGGCCGCGGCGATCCTGGACCGGTTCCTGTTCAAGGCCACGCTCCTCGCCATCACCGGCGACTCCTACCGGATGCGGGCGCACCGGGAGCGGCTGCAGCAGCTCAGGGAGGGGGTGGCCGCCACCCTCGAACGCTAGACTCGGCCGGGCTCAGGGTGGGGAATTTCGATGAGCGCCCCTGGGGAATTTCGGTGAGCGCCGTCAGTCCGCACCAAGATCATCTTCATCGCTGCGGCCGTCCTGGTGCTCCTTGTCGCTCTGCTGGTCCCGGCGTAGGCGCTACCAGACCGCGAGGTCTCCGTCTGCAAGACCATCGTCTGTGATCCGGTCATCGAGCACCGCGACCACGACGTGATCCGGGTCGTCCTCCTGGGGATCGGTGTTGTTGTCTCAGCCGCTCTTGCCCTGCTCGCGGTTCGACCCTGGAGGCGAACTGCGTAGCCCCTGGTGGGCGGTCGCCTGCCGAGGTCTCGATTCGTCAACACCCGCTGCCGCTCAGGGTTGCTCGTCGAGAGTCAAGTGTCATCGGCGAACGCTGGGGTGACCCGGCGGGCTGTTCCGGGCTCGATGATCGGAGCTAGGGTGAGACGATCCAGTACAGGTCGCCGCAGCGCTCAGGGATATCCAAGCCCGTCAACTCGGATGCCCAGCGTTCAGCTGCCGCTTCTCCACCCACTTCCCGGGGCCTAGTCTCGCCGCCACCCAGTCGGATCGCTTCACCCTCACGCCCTATGACTTCGCCGCTCCCATTGAGGGCCTCGAGCCGACGGTCGACGAGTCTGGCGGTGTATCCCTCCGGCCACAGCAGGAGCCAGCGTTCGTCGGTGGCGGCGACGAAGACACACCCAGAACGCACCTCGAGATGCCCGTCGATCAAGGCCGCGGGATAGGCGTCTCCAATTGGCACCGTGGGGAAGAAGACCCCTGGAGGAACAACCGCCTCGCGACCGCTGCAGGCAGCCGACGTGAGCGCGAGAAGCAGAACGAGAAAGCGGGTTCGCCGCCCCATGTCCGTATGATGATTTTCTCGCGGAATTCGTTCCAGCTTCGGACTGGTCGTTCGGGCCGAGTGACACTGGGGCACACTGGGGTGGCCCGAGGACCCTACGCTGGCTCGTCTACTCGGATGGACCTGATGATCTCGCCCAGGTGCTCGACGTCGGCGAATACGGCCGCCCAGTCTGCCTCTGGAGTCGCCCGCGGCAGAGGAATGAATGCCGCGGCCGTAGGACTGCTCCGTCCCGGGGCAGGGACCGAGCCCGCTGTGGGCCAGATTGCACATGCCCGTTGCCCGTCCACCGTGAGGACCCGTATCAGAGGACGGCGGCCGAACGGGCGACGGGCGTGCTGCGCCTGCTCCTCGCACACCGCTCTCGGGTTGTCCGCGGCGGTGGTGAGCCCGACGAGATGGACGAAACCATCGGTCCCCTCATAGGACGGATCGGCCGAGTCGAAGTCGGCCGTCCGCGTCCATTCCGCCGGGCGGTCGAACCGGAGCCCCAGAGCGCGTACGGTCACTGTTGACCGCCGCGCTGGGGACTCCTTGGCTGGCGAGTGAAGGAAGTAGCCAGCGGCAAACCCTGTCGCGAAGACGATTACGACGGCGAGCACCGTCAGGGCTCGCTTCCTGGCGACTCCTGCTTCGGCCATGGGCCCCCGAGGCTCCACGATTCGATCGAGTCGGTCAAGGTAGTAACCGCTCTGGTGTCATTCGCGAACACTGGGGTGGGCGAGATCAGCCTCTCAGGGGCCGCGGGGGATGCCAGACTCGCGAGATGGCACGAGGCGGGATGGTGGTGCGCTCGTTGCTCGCCGCGACGCTGGTCCTGCTCGTGGCATGCACCGGCGGTGCCGTTCCGATGACCCAGACGCTGGTGTTACACGTCCGCGGCCATCCGCAACGAACCTCGGCGGGTCGATGCATCTTCGTCATCCGCGCCGACGTGAGCGGACCGCCGATCAGGCCAGCGGCAGCAGCCCAGTCGATCTGACCTACACGCTGACGTTCCAGCGCTCCCGAACGGCGCCGGATACCTCCCCGTCCGATCGACCGTGACGCACCCGGTCGTCGGGCGCGATCACCCCCCATGCCGCGGCCACTCACCGGAAGGTGTTCCGCCACGGTTGGTCGGCGGGGTCGCCGGCGAAGCGCAGCGGAGCACCAAGTCCGGAGGCCGGCAACGAGCCGCAACCGAAGCGAGATCGGATTCCGGCCGGAGGACGGGAGCTGCGGAGCGGAGCGGAGCGCAGCGTAGGCGTGCCCCGCCGGCCGGCCGTGCGACCTGACCAGACATGTTGGAGGAGCCGGAGCACGCGCCGTGACCACCACCACCCGTACACTGGTCGACATCATGCCGCTCTACGAGTTCAGGTGCGCCGAGTGCGGGGGAATCTTCGACCGGCTGATGTCGGTGAACGATCCCGCTCCGGTGTGCGCTTCGTGCGGGTCGGAGCGGGTGAACCGGCTGGTGTCGCTGATCGGGGGGCTGGTGGGGTCCGGTTCGGCGTCCGGGGGTTCGTCGCGTCCGACGGGTGGCGGGTGCGGGTGCGGCGGTTCCTGCGCCTGCGGCCACTGACGGCCGGGGATCAGGCGGGCGCGATCTCCTGAGGGGCCGGTTCGTCCAGGGCGCCGGTGCGGGCGGCCTGCCTGACCACCACAGCCACCGCGGCAACGGCCAGCAGCCCGCCGGCGACCTGGAGCCATGTCAGCGGTTCGTCCAGGACCACCAGTGCCGCCACCGCCGCGATCACCGGTTCGCCCAGGATGAGCAGCGACGACACCGACACGTCGACCTGGGGGTGGGCCCAGGCCAGGAGGACGTGCCCGCCCTGGGCCGCAGCTACGAACAGCGACAGCCACAGCCAGTCGATCACTCGGAGGTCGCCAAGCGGGGTGCCGGCCCCGATGGCCACGGGGGTCACCACGATCGCCGCCACCAGGGCAACGGTGGTCATGAACTCGATGGCGGCGACGCGCTGGCGGATGCGCTTCGACAGCAGGAAGTAGGCCGTCCACACCAGGAGCGCGAGCACGGCCAGCACGTCGCCCTCCAGGCTCCACACGGCGCTCGAGCTGGACCCCAGGATCGACACCGCCACCCCGGCCACGGACACAGCCGTCCACCCGATCTCGCGACGGGTGATGACCTCGGCGAACAGGCGCCCGGCGACGGTCAGGACCAGGGCGGGCTGGAGGGCCTGGATCAGCAGGACGTCGGCCACGCCGGTTCGCCGGAGCGCGGTGAAGAACACCACCAGGTTCACGCCGAACAGCACCCCCGCCGGGGCCGAGGCACGCACGATCGCCCACGTCAGGCGGCGCCCGGCGACCGCGCACACGATCAGCATCAGGGCGGCCCCCATCCACAGCCGCCAGAACGTGAACTCCAGCACCGGGATCGGGGTGAGCTTCACGATCGTGTTCGCGAACGACCACGCCACCACCGGGAAGGCCACGGCCAGCAACCCCAGACGGGTGGCGCGCGGGCCGGTACGGGACGCGGTGGCGCGGTCCATCCGCCGATTCTTGCAGGAGCCTGAGACTCTCCGGTCCGCGGGGACTCAGGCGGTCCCGAGCAGCGCCCGTGCCTCGTCGGCCCGTTCGAACAGGAACTCGACGGCCCGGGCCCATCGCAGCGCGATCTCCTCGGCGGGAGGCACCAGGGCGCGCTCGAGCTCCACCCGGACCGAGGCATCGGCGAGGTAGGCCCCCAGCGGGGAACAGGCCGTACCGGAGGGCCACGGAGACACAGAAGCCGAGACGCGCCGGGTCCCGCGCTCCGTCCCATCCCGCCTCGCGGAGGCCGTCCACGTAGCCGTCGAACACGGCCTCGTCCACCTCCGGCATCCGCTCCGGTTCGGCGTCGAGCAGGCACACGCCGGCGGCGACCATCGGTGCCAGCTCGGACCCCACCGGAGCGCGGCGGCTGCGGTACTTCACCGAGGCGTACGTGCGGCTCGACCTGCCGAGGGCGCGGGCCCGCCGACGGGCCCTGATGCTGTACATGTCCTACATCGGGGTGTTCGACTGCCTCCGGTTCGGCTTGGCCGACCTCACGGACGCCGAGCTGCGGGCCCACGCCCACGAGGTGCTCTCGACGCTGGTGCCCTCCGACCGGTAGGAGCCGGGCGCTCGCGGATCACCTCCGCGGCCGGCTTGTCCTCGCGCAGGCCCAGGAACCGGGGGTGGCGGAGCTGGCCGTCATCGGTCCACTCGGCGAACCCGACCTGACCCACCAGCTCGGGCTCGACCCAGTGGACGTCCGCCCGCGGCACGCGCCCGCGACCGAACGGCGTGGTGTCGCGCTCCAGCGAGCGGAGGCGGCGGGTGAGCTCGCCCAGCAGGGACCGGTCGAATCCGGTCCCGACCTTCCCCGCGTAGACCAGTGTCCCGCCCTCCTGGTAGCCGAGGAGCAGCGCGCCGAACCCGGTCCGGGAGCCCTTGGGATCCGTGTAGCCGCCGATCACGAGCTCCTGCTCGTTCACGCACTTGAACTTCAGCCAGTCCGGCGAACGACGGCCCTCGTACGTCGAGTCGACCCGCTTGGCGATGAGGCCCTCCCATCCCCTGCGGCACGCCTCGTCGTAATAGGCCTCCCCCTCGGCGTTCCGGTACGGAGTGATCCGGAGCGGCCCTCCCGTTCGGATCAGTCGCCGGAGGATCGCCTTGCGGTGGCGGAGCGGGAGACGGGTGCAGTCGAACGTACCGGCGTGGAGGACGTCGAACACATACAGGAACACCTCGACGCCGGTCCGCCGGGCCCGCTCCGGATCGCGGACATGGATCCGGCGCTGGAGCCGTTCGAAGCTGGTGCGGTTGCCCTCGAAGGCCACGACCTCACCATCCACGACGAAGTCCGGGCCGGGGAGCGCGCAGAGCGCGTCGACCACCTCCGGATACGACGAGTCCGCGCTCTCGCGGTTCCGCGACAGCAGGCGAACGGCGGACCCCCGCCGGAAGGCCAGGCACCGCACGCCGTCGAGCTTCCGCTCGAAGATCCATTCCGGGTCGGAGAACCGGAGGTCGGTCAGGGTGGCCAGCATCGGGGGGATCCAGTCCGGCTGGGGCGTTCGGACCAGGAGCCGCCGGGCTTCGTCCGGGAGTGAGACGAACGGGTCGAACGCGTCCGTTGGAACGGTCACGAGACCCGGGCTCGGAGGTCCTCGATGGTCCGGCCGCTCAGCACGGACTCCGGCTGAGTGGAGACCGGGTTGCGCCGGGCGTCGGCCGCCTCGTCCTTCAGCTTGACCAGCAGCCACTTCTCGCGGCCGTCGCGGCCCACCGGGGTCCGGGTGAACGCGTACCCGCCGGTGAGCTTCTTCCCCTTCAGCCACACCTTCACGTGGCCCCGGTCGACGGCCTCCCCCACCGGGACCTCCCGTCCATCCCGCTCGGTGAGGTTCCGGTACGTGCCCGTGTCCCACACGATGACCGGGCCGGCGCCGTACTCGCCCTCGGGGATCACGCCCTCGAAGCCGGCGTAGGCCAGCGGGTGGTCCTCCGTGGGCATGGCCAGTCGCTTGTCCCGAGGATCCGTGGAAGGACCCTTCGGCACCGCCCACGACTTCAGCACACCGTCCGCCTCCAGCCGCACGTCGTAGTGGAGGGCGGTCGCGTCGTGCTGCTGGATGACGAACCGCGGTTCCCCGGTCCGCCGCCCCCGCCGGGCCGATGGCTCCGGCGTCCGGCGGAAGTCCCGCTTCTCACGGTAGCTCTCGAGGGCGTCCTTTCTGGGCATCACCCCGGAGGATTCCCTCTGGAGCAGGGGCTCACGCCCCGGCGCGCCTCCGGTACGGTTCGCCCGTGTCCCTCGACGACCTGCCGCCCTCCGCCGACGTCGTGGTGATCGGTGGGGGCGTGGTGGGCGCGGCGACGGCGTTCCACGCGGCTCGGGTGGGCCTCCGGCCGCTGCTGGTGGAGGCCCGGCCGGCCCTGTGCACGCTGAGTTCCTGCATTTCGCCGACGTCACGGGCCAGCGGGAGCACGACCCGTCCGTGCGGGAGCAGGGATATCTGTTCGCCACCACGTCGGAGGACCGGGCGGCGTGGCAGCGCGAGTTGGTGGAGCGCCAGCGGTCCTGGGGGCTCGACGACGTCGAGGTGCTCGAAGGCGAGGAGGTCAGGCGGCGGTTCCCGTTCGTCGGGCCGGAGGTGGTGCAGGCCCGGTTCCGGGCGGGGGACGGATTCCTCGATCCGAAGGAGCTGACGCTGGGGCTGGCGGCCGCGTCGGGGGCGGCCGTCGCGGTGGGGACGCGAGTCACCGGGTTCGCGGTGGATGGGGGCCGGCTGAGGGGCGTGGAGACCTCCCGGGGGACGGTGGCGTGCGAACGGGCGGTGATCGCCTGTGGACCGCAGTCCGGCGTGGTGGCCGCGATGGCCCGCGTGCGGCTGCCCGTGGAGACGGTCCGCCGGAGCAAGCTGGTGTTCGCCGAGCTCCCCGACGTGCCTCCGGACGCGCCGATGACCATCGACGACGACACCGGGACCCACTGGCGCCCGTTCCTGCGGGGGGCCGCGGTCCTGTGCACCGACCCGGCCACCGAGCCGAGCCCTCCCGCCGAGGAGGTTCCGCTCGACCACGGGTTCCCGTTCGCGGTGCTGGACCCGTCAAGCTCCCTGGCCGCCGCGCGCATCGTGCCGTTCTGGACAGACGTGTGGGAGCGCGGGGCCCCGGCGTGGTTCCTCCAGGCCGGGCAGTACACGATGACGCCGGACCACCGCCCGCTCATCGGGGAGACCGAGGTGGCCGGCCTGTTCGTGAACACGGGCTACAGCGGCCACGGCGTCATGGCGAGCCCGGCCGGGAGTCGCATCCTGGCCGACGTGATGGCGGGGACGCTGACGGCGGACCGGAATGCGTTCCTGCCGGACCGGCGGTTCGGGACCCGGGACCTCGATACGCTCTGATGTCCATGGAGCCCATCCCGAGGATTGCCGGAACCGGCCCATTGCGAGGGACGCTGGCCGCCGCCGCCACGCCGCTCCGGGAGGGGGGCGAGCGGCTGGACGAGGACGCCTTCGGCTCGCTCATGGAGTTCCTGCTTCGCGGCGGGATGGATGGGATCCTGGCCCTGGGGACCACCGGCGAGGGGATCATGCTCGCGCCGGCGGAGCGCCGGCGGGCCGCGGAGCTGTTCGTTGACGCCGCGGCCGGGCGGATGCGCGTGGCCGTGCACTGCGGCGCCCAGACCACGGCGGCCACCGTGGTGCTGGCCGACCACGCGGCGGAGGCCGGGGCCGACGCCGTGGCCGTGATCGCGCCGCCCTACTACCCGTTCGATCGCATCGAGTTGCTCTCGCACTTCGCTGCAGCTGCATCGGCTTGCAACCCGCTGCCGTTCTACGTCTACGAGTTCGCGGCGCGCAGTGGCTACGCGGTACCGACGGTGGTGCTGCTGGACCTCCGTGACGCCGCGCCGAACTTCGCTGGGATGAAGGTGTCCGACTCGCCCTTCGACCGGTTCGAGCCCTACCTGCTGGACGGCGTTGACGTCCTGGTGGGTCCCGAGGCCCTCATCCTCCAGGGCCTCGAGCGCGGCGCCGTCGGCGCCGTCAGCGGCCTCGCCACGGCCTTCCCGGAGCTGGTCGCAGAGGTCGTCCGGACGCGGGACGCGGGAGCCGGCGAGCGCGCGGCGGCGGTCCGCCGGGCCATCCAGGGCTTCCCGGTCCCGGGTTCCCTCAAGGCCGCCCTCGGCCTCCGCGGCGTCCCCGTCGGCCCCGACTGCCGCGCCCCCCTCCGCGCACTGAGCCCGGAGGAGCACGACCGGCTGGCGGCGAGCCTCAGGGAGCTGGGGGTGCTCACCCCGTCGGGCAACGACTGAGGAGCCCGGGACGGACGTTCAGTCAGCGGGCGCCGGGAATGCCCCGACTCACCGGGCGGTTGGCCCCGGCAGGGCGAGCGAGAGGGAGCGCCATCCCGGCGCTGGGCGACCTCTCCGGGAAGATCCTGATCGACATCACGAATCCCTACGTGGGCGGACGGGCGCAGGCCGACGTCTCGACCACCGAGCTCATCCAGCAGTGGGCGCCGGGCGCGCGCGTGGTCAAGGGGTGGAACCACGTGTTCGCCCAGAACCTCGGATCCCCGGTGGTCGACGGCATCGCGGCGTCGGTTCTGCTCGCCGGCGACGACGCCGGAGCCAAGGACACCGTGGCCGCGCTGGCCCGTGACATCGGGTTCGACCCGGTGGACGCCGGCCCCGCCAGGGCCGCCCTGACCCTCAACCTGCTGCTGCAGGTCCTGGGGGGGCTCGGCCTCGGCCCGGACCGGCCGCTCAAGATCCTCCCGAGGTAACCGGCCCCACCTTCGCCGCCGGGACCTCCTGTTTCGCCCGGCCCGTCACCGGGTACAAGCCCGCCGCTTGCCCGTATCACCTGCCCGCACGGGACTCGAGGGGGAACCCGAACCCGCCACAGGCCGCGGACGTCGCGTGACGCCCGCGAACGTCGCGTTGCCCCGCTCCCCGTGCCCGCCCGGTCCCGGCAGACGGAGGTCGAACCCGTGAAGAGATCGCTCGCGCTCGTATCGACATTGATCGCCCTCGTGGCGGCGTCCGCCCAGCAGGCCTCCGCCCAGCTCCGCTCTGACGCCACCTGGTCCGAGGCCTACTTCCCCTCGGCCGACGGGATCACGAAGCTGCACGCCGACATCCTCCGCCCGACAGGGCTGGCCCCGACGGTGAAGACGCCCGTGGTGCTCACGGCGAGCCCGTACACGAACCACTCGGGCCAAACCACGGACTTCGACCCACAAGCCGTGGGTCCGAGCAACCGGTTCTACGACTTCCTGGACCTGTCGCAGCTGCTCAGTCACGGCTACACCTACGTGATGGTCGACCTGCCCGGGTTCGGCGGCTCGGGCGGCTGCAACGACTGGGGAGGGAACCGCGAGCAGCTGGCCGTGAAGTCCGCCGTGGAGTGGGCCGCGTCCCGGCCGTGGTCCACGGGGAAGGTCGCGCTGTTCGGCAAGTCCTACGACGGGTGGACCGGCCTGATGGGCATCGCCCAGCAGCCCACCGGCCTCGCCGCGGTGATATCAATGGAGCCCGTCTACGCCGGCTACAACTACCTCTACAACAATGGTGTGCGGTTCGGGACCTCGCTGGAGGAGGCCGCGCTGTTCGACGCGATCGACGCCAAGCCGGGGTCCACGAGCGATTCCTCCGACTACTTCACGAACGGGGCCGCCGAGGCGTGGTGCTACGGGGTGAACATCGCCCTCCAGCAGCAGGACGACCCGAACTCGGCGTTCTGGCGGGAGCGGAACCTCCTCCCCGCGGTGGCCGGCGCCACCACGCCGCTGTTCCTGACCCAGGGATACCTGGAGGACAACACGAAGCCCGACGCGGCGTTCGCGTTCTGGAGCCAGATGACCGGGCCGAAGCGGGCGTGGTTCGGCCAGTGGGACCACTGCCGGCCGTGGGAGACCTACGGCGCGTGCAAGGGCACCGGCAACGACCAGCTGGCGCTCGGCAAGACCGGCTTCGTCGACGAGATCATGCGGTTCCTCGACTACTACGTGAAGGGCGTGCCGGCGAAGCGGGCCCCGACCGCGAAGGACCCTCGCGTGGAGGTCCAGGACTCCACGGGCCGGTTCCGCCCCGAGCCCGCGTGGCCGCCGGCCGACAGCTCCCTCGTCTGGAACGCGCTTCGCACCGGCACATACACGGACGACGGGGACAACAACGGTACGGGCTCGCCCTCCGGCGAGGGCGTGTGGACGTTCTCCCAGCCCCTGCCGTACACAGTGCGGCTGGCCGGCGAGCCCGTGCTGAACGTGCGAGTCGACGCCACGGCCCCGAATGCCAACCTGGTGGCCGACGTGTACGACGTGGCGCCCGACGGGACGTCAACGCTGGTCTCCCGCGGGGCGCAGCTGCTGCGCGGCACCGGCCAGCAGCAGGCCACGCTCACGATGTACGGGGAGGACTGGGTGTTCGATCCGGGCCACCGCATCGGCGTGCTGATCTCGGGGGCGAACGCGGAGTGGTGGGTGCACGTGCCGACCATGCAGGACGTCACCGTGCTGTCGTCGAAGATCGCGCTGCCGTTCCTGCGTTACGAGCGGACGAAGTTCCTCGACGGCACGGCCACCCCCAAGCTGACCAGCTGGCTGAAGAACGGCGTGATCCAGGTGACGAACGCCACCGTGACGGCCAACCAGTCCACGCTGGTGCTCCCGCCGAAGCTCAGGTCCCGCTGAGCTGAGGCCCGTCCCCGATCGCGAGGCTGGCCAGCGGCGCGGGAACCTGTCAGCGGGCACGGGACCCGGTGCGGCTCCGTGGACGGTCGGTGCCGTGCCCGCGCATCCAGTCCTCGTGCGAGGGGACCTTCTCCCCGACCACGTACAGGAAGTAGTACGCGCCGGTGTCGCCCAGGAACTTGAACCGCTTGCGCATGTCCTTCACCAGCGCGTCGAAGTCCCCGAAGGACCGGAGGTATCCCTTGAACCCCCCGCGGGCCTCGCCGTCCAGCTCGAGCATGGTCCGGGCGTTGTGGACGGTGGCCTCGATCTTGGCCCGGTTCCGGACGATCCTGGTGTCCTCGGCCAGCCGGTCGACGTCCGGTGGCTCCAGCTCGGCCACGCGCTCGGCGTCGAAGCCGGCGAAGGCCTCCCGGAACCCCTCCCACTTGGCCTCGATGACCCGCCAGCTGATCCCCGACTGGAAGGCCGCCTTCGTCATGACCTCCAGGTAGTCGCCCAGCCGCTTGGGCTTGATCTGCTTCGGCGCCTCCATCGCGTCCTCCTTCCGCGCACCCTCCGCCCCGAACGACGATCGGGCGCCCCCGGGATCGACATCCTCCCCCTTGTGGCGGCGGTCCGCATGTCCCGCCGATCCGTAGGATTCCATCTGCCCGCAGGAAACGAACGAGGAGCCGAGATGTCCGACGACGACGGCGCGACCAGGACAGAGACCGACAGCATGGGGGCCGTCGAGGTCCCCGCGGATCGCTACTGGGGAGCGCAGACGCAGCGCTCGCTCCACCACTTCTCGATCGGTGGGGAGACCGAACGGATGCCGGTGGAGGTGGTCCGCGCGTTCGGCGTCCTGAAGAAGGCCTGCGCGCTGACGAACCGGGACATCGGGAAGCTCCCGCCCGAGAAGGCCGAGCTGATCCTCCGGGCGGCCGACGAGGTCATCGAGGGCGCGCTCGACGACCACTTCCCCCTCTACGTCTGGCAGACGGGGTCGGGCACGCAGTCGAACATGAACGCGAACGAGGTCATCTCGAACCGCGCCATCGAGCTGGCCGGCGGGGAGATGGGGTCGAAGCGGCCCGTGCACCCCAACGACGACGTGAACATGTCGCAGTCCTCGAACGACACGTTTCCCACGGCCATGCACGTCGCCGCCGCGACCGCGGTCGTGGAGCGGCTCCTGCCGGCGGTCCGGGAGCTCCGGGACGCCTTGCAGCGCAAGGCCGACGAGTTCGAGGACATCGTGAAGATCGGCCGGACCCACCTCCAGGACGCCGTCCCGCTGACCCTGGGCCAGGAGTTCTCCGGCTACGTGGCCCAGCTCGACGCGGACCTGGCGAACATCGACTCGGCGCTGCCGGGACTGTACGAGGTGGCCATCGGGGGGACGGCGGTGGGGACGGGGCTCAACTCCCCGGAAGGGTTCGGCAAGCTCGCGTCCGCGAAGATCGCCGAGCTCACCGGGCTCCCGTTCGTCGCCGCGCCGAACGCGTTCGCCGCGCTGGCCGCCCACGACGCGATGGTGTTCGCCCACGGCGCGCTGAAGACGCTGGCCGTGTCGCTCATGAAGATCGCCAACGACATCCGGTGGCTGGGCAGCGGCCCGCGCTCGGGCCTCGGCGAGCTCGAGCTTCCGGAGAACGAACCCGGCTCCTCGATCATGCCCGGCAAGGTCAACCCCACGCAGTCCGAGGCCATGACCATGGTCGCCGTCCAGGTCATGGGGAACGACGCCGCGGTCGGGTTCGCCGGCTCACAGGGCAACTTCGAGCTCAACGTGTTCAAGCCGGTCATGGTGAGCAACTTCCTGCGCTCGGTCCGTCTGGAGGCGGACGTCTGCCGGACGTTCCGGGAGTTCTGCGTGGACGGCATCGCGGCGAACCGCGAGCGCATCGCGGAGCTGGTGGGGAACTCGCTCATGCTGGTCACCGCGCTCTCGCCGAGGATCGGCTACGACAAGGCGGCCGAGATCGCGAAGCGGGCCCACCACGAGGGAGCCACGCTGAAGGAGACGGCCGTGGCGCTGGGCTACCTGACCGAGGCCGAGTACGACGAGGCCGTGCGTCCCGAGCGCATGGTGGGGCCGGAGTCGGCGCCGTGACGACGACCGGTCGGGAGCGGACCGTCGACCTCGACGGTCCCGTGCACTTCGACGAGTACGACGGTGACGGGCCCGACACCGTGGTGCTGGTGCACGGGCTGGGCGGGTCCGCGCTGAACTGGATGCGAGTGGCGCCTGCGCTGTCCAGGTTCGGCCGGGTCCTGGCCCCGGAGCTGGGCGGCCACGGCCGGACCTCGGCCGGCGGGCAGGCCTCGTCCGTGACGGCCAACCGCGAGCTGCTGGACCGGTTCCTCGAGGCCACCACGGACGAGCCGGTCATGCTGATGGGGAACTCGATGGGCGGGGCGATCTCGCTGCTGGAGGCTGCCGCCTCACCCGAACGGATCGCGTCCCTCGTGCTGGTGGACCCCGCCCTCCCCACGTGGCCCACGGAGGCCGACCCGGTGGTCCTGCAGACGTTCATGATGTACGCCACGCCGGGCGTGGGCGAGGAGTTCGTCCGGACCGTCCGGCAGACCACGCCGCCCGAGGCGCTGGTGGCTTTCACGATGCAGCTGTGCTGTGCCGACTGGACCCGCATCCCGCCCGACGTGATCCAGGCGCACGTCGACCACCTGAAGGAGCACGGGCTGACCGAGGAGTCCCAGTCGGGCTTCCTGGAGGCCGCCCGGACCCTGCTGGAGCTGCTGAAGGACCCGGAGCGCGTCCGCGAGGCCGCGGCGGCGGTCCGGGCACCGACGCTGGTGGTGGCGGGAGACCGGGACCGCCTGGTCCCGCCCGAGGCGATTCGGGCGTTCGCCGCCCTCCGGCCGGACTGGCGCCTGGAGATGATGCCCGGCGTGGGCCACGTGCCGATGCTCGAGGACCCCGAGGGGTTCCGGGCCATCGTGGAGCCCTGGCTGGAAGGCCTCGGGGCGGAGAAGGAACCCAAGGCCTCTTGAACGAACCCGCCCGCCGGCGAGTGAGACCCGCCTCCCCCGGGCCTACTTCACCAGGCGGCTGAGACGGCGGTCGGCCAGGACCTTGCCGCCGGTCTGGCAGGTGGGGCAGTACGCGATCTCGTGGGACTCGTACGAGACGCGCCGGAGGTCCTCGCCGCACCGGGGGCACGGTGTGCCGGACCGGCCGTGGACGGTGAAGTGGTCGCCGAGCTTCGGGGGGAGGCCGCCGGTGCGCTGCCGTTCGATCTCCAGGGCCTCGGCGAGGACCTCCCGGACGGCGCCCTGGAGCCGTGATCGCTCGTCCTCGGAGAGCTGGGCCAGGGTCGCGTACGGGGAGAGCCGGGCCCGGTGAAGGATGTCGTCCGAGTAGCCCCGGCCGATGCCGGCCACGGTCCGCTGGTCCCGGAGCAGCGTGTGGACCCGCCGCCGGTCCTCTCCCCCGGCGATGAACGCGGCGAACTCCGGCGAGTCCGGCTCGGGCCCGAGCGCCGCCAGGGGGCCGTCGTCGCCCGGCCCCAGGACCCACCAGCCGGCCTTCCGTTCCGTGCCGTACTCGCGGATGAGGACGGCCGGTCGCCCCTCGAACCGGAGCCGGACGATCGCCCCCTTCGGCCGGGTGGTCTTCGGCGGGTCCTCGATCTCCGGGCGGCCGGCCTGGGACAGATGCAGGAGCATCCGGAGGCCCGTCTCGAACTCGAACACCAGGAACTTGCCCCGGCGGCCGACCCGATCCAGGCGCCAGCCGACCAGCGACTCCGGCGGCGGGGCGTACGTCTTCAGCGCGGAGAACGCGAGCGGCGCGGCACCGGTGAACGGCGCGCCGGCCAGAAGGGCGTCGAGCCGTTCGGCCAGCCCCTGGACCTCGGGAAGCTCCGGCATGGCCCAGACACTGTAGCCTCGGCCCCCGCCATGGCCTCACGAGACGCGGATGGCCCGCCCGAACCTCACGAGCGGCCGTGGCGTCCCACCCGCGAACAGATCGCGGCGGCCGAGGGGGCCACGGTCCCCGACGTGATGGCGCCCGGTCTCCGCCTGCTGTTCGTCGGGATCAACCCCGGCCTGTACTCCGGGGCGGTGGGACACCATTTCGCCCGGCCCGGGAACCGCTTCTGGCGGGTCCTGCACGCCGCCCGCATCACCGATCGCGTGCTGTCCCCGTTCGAGGAGGGGCGGCTCCTCGAGATCGGCGTCGGGATCACCAACCTCGTGGAGCGGGCCACCGCCACCGCGGACCGCCTGTCCCCGGACGAACTCCGGGAGGGGGCCGTCCGGCTCCGCCGGAAGGCGGCCCGGCTCCGTCCGGGGACGGTGGCGTTCCTGGGCCTGACGTCGTACCGCACGGCCTTCGCCCGGCCCAAAGCCGGGATCGGCCCGCAGCCGGAGACGGTCGGCAGGGCCCGGAGCTGGCTCCTGCCGAACCCCAGCGGGCTCAACGCCCACTACCAGCTGCCCGAGCTCGCGGAGCTGTTCGCCGAGGCCTGGAACGCCTCGGCGTAGCCGCCGCCGGCCCGAACGCCGCTTCGGTCAGCGATACAGGCTTGTCACGGGAATCCGGCCCCGTCATGCTTTGTTCTTACAACGAACCAGACCAGGGGGTTGCCACGCAGTCGTTGCCGGGTGTGAGCCCATCGCCGTCCAACCCGCGCCCAGTGCCACGCCCCCGGGTGGGTGTCGTGCTCGCCGCCGGCCGCTCCGAACGTCTCGCCGGGGTGACGAACGGCCGATCCAAGGCGCTCATGCAGCTGGGAGGGGTCCCTCTGGTGGAGCGGGCCGTCCGGACCCTTCGCGATGCGGGGATCGACCGGGTGGTCGTGGTGGTCGGCTACCAGGGCGACCAGGTGGCCGCGGCGGCCCGGCTGGCCGGCGGGCCCGTGGACGTCGTGCACGCCGAACGGTGGGAGGACGGCAACGCGGCCTCGCTCGCCGCGGCCGAGCCCCTCGTCGCCGGGGAGTCGTCGTTCCTGCTGATGTGCGGGGACCACGCGTTCTCGTCCCAGGCGCTGCCCGCCCTGGTCGCGGCGAGCGAGCCCGCGGTGCTGGTGGACCCGGCACCGACGCCGGACGCGTGGGGCGAGGGGACCCGCGTGTCGATCCGGGAAGGGCGTGTGACCGGCTTCGGCAAGTCCCTTCCCGACCCCGCCATCGACTGCGGAGTGTTCCTCCTGGACGCCCGGGTGTTCGGGGCCTACCGGCAGACCTCCGCCGGCGGCGACCATTCCCTGGCCGGGGCCGTGACCCGGCTGGGGAGGAGCGTGCCGATCCGGGCGGTCCCGCTGCCGCCGGGAGCGTGGTGGCAGGACATCGACACTCCCGACGATCTCCGGCTGGCCCGGACCTGGCTCCGCCAGTCGCTGGGCAAGCGCTCCGACGGGCCGGTGTCGCGGTGGCTGAACCGGCCGATCTCCACGCGGATCACCATGGCCATCTCCCCCGCCCGGATCCCCCCGGGGGCGCTGTCGCTGTTCACCGCCCTGGTCGGGATGTGGGCGGCGTGGTCGCTGTCGGCCTCGCGGGCCGTGGTGGGCGGGATCTTCGTCCAGGCGGCGTCCGTGCTGGACGGAGTGGATGGCGAGACGGCGCGGCTCCAGTGGCGGACCTCGGAGCGCGGCGCGCTCCTCGACGACCTCCTCGACAGGATGGTCGACGCGGCCATCGTGGCCGGCATCGGGCTGTGGCTGTGGGACGACCCCTCGCGCCTGTTCCGGACCCTGATCCTCGGCATGACCGTGGCGGCGTGGCCGCTCATCCACCTCGCCGTCCGGAAGCCCTTCCAGGTGTTCGAGGTGCCGCAGGGCGCCGGACGGCGGCCGCTGCTGGTGATCCTGGGGAGCCGCGACGTCCGGCTGGCCATCGTCGCGTCGATCTCGCTGTTCGACCAGCCGTGGCTGGCCCTGGCCGCGGGGATGGCCGCCTACTGCCTGAGCGTGCTACGCCGGGTGCCCTTCATGCTCGCGCGTCTCCGCCATGGCGTGGCCGGTCCCGCCCGGGCCCTGGCCGTCCGCCTCCATCCCCTCGGCCTGTTCATCCCGGCTCCCCTGCGCCGGCGCCCGCCAGTGGGTCCGGCGACGCCACACCAGGTAGGTGAGGCCGCCGATCGGGATCTGGGCGAAATAGGTGAGGAACCGGAACACCAGCACGGCGGCGACGGCCTGCGTTCGCCCTGACCCCGCCACCACCAGCCCCCCGATGTAGCCGAGCTCGGCGATGCCGACGTTGCCGGGGATGATCGGCATCGCCGTCGCCAGGCGGATGAACGCGAACACCACCAGGACCTGGGCCCAGCTGACGATCGAATCGGGGGTCCCCGTGAACCGCACCGAGGCCAGCAGCACGAGGTACACGGCCAGCTGGCTCACCACCTCGGCCGCCGCCAGGAACAGCCCGCGGGTGCGGAGCAGGTCGATGACCCGGGCCCGAAACCGGACGGCGGTGTCCCCCCAGGCCCGGGTGGGCGGCCGTCCCACCTTCTGCAGGAACCACGAGGCCACCGCGCTCGCGGCCTTCCCGGCGCGGCGGGCGAAGCGCTCGCTCCGGAGCATGAGGGCGAGCACCCCGAAGGCGGCCAGGAAACCGCCCAGGCCGACCAGGGCCGCCGGCAGCTCGTCGCCCGGAGCTCCGCCCGTCGCGGCGAGCAGGCCCAGGGAGATCGCCGGGAGCAGGAGCTTGTACGACATGTTCGCGACGAAC
>WNGF01003112.1_pt1 | contig 22799 bp, 19 predicted proteins | sample 5400641 | NCBI WGS metagenome assembly WNGF01 (sample SAMN13153371, study PRJNA577476) | soil metagenome | isolation source: 80 cm soil or saprolite under grassland replicate 2 | place: USA:California | collected 2016-06-15 | reverse complement strand
GGCGTGCACGCGCACGAGCGCGTCGAGGAGGAGACGCTCAAGCTGCGCGGCAAGCCGATCCCGATCCTCTCGGAGGTGAGAGAGCAGTCCCCGCTCCAGGCGCTGCGCGGGCTGGCGTCGGCGATGCTGCGCTCGGCCTACGGGCTCGAGTCGCCCCCTGTCGGCGAGCGCTCGCGGCTCGATCTCCGGGCGCACGAGGGTGTCCTGAGGCTGGTCGGCGAGCTCGAGGCCTGGGAACGGCTCGGCGGAACGCTGACGCGCGAGGACATCCTCACCGCCGCTGAACGCGCCAACGTGAGGTCGGCTTCGGCGTTCGAGCCGGGACGCGTGCACGTGCTCGATCTCATGCGGGCGCGCACGCGCTCCTACGACACCGTGTTCGCACTCGGCCTCGAGCAGGGAAGCCTGCCGCGGCGCCCGCGCGTGTCCCCCTTCCTCGATGACGAAGCGCGCTCGGAGATCGACCAGCGCAAGCACGGCGCTCGGCTGGAGCGGCCCGACCAGATCGGCCGCGAGCGCTATCTCTTCTACACCCTCTGCACGCGAGCGCGCGAGCGCCTGTACCTCGTGCGCGAGGCGGCCGGCGACGAGGGCTCGCCGCTCGAGGCCGGCCCGTTCTGGGACGAGGTGCGTTCGCTCTTCTCCTCCGACGAGGTGGAGCGCTGGACGACGCGGCGGCGGCTGTCGGCCCTCACGTGGCCGCTCGAGCAGGCTCCCACGGAGCGCGAGCGGCTGCGGTCGGTCGCCGCTCTCGTCCCGACCGACTTGGACGCGGCGCTATCGCTTGCCAATGCCAACGGCTGGGAGCGCAAGCTCGCCCGGGCCCGCAACGCGCTCGATCGCCCGACCGAGCTGCGCCATCCGGCCGTGCTGGAGACGCTTCGCTCTCGGGCCTCCTTCGGCGTCACCGAGCTCGAGACCTTTGCGGGCTGCTCGTCCATCTGGCTGTTCGAGCGGGTCGTCTCGCCGCGGCGAATCGATGCCCAGGCCGACGCCAGGCTGCGCGGGATGGTCGCCCATCAGGCCCTGTACAAGTTCTTCTCCGGCCTTCCCAAGCGGCTCGGGACCGAGCGAGTGGAGCCCGAGCGAGTCGAGGAAGCGGTCGCCTTCATGCACGAGTGCGTCGCGGAGGCGCTCGAGAGCGGCGTCCGGCTTGACCTGACCGAGCTCGACGAGCGCGAGCTCGCGGAGGGGCTCCGCCACGACCTGGAGCAGTTTGTCCGGCGCGAGGCGGAGCTCGAGCTTCCGCTCGTGCCACGCCGGTTCGAGGTTCTCTTCGGCTCGGAGCGGGCGGCTCCGGAGCTGCAGCGTGGCCTCGAGCTGGACGGCTTCTCGCTCTCCGGGAAGATCGACCGCATCGATCTCGATCCCTTGAGCGCCCGGGGGATCGTCCAGGACTACAAATCGGGCAAGACCGCGTGGTCGGCGGCGAAGATCGAGTCGGAGCTGAAGCTCCAGATCCCGCTGTACATGCTGGTGCTGCGCGACCTCGTGGGCGTCGAGCCGATCGGCGGGCTCTACCGCGCTCTCTCGGGGACGCGGGCCGCGCGGGGCCTGCTCAAGGCGGACGCCGCAGACGTCCTGCCGGGGTTCACCAAGACGGATTACCTGGACGAGGAGGCATTCTGGGGTCAGGTCGAGCGCGCGCGAGACCGCGCGGGCAAGCTGGTGGAGCGAATCCGCGCCGGCGACGTGGGCCACGATCCGCAGGGCGGCTTTCCCTGTCCCACGTGGTGCGAGCTGGCGCCGATGTGCCGGGTGGCCCGCGCATGACCGCTCCGACTGAACAGCAGATCGCCGCGATCGACGCGCCCGGCCTCGTCTTCGTCTCGGCGGGAGCGGGGACAGGGAAGACGACCGTCCTCGTCGAGCGCTACGTCCGGGCGATCACCGAGCGCGGGATCGACGTCGAGTCGATCCTCGTCGTCACGTACACCGAGCGCGCGGCCGGCGAGCTGTGGGGGCGGATCCGTTCGCGACTGCTCGAGCTCGGCCGGCAGGACCTTGCCCGAGAGCTCGACCGTGCCCGCATCTCGACGATCCACGGCTTCTGCAACCGGCTCTTGAAGTTGTACCCGTTCGCCGTCGGCTTCGACCCGCGGTTTCGGGTGCTGGACGAGAGCCAGGCGCGCGTCGTCCGAAGCGAGGCGTTCGACGCGGCGCTGGGCGCGTTCTGCCAAAGCGGCGATCCGGAGCGGCTGCGACTGCTGGCGACCTACGGCACGCGCGGCCTGCGGCGGATGCTGACGAGGGCATACGAGGCGCTCCGCTCCGCAGGCCGTGAGCTCGAGCTCAGCGGCGAGGTTGCCGGTGACCTCGCCGCGCGCATCGCGGACCTGCGCGAGGCCGCCCGCTGCCTCGTCGACGAGGGAGTCGAGGAGGCCGCGCGCCTGCTCGAGCTCCTAGAGGGCTCTCCGGGCGCAGAGGAGCTGATCGATGTCTCCGGGTTCCGGGCCAAGGGCAGGGGGCAGGAGCGCTTCGAGACCTACCACCTGGCGCTCAAGGCCGCCTCCGACGCGGCGCTCGAGGAGCTCGCCGCCCGCGACCGAAGCCTGCTGCAGGAGCTGCTCGTCGCCTTCGACGGCGCGTACCGCGAGGCCAAGGACCGAGAGTCGGCCGTCGACTTCGAGGATCTCCAGCTTCGCGCGCGCGACCTCCTGGCCGGCAACGAGGAGATCCGCGAACGAGAGCGCTGGCGGCTGCGGTCGATCATGGTGGACGAGTTCCAGGACACGAACCGTCTGCAATGTGAGCTGATCGACCTGCTCACGACGGAGGAACTGTTCTTCGTCGGCGACGAGTTCCAGTCCATCTACCGCTTCCGCCACGCGGACGTCGAGGTCTTCCGTGAGCGGCGCGAGCAGTCGGGCGGCGTCTTGGCGCTGACGGAGAACTACCGCTCGCGGCCCGAGGTTCTCGACGTGATCAATCACCTCTTCGAGGCCGACTTCGGCGAGTCGTTCCATCCGCTGAGCGCGGCCGGGCGCTTTCCCGATCCCGCGTTCGGCCCGGCGGTCGAGCTGCTCGTCACCGACAAGGCGACCTATGCGGACACGGGCGTCCATTGGCGCGCCGGCGAGGCGGCCCACGTCGCGCGACGGATCCGAGAGCTGGTCGACGCGGGCGAGGCGACCCCCGGCGAGATCGTGCTCCTGTTCGCGGCCGGCACGGATGCCCGCCTATACGAGGAAGCGCTCCGCCGGCTCGGCCTCCCGACTTTCCGCGCCACGGGCCGCGACTACTTCAGCCGCCAGCAGGTGCTCGACCTGCTCGCCTATCTGAGGCTCCTGCACAACCGCTATGACGACGAGGCGCTGGTCGGCGTGCTCGCATCGCCGTTCGTCGGCGTCTCCAATGACGCCCTCGTCCTGCTGCGGCGCTCCGCCGGGCGCCGTCCTCTCTTCGTCGGCCTCGAGCGTTCGATGCCCGAGGGGCTCGACGCCCGCGACGAGCGGCTCTTCCAGGCCTTTCTGCAGCGCTACGAGCGGCTGGTCGAGCACGCCCGGACGCTGTCGCTCGAGCGCCTGATCGAGCAGGTCGCCGTCGAGCACGACTACGACCTCGCGGTGCTGGCCCAGGACGACGGCCGCCGCCGGTACGCGAACATGCGCAAGCTCGGCCGGCTCGCACGCTCGTACGAGGAGCTGCGCGGCCGCGATGTCGAGGGCTTCGTCCGCTTCGCCCGCGAGCAGAACATCGTCGGCGCGCCCGAGCTGGAGGCGGTGGCCGAGGAGGAGGGGACGGACGTGATCCGGCTGCTGACGATTCACGCGGCCAAAGGGCTCGAGTTCAAGGTCGTCGTCGTGGCCGACGCGGGCCGCGATTTCGCCGCCGGGCGGGGCGACGAGCTTCTGTGCCTGCCCGACGGGCGGTTCGGCTTCAAGGTCGCGCATCCCGAGACGGGACAGCGGCTCCCGACCGCCGGTTGGGAGCAGATCAGGGAGGCCGAGAAGCAGGCGGACGTCGAAGAGCGGCGGCGCCTCTACTACGTGGCGATGACCCGTGCGATCGACCGGCTGATCGTCTCGGGCTCGATCGATCCGGACCGCGCCGCGGACGCAGAGACTCCGATCGGATGGGTGCTCGAGCGGCTCGGGCCGGAGGAGCTCGAGGAGGCGCGGGAAGCCCCGGTCGAGATCGTCCGCGGGAACGCGCGCTTGCTGCTGCGGCTCGACCGGTATGCGCCGACGGCCGAGCCGGTTACGGCGGCCGCCGAAGGAGGAGCGCAGCTCGAGCTGTTCTCGATGGGGGAGGACGGCGTCCCGCCGCTGGAGGCTCCGAGGCTCCCCGAGCTGGCACCGGTGCCCGAGCCGCCTCCGGTCCGGATCCGCCGGCTCTCCTACAGCGCGCTCGCTCTCTTCGACCGCTGTTCCTATCGCTTCTATGCCGAGCGGATCGCGGGGATGCGTCCGGTGAGGCGAGCGGTTGCGGGTGGGGAAGAGGCTGGGCTGGCGGCGACCGAGGTCGGCGACGCCGTCCACGCGCTGCTCGAGCGGATCGATCTGGCGGCTCCGCAGACGCCGTCGGCCGAGGAAGTGCGCGAGCTGGTCGGGGCCCGGTATCCGATTGCCACCGATCAGGAGCTCGCGCGGATACGGGGGTTCGTTGCCGCCTACTGCGACTCCGAGCTGGCGAGGAGGGTCGCGGGCCTCGACGGAGCCGTGGCCGAGCAACCGTTCGCCTTCGAGCACGACGGCGTCCTTCTGCACGGTCGGCTGGACGTCCTCCACCGTGTGGAGGGCCGGGCGCTCGTCGTCGACTACAAGACGAACATGCTCGAGGAGCGCTCGCCGGAGGAGATCATCGAGAGCGACTACGCCCTCCAGCGGCTCGTGTACGCGCTCGCCTGCTTCCGGGCCGGGGCCGACGAGGTGGAGGTCGCGTACCACTTCCTCGAGCGGCCGGACGCGGTCGCGACGCGCGTTTTCCAGCGTGCGGAGCTTCCCGAGCTCGAGCGCGAGCTTTCGGACGCGATCGCGGCGATCCAGAAGGGCGAGTTCCGGCCGACGCCGAGCGAGTTCGTCTGCGCCGACTGTCCCGCGCTGGATGTCGTCTGCGCCGGCCCTCGCCTGCGCGAACGTCACGCTGATCCCGCGCCGGCGCTGGCCGCGTCCTAGCCGGCCGGACCAGCCGCCCACCCAGGGTGGGGGCCATCCCCCAAGTACACGCGCCAAGCATTGCCGGTGGCGACGCACAGGTGTGTGCCGATTGCGAACCAAAACACTCGACTAGCGTTCGCCCCGTGACACGAAGCTTCGTCAAGGAGGCTCGGCGGCGGGTGGGGCCGAAGCGCGACCGCGTCCCTCCGATCATCGAGCGGCTCGCGGCTGAGCACCAAGACGCCGCGATCGCGCTTCGCTTCCGCTCCGATCTCGAGCTGCTCGTCTCGGTGATGCTCTCGGCCCAGACGACCGACGTGAACGTGAACCGCGTCACCGAGCGGCTCTTCCGCAGGTACCGCAAGCCGGGGGACTACCTCGCCGTCTCTCCAGAGGAGCTCGAGCGCGACATCTACCAGACGGGCTTCTTTCGCCAGAAGACGAAGGCGTTGCGCGGGACGATGAAGATGCTGATCGAAGAGTTCGACGGGAAGGTGCCGCGCAGGCTCGACGACCTGCTCCGCCTTCCCGGCGTCGCGCGGAAGACCGCCAACGTTGTCGCGGCCGAGCTGGGAGATCCCCAGGGCATCGTGGTCGACACCCACGTCCGCCGCCTTTCGCAACGCCTCGGGCTCACGCGACAGGAAGACCCGGTCAAGATCGAGCGCGACCTGCAGTGGATCGTTCCCCGCGCGGACTGGGGGCGCTTCCCGCACCTGCTGATCTGGCACGGCCGCCGCGTCTGCGAGGCGCGAACGCCGCACTGTGAGGACTGCGTAATCTCGGACCTCTGCCCCTCGTCACGCGTCTGACACAGACACGCGCGCTTTGCCCACCTACGCTGCGGAGGTGCGTGCGGTCGACCTCGCCATCTACGCCGACATGCTTGCCGGAGAGCACGCCGCGCTCTCGGCGCGGGGCGAGCAGGCGCGCTCGCGCCTGCGCGAGGCTGCGATCGAACGCGACGCCCGCGCCAACCTCGCAGCCGAGACCGTGGCCGAGTTGGAGACGATCGGAGTCCTGGGCGGGATCGACGAGCGTGCCGCCCGCGCGGATCTCCGCCGGCTGACGAAATCGCTGGAGGCGCTGGAGCAGCTCCAGGGCTGGGTCGAAGCCCGCCTCGCCGCGGAACGCGACGACGGGTACGCGCTCAGCGCCTAGGGCTAGCATGAGGCGCGTGGCGCGCCCGCTCCCGATGCTCCTCGTAGCCGGCGCGGCCCTGGCGCTCGCAGTCCCATCGGCTCGGCCAACGGCACAGCGGCCCGAATCGGTCCAGCGCGGCCTCGGCGTCGTCCTCGAGAACCGCAGCTACCGACCGGGCGACGTGGCGCAGCTCGAGCTCTGGGACGAAGCCGGCTCGGTCCGGATCCAGCTCTTCCAGGCCGGCCCCGAGCAGAGCCGAAGCCGGGCCAAGGACAAGATGGCCGGCGTTCCCCGCGGAGATCCGGTCGTGGTCAATCATCCCGGCAGCACCGTCGCGCTCCGTCTTGGCCGCTGGGTCCCCGGCCTCTACTTCGCCCGCGTCGTAACCTCGGACGGTCGCGTCGGCTATGCGCCGTTCGTCCTACGACCGGCGCGCCTCGGCACCTATCGCGTCGCCGTCGTGCTTCCGACGAACACCTGGCAGGCGTACAACCTCCTCGACGTCAACGGGGATGGGATCGGCGACAGCTGGTACGCCGACCCGAGCATCCACGTCGTCGACCTCCGGCGCCCATACGTCGACCACGGCGTCCCGCGCTGGTACGGGAGCTACAACTCCGGCTTCGTCCACTGGCTCGCACACTCCGGCTACGCGGCCGAGATCCTCTCCGACGACGACCTCGATGCGATCCGCAGCGGCGCGCGGCTCGCGAGCCTGTACGACCTCATCGTCTTCGCCGGCCACGAGGAGTACGTCACTCCGCACGTCTACGACATCGTCACCCGCTACCGCGACCTTGGCGGCAACCTCGCCTTCCTGTCTGCGAACAGCTTCTTCTATCGCGTCGAGCACCACGGTCACGTGCTGATCGGGAGGGAGCGGTGGCGCGACCTCGGGCGCCCCGAGGCGAGGCTGGTCGGGATCCAGTACGTCGACTGGTCGGGGAACCTGTACCCGAACGCGCCCTACGTCGTCTCGAGCGTCGGCAGCGCGCCCTGGCTCTTCCGAGAAACCGGGCTCAGGAACGGCTCCCACTTCGGCCGCTACGGGATCGAGATCGACGCCCGTGCCCCCGAGTCACCCCGCGGACTGCGCGTGCTCGCGCGCGTGCCCGACATCTTTGGCCCCGGAAAGACGGCCGAGATGACCTACTACACGCGTGGCCGCGCGAAGGTGTTCGCGGCCGGCACGCTCAACTTCGGCGGCAGCGCGGAACTCCCGGTTGCCTCCCGCATGCTGCACAACCTCTGGGAGAGGCTCAGCCTGGGCTGAGCGCGACGAGCAGGCCGCCGTCCGCGTCCAAGGCGGGGAAGAAGTCCGCCTTGACGGCCTTCACATGCCCCGCACGCGTCCGCAGCTCGAGCTGCTCGCCGAGCCGGCGGACACCCCACTCGAGCGCTACGTCTGCGGGGCTGGACTCGCCGTCGAAGCCCGACAGGCCGAGTGCTGGGGCGACCTCTTGCCCGAGCAGGTCCTCCTCGCGGAAGCCCGTCAGCTCGAATACTCCGCGACCGGTCGCGAGGATGCGACCCTGCTGGTCGCAGGTGACCAGGCCGGACCCGGGAGCCGGGTAGTAGTCCTCCTGGAGCTCGAACAGGAAGCCGAATCCGCACGAGTGGCAGGCGACTGCCTCGTCGCTCAACCCCTCGACGCGGTCGATGTCCACCGAGCGCTCCTTGCAGTTCGGGCAGATGAAATAGGGCACGTTGCGATCGTAGTACCGGCTCCGAACTTGCTGTGAGCCCTCGCGTTCCTGGGGCGACGCTGGCAAAGGAGGCAAGCCGGCGGCGCGCAGGACAGTACAAGTAGTACGGCCAAGCGCCGACGGTGCAGCATCCTGCCGGCCAGCGTCGTCAGGCGACCTCGAAGCTCGGCTTTGCCGAGCGAAAGAGGTCGACGTCCAGGGACGCGAGCCTAGATCCAGCGGCGGCGGCGGAAATACCAGAGCTGCAATGCGGTCGTGACGACGATCAGGAACCAGGACCAGGGGTAGCCCCACACGCCAAAGCGCGTGATCTCCGGCATGTGACGGAAGTTCTGCCCGTACAGGCCGACGATGAAGGTCGGGACCAGCAACAAGGAGGCGACGACGGTCAGGCGTTTCATCACCTCGTTCTGGTCGTTCGCCACCTTCGCCAGGTAGTAGTCGCGCACGCTTCCGAGCAGGTCGCGCGCGTAGTCCATTCCCTCGCTGGCCCGGAGCGCCTTGTCGTACGCGCTTCCGAAGGCAACCTCGACATCGTGCTGGAAGCACGTGCCGTCGACTACGTCGACGCGGTTGTCCACCACCTCGCGAACGGAGTCCCGCGTGGGCGAAAGCGTGCGGCGGATGTGGAGCATGTCGTGCCTGAGGTCGGCGATCCGCCGGCGGATCTGCTGCGGCGTCCAGTCCTCGATGTGGTCGTCGAGCTCCTCGATCTCGTCGTTCAGGTCGTCGACGAGGTCGAGGTAGTCCTCGAGCAGCTCGTCCACGATTCGATAGGCGATCATCCCGGCGTCGTCGTTCTCCCGAACGGCAGGCTTGACTCGGCTCAGATCGAAAGGCTTCCCCTTATCGGGGGTCTTGCGGACCGTGACCACGGTGTCCGCGGTCAAGACGAGGTCGATCTCCTGGTAGTAGACGCGGTCCTCGTCGGGCACGGCGACGGCCGCGAGCAGGATCCCGAAGACGTAGTCCCCCTGACCCTCGAGGCGCGGCCGCGGCTCGTCCTCGTGCATGGCGGGCGCGAGCAGCTGCTCGAGCGCGCTCTCGTGGATGCTCTTGGGAAGCGCGTCGCGCAACTCCTTCGGATCCGGATCGAGCAGGTCGACCCAGGTCGCCTTCGGCATCCGCCGAGGTTACTCGGCGCTTCGGCTAGCCTCCTTGGCCAGCGGCGCCCCAGAGGCGCTAGCTGCGCTAGACCTCGGCGGGCTCTCGGGGCGCAGCCAGAGCCGCGTGCTCGTGCCCTTCGAGGGCGGCCAGGAACCGCTCGGCGTCGAGTGCCGCCATACAGCCCGATCCCGCTGCCGTCACCGCCTGCCGGTACACGTGGTCCTGCACGTCGCCGGCTGCGAAGACGCCTGGAACGTTCGTCCGGGTCGAGCCGTGCTCCGTGACCAGATAGCCGGCCTCGTCGTGGTCGAGTTGGTCGAGGAAGAGCTTCGTCGTCGGGTCGTGGCCGATGGCCACGAACAGGGCGTCGGCCTTCAGCTCCCAGGTCTCGTCGGAGACTGTCGAGCGAAGCCGCAACCCGGCCATCTTCTCCTCGCCGAGCACCTCCTCGACGACCGCGTTGGTGACGAACTCGATCTTCTCGTTCGCCGAAGCCCGGTCGAACATGATCGGGGAGGCTCGGAATTCGTCGCGTCGGTGGATGATCGTCACCTTGTCGGCGAACTTCGCCAGGAAGATCGCCTCCTCCATCGCCGAATCGCCGCCGCCGACGACGACCACTTCAGCCTCGCGCCAGAAGGCGGCGTCGCAGACGGCGCAGTAGGAAACACCGCGGCCCTGGAGCTTCAACTCCGACTCGAGCCCGAGCTGCCGGGCGGTCGCGCCGGTCGCCACGATCACCGTCTCGGTCCGATGCACCTCCTCGCCGACGAAGACCGAGAACGGGCGCTCGGAGACGTCGACGCGGGTGACATCGTCGGTGACGAACTCCGCGCCGAAGCGCTCGGCCTGCCGGCGGAACTCCGCCATCATCTCCGGGCCGAGCACGCCGTCGGGGTAGCCGGGATAGTTCTCTACATCGCTGGTGATCATCAGCTGGCCGCCCCAGGCGAAGCCCTCGATCACGAGCGGCTCGAGATTGGCGCGCGCAGCGTAGAGGGCCGCCGTGTAGCCGGCGGGCCCCCCTCCGATGATGATCATCTTGTGAACGTCCTTGCTCATAACACGTCTAACCTAATCAACGATTCGGATGTCCAGACTGTTCCCTAACGGTATGACTAGAATCGCGCGTCCTCGGGAAGCCGAAAGGGGTTCATGCCGGGAACCGTGAGCTGGGACAGCCTCCGCGAGCTGGCGGCGTTTCAGGCCAAACAGGGCTGTGCGATCAGCCTTTATCTCGATCTCGATCCTAGCGTCACGCCGACCGCGGGCGATATGCAGTCGCGGTTGCACTCGCTTCTGGACGGGCTGCACGACGCCGTCGGGGCGCAGGGGTTGAGTCACGCTGCGCGGGAGGGCCTGCGGACCGACATCGATCGAATCCGCCGCTTCGTCGAGCAGGAGTTCAACCGTGACGGCGCCCATGGACTGGCGGTGTTCTGTGCCGGGCTCGACAACTTCTGGAGCCCGCTTGCGCTGACGGATTCGGTACCGGACGAGGCCAAGGTCGGCAGCGAGTTCTACCTTGCTCCGCTCGTCCCGCTCGTCGGCCGAGGCGAGGGGGCAATCGTCGCGGCCGTCGGCCGTGAGCAGGGCCGCCTCTACCGGCTCGACGGCGGTCGGCTGCGCGAGCTGGTCGACAACAGCGTCGAGCTTCCGTACGGCCGCCACGACCAGGGGGGATGGTCGCAGGCCAGGTACCAGCGGCACGTCGAGGAGCTCGGCAAGGAGCATCTCCGCAACGTTGCGGAGGAGCTCGACCAGCAGGTGCGCCGGTTGGGCCAGCCGCGCGTCGTGATCGTCTGCTCTGTGGAGACGAAGGCGGAGCTCGCCGAGATGCTCCCGAGCGAGGCCCGCGCCGCCGTCGTCGGCTGGACGCATGCGGAGGCGCATGCGACGCCGGCCGAGTTGCTCGAGGTCGTTCGTCCCGTCCTGGAGAGCTGGCGCGAGCGCGAGGAGCAAAAGACGGTTGAACGCTGGCGCGAGGAGGCCGGGCGCAACGGCCGCGCGGCCTCGGGCTGGGAGGAGACGCTCGAGGCGGCCTCCGACGGCCGGGTCGAGGTGCTGCTGTACGAAGATGGGACCGAGCGGCCGGCCTGGAAGTGCCCGGAGTGCGGGCGCCTCGCGGTCAAGGGCGGCAACTGCCCGCTCGACGGGACCCGCATGGAGGAGCAGGAGAATGGGCTCGACCTCGCCGTCCACCAGACGCTCGGGCACGGCGGCAAGGCGTGGGCGCTTCAGAAAGTGCACGACCTCGAGCCGGTCGAAGGCATCGGCGCGCTGCTCCGGTACTAAGCGGCGCCCGCCAGCCCGTGGGGCCACCATCCGCCTCCCCACTGCGAGCGTATCGAGGAAATCCGTATCCGTGTGCCTCGAAAATGCGCCAAAACCGCCACGGGCCGAAGCCTCGGGCCGTTACGCTCTAACCATGGCCTCACTTGCCCGCACGATCCTCGAAGAGCACCTCGTCCGCGGTGAGCTGAGCCCCGGCGAGGAGATCGCGCTCAAGGTCGACCAGACCCTTGTGCAGGACGCCACCGGGACGATGGCGCTGATGCAGTTCGAGGAGTTCGACGTCGACCGCGTGCAGGTCGAGACGGCGGTCGTCTACGTCGACCACAACATCCTCCAGATCGACTTCAAGAACCCGGACGACCACCGCTTCCTGCAGGCGCTCTCGGCCGGCTACGGCGCCTGGTTCTGCCGCCCCGGCAACGGCATCTGCCACTACGTCCACTGCGAGCGCTTCGCAAAACCCGGGCAAACGCTCGTCGGAGCCGACAGCCACACGACCCAGTCGGGCTCCTGCGCGATGATCGCGATCGGCGCGGGCGGCCTCGACGCTGCCGTCTGCATGGCCGGCCATGCCTTCGAGCTGCCCTGCCCGAAGATCGTCGGTGTCTTCCTCGAGAACGAGCTCGCCCGCCCGTGGATCCAGGCCAAGGACGTGATCCTCGAGCTTCTGCGCAGGCTCACCGTCCGCGGAGGACGCGGCGGGATCTTCGAGTTCACGGGCCCCGGAACGGCCTCGCTCAGCTACACCGAGCGCGGGACGATCGCGAACATGATCGCCGAGCTCGGCGCCACAACCGCGATCTTCCCCGCGGACGACGAGACCAAGGCCTGGCTCGACGAGCAGGAGCGCGGCGAGGACTTCGTCGCGCTCGAGACCGGCGACACCGGCGACTTCGACGAGGAGATCCACATCGACCTGGCCGAGCTCGTTCCGCTCGTTGCCCGCCCGCCGAGCCCGGACGACGTCGTCCCGGTGGAGGAGCTGGCCGGCACGCCGCTTGCGCAGGTCTGCATCGGCTCCTCGGTCAACTCGTCCTACGAGGACCTCGCCCTCGTCGGCTCCGTCCTCAAGGGACAGCGCCTCTCCGAGCGGCTGATCTCGGCCACCGCGACCCCCGGCTCGCGCCAGATCCTCGACCAGATCACGCGCTCCGGCAGCTACGCCGACCTGCTGATGGCCGGCGTGCGGATGCTCGAGCCCGCCTGCGGGCCCTGCGTGGGGATGGGCCAGGCTCCGCCCTCCGGCTCGAACTCGCTCCGCACCTTCAACCGCAACTTCCGCGGCCGCTCCGGGACGGCCGAGGACAACGTCTTTCTCTGCTCGCCCGCGGTCGCCGCCGCATCGATGCTTACGGGGGAGATCTCGGACCCGCGCGAGCTGCCGCAAGTCGACATGCCCGAGCGCCCGAAAGCGCGACCCGAGGTCGTGCAGCGGCACATCCTCGCCCCTCCGCCCGAGGAGGAGGCGCGCACGATCGAGGTGCCCCGCGATCTGCCGAACATCTTCCCGCCGCCCACACCAAAGGAGCTCCCGGACGAGCTCGAGCTCCGCGTCCTGATCGTCGCGCCCGACGACATCACCACCGGCGACCTCTCTCCGGACGGCGCCACGGTGATGGCCTACCGCTCGAACGTGCCCGCGATCGCGGAGTTCACCTTCCAGCACCGCGACAAGGAGTTCCCACGCCGCGCAAAGGAGTGGGGAGGAGGCTTCATCGTCGCAGGCCACAACTACGGGCAGGGGTCCAGCCGCGAGCATGCCGCGCTCGCGCCCGCGCAACTCGGTGTCCGCGCCGTCATCGCCAAGAGCTTCGCCCGCATCCACCGCCGCAACCTGATCGCGCAGGGGATTCTGCCGCTGCTCTTCGCCGACGAGGCCGACTACAACAAGGCCGAGCTGGGTCAGACGTGGCACATCAGCGGCCTGCATGCGATCGCCGAGGGCGCCGACGAGATCCCGGTCGAGATCGAAGGAGTAGGGGAGATCACCCTGACCCACGACCTGCTCCCGCGCGAGCGCGAGATCGCCGTTGCCGGCGGCCTCATCCGCTACCTGAAAGAAGCCGAGCCGGCGGCGACCCACTAGCCACGTACCGCGTCCCCCGGCAAATCCTGGTCTACGTGCACCGCCGCCGCCCCGACGGCGAGCGCGAGGTGCTGCTCCTGCACCGGATCCCCAAGCTCGGCGCCTTCTGGCAGGGCGTGACCGGCGCGCCAGAGTGGGAGGAGAGTGACGAGGATGCCGCTGTCCGGGAGGTCTGGGAGGAGACCGGCTTCACGGTGAAGGTGGAGGCGCTCGACTTTCGCTACGAGCTTCATCGCAGCGAGGAGGCGGCCGAGGAGTGGCTCCGTCTGTACGGGCCCGACATCGAGGTCGTCCCCGAGGAGGCATACGGCGCCGGGGTCCCGGCCGACGCGGAGCCCACCCTCACGCCTATCGAGCATGACGCCTACCGCTGGTGCTCGTTTGAAGAGGCGGACGGACTGCTGAAGTGGGAGGACAACCGCCGGGCCCTCCAGGCGCTGCGTGAGCGACTCAGTACGTAACCGCCTCCGCCTCCTCGACGACGGTGGGCCCGCTCTTGTCGGTGAACCGGTTCAGCACGCCCGAGGAGAGCAGGCGCGCGCGGCCGACCTGTGCCTCCTCGGCCGAGGCGAACTCCACCTGGATGAAGACCTCGCCGGGATCGTCGACGTTCCGGAAGATGCGATGACCCTTGGCCTCGCTCCTGGCTTCGGGCTTGTCCTGATCGAACATCGGCTTCCAGGCGTCGTAGTCGCCGACCTGGATGCGCGTGAGGATGAATGCCATTCCGACCTCCAATGTCGTTGTGCGGCCGCGGATCGTATCGCGGGGGCTAGGCCGCGTCGAGCGCGCGCGGAAGCTCGACCGGCGGATCGGCCTCGTCGAGCTCCTGCGAGTCGGCTGCCTGCTCGAGCTTCGTCTCGAAGCGATCCAGCCGCTTCTCGGCCTCGGCGTATTTCTGGCCGGCGTTCTTGAGATGCGTGCCGATGACGTTGAAGTCGTCGCGGAAGCGCCCGAAGTCGGTCTGCAGCTGGGCGCAGTAGGCCATGACCTCCTGCGCGTGCTGCTCGATCTGCATTCCCCTGAGCCCGAGCACGATTACCTGCAGATAGGCCGTGAACGTGCTCGGCGAGACCGGCATCACCTGCCGCTCGTGGGCATACGCCAGCAGCGCGCCGGACACAACCTCGTGATAGATCGCCTCCGAGGGCAGGTACATGAAGGCGAAGTCGTAGGTGCCCTCGTCGGGCCGGATGTACTTCCCGGCGATCGCGTCGATGTGGCCCTTCACGTCGCGGGCGAACGCTTTCTCGTGCAGCTGGCGCGCTTCCTCGTCCTGTGCCTCCGCAAGGCGCTCGAAGTTGTCGAGCGGGAACTTGGCGTCGACCGGGACAAGCTTCTCGACGCGGATGACGGCGTCCACCCGCTCGCCGCTCGAGAAGCCGTGCTGCAGCGAGTACGCGTGCGCGGGGAGGCGGTCGGCGAGCAGGTTGGCGAGGAGGAGCTCGCCGAAACCGCCCCGCGCCTTCGGTGGCCGCAGGAGCTGTTGGAGCTGTCCGAGACCCTTTGCCTGCTCGGCGAGCTGCGCCGTCGCCTCGCCGACCTTGCCGAGACGCTCGTGGATCGCGCTCGTCTGCTGGGAGGCCTGCTCGAGGCGCCGGTCGACCTTCTGGTCGAGCTCGCCGAGCCGCCGGTCCATCGTCTCGGTCACCGCCTGCAGACGACGGTCGACCTCGGCGCTGCGGCCGTCGAGCCCGGCAGAACTTTCGGCGCGCAGAGATTGGAGCGCGCGCGCGAGCCAGACGGCGAAACCCGCCAGAGCGAGCGCGAGGACGGCAATAGCAGCCACTGTGAGCATGGCCGCGGAACGCTATAGACGCGGTCGGACGGAACCAGAAGCCCTTGCGCACAGGAAGGTCATAACTCTGTGTCTAAACTGTCTAGCGTGCTAGACATCTTGGGGCAGCGCCAGGCACCCTGGCCAGATCACTGGGAGGCAGCTCATGCAAAGGCTTCGCCGGTTTGGTTGCGAGATCGTCCGCACCCGCGGGTCTCACGCCCGGGTGCGCTGCGGCCGCTGCCAGACAACCGTGCCGATTCATTCGGGCGAGGACTTGCCGCCTGGAACGCTTCGGGCCATCGAGCGTGACCTCGAGCCGTGCCTCGGAAGGAGGTGGCTCCGTGAAGGCCACTAGCTACGAGCTCGTGGTGGAGCGAGACGCGAGCGGTTCCTGGATCGCACGGATCCCGGCCGTTCCCGGCTGCCACACCCACGCGCGGACGCTCGCCCAAGCTCGCCGACGAATTCGAGAGGCGCTCAGCCTCTGGGTCGAGGGCGCTGAGGACGCCGAGCTGCGCGAGGAGATCCGCCTCCCTCGTCCGGTCCAGCTCGCGCTGCAGAGAAGCTCGTTCGCACGCGCGCAAGCGGAACGGCGGCGATCCGAGGCCGCGCGAGCGATGACCGAGGCTGCGCGCGCGCTCCAAGAGCTCGATCTCGGGATGCGCGACGCCGCGGAACTCCTCGGCATTTCCCACCAACGGGTGCAGCAGCTCGTCCGCCGCTGACAGCAAAGGGGCGGCCGCAGCCGCCCCTCAAAACCGCTTGTTCTAGCCCGTTACTAGCTCGCGCCGCCGCCGCCGGACGACTGCTCGCCGCCCATCGGCTTCGGCTCTTCCGGCGCAGGCGGCGCCGGCGTCGTCCCACCCTGCGGCATCGAGGCCGGCTCGTGCGCTGCCGGCTTCATCTCGCCGCTGTCCTTCTTCTTGCGGCCGAACAACTTGTCGAGGAATCCCATACCGCCTCCTTCGTTGGTTTCAACTCAGAGAGCCTAGCCGGAAGCGGACCACGAAAATGCCAGATCCAGTCGATCCGAAGACCGTCTGGACCTGGCACGCAGGAACATAACACCATCCGAGGCGAGAAGTCAAGTCGGTACCATCGACCGTTCCTGTGGCGAAGAGAAAGCGAAAGCCGCGCACCCCGCCGCCGCCGCGCCGGCCCCAGTCCGACGCTGGGCAAGCACCGCGCGTCCAGGCCCCGCAAGTCCGCAAGAAGGAAAAGAGGGAGCGCTCCTCCGACCAGCAGGAGCGGCGCGCGCGGATCACCCTCTATGCACTCGGCGGCTCCGGCCTCGTGGGGCTTGTCGCGGTCATCGCCTTCTTCGTGTTCAGGGGTGGAGGCGGTGGTGGAACGAACGAGGCCGCGCTCGGCGCCAAGTTCAGCGCTGCGGGCTGCAGCTACCGGACGAACCCGGGCGTCGTCGTCAGGAACTCGCACACGAACAACATCAAGGACAAGATCAAGTACGCCTCGTATCCGCCCACGAACGGCAAGCACTACGTCTCACCCGCCCGCTGGGACTTCTACACCCAACCGGTCCCGCCCGTCGAGGTCGTCCACAACGAGGAGCACGGCGGCGTGATCGTCTGGTACGGGCAGAAGGTCTCCCAGGCGACCGTGGCGGCGCTGCAGGAGTTCTACAACGAGGACCCCGTCTCGATGCTCGTGACCCCGCTCGCAAAGTTCGACTCCAAGGTCGCGATCAGCGCGTGGACGCAGACCGTCCCCCCGACCGAGTACGGGAGCAAGCCGAAGCCGCACTACTACGGCCAGGGCCACCTCGCCGTCTGCTCGAAGGTTGACGACCAGGTGCTGAAGGCCCTCCGCTCCTTCCGTGACGACTTCGTGGGTAAGGGCCCCGAGGGCATCTCCAAAGATCAGAACCAGCCCGGCAGCGGGTAGCGGCTACCCTTCGCCGCGCCGGGGTGGCGAAATCGGCTATACGCGCCTGACTTAAAATCAGGTGTCCCCGTATGGGGGCGTGCGGGTTCGACTCCCGCCCCCGGCACTTCCATTTCGCGCAAAAAAGTGCTTTGATTCGCGGGGAGAAAGGCAGTGAAGAGAACCGCCATCGCGTCAGGGCTTGCCTGCCTCGCGGCGCTGATGCTCATCCAAGCAGCTCCGGCGGGTCCGGCGCCGAAGGCGACCCGCGTCGTCGCCCCCAAGTACGCGCATCCGGGAGGGGAGTTCCTCGCTCAAGCGACCGTGAAGGGGCGCAGCGCCGCTGCGAAGCTCGACTTCTATCTCTCCAAGAACCGCAAGTGGTCCAAGGACGACATCCACCTGGGCGGCCAGGCGCGAGTGCCGGCCCTTCGCGCGGGAAAGAGCTATGCGGCGGCGGGCCTCGCGACGGTTCCGATCAAGGTCGCGCCCGGCTCGTACTACCTGCTCGTCTGCGCCCGCGGCCATAAGTGCGGGGCCTCGTCGTCGAAGATCGCCCTGGCGCCCTTCGAGCACGCGGTCACGACGCAGTCGCTCCTCGACGAGGCCGTCAGCAAGGGCCAGATCAGCGCGGAGAAAGCGCTCGTCTACCGGGCCTACGCGGCTTACGGCGACAAGCGCCTCCCCAAGCGCTACGCCGGCGACTACTACGCGGGCGACGAGGGTGGCATGGGCGACGACTCCGTCATGCAGGACCTGGCCGCCGCCTGGCCGACCCTGTCGGCGTCGGCCAAGAAGTCCGTCTCCCCGTTCTTCGTTCCGCCGGCCGCCAAGGGGAGCTGGATGAACCTGCCGACGCACCCGTCGGCGGCGGCACGCGCGGGCTCTGGCGGCGACGATCCCGCCGACCCTTGTGACTCGAGCCAGCTCATCCGCTCAGACTGGAAGAGCCTGCCGGCGGCCGGCGGAAAGGTTCGCATCTGGTGGTACGACGATCCCGCGACGCCGTGGAACCAGCAGTCGGCAATCTTCCTCTCCCGTCAAATCGGCCCGGTCTACAAGCGGTTCAAGGCGCTCATGGGCCGGGAGCCGCTCTCGGATGCGAAGTCCCCGTGCTTCCACGGGCCCGACGGCGCGCTCGACATCTACCTCGTTCGCTGGGTCGAGAAGGCGATCGCGCTGACGGTGCCGGCGGCGCAGAACACGCTGACGCCCTTCGACTGCACCAACACACCGGCGTTCATCGTCGACCGGACGCTCGGCGGGCGCCCGACCATCTACGAGATCGCGCACGAGCTCTTCCACGCCTTCCAGATGGCCTTTCCGTACAAGGGCGGGGATTGCAAGGAGTACCAGTGGTTCGACGAGGGCTCGGCGAGTTGGGCGGTGCACTACGGCTTGCATCCGAACGACCCGGGCAGCGGAGGGCGGAGCCCGCTGATGATGGAGGCTCTGTACGACATCGCAACGCCGCTCGACGACATGTCCTACGAGAGCTGGTACCTCGATCTGTACATCGAGGAAATGCTCGGCGCCGCCAAGATCCCCGCGATCTACAACGCGTTCGCCACGCAGAAGAGCCTTCCGGCGATCAACTCGGTGCTCGACTTCAAGAAGCGCTGGCCCGAGTTCACGCTCAAAGGCTGGAACCAGGACCCCGTGACCCCCTCCTTCCGCCAGTGGGAGATCGCCGGCGGCTGGGGCGACGTGCATCCGATGGAGGACTGGGTGCACGGCGTGGAGATGAAGCCGACGGAGCTCGCGATCGGCGGCCTCGCCGAGCGGACGCTGAACCTTCCGGCCGACGTCAAGTATCTGGCGCGGAAGTACATGAAGGTGGCCGTCCGCGACGACAACATCCGCTATCTGAGGTTCAACAACACACTGGCGGGCATCGGCGCGGCCGGCGTGCAGGCGATCGTCACCTTCGCCGACGGGCACCAGGAGATCCAGGACTGGAGCGGCCGGAGCAAGGTCGAGTTCTGCTTCGACGATTCCAGCGGCACCGGCGACGACGTCACCGACATCGTGCTCATGTACTCGAACAGCGACTGGCAGGGCAAGCAGGCGCTCAATCCGTCCGACCAGCCGACGCTGACGATCCGCAAGCAGTGCGAGACGTACCAGTACAAGATCCTGAATGCCAGCCTGGCGACCACCGCAACCGGTTCGTGGGGCTCCGATCTGTGCACGCTCGGAGGGATCACCACCACGGCGTCCCGAAACCTCACGAGCGCGATGATGACGCAGCCCACGCCGCTCGTCAGCAAGCTCGAGCCGACCATGGTGAACGGAACGCGCTATGTCAGCGGCAAGATCGAGGCCTCGGTCAAGGTGACGTTCCAGGACCACTACGACAGCTGTCAGATCGTTGTGCCCGACGGGATCGTGCCCTGCTCGTTCGGCGGGCCCCAAATGACCTACGACGGGAACGTCGACTTCTACGTCGACTACCAGCCCTGGACGGACTCCACCGTCACGTTCCACGGGTCGTGGTTCGTCCCCGACCCGGAGATCGGTATCGCCAGTGGCAGCTACGAGACGCCCTGCTCCACGCCGTACATGCACTTCACCTTCCCGCCCTCAGACTCCGTCAAAGATGTGCCCGTGTACAAATTCACGGCCGGCGGAGAGCAGGGCATCTCCTTCTCGGGCTCGAAGCACTTCACGAACTCGTACGGCGACTCGCTCGAGTACAGCTGGACGCTGTCGCTGTCGTACCTGCGCGTGGACGAGAACGGCAACCCGCTCTAGGACCCTCATCCCGCCTCATTGCACGACGAACGATCCTCCGAACACGCACTTTTGTCCGGTGTCCCCCCTCGCGTTCTGGCCCATGTACAGGTCATAGAAGACCTGGTGACCGTCGGCGGACAGGGCTTCTCCGGTTACCGGCGTGAAGACCTTGGTCCCGTCAGGTACCACAACGGACGCGAGGGTGCCGAACTGACCCATGTCCGCGTTGCCGTATGTCGTCCCAGCCCCGGCCTGGGTCAGGTCCGCGTACGCAGCGTGGGCGACGCTGCTACCGATGTACAGCTGAACTCCCTGGGTGCCCGAGAGGTCGAAGCACGTTCCATTAAAGGTGAGCTGGCCGATGACGGCGAGCGTGAGGCCGTCTGTATTGCTCACGGATAGCGGCCCGAAGCTGCGCAGCACCGAAGCAGGGACGAACGCCGTCGAGTCGAGCCCGTCCAGCTTGTCCGAGTCTGCCGCCTTGGCCGTCGCTCCGAGGAAGTCGGTCGAGTCCTTCCCGTCCAGTTTGTCGGAGTCGGCCGCCTTCGCGGTCGCCCCGAGAAAGGCGCTCGGCCCGAGGCCGGCGAGCAGCGCCGAGTTGCCGGCGCTCGGCACCGTTCCCAGCTTCGACTCGTTGATCTCCGTGCCAGTCAAGGTGTTCTTCTTGAGCTTCTTGCCGGCGATGGAGCGGTTCCGGATGCTCTTGCCGCTGATGCTGACCGCGGCGTAGCCGCTTCCACCTAGGGCGACGAATAGGGCGACAAGAGCGATGATCGTCGCGGGTGCAGGTTTGCGCATCGTGTTCTCCCCTCTTGTGTGACCCTTGAAGTATCTCTCCGACTCCCGCGCCGGCACCGGTGTACGCTCGCCTCGACCGCAAGCGACGAGGGGAGAGGGACATGTACGCACGCGTAGCCACGTTCGAGGGCGACCCCGCCAACATCGACCAGTCCATCGAGATGGTCCGCGGCGAGGTCGCCAAGGGCGCTCCGCCCGGCCTCGAGGACGCGAAGATGATGATGCTCGTCAACCGGGGGACCGGCAAGGGCCTCGGCATCTCGCTCTTCGACAGCGAAGAGGCGATGAAGCGAGGCGACGAGGCGCTGAACGGGATGAGCCCCGGTCCCGGCGCCGGGCAGCGCACGTCGGTCGAGTTCTACGAAGTGCCGGTCCAGACCGTGAGCTGAGCGGAGCGCGGCGGCGGCGACCTCACGGGAGAGGTTTTGAGCCGCCGCCGCGCACGACTCGAAGCTAGGGCGACTGCATGACCACGACGAACTGGAACGCGCGGCTGGCCGCGGCTCCGGCGCTGTTCGTCGTCTTCACCACGACGTTTCCGCCCGTGCTCGTGATGTAGACCTCGCCCTCGTTGCCCACGAGCGTCGCGAGCGAGATCGAGTTGTTGCTGCTCATCTTTCCTGCGAGCCCGGGCACCGTGATCTGGTAGGTGCCTGCCGTCGGATGGCTCACCGTGGGCACCTGTCCGTTGACCCGGTTGAAGACGCGTCGGACCGTGCCGTTCGACGCGATGTTCATCCCGACGACCGGGACACCGAGGGTCGCGGCGGTCAGGATGGTTCCATCCACCTTCGCCCAGTTGACCGCCGCGTCGGCGATCTTGGTGCGGCTCACCGCGTGGCGATGCAGTTTCTTCTCGGTGACGGCACCGTTCCGGATGTTTCTCGTGCCGATCTTGGTGAACGCGTAGCTCGTGCCGCCGAGAGCAACGAACAGCGCGATGACCGCCACCACCATTGCGGGCGACGGCCGAAAGCGGCGTCTCATGATGTCTCTCCCTCCCTGCCGAGGGCCTTCGTGGCCTCGGCAACTCGAACAATTGACCCGCTTTCTACGACGCTGCCGACGAGGGTTGGTTAGGCGCGGCGTTCGCTGTCAAGGAGGTCTTGACACGGATGGCCGACCGTCGTAGGGTGGGCGGCGCAACTTCTACAAGGGGAGAGAGACAATCATGACGTCGGCGCAAGCCTCTGCGGCTGCGGAGCAGGCGCTCGGGTCGCTGGACGTCGTCGCGCCGCCGTCCGACGTTTCGGCGCGCCTTGCCGCACTCGACGCCGCGCTCGACAAGGTCGTCCCCGTCAAGCAGCTCGACCGGAACCTCCTCGTCGCGACGTGGAATCTCCGCGCCTTCGCCGGCCTGACGAAGAACTGGTTGAGCGGGGCGCACGACTCCCCGAAGCGCAACTTCGGCGACGTCTGGGCGATCGCCGAGGTCATCTCCCGCTTCGACGTCTGCGCGATTCAGGAGGTGCGCGGTGACCTCCGCGCGCTTCGCCACTTGCTGAAGGCGCTCGGGCCCGACTGGGGCGTGATCATGACGGACGTCACCAAGACGAAGGGCGGAAACGACGAACGGCTCGCCTTCCTGTTCGACTCGCGGCGGGTCAAGCCCTCTGGCCTCGCGGGCGAGTTCGCAGAGCCCTTCGACACCAAGACCGGGGAGATCTCCGAGCAAACGCTCGCGCGCCAGTTCGCGCGCACGCCGTACGCGGTCAGCTTCCAATCGGCGGGCCAGACGTTCATCCTCGTGACGCTGCACGCGGTCTACGGCAAGGGCACCGCCGATCGGATCGCCGAGCTGCGCGCGATCGCCCACCGGCTGGCCGCTTTCGCCGGCGAGGTCACGAACTGGGGGCACAACCTGATCGCGCTCGGGGACTTCAACATCGACCGGTCCGGCGATCCGCTGTTCGAGGCGTTCACGTCGACCGGCCTGGCCGCGCCTCCCGGCCTGAACGACGTTCCGCGCACCATCTTCGACGAGCCGCAGAAGGGGCACTTCTACGACCAGATCGCCTGGTTCGGGGAGGGGACCGACGGCCCCGCCCTCCACCTCTCCTGCACTGGAGCCGGCAGCTTCGACTTCGTGCCGCTCCTGCGCACGGGAGAGGAGACGCTCGAGGAGCTGTCCTGGAAGATCTCCGACCACTACCCGCTCTGGGTCGAGT
>WNGF01003777.1_pt1 | contig 22807 bp, 20 predicted proteins | sample 5400641 | NCBI WGS metagenome assembly WNGF01 (sample SAMN13153371, study PRJNA577476) | soil metagenome | isolation source: 80 cm soil or saprolite under grassland replicate 2 | place: USA:California | collected 2016-06-15 | reverse complement strand
CGCCGCCGCGCCGCTGCAAACCGCCGGCGCTTACGCCCTCTCGCTGCCGCCTTCGTATTACGATCGACTCCAAAGTGATTATCGAGCGCGTCGCGATTTGATCTTGCCGGAGCTGGAGAACGCGGGATTCAAGACGTTTAGCCCCGACGGCGCTTACTACATCATGACTGATATCAGCGCTTTCGGATTCAAAGACGATGTGGAATTCACGCGTCACTTGATCCGCGAGGTCGGCGTCGCCTGCGTGCCGGGCTCGAGTTTCTACAGTGAGCCGGCATTGGGCGCGCAGCAAGTGCGATTCTGTTTTTGCAAGAAAGACGAAACACTGCTAAAAGCCGCTGAGAGACTTCAGACACTTCGTTGATACTTCGTTAGCTTAAGCACGAAGAGCCTGCGGGCGACCGGATGAGCAAGGTTGCGCCAGCGTGAGAGCCGCCTTTCACTCATAACCTTGAGACCGAAAGAGTTAAATAGCGCGCGCCACTCGTGCGGCCGGCGAAATGTGCAGTCACCAGTGCGGGCCCGCCATTGGTGATTGTGAAGGAAACAGATTACTTTGTCCCACCAGGTCTGGGGAATGTCTTCGTAAATTACTAATAAGCCGTTAACACGTAAGGTTCGGCGCACCTCGTTCAGCACCACGGACATATCCTGCGCGTGATGCAGCACATAACAGAGCAACACGGCGTCGAATGATTGATCGGATACGGGAAAATTTGTCCGATCGTAGTGACGATAATCAATCGGGGCTTCGGTGGTTTTCATGACGTCAATCCCAATTACGTTTGTGTCGAGCACTGCGCTCAGGTGATGAGCAATAAATCCGTTGCCACAGCCGACATCCAGAACTTCAGAGCCGCGCGGAATAAAACGCGCGATTTCCAGGGCCATATCGTACGTCGTCGCTCTCTCGCCCAGCGGCGCTGTAATCCGTGAATGAGCCCGTCGAACGGTTCGCGCAACAGATCGAAGAGCGGTCTCTTTTGAGCTCCTGGCTCGCTTGAAGACCCTGGCGAAGGCCGCGAGATTGGGAAGGATTGCGGAAACATCTGTCAACGCTTTCAGCAATCATGATGCCGCCGAAGCGGTCTCCGGTTTCCACCGTAAGTCGGATGACGCATGGGATGCCGCGAGATTCTGATGACTGGTGTCCGCAGGAAACCTCGGACAGAAGCAGCGATTTCGACCCCTGGGTTGTGAGAACGCGCGAGCACGGGGGCGAGCCCCCTTCCTGACCCCGAGGCCTTCCTGGATGACCGTGTTTTTTCAGTGAAAGCCTTTCAAACAACTCAACTCACTCAATTGAATTCAGCTCATGGTCAGGAAGGGGGGCAGGCCCCCGCTCAGGCCGTGTCAGTGTTGCAGGTGATTTCGCTGAGATTTTACTCTCTGCTGCCTGACGATATACTCGAGCTTCCTAAGATTCAGCTCGATTCCAAAGGAGTTTGGGATCATCACTGACCATTCACTTCTTATGAAAACCAAAACGCTGGCCATAGCTGCGGCGCTCGTCTTTCTCACGAGCACGTATGCACAAAAAGGTTCACGCATGAAGACGAAACAGATTGTGCCGCCGGTGCGCGCTGCTCAACCGCCATTGGCACGTGAATGGCCGCTGGAAAAGAGCCAGCCAATCGTCGACAAAACCCAAACGATTCGGCTGGCGCCGGATCTTTCACAACTGAGTGCAGGCGAGCGAAACGCCGTCGCGAAGCTGCTCGAAGTCGGCAAGATTTTTCAGAATATCTACGAAGATCAGAGACACAAGTAGGCCCTTTCTTCCTATCGCTTGCTAATGCAGCGTGAGACGCGAGATGCCGCTACGGAAAACCTGTTCACGCTCTATCGTTTGAATCAGGGACCGATTGCGGCGACGCTCGACAATAAGCGCGAGGCTTTCTTGCCCGTGGAGCCTGTAGTTCCCGGAAAGAATATGTATCCCTGGGGCGTGAAAAAAGAAGAGCTTGAAAGTTTCCTCGCGACGCATCCGGAGAAGCGTGATGAAATTCTGGGTCAGCGAACCGTGGCGCGGACCGTGCGCCTGGAAACCTTACGCCATGACTTGACGATGCTCGCGAAATATCCCGCATTGGCGACGCTGCATCCGGGAATCGGACAGCGCCTCGAAGAACTGTTTCAAACACGCTTGAAGCAACAAAAGAGCGCGCGGCAGGTTTCGTCCGCGCCTTTGGACTTTTATGCCGTTCCCTATTCCGTCGCCTATGCCGACGATCTGATGAAGGCGTACACGCTGCTCAATGAAACTGCCGGCGCCCTGCAAAAAGATGATGAGGAGTTCGCGAAGTATTTACGCAATCGAGCGCGTGATCTTTTGTCGGACGATTATGAATCGGGTGACGCGGCCTGGGTCACCAGTCATTTCAAGAATCTCAACGCGCAAATCGGTTCATATGAAACCTATGACGACGAACTGTACGGGGTAAAGACTTTCTTCGCGTTCAGTCTGTTGTTAACTCGCCAGCAGGAAACGGCGGCGCTGCGGCAGGCAATGAAGGGCTTACAAGCGCTCGAAGATTCGCTGCCTTACGATCGCCACAAGAAGATTCGCGAGGACATTCCGGTTGGTGTCTACGATGTGATCGCCGATTTTGGCCAGGCGCGTGGCGGCAACACAGCGACGATTCTCCCGAATGAAACGTATCTCGCGCGCCGGTATGGGCGCACGATCCTCCTGCGCGCGAACATCATGCGCGAACCGAACATCTTTGAGGGCACGATGCGCACATGGGAAGCAGCAATCGCCCCGGCCCACAAAAACGACCTGACATCGGACGGGAATTTTTACCGCACGCTCTGGCATGAAGTCGGTCATTATCTCGGTGTCGACAGGACCAGGGATAGCCGCGATCTCGATCAGGCTTTGCAGGATGATGCCGATGCGCTGGAGGAAATGAAAGCCGATCTGGTGTCCCTATTTGTCGCCGAAGCTCTGCACCAGCAGCGCTATTACACTGACGAACAACTTCGTTCGGTTTACGCGAGCGGGATTCTGCGCGTCCTCCAAAACAACAAGCCGCGCCGCGATCAGCCCTACCAAACGATGGAGCTGATGCAGTGGAACTTCTTCCTGGAAAATGGATTATTGAGCTTTGAGGACGGCAAGCTGCGAATTCATTACGACAGGTATCACTCGGTCGTGGGCAAGTTGCTGGTTAAAGTTTTCGAAGTTCAATATGCGGGCGACAAAGCGGCTGCTGATCGCTTTATCGATCAATACACCGCATGGAGAGAAGATCTTCACGGCATTATTGCGAAGAACATTCGCGACCAGCAACGGTACCGGTTCCGTTTGTTCAAGTACGCGGCGTTGGGTGAATAGCGCGGCCTGCTTGAAAACTGAGCTCTTCTTCGTCCTGCAAGATGTCCTGCTAATTTGATGACAAGAAATGTACCTTTGACCGCTCGATAATATATTGACTCCTTGTCTACGTTCACTTAGAGTTAGCGAGTTTTTAGGCGGCCCGAAATTCCAATCTTAGACAGTCACAGGAAAAAGAATCGATGTCGCTCCAATCAGAAATGAATGCAATAGTTCCGCGTGCGCGCAAGGAATCGCTGGTCATCACCGAAATACCTGATGAAGTCCTGGTTTACGATTTGAAGAACGACAAGGCCCATTGCCTCAACCGGCCGGCAGCAGTCGTTTGGGCGAACTGTGATGGCAAGAAAACCATCGCTCAAGTTTCGCAAGCGTTGGAGCGTGAGCTGGGATCACCTGTTAACGACGAAACCGTCTGGATAGCGATCGATTCACTGGCAAGGCACGGTCTGCTACATGACCCCATCAATAAGGTAGCGCACAAACCGCGATTCTCTCGACGCAATGCGATCCGGGCGATTGCCCTGGCGGGGTTGGCAATCCCGATCATCACCTCGATCGTTGCTCCTGGGCCGGCTCAAGCTGCGTCGGGTTTGCCGCCTGGTGCTTGTTGCCAAACCGGCGCAGAGTGCGCCTCGGGCTCGTGCAGCCAGGACGCGCCGGCATGTCCGAATCCTCCGCACAAGGCCTGCAGCTGAGACGTTCGATGATCCCTCAATAGGTCGGCTCGCGCACCAGCGCGATTTGGATAAGCATCGTTATCCCGCAGCCGAGCGCCCTGGCCGTCTTCATGATGTGCGTCACCTTTCCCTTTCCCCTTGCCTTCTATCATCAGCTTTGGAGTTCTGACTGACGCTCGATCAGGCACCGCGCCAAAGAAGCTAAGCAGTGGATGGGGACTGGCCAGAATGAGAAAAGGTCCGCGCACGATCGTTCTTACCCTGTGGCGATGTCTCAAGCTGCGCTGTCCTGCCTGCGGCCGGGCCTCGATCATCGAACGGCGTCTTAATATCAAAGACCGCTGCACGTCGTGCCACACAATTTTCAAGCGTGAAGAAGGATTCTTTGTCGGCGCGATCATGGCGAATGTGGTGGCGACCGAGGTTTTGATTCTGATTATTTACTTCGCTCTCCTTCTGGTTACTGACTTAGGTGAGCGGGCCCGGTTGATTATCGTTTTCGCGGTGGGCATTTCCTTTCCGCTTCTTTTTTATCATCACAGCTGGGCGTTATGGCTGGGATTAGATCATCTGATCGAAGGACTGCCGCGGGAAAACAGAAGGCAGTAGGCAGAGGCAGTAGGGCAGAGGGCAGTAGGCAGTAGGCAGTAGGCAGTGGGCAGAAGGCAGTGGGCAGAAGGCAGTGGGCAGTAAGGCAGTAGGGCAGTAGGCAGTAGGCAGAAGGCAGTAGGGCAGAAGGCAGAAGGCAGTAGGGCAGAAACCCGACCGTGAGGGTTGCCGCCGGAAAAAACAGGGAGCAGAGGGCAGGGATTATTCGCGACGGTTGAGCGCCGCCAGAAGCTTTTCGTGAATCCCGCCAAAGGCACCATTCGACATGATCGCGACCACATCGCCCGCGCGTAAATCAGAGACGAGCGTTTCCACGATCTCGTCGACATCACTGATAGCAAAGGCGGGTTTGTTCTGCCTGGCTATATCATCGATCAATTTCACGATATCCAGGACGCCGCCCATTTCAGCGGCGCGTTGCGCGTCATACACGCGCGACACTATCACGTAATCTGCCGGCATGAATGCGTCGGTGTAAGCATCCTGGAAAGTCGCATGACACGAGGTGCGTGAACGCGGTTCGAATACGGCAATGATGCGCCGGTTGTGATGTTTCAGGCGGAGCGCGTTCAGCGTTTCGCGCACGGCCGTCGGGTGATGGGCGAAATCATCTATGACCGTGATGCCGTTAACCTCTCCGCGGATTTCCGCACGCCTTCGCACGCTCTTAAAACTTGCCAGAGCTCTCGCGATTGCCTTTCGCTCGATTCCCCAGGCATCAGCCGCGACGATGGCTGCGAGACAATTGCGCACGTTGAACTCGCCGATCAAAGGTGTCTGGAATTCGGCCCACTCTTTTCCCTCGCGAAAGACCCGAAAACGCGTCATCTCCCGGAGGTCAACCACCCGCGCCTGCCACCTCGCCTCTTCGCCCGTTCCGAAAGTCTCCAATCGCGTAAATAGTTTCGGGCCGATCTCCCGAACCACGTCCCGCACCTCAGCACTGTCCCAGCCGGCAATCAAGGATCCATTTCCGGGCACCGTATTCATCAGCCGGCGAAAGGCGAGCTTTACCGCATCGAGATCCTGATAGATGTCCGCATGATCAAATTCGATGTTGTTGATGATCGCCAGTTCGGGCAGGTAGTGCATGAACTTCGGCCCCTTATCGAAATAGGCTGTGTCGTATTCATCGCCCTCGATAATGAAAAAATCGCTGTCGGTGATGCGAAAACCGGCGCTGAAGTTCTGAACCACGCCGCCAATCAAAAACGAAGGCTCAAGCCCGCCCTGATCCATCACCCAGGCCGCCAGACTCGCCGTAGTTGTCTTGCCATGAGTGCCTGCGACCACCAGCGACCTTCTGCCGCGAATAAATTCTTCTTTGACGACTTCCGGTAACGAACGATAAGTAAGCCGGCGATTAAGAGTCGCTTCCACTTCCGGATTGCCGCGCGGAATCGCATTGCCGACGATGACACAATCAGGAGACGTTAGATTCGCGGCGTGGTAACCGCGCATGATCTTGATGCCCAGGCCTTCGAGCATCGTCGACATCGGCGGATAGACATTCTCGTCAGATCCCGTGACGTTATGTCCGCGCGCTTGCAGCATTCCCGCCAAAGAAGCCATAGCCGTGCCGCAAATTCCGATCAGGTGATAGTGCATTTTAGGGGAGGCCATAACAGAATTAAGCAAACACAGCCGCCGACGGCGAACTAAGAATGGATTTTCTGAACCGTTGGCTTGATAAAACTTTGAATTGACGCCGGTTTCGCGATGTGCGGATCTTTGTACAGATGATCGATGCGGCCAGTGTTGAAGGTGGAAGCGCGACGAATGATGCCGTGTACCTCGTAGTCTTTCGCGAGCAGGAACTCGGCAAGGTAGCTGCCGTCCTGCCCGGTGATGCCTGTGATAAGAGCCTTTTTCACGTAAAGTGACGCGCCTCTCTTGTAACGCAAACTGTTCGTGTGCGGACGAAATGCGCTTTCAAACTACATCGCAAGCTAACAGTTTGGGTTACACCTGAACGCCTTAAAGCATTGTCATCATATCGCTAATCTCGTTTTGCCTGAAGCCGCGAAACAGATGCGGAAAAGCGACTTTTAGTAGAAGCGGCTCAAACTTAGAGAGCCTCAAAAGGGAAAGCCACTTTCGACTGAATGCAATCGCCGGCCGTGTACGACACCGCAGGAACAGCTGCTCATATTTTGAGCCGACATGCCGTCCGTAGATCGAGGCCAACTCTATTCGGCGTTTGTCGCCACCGATGGCTGTCTTATGTTCGCCGTGGATTCGATAGGCCGAAAGGTATCTGTCCTCTACCTTGAAGGCGGTACCCGCTTTCATTGCGCGTATGAACCATTCCCAGTCAAACCCGAAGTGCAACGATTCGTCCAGGACGCCCGCCTGTAACCACGACTCGTGTGTCCAGAAACTGCTCGGCTGTATGATGTAGTCGGCAAGCAATAAATCTCGCGTCTCGTGCGCACTGCGAACGTCGCTGCCATAAGCGCGTTGCTGATCCTCGACAAAGTGCAGGCAGTTGCCAAACAGGAGTTCCGGCTTGTGCGCCTCAAGCTGCTCAGCAATGAAGGACAGCGTGCCCGGTAGATAAAAATCGTCAGAGTTGAGCCAGCCGAAGATCGTTCCCGTCGCCCGAGCGAAACCCTTATTGAGCGCGTGAGCCTGACCGCGATCCTTTTCACTTTCCCAGTGAGCGAGGTGGCGCTCGTATTTCTTGATGATCTCGACGCTATTGTCCGTGCTCCCCCCGTCCATGATGATGTATTCCAAATTGGGATAATGCTGGCCGATCACCGACAGGATCGTTTGCTCCAGGAAGCGGCCCTGGTTGTAAGAGGGCGTGATGATAGTGATCTTCTCGAAGCTCATCAGTCGTAACTTGCGATCGATTCGTGAGAGGCGGTGCTGCCGCCGGCAACCGCTTGAAGATCATTCTCCACCATCATTCTCACCAATAGAAGTTAGTCAGCTTGTTGTGCCGAAGCGTCAGTTAAAAAGCTTGCTCGCGACTATTGGCCAAGGCCAATGCGCCAAGTTGATAGATGAGTATGCGTCTATCGTCGGCAAACGCCTCGTAGAAATGAGGCGCGAGCATCAGTCGGTCAAGGGCGAAAACCGGATTCAGTTGCGCGTTGGGGAAGCGAGTCTTCCTTCACTGATTCGGTCCATCACGCGCTCCCCGTAACGCAATAAGCGTTTGAGTTGCCGCGCCCTGCGGGCTACCCACCCTGGTACCCGAGGCCGGGCAAGCCGTCTTTTCAGTTTTTCGACTTCGGCTTCGCGCGGGTCTACGGAGGTTTTCTTTGAAACCTGTTCGATAATCTGAAAATAAAGGTCCTCACACTCGCGCACCGCTCGCGCCGAATCGCCTTTGGTAGCCAAAACATGCGCCTGGCAACGTTTGCCCAAATCGCGACGATTTTCAGGGTCACGAATTAGTCGTGAAACCACACGCTTCATCTCCTCGAAATCGTCGCGGGGTACGATAATCTCCGGAATGTTGATGAGCTCCTCAGCCGGCGACCAGTCAGTTTGGTCGTACAAGTTCATGTAGTTGTCTCTGAATGACACTATCGGAATTCCCAGTGCCATGGCATCAACCAGTACGCCGCCGCCGCCGGAAGGGAAGGTATCAATGAATATGTCGCCCATGCAAAGACTTCGAAGGTAGTCATCACTGCGCCAGGCCAGAAATCGAATCCGGGACCCGATCTCCGCCGAGAGCATAGAAGAGAGGAAGGGAATCTGCGATTCCTTGACTCCCAGCACCAGGTAATACGATTCAGGGTGATCACTGAGCAAGTCAATCATCGCTTGCCAGAACTTTGGCTCCTGGAATTTGACGTGACGCCCGGCGGTGACGAGCACACAAGCATCTTCCGGAACCTCAAGCTCGCTTCTTTTATGGGGCACGATCTCGCTTCGTTTGGGTAAATCGTGCGCCATCTTAAACGGAGAACAGTCGACCGGAGAATCCATGAGTGGACGTTTGCTCCAGGCTATGCCCCAATCCAGGAGGGGCGGCGCAAATTGTTGGGGCGGGCCCTGGACGAGACCGACTACAACCGGTGCGGGGCGCAAAGAGGTGATGAAATAGTGTTCGAAGCCGTGGAGCGCGGCACTTGAAACCAAAACGTCGGGCGCGGCGTCGTATATGCTCTGGGCAACCGCCAATAACCTTTCCTCTGTCGCGCACGCATTGGGTCCCATGATCACCTTGCAGTTATGGCTTTGAAAGCGCTCCAGATGGTCCTTTCCTGCTGCGGATGCAAGAATTGTGTTTTCCGATTCCGGCGCGAAGAACATTGGGTCCACCCGCGCGCGATCGTGGAACTGGGCATAGAGCAAATTGATCCTGACCAGAATAGAGCCCAAATGCGTCATGCCCTTGACCAAATAAGCGACTCGTATTTTCCCGCGGGCCGGAATGCTCGCGACGTGCCGGGGAAAGAATCTGAAGGGTTCTGCTAGTCGGTCCATACCTTCCATGATGTCAAAATCGAATTCGTATTTGTCGAGATTCTTAAACTTTTGGTAAGCGCCTTGCCACAGATCAAAATACGAAATGGCTTCCGCCAGGTGGCCTTCCGAAGCCATCATCATGCCCACACGCTTGCACGCGTCTCGAATACCTGAGATATCGTCAAGCGCCGAATAGATCTGCACATAAAGCGGCAACAGTTCCCGAGAGAAGCCACTCAGAAACCAGGCTCGCTGGATGAATATCTTTGCCTGTTTAAGATCGCCGGTGCGCGTGGACCGCGAATAGGCTGCGGCCAACAGCGCGTTGACGTTGGCGCGTTGCTCTTTTCGCCCTAAAGTTAAGTAGGGTAAGAGGTCAGCCGGAGAGACTGGCTCTCCTTTTTCAACTCGCGATAAAAGTACTTCAAGACTCATGTCCTGAGTTCTCCGCACATTCCCAACGAAGTGCTCACATCTTTTCGACGATGTAAAGGACGCTCTGGTCGGTGATGCCGTGTTCATTGAAGGTGTCCTTTCCGAAATACTCCGCGCCGAACTGGTGAATGGTAAAACCCACCTGCTGTGTTCTGGAAAGGAACTCTGCCTTTGAGTACCGGCGCACGTGATCGTCTTGCCCGAACCGGCGCCATCGTTCGGCTGGATCGGTGATCGAGGGGTCCTCGTCCATCGCATCATCGGTCAGAAGAATCGGCACGATCAAGATTCCCCGCCCGCCCGGCTTCAGGATGCGATACAACTCATCAAGTGCTTTCCTATCGTTCTCAACGTGCTCAAGGACGTGAGAGCAGATGAAAAAGTCCACCGAGCGGTCTCCGTATATCGTCATGTCCATAACGTCAACGAGATCGTCGACGTCGGGTCTAAGGAGGTCGGCAGTCACGTATGAAACACTGCGCGACGCGCGAGCGATCGCCTTCCTGATAAAGCCTGAGAGTGGAAGTGATGGGGCGAAGTCAACAAGCCTTAGGGTCCTGCCGGGAGTTAGCGTCTGAAAATACCGAGAGAGGTATAACGCGCACAATCGATCACGGTCGTTCGCTTCACAATGGGGACATAAGTAGCTCTCCAGGTTGCAGGTCTCGGCGTCAGCCGCGGTGTACTTCCAGCCGTAGTTGATTAAATCATTCAAGTACTCAGAGGAGATCGGTAAAAAGAGACGAACCCGGCGAGCACACACCGAACAGCGATGCTTGCCGAGGTAAGAATCGGCGCTCAGCTTAAGCGCATACGTGAGGCCTCCGACAGCCAACTTGTTTCTGAAGTTACGCTGCATTTCGATGAAGGATTCCGGGGCCATTATTCTGAACACAGCCCTGAGAAAGCGGAACACTCTGCCCTTTTGCGGGATGTCTTCAGTAACCATCATTACGCAGCTATTACGACTCAACTACCCCAGGAACTCCGTCTCCCACCGCAGGTTCGGGCGCACCGCTCCGATCCATTTGCCGTACCAAACGCCGCGCCGCTCTGAAGTATCCTGAACCTCGAAAACGAGAATGTCTTCGACCTTGTAAATGACCTCGCTCTGGTTTCTGACGACGTATAGATCTACTCGGTGGGTGCCATCATTCAACAGATCGGCCGGGATATAGAATCTGCTACGAAACGAACCTGACGGGTACGGCTTGCCGCTCCAACGGGGTTCACCGCCTGATCCGCTGTTGAAGATCGCGTAGCCCTCCTGTGTTTTGATGACAACGCTCAGATCAAGATACGCGTCCGGGACAAGGTTCGAGTATTCAAACTCAAGCATGATGGGCGTGCTTACATCGATCGTACCCGAGGGCGCATCGCCTACAGCACGAACAGATGCGCGCCGGATGCGAATCTGATCGTTGCCAGGCGCTTTGTCGATATCATCCCATAGCTGATCGGTGGGTACGGCCAGCGAGGCGCTGACGTAGTCTGAGATTACCTCATTGGTTTTTCCGTCCCTGCGCAGCTCGCCTTCTTCAAGCCAGATAGCTCGCGTGCAAAGACTTTGCACGGCGACCATATTGTGGCTGACAAATAGAACTGTCCGCCCGGCTCTGGCCACGTCGCCCATTTTCGCCAGGCATTTCTTCTGAAACGACACATCGCCTACCGCCAGCACTTCGTCAATCACCAGGATCTCAGGCTCGAGATGCGAGGCCACCGCGAAAGCCAACCGCATATACATTCCGCTCGAATATCGCTTGACGGGCGTGTCAAGAAATCGTTCCAATTCCGAAAACGTAACGATCTCATCAAACTTACTATCGATCTCAGTCTTCTTCATTCCCAGAATCGCGCCATTCAGATAAATGTTCTCTCGGCCGGTCAATTCGGGGTGAAAGCCAGTGCCTACTTCGAGCAGGCTGGCGACGCGTCCATAGAGTTCGGCCCGCCCGGTCGTGGGCTCAGTAATGCGCGAGAGCAATTTTAGAAGAGTTGATTTGCCGGCGCCGTTACGGCCGATGATGCCAACTACCTCACCGGATTCCACGTCGAAGGTTGCGCCCTTGAGCGCCCAGATAGTTTCAGAGGTTGGCTTGCCGTTGCGTCTGCGCAGCCGTCGTAAAGGCGTCCGCACCGCCTCGACGATCGACTCTCGCAAAGTGTCATAAGCCGCATCGCGTGACCCAATGTGGTATTGCTTACTCAGGTTCTTGACACGAACAATTGGTTTCATCAGCCTTAGACGATGTCCGCGAAGCTCTTCTCCATGCGGCGAAAAGAGAACGCGGCGTAGAGCAGCACAATCAACGTCAGCCCCGCGGAAACGCCCAATGCGAGCCAGTTAAACCGGAGCCCGAACAGCGATGAACGGTAACCTTCGATTATTCCGGCCATTGGGTTTAGCCAAAGGAGCCAGCGGAACTTCGGCGGCAGAAAGCTCGAGGGATAAATAACCGGCGACACAAACATCCACACCTGAACGAGGAAAGGAAGGGCGAAGCGCACGTCACGATATTTTACATTCAGGGCTGACAACCACATCCCCACTCCGAGGGCAAGCAGCGTGGTCAGCAGCACCACGACTGGAAACATCAGAATGCTCCAGGTAACCATCACGCCATAGTAGATCATCAGCCCGACGAGGATGACAAAAGCGATGGCAAAATCGACCAGCCCGGCGGCCACCGCAGCGCCGGGAATTATCATTCTGGGGAAATAGACTTTGGTGATTAGATTTGCGCTACCCACCAGACTGTTACCGCTGTTGGTAATAGCGTTTGCAAAGAAGGTCCACGCCAGCAGGCCCGCAAATGCAAAAATCGGGTAGGGCACATTGTCAGAAGGAACACCGGCCAGACGGCCAAAGAACAGCGTAAAGACCAGCATCGTCAGTAGCGGCTGAATGATGGCCCACGCCACCCCGAGTCCCGTCTGTTTGTAGCGTACCTTAACATCACGCCAGGTGAGAAAATAGAGCAACTCGCGGAAGGCCCACAAATCGCGGAGCTCGACTGGGCTCCAGGTTTTGTTGGGTTCAATTATGACTACTGGCTCATCGGCCACGCGGTCGGAAGATGAATGCGAACTTACAGGATGAGGAGCCTTGTCAGGTTGAATTGTGGATTTCAGCGCCCTGGATCGATCAATGGTGGAAAAGCCCATTTGGTTCTGGAGGAGCGGATTCACGTAGATCTTTCTCATGCTTCAACTGCATATCGCTCCTGGCATTAATGAATCTCTTGATGAAAAGAGTCTCAGTCTAGTCACACACTTTGCGTAACGTCAAGCAGCCGAGCGGGGAGTGGTGATGTTATGAAACAAGCACCCGTGCCGTGAGTGACGACCGGGACTTTGACTTTCATTCACTGATTGAGACATCTCCATTTAGTCGCTTTGATACCTCAATGCCGTTTGTGACTGCTAACTGAATGATCCTGCAAATCGTCTGGATCTCAGCGGACCCGATCGCCGTTCCTGTCGGCAAAGACAATACTCGCTCAGCGAGTCGTTCCGTTTCCGGCAGAAGCAGCCCGGCATGGGGGAAATAAGAGCGATATGGTTCCATTCGGTGGCACCCGGGATAAAAGTAACGGCGGGCAAGAATATTTTCCGCATGCAGAATCGCCATCAGATGATCGCGGCTCACTCGAGTCTTAGTCTCGTCGATTTTCAATACGACGTACTGATAATTGTTTCGCTCAGTTGGCTCATATGACACCAGCTCGACTCCCGGAAGTTCTGATAACTCCTGGGAATACTCTTCATAGTTGCGATAGTTGGCGCTAATGATGCTCTCCATACTTTCCAGGTTCGTTAAGCCGACGGCCGCGGACACCTCGTTCATCTTGCCATTGGTCCCGATATAGTCGGTCTGATCGTAATGTGTAAAGCCGAAGTTTTGCATCAGCCTGGTTCTCTTCGCCAGCTCGTCGTCGTTAGTGACTACCGCGCCGCCCTCCAGGGAATTAACGAATTTGGTGGCATGAAAGCTAAACACTTCCGCGTCGCCAAAGCCTCCGATCATGCGACCTCCATGTGAACAGCCGAAAGCGTGGGCCGAATCGAAAATGAGCCGGAGGTTGTGCCGGCTCGCAATCTCGCCCAGCGCTTCAACATCGCATGCATGCCCCCACAAATGAACACCGATAATGCCGGTCGTCCGCGGGGTAATCATCTGCTCAACTCTTTCGGGGTCGAGTGTTGGATCGTTCCTCTTAACGTCGCAAAAGACAGGCGTGATCTCCTGCCATTGAAGAGCATGGGCCGTGGCAATGAAAGTAAAAGAGGGAACAATGACTTCACCACTGAGGCCCAAAGCGCGAATCGCGATCTCCAGGGCCACGGTAGCATTGCAGATAGCAATGCAGTGTTTTACGCCGACGAGATCGGCGATGCGGTGCTCGAATTCCTGAGCGCAAGGGCCGCCATTAGTTAACCATCTCGAATCAAGCACGTTTCCGATTCTCTTCATTAAGCGATCGCGATCCCCGATGTTCGGCCGGCCCACGTGAAGTTTCTCCACAAAGGCAGGCAGGCCACCGAAGATGGCCAGATTCTCCACGGAATCTTTTTCAACGCTGGTAACAGGTTTCGTCTTCGCCTTAGTGGCTACGTCGTTCATACTCTTTCACAGTTAAGCGTTATTTAATTCACTTCTTGTAGCTCGTGCAGAGGTAATAAAATTGGTAAACCTGATGCACTTGAACGTTCTCCAGACTGGCCGGCATCAACTCGACTGGACAACGATGAATCACATTGTGACTCGATAATACTGTCTTGAAGTAAAATCTCTCGACCAGCGAAGCCGACTCGTATAATTGCTCGTCGAGAAAAAGCACTAATCCACCCTTTTTAGTAACCCGGGCCATCTCTTCCAGGGCGAGCCGCGGGTCCGTGAAGCCGTTCACGGCTCCATAATTCAAGACGACATCAAAAGTTTCGTTTTGAAGCGGCAGCCGCAGAGCGTCGCCTAAAACGAAGTCTATCGGAACCTGCTGTTTCGCCATGAATTCCTGGCCCTGCAAGAGCATCGTTTCCGAGAGATCCAGTCCTGTGTAATCTGCATTCAACTTCATCCAGCCGTGCCGAAACAATGAATTGCAGATGCCGGTTGAAATGTCCAGGATCTGTAACCTTTCTTCTCGCCCCAAAAAATCTTGAATGACTCGAGAGTGTGTCTCGGCAAAGCTCTCGGCCGGTTTGAATCTCTTCATGAGAACGGAAATCCTGACAGGTATCGCCAAAACAAACAGAAAGAATAAGTACGGATGCTTATAGAAAAAGTAACAGACGAAAAGCAATAAGAAAACGCCGACAGCAACGAGAGAAAATCGGTACGAGCTTGATATGAAAAAGAGACCTACGAAATAACCCGGGAGGGCGAGCAGCAAGAAAACAATTAACGCGTAAGCCACCCACCCCCGCCAGTAAGCCTTTGCGGGTCGCACCGGCAGCGAGAGAAACGGCATCAGGTGCTGGTAGTAAGTACCTAACAGACTATTGTAAAAGTGATCGCGCAACTCGCGATCTTTTTGTCCGATGCTATCATCGATGTAGAGCTTCGGAATGCCATTTACGCAAGGGTATTTCCAGCCACAGTCTTCACATCTCCAAAAAGTAGAATATGTTTGCCATGTTCCTCGCCGACAATTCAGGCATTGATACTTGGATAAGTTCATGATGCGCTGGCAGACTGCCGGCTGTGTGAAAGGGCATGGGTCTCTCGGAGTTCAAGCACAACACTCCACTTCCCCGCGGCAGAATTCCAATCCAGCGGCTGATCTGCGTCGACGATTGTCACTTCGTGAGGTAAATCGTAGCGAAAGATTGCGATGTCACCGATGTCATGCGACTCCGTGGTATCAACGCGACCGTACGGTGTTAAGAAACAGGTTGCGCCTGTTCTCACGTCCTCGCCGATTCGCGAAAGGCTGGCAATAAGCCCTATACGCTGCGGCTCTAAAGGATGCGAATGCTGTGCGAGGAAGCCGCCGCCTGATGGGTAGTGGAGAATTTTCAAGCGCAGCCCGGTCGGCGAGAACGGAAAATCTGTCCCGGCAAATTCGTTTTGCAGTACGCGCATCGGTTCGGCAATATCCCTGGAAGGTTTACCGACATAGTCATCAAGCTTTCCGATCGAATTGAACCCGAATTGATGAAAGATGTGCGGGCAGACAGATTTGATGACTCCATCGTCAATTCGATGGAAGTTCAGCTCTGGTAATATGCTGGGCGACGTTCCGTGCGGAAAGGGACTGTTCAGCCTGGCCCACCGCAGAACGGCGTCGCGGTATTCGAGCATCAACTGCGGCTCGAAGATGCCTCTGAGTATGACAATCCGGCCATCGGAAACAAGGTCGGAGATTTCCCGATGAGAGGCTTCGGAAACAATCGTTCCATCCTTGAGAGACGATTTGATCATAATCGGAGCGATAGAATCCGGCTCGGCATTGGCCTGTCCAGCGGTAACGTCAAACTGCGGCATTGTGGTTTCCTTGTTGAGATGCTGAGCGTGATCGGCCTTTATTCTGATACAGCATAGCCGAAACCGGTGCGGCCGAATCCATTGCCGTTGTAGAAGAGATAATGTTGTTTCTTACCTCGAATTACACAGGGGTAAGCAATCATTTCGCTGTCCCAGCCGCCGTCTGAAACCTCTATTCCGGCTCGATCATCAAGTCGTGTCCATTTAATTCCGTCCGGGGACTCCGCGTAGCCGATGCGGTAGCTGCTATCCTTGCTGCTCCGGTAGTTTGCCGAACGCCTATACGAATACCACATCCTGTAAAAATCATCCGACACAATCACCGAAGCGCTGGAGATGCCGCCCTCGGATTCATCCTTGTAATCCACCGCAACCAAACCTTTGCGTTCCCAATTTATGCCGTCCGCTGACTCGGCGTATTTCAGATGATAAAAAGCTTCGGGTTTGCCTTGAATAACCTGCCACTTCGTACACGACTGATACCAGATTCTCCACGCTCGTCGATCAATTAGCACGTTGGCGGTGCCGGTAAAGTAGGGCTCATGCAGGCGGCTGTCAAACAATGGTCCATCAGCGAGCTTTCTAAACGACACCCCGCCATCGTCGCTGACGGCAAGTCCAATCGCATTATGGTAGGGAACGCTCTTCCTCAAACTCCAGCCGGCGTAATAAAGATATTTCCTGCTTTGATAGTCTACAACACTAACTGGCATCAGGCCGCTTTCGTCAAAACTACCGAGTGGTCCAAATGGCAACAGAGGTTGATCGTGTTCGTACAAGATACTTTCCGGCTTATCGGCTTCAACCTCAATATAAGTGATGCTGCTTCTGTTTCGATCATCTCTGGTCGAGAAATAGATTCGCCATTTGGTTTCATCTGTGGCATCAACTATTGGCAACTGCGCATGAGTCTTATTCCAGGCAAATTGTCCCTTTGGTGAGTAGATCAATCCTCTTTTTACCCAACTCATGGCCATTTGCTCCTGCCTGCGCGCTGCTAGAAATTCAAATCTTTGCTTAGCACTTCCCCCTTCTTCGCCGGATTGCCCTTATAGACTCCCCACGGTTCCGTGTCTCTGGTAACCGAGGCCGACATCGCAATCAGCGATCCTTCCGCGATATGTATGCGGTCGCGGATTGTCGCGTTGACGCCAAAGAAACAGTATGGTTCGACGATGCAGTGACCTGACAAAACCACGTGAGAGGTGAAAGAGACGTGATCCCTGATCACGCTGTGATGCCCTATGTGATTGCCGCTCCAGAGGACGACGTTGTTGCCGATCGAAGTAAAAGGCTGGATGGTGTTGTCCTCGAGGATGAAACAGTTATCACCAATCGGGACTCCAGGGAAAACAGTGGCTCTCGAACTAACATAGCTGATGAGCTGATATCCCTTTTCCTTAATCTGCTGGTAAACAGATTCCCGCAAACGGTTCATGCGGCTCGGCGACATCGGAGCGAAAAACCAAAAGTCTGCGGGCGAATAATTTTGCTCGATGTTCTCGAAAGCAATTACGGGCAAACCCTGGAAAGTTCTGTCGGGCGGCAAATACTGCTCATTCACACTGAAGGCGACAACCTCATGCTCGCTGTCGTGCTCCAGGTAAAAATGCGCCAGCTGCGCGAAATCCTGTACTCCGAAAATAATTACGTTAGCCATTCAGATTCTAACGATAGACATAGGTCGTATATTCGTAGAGCCCATAGTCATTCCTGATTGTAAAATTCCTGGTCAACTCCTGCTTCAGAAAAGCGGCGAGCATGTCAAAGGGAAGGTGAAACAGATCGTCGCGTTCCCAATCGACGTGCTTCGACATTACATTGAAAGCGAGACCGACCTTCACATGCGCGAAAACCTTTCTCAGGAGTTGCGTGAAGTAAGAAAACATATCGTCGAAAGTGAGAGGGCCCTTTTCCGTAAAGACGCCGTTCATCACTATGTATTCAAAGCTCGGAATGACGGCCGCATCATCGAGCAAGTCTACACAGTAGTAAGCGTTCGCGGGAAATTTATCTTTTGACAGCCGCACGAATTTTTCCGAAAGGTCCAGACCGGAGTACACGATGTTCTGAATGCCCTGCTCAATTATGTGTTCGTAAAGATGCGATGCGCCACAACCGAAATCCAGAAGGCGCACTGTCCTGGCTCGGTCTTCGGGCCGGATCACTTCGAGCATCACCTTGTAGCGCGTCTCGGCATCTTCCTTCTTCGGCCAATCAACACCCAGGTGTGTGTCGCCATGTCTTTCCAGACAGGCTTCGTAATGCGACACGATGCTCAAATAGCGCTTATTGTCCATCTCAGACAAATTCACCCTTACGATAGGCGGGAAAATAATCGGTAGCGTGAATGCCTTTAGCCTCCAGAATCTGTGCGTACCGGGCGCGATCGAAAATCCTGCCGCATAAATAGGCCATCCGGGTTCCGTTGGCCCAGCCGCGTTTGAAACGGCTCAATCCGTCCTGCGTCTCTGTGCCGAGTCCGGCGGCCGCGCCCAGATCGAGCCAGTGCAGTCCTTCTCCTTTGAAAAGCTCGATGGACCGCCAAAAAAGCGCGAACGAAGCGCCCAGGTCGTAACCCTCATCGTTATAAGCGCCGAGGTGATAATAGCCTACATTTCCCGAGACGAACCACCAGGTCATTCCCACCGTTCGTCCCTCATAAGTAGCCCGCAGCATCACGGCGCCGGGCACTCGCAACTGCAGTGCAAATGAGGAATTTGAAAAGCGAGCGATTCCGCGAATGTCATGGCGCGCCACGAGGCTAGCGTAGAGACTGTTCCACTCTTCCACGCACCGCGAGGGCTCAACATACTTTTCAACTAATACCGCCTGGAGTGCCTTGCGCGCGTTGCGTTGATGGTGCGGGCGCACAAAGGTCTCCGGACTTGCTTTCAGGTCGACGACGAAGTGCTCCTTGAAGGGCGTTGCTAAATCCTTGAACGTGTGGCGCAGGATTTCTTCCGTGTAATCGCCAAACGGATCTGTCACCAGGACGAGACTCACAAGCCCGCCGGCGATATCCTCCAAATCATCCGCTAACCGGGTCCAGTCGCGACACATGAAAAGCGGATAGCAGCCCATCGCGTCGCGGTGAGGCGTTGCGGGTATCGACCGTTGCAGAATCCAGCCTTCGCACCGAGGCAACAGCCGCGGCGAGCCGAACTCAGACAAAGATGCTGCGTAGTCTGTATGGCTGTATCCGGTCACCTTTGCGAGAAGAATACAATATCCGAGGAAGAATTTAGACCTGGCAGATCCGTCAAACACGGACGATATCGAGAATGCTCACCCGTTGACACAAAAAAGTCCGCCTCCAATTAGAGGCGGACCGGTTGGAATAGCAGCCTGAAACTTGCAGACGCTTACTTCGTTCCGAGCAGGTTGGTTGGCCCTCCGGCGGCGGTCAGGAGTCCAGTCACGTCGGCCGTGGTGTTGCCATTTATTCTGTTGGTGCCGTAAGTGATGACAGTCCCCGACGTGACATTTACTCCGGTGGCGTTATTCTGAACTGAGTTATCTGAGATCCTGACAACCACCGAGCCGGGGCCAGAGAGTATGCCGGTGGTATTGTGATTGATGATGCAGTTGTGCACATTCAATTCCGAAGTGCCCGCACTTGCCTCAGCGACCACGCCATTGAGATTACCATCAGCGATCGAATTACTGATTGAGACCCGGCTGCCGTTGTCTGCCACCAGGCCGGAACTGGCGTTGCCGAGCAAACGGACGTTATCCAGCGTTGCGCTGATTTTCGTCGAACCGCTGGCGGGAAAGATCACCACCCCGCTGGCCCCGCAATTTCTGACGGTCGTGTCGCTGACGAAAAGCTTACCGCCGTTGTTGGCTTCAAATGTGATGCCCCGATTGCTGAAATCAGTGATCAGGCAGTTCTCGATAAAGACAGTAGTGTTCGCGGCGGTAGCCGAGCTGATTCGCACGCCGTTAACGCCCGTCCTGGTGCCCACCGTACCGCTCATACCAGTCCCATTTATTGAGAGGTTACGAAGGCGAACAGTTCTCAGGGGATCATTTGCCGTCGTACTAATGTTAATAATGAAGCCGGCGGTGGCGCCGCTGGCCACGGTCGAGCCAAAACCGGCGCCATAGGTTCCTTCGATGGTTATAGATTTAGTAATGGTAAGTGTGCCAAAACCGCCCGGATCGAGAGCGTCAATTTCGCCGTTTATGGCAGTCTTTGAAAAGGCCCCTGCCCACGTTTTGCAAGGCGCGGTACGGCTGCATGGGTTAAGGTCGTCCCCGACGCCGGAAACCCAGGTTCGCGACTGCGCGTGACATACCATCGCCATGGCGAGCGTGAAACACGCGACGGTGAGAGTCTTGATGATAGGAAACTTTGGCATTTTAGATCTCCTTTGCATATTGAGAGTGGGATTTCTTGCGGGAACGCAACGTAAAGAGTTCAATTATTATTTTTGATTTGGCGGGCCAGGACGTCCTGAGAAGATCGCTGCACTTTCACATTTGCTGAAAATCCACGCCGTCTCTGATTCTTCTCTCCCATAAGAAGAACAGAGACGGCGCAGATTTCTAACCCCGAGAAGGGCCTCGATTTGGATGACTACCTATTTCAACGTCGGACCTCCGCCGGTGAATGTCTCGTTGCCTGCGTTGGCTGAGATTTCATTAGTTCCGTAGGAAAGAATCGTTCCACCACCGAGAACCAACCCGTTGGCCGTATTGCGTGTAATGGTAGTTCTGGAAACTCGCACCTCGGTATTAGCGGCGTCGGACTCAACTCCCGTCGCGTTATAGGCGGTCAAGGAGTCGATGATGTCCAGCTTGGCGCCGTTTTCCGCAACAAAGCCGGCACCAGTGTTTTTTGTAGCCACACAGTTACGGGCTACCATCAATCTGCCGGCGTTGACGACGCCGCCAGAAACCACGATGCCGCTGCTACCATTCTTGATTGATTGAACATTGTTAAGATCGACGGTACCGCCACCCGCACCAATCGCGCCCGCGCGGAAGCCGAAGATCACACACTTCTCGACAAAAACAGCGGCCCCGGCGACGCTACTCAAGATTCTGATGCCGTTGGTACCCGTACCGGCACCGTTGATCGACAGGTTGCGGAGTTCCACCGTATTACTACCAGAGGTGGCAGTAATGTTGATAATGACCCCCGTAACTAAGGAAGCCAGGATGCTGGCCTCTCCGGTTGGGCCACCGTCAATCGTTATGGATTTGGTAATGGTTACTGCGCCAAAACCGCCTGGATCGAGGGCATCAATCTCACCGTCAATGGCAGTCTTCGAGATCGCGCCAGCAAAAGTCTTGCAGGGAGCCGTCCGGCTGCAGGGATTAGCGTCGTCACCGACGCCGGAGACCCAAGTGCGCGTTGCTTGCGCCTGGGCCATGGACGCAAAAGCGAACGTGAAGATCGCGATTGCCAGTGCGTTGATAGTGAAGTGAACCGAAACTTGTTCATTTGGAGTCTCCTTTTTTGCGTTGAAGTTTGGGATGGCCGCCAGTAGAACACGGATCTGTTCCGGCCACTGTTGCGCCGAATAGCCCATTATTGTTGACGAAGCACATATCAAGACAGTTTAGAATCTAAGCCTTAAGACTTTTCCCTGAAGAGGAAGCGTCAGTTCCCTGGCGCTTCCCCCAGTCTCACGTACAAGGATTGCTCGTACAGCCGATTGCATTGCGAACGTGCGTAGCCGTACTGATCCAGGCATTGCCCACGGCGGCCGAAACATTTCCGTGGTCGATGTAGTTCTGAACCGAATTAATGAAATCGGCCAGCTTCTGACATGCCGTACTTGTATGCCCTGTAGCAAGAGCATCTTCGGCGGCTTGCAATTTAGAAATCAGGCCCTGCTTCTGCGTTCCGCTGAGCGAGGAAGCGTTGACAGCGGCCTTCAAGTCCTCGATCGTTTGGAACACAGTCTTCACTGTCACCGTGAAGCTGCACGAAGCTGAATGGCCGTGAGCATCATTCACAGTGTAGGTAACGGTGGTCGTCCCGATCGGGAAGACCGAGCCAGGTGCTGGACCTGCTGTGCGAGTTGTTACAGCTCCCGGACAATTGTCGGTGCCAACCGGAGGTGTCCAGGTAGCTACCGCACCTGACGGGCAGGTTGGCTCTAACGCCTGACTCGCCGGACAACTTATGACCGGATTCTCCACATCGTTGACCGTAACGGTGAACGAGCAAGAGGTCTTGTTGCCGCTCGCGTCAGTCACCTCGAACGTGTTGGTGGTCGTTCCGACCGGGAAAGTTGAACCGCTCGGCAGACCCGCTGTCTGTGCCGTCGTTGCGCCCGGACAATTGTCTGAGCCGACCGGAGTTGTGTAGGTAACCACAGCGCCGCATATACCCGGATCATTGCCCCTGGTAATATTCGACGGACAACTGATAGATGGCGGCTCAGTGTCGTTGACCGTCACGGATTGATTGCAGGATGACGTGTTGCCCGCATCATCAGTGGCGCTCCAGGTGATGATAGTTGTGCCTTTTGGATACGCCGCATTCAAAGGCTGATTGTCGCTGCGGGTGCCAACGATAGTTGGAGTGCTGTCGCAGTTATCGGTCGCGGTCGCCGTACCGGGATTGACCACGGCCGAGCACAGACCTGGGTCGTTACTCGTGGTGATCGAGGCCGGACAATTAATCACCGGCGCCGTCGTGTCATTGACCGTAAACGTAACTTGGATCGTGGTTGTGTTGCCGGCGCCGCCGTTATTGCTGGATCCATCATTGGCTGTCAGCGTAATTGTATGCGGCCCGAGTCCCACCAAAGTGCCGGGCGCCACGTCCTGACTTACGGTGATTCGCTGACGATCCTGACAGGT
>WNGF01003107.1_pt1 | contig 22816 bp, 21 predicted proteins | sample 5400641 | NCBI WGS metagenome assembly WNGF01 (sample SAMN13153371, study PRJNA577476) | soil metagenome | isolation source: 80 cm soil or saprolite under grassland replicate 2 | place: USA:California | collected 2016-06-15 | reverse complement strand
CCCGCAGCCGGAGCTGCGGCCACGAGCTGCTGGGCGAGATGCAATCCGGTACGTGAAGGCGGTCAAAGGGCTGACGCTGCACCCGTAGCGGCCGGTGGCAGGTCGACCAGCTCGGCGAGCGCGGCGCGGTGGCGTTCGGGCGTACCCAACGCGATGGCGGCGCTCTTGGCGCGCTTGAGGTACAGGTGCGCGGGGTGCTCCCAGGTGAAGCCGATCCCGCCGTGCATCTGCACGCACTCCTCGGCGGCCCGCACCGCCACTTGAGAGCAGTGCGCCTGGGCCAGCGAGGCGGCGACCGGCGTGTCCGGGTCGTCGTCGGCTAGGCAACCGGCGGCGTACCGGGCGAGCGCTCGCGCCTGGGTGATCGTGACCCAGAGCTCGGCGAGGCGGTGCTTGAGCGCCTGGAACTGCCCGACCGGGCGGCCGAACTGGTGGCGGGTCTTCAGGTACTCGACCGTGGTGTCCAGGCACCACTCGGCAACGCCGAGCTGTTCGCTCGCCAGGAGTGCCGCGCCTGTGGTCTTGACAGCGGCCCAGGCGGCTGGCACGGCACCGGCCGGGGCCAGCTGGCGGGCCGGTGCCCGGTCGAACCGCAGGTCGCACAGCGGCCGGGTCAGGTCGAGCGAGGTGACCCGGGTCAGTGTGGCGCGATCGGCCTCGACCGCGTACAGGCCGTCCGGGGTGGGCACCACGAGGACATCGGCCGGCAACGCGTCGGCCACGCTGGTCACGGTGCCGGTCAACGCCGTACCGCCGGCGCGGACCGACACGGGCACCGGCGCGGCCGGCGGTGTCGACAGTGGAATGACGAGCACCGCGGTTCGGTCGCCGGCGGCGAGCGCCGCCAGCAGCTCGGTCTGTGCCTCCGTCTCGCCGTTGGCGAGCAATGCCGCGGTCGCCAGTGCGCTACCCAGGAACGGCACCGGCGCCGCCGCCCGACCCAGCTCCTCGAGCACTACGGCGACCTCCCGCCACGATGCGCCGGCGCCGCCCCATTTCTCGGGGATCGCGAGCCCGGCACAGCCGACCCCGGCGGCGAGCGCCCGCCACAGCGCCCGGTCGTACGGTTGGTCGCTCTCGGCGCGAGCCAGCACCGCCCGCCACGGGCTGCGGTCGGCGAGCAGCTGGCGTACCGATGCCCGCAGCTCTTCCTCGACGTCGCTGTAGAGCAGGGTCATCTCGGAAGGTCCTTCCACGCGACGTCCTTGTCAACCCGAGGCTCGGACGGCAGGCCGAGCACCCGCTCGGCGATGATGTTGGCCAGGATCTCCGAGGTGCCGCCCTCGATGGAGTTGCCCTTGGCGCGCAGGTACCGGTACCCCGGCGAGCGGTGCGACCAGTCCACGATGGACGGTCGGCGCATCGCCCAGTCGTCGTAGCGAAGCCCTTCCTCGCCGAGCAGCTCCAGCTCGAAGCCGGAGATCGCCTGCGTCAGCCGGGAGTACGCGAACTTGACCGCCGACCCCTCAGCGCCCGGCTGGCCGGCAGCCAACTGTTCCCGCAGCCGCTGCGCCGCGATCCGGGCCGCCTCGGCCGCCACCCACAGCTGCATGAGCGTGTCGTGCTGTCCGGCGGTACGCACCTCGGGGCGCTCCCGCCAGGTCGTGGCGACCACACCGATCATGCCCGCCTCGCGTGGCATCGCGCCGCCGCCGATGGCCACCCGCTCGTTCATCAGCGTGGTCCGCGCGACCTGCCAGCCCTGGCCGACGCCGCCGATCCGGTGGGCGTCGGGGATCCGGACATCGTTGAGGAAGACCTCGTTGAACTCCGTCTCGCCGGTGAGCTGCCGCAACGGCCGAACATCGACGCCTTCGGCCGTCATGTCGCACACGAAGTACGTGATGCCCTCGTGCTTGGGTACGGCCGGATCGGTGCGCGCGATCAGGATCGCCCACCGGGCCTCGTGCGCCATCGAGGTCCACACCTTCTGGCCGTTGACAACCCAGTCGTCGCCGTCTACGCCAAGTCCGTCCCGCGCGGCTTCGCCCTGCGGCCCGGACAAGGCGCGCACCGCCCGCGTGCCGAGCGCGGCGAGGTCGGAGCCGGCGCCGGGCTCGCTGAAGAGCTGGCACCACACCTCCTCGCCGGTCCACAGTGGACGCAGGAACCGTTTGCGCTGCTCGTCGGTGCCGTGCCGGAGGATGGTCGGCGCGGCCATGCCCAGCCCGATGCCGATGCGCAGCGGCTCGTTGTCGGGCGCCCCGGCGGCGGCGAGCTCGGCGTCGACGACGGGTTGCAGGGCGCGCGGGGCGCCCAGCCCGCCCAGGCCGACCGGATAGCTGACCCAGGCCAGCCCGGCGTCGAACCTGGCCCGCAGGAACGCCAGCCGCTCCATGGTCGCCGGGTCGTGGACGGCGAGGAGCTCGCGGACCCGGCGGCGCAGGTCGTCGGCGCTGACCGTCATGACAACGGCCCGCCGGCCACGTAGATGACCTGCCCGGAGACGAACGAGGCGCCTTCACTGGCCAGGAACGAGATGACGTGCGCTACATCCTCCGGGCGCCCCACCCGGCGTACCGGAATCTGTGCCGCCGCGGCCTTCTGGAAGTCCTCGAAGTCCATGCCGATCCGGGCCGCTGTCGCGGCGGTCATGTCCGTGACGATGAAGCCCGGCGCGATCGCGTTGACCGTGACGCCGAACTGACCGAGCTCGATGGCGAGCGTCTTGGTGAAGCCCTGCAGGCCTGCCTTTGCCGCGGAATAGTTGGCCTGGCCCCGGTTGCCGAGCGCCGAGCTGCTGGAGAGGTTGACGATGCGACCCCAGCCCTGCTGCGTCATGTGCTGCTGGGCGGCGCGGCTCATCAGGAAAGCCCCCCGCAGGTGCACCGCGAGGACGGTGTCCCATTCGTCGTCGGTCATCTTGAAGAGCAGGTTGTCGCGGATGATGCCGGCGTTGTTCACCAGGACCGCCGGCGGGCCGAGCTCATCGGCGATCCGCGCCACCGCGGCCGCGACCTGCTCTGAGTCCGCGACGTTGGCACCCACGCCGAGCGCCCGGCGACCCACCTCGGTGATCTGGTCCACAGTGGACTTGCAGGCGGCTTCATCGAGGTCCACGACGGCGACGTCCATCCCATCGGCGGCCAGCCGCAGGGCGGTGGCCGCGCCGATTCCCCGGGCGGCGCCGGTGACGATGGCAACTCGGGCCATGGCTTGTCCCTTCAAAGAACATGCACTTGGAGTGCATCCTACTGGGTCGTTGACGACGCCGAAAGTAACGCGCGCACTGTGCGTATCATCACTTGCCGCGCGGCCGTCACGCTGAGTTCGAGGTCCTCGCGCAAGGTCGCCCAGGCCCGCCAGGTGGTCGCGGCGGTGAGGGCGTCGAGCAGCTCACCGGTCTGCGCACCGGCGGCCGTCAGCTCGGCGGCGAACACCTCGGCCAGCTCCGTGCGGGCGATCTCGTACTGCCGGGCGCGGTTGGCGCGCAGCTGGGGCGAGAACGGTTCGCGCAGCTGCGCGGCGCGCGCCACCGGTGCCAGGAACTCCAGCACCTGGGCGCGCTGCCGGCACAGCGCCGTGATTCGCTGAGCCAACGGCAGCCGGGGGCTGATGCGGCGGCTGAGCTCGGCCTGGCGTTCCAGCTGGCGCTGTCCGGCCGCGGCGTACAGCGTCTCCAGGTCGGTGAAGTTGGCCCACAGCGCGCGCAGCGACACACCCGCCCGATCCGCGACGCGCTCCGCGCTCGGCCGCAGGTCGCCCTCGTCGAGGAGGCTGAGGAGCGCGTCGACAACCGCGCGTCGCGTGCGTATCGCCCGAGCCGTCCGGCCATCGACGTTCACGCCTTAAGAACATACACTCTGAGTGCATGAGACAGTTTCCGTCGATCGGCTCCCTTCGCGAGGCCGTCGGCCAGCACCTGGGGTACAGCGACTGGCATCTCGTCGACCAGAAGCAGGTCGACCTCTTCGCCGAGGCGACCGGCGACCACCAGTGGATCCACGTCGACCCGGAGCGAGCGGCGCAGGGCCCGTTCGGGCGGACCATCGCGCACGGCTTCCTCACCCTGTCGCTGGTGGCTTCGCTGATCCCTGAGGTGTACCGGGTGGACGGTGTCCGGATGGCCGTCAACTACGGCATCAACAAGGTTCGCTTTCCCGCGCCACTGCCGGTGGGCAGCCGCGTGCGGGCCGGTGTCGAGCTGGCCGAGGTGAGCGAGGTCCAGGGCGGCGTCCAGGTGGTCGGGCGCGTGGTGGTCGAGGTCGAGGGCCAGGAGAAACCGTGCTGCGCCGCCGAGACGGTGGTGCGCCTCTACGCCTGATGCTCGATGGCGTAGATGTACCCGCCGCGAGCTGGCCAAGCGTCCACAATAGACGTTGTTGGGTGTCAACCACACGGGTCACCGCCCCGCGCGCTGCACGCTTCGCCTCCTTGGACATCTCGACCATGACAACGGAGCGGTGTTCCTCCGGCGGCTCCGGCTTCCAGCCGCCAAGCTGTCGCGTGAAACGCCGTCAGGGTCGACTCCACCGACTCCTCGCGCTGTGGTGACTGGAGGGGGTCCGAGACGGACGGGTTCGCTTGGCCCTCGACCGCAGGGAAGCGGTGTTCGGGCGCCCAGCATCCGCCCCGGACCCCGGCTGGTGGATGTCGCGGACCCGCCCGACGCGGCCAGAAAGCAGCAGGCCACGTTGAGGACCGGCGGCATCTGTCAACATCGACGATCGTGTGTTGCCGCCGGAGCGGCCAGACCGTCGTAGGGGTCCGCGCTGGACCCCAGCGAGGCGGAGGGGTCGAATGCTGGTCAATGTCCGGATACGCTGCGTCTGACGGCAGCTACGAGGATGGGGACGAGGATGCCGCTACGGCCGCAACCCCAACCGGACTGGTGGCGTACGGGTAGCCATGACGGGCGCCCGATGCGCGAGATTCTCGCCGCCCATGATGTCACGCGGCTGTTCCGCTTCCTGAAATCGCGGGGCTTCAGCCGCTCGGCGATCGCGGGAGCGACCGGCCTTTCGGAGACCCGCGTACGCGCGATCATGCTGGGTAGCCAGCAGGTGGCCTCGTACGAGGTCTTGGAACGCATCGCAGACGGATTCCGTATCGACCGCGGCCTGATGGGCCTGGCCTACACCGACGCAAGCTCACAGGCCGTAGCGCAGTCCAGCCGGCTACCAGCGGTCGATCCCAGCTCGCATCCGCATTTCCTCGGAGCGCTGGCTGCGTTCGCGGTCGGTTCAGTCCCGCCCCAGCTTGCTCGGCTGCTTCCGGAGTATCCGCCAATAGCCGACGGTGTGCCGCCGGTGGTCACCCGCCAGCACATTGCCATGCTGCGGGAGGTTAGTGACCGGCACCGCCGCTTCGACGCCGACCGCGGTGGCGGCTCCTGCCGCGACTCCGCTGTGGCGTACCTGCGCTGGGCGCATGGCATGCTCGGTAGTCGGTTCACCGACGAGGCGGACGAGCGAATGCTCAAGGCGGCGCTGTCGGACATGTACCAGGTGGTGGGGTGGGCCTGCCACGATCTGGGTGATCACGGATCTGCGCGCCGCTATCTCACTGGCGGGTTGGCGATGGCTCGGGAGATCGACGACCTGCCGCTGATCGCGGGCGCGTTCTACCGGCTGGGTCGGGTCAGCATCCACCAGGGACGGGCCCAGGAGGCACTACGCCTATGGCAGCTCGGGCAGATCGTCGCCCAGGACTCCGGCTGCTTGGTTTCGGTCGCGGTGCTACACGCCAATGAGGCTTGGGCATACGCCACACTGGGCAGCGCCGACCTGGTTTGTGATGCGCTGGCCCGCGCGGAAGGTGAGCTGGCCCGAGTGGACGCCGATACCGTGCCGTCGTGGGCGCAGTTTTTCCTCGCCCCGGCCGACATCAACGGCATCGCCGGCGTGGTCTACACGTGCCTGGCCACACACCCCGAGCATCGAGCGAAGTACGCGCCGCTGGCGATCGAACGGTCTGCGCTCGCCTATGAACAACGCCAACCCGGTGAGACCCGCAGCCGAACCTTCGATGCCATCTCGCTGGCCAGCGGATACCTGCTCGACGGCCAACTCGGCGTTGCGGACCGGTATGCGCACACGGCCATCGACATGACCGCCGAGATCGACTCGGTCCGGGCATTCGACCGGCTGGGCGGCATGGCAGAACTCGCCCGGCTACATGCCGGCAACAGCGGGATCGCCGGGGTTCTCGACCGCATCGCCGACATCTCGGCCGGCTAACCTCGACCGGTGGCGACCGAACTCAGCACCAGCGAACAGGCCCGGCTGCGTAAGACGCTGGCAGCCGTGTGCCACGACGTGGGCCTCGATCCGACGGACGCCGAGCTGATCAAGTACACCATGAACGCCGTCTATCGGCTCGACAGCGCCGGTGTCGTCGTGCGGATCGCCGCCGGAGCGGCAGCAGCCTCCCGCGTCGACCATGTGGTTCGCGTCGCCATGATGTTCACGAACCTCCGGGCTCCAACCGTCCCGCTCGCGCCCGGTCTGGATCGCCCGGTCCACGTCGATGGCTGGTCCGCATCGATCTGGAAGTTGCTGCCCCAGCCACCCGATCGGGCATGGGCCCCCATCGACCTCGCCGGTCCTTTGCGTGCCATCCACGCCATCGAGGATCCCCAGGTGCCGCTGCCGTACTGGAACCCGGTGGCCAAGGCGCGTCAACGCCTCTCTGCTCTCAGCGACCTCGACGAGAATGATCAACAGTACCTGCGTGGATGGGCGGCTCAGGTGGGGAAGCCGTTGGAGGAGATCATCGAGCGGCTGCGCCGGTGGTGTGACGAGCTGGACGAGGCCATCGATCAGGTCGAATGGCATCTGCCCCAGGGGGTCATCCACGGCGATGCGCACACCGGCAACCTGCTCGTCACACCGGACGGCCGCGCCGTGCTGTGCGATCTCGACTCGGTGGCCGTGGGACCCCGCGAGTGGGACCTCACCCCGGCGGCCCACGGAACGGCACGGTTCGGACGCAACATCGGCAAGTACTCCGCTTTCGCCATGGAGTACGGCTTTGACATCACAGCGTGGCCGGGCTGGGAAACACTGCGCCAGGTCCGCGAACTCCAGCTTGTCACCAGTGTCATCGCGTCTCTAGCCGGTCGCCCTGCCGTTGCCCATCAACTCGCTCACCGGTTGCGAAGCATCTTCGCCCGCGACCGTGCAGCCACCTGGCATCGATACGGATAGATAACCACCCTCTTCCCGAGGCTGGCTGTCGGCACCAGGCAGGTAACCGTTGGGGGTCCATCCTGGACCCCCAACCTGGCCTGTCGGTACCCCTGTCGGGCCGGCACTCTCGATGCGGATCGCTACGGCTCGCTGGAGAGTCATCCTCTCGCATCAGGAGCATGCCGGGTGCGGGAACCTGCCCTGCGCTCCCCGGCGGTGCGTGGCAGGTGGTCAGTTGCCGTTGGTTGACGGGGCGGACGGGCCGTGAACGGAGGTTGCGCGTCCGTCCGCCCATCGAAAAGGACCGGCACCGGGACGAGTGCTCATGGCTAGATCCGAGCTGGCCCTCCACCCGTCCCGGTGCCACTAACAGCGTGAAGCGGGACCAGGGGAGGTAACAGGTATGGGACGCCACCGACGACCGCCTGACAACGTGGACGAGCGGGGGCGGTTGTTCGACAACGATGTCGTGGTGCCAGACGGGTACACGAGATGGACTGATCTGCTCCTGACTCGCCAGAACCCGATGGTTGTGGCCAACCCCGAGATGCCGGCCGAGTTGGTTCGGCCCTACGTCACGCGCCAAGACGGTGCCCGGTGGCCACGGTGACGACCGTCGGCGACACGGTGGTCCTGCATGCGGGCCGTTGGGTTCGGCTGCCCGACACCGACTACGAGGTCTACATGCACGGAAAGTCCGGCGCGCTGCATGTGCAGCGCAACGGAGGGCCATGGGGCGGCTGGTCGTTACCGCCAGCGGTCTACGTCCGCCGTGTCACGACACCGGACCGGAGGTGAGCCATGTCGCGCCGCATGTGGCTCGTCGTCCTGGTGCTCCTGGCGGCTGTCGGGTTCGCGTGCAAGGACGGCAGCGGCCCGCTGTCGGATTTCTGCGTGACCTACGCCGACAACCCCCACCTGTCGTCGACTGGCCTGGCCAAGGGCCAGTTTGAGATCATCGGCAAGGGATGGTTCCGGTGCACCAGGTCGCCACGCGAGGTCACCATCTACGTCGAGCTACAACAGAAGCGACTGGGGCTTTGGGCCTCAGTCGGCGTTCCAGGAAAAGGGCAGTTCACCAACCCGCCGGCCGGCAAGAAGTCGAAAGAAACTCCAGCCGTGCTGAGGCCATGCGTCGATGGCACCTTCCGCACCCGGGCCCGGGGCAGCGCCGTTGATACTGACGGGACGCGGGTAGACCAGACCGAGTGGTCCCTGTCCGCCGAGGTCGTGGATCCATGCAAAAAGGGGAAGAAGACGTGAGCGAGGAGTGGCGCGAGCTGGTCGACCGGATCACCCGCGAGGCGGGTCGACGGGGCGGCGCGGCTGTCGAAGACCTGGACATGGCAAGCCTCCAGCCACCGCAGGACTCCGGCGAGCTAGTCCGGGTGATCCACTATGCCGACGAGACCGGTACGGACCAGACGGTCATCGTTGAGACCGGCTTCGCCTTCCGCCATGCGGTGTCCCTCAACGGCGAGGATGGGGCGGAATGGGTGGCCACCGTGGTCGTCGCGATCCTGGACGGTCACGCTTTCGAGATCGCCCAGGTCGGCAAGGACGGGACGTGGCTCCACGTCGTGAACCACGTGGACACCCCGGGCGGTGAATGGCAGGAGTCGACGCACCCGGCGCCGGCATTCCATCTCAAGGATATGCCGGTCGATCACGAGCACCGGCGCCGGATCGAACCCTGGCCTCGGCCGGCAGGCGACGAGACGTTGCCGGACGGGTAGCCGGTCCTCGCCGTCAGTCGTACAGCGAATCGAACAGGGCTGCGTGGTTGGCGTACACCACCTTCCGCTTGACCTTGAGCGTCGGGGTCAGCTCGCCGGCATCCTGGGTCAGGTCACGGTCCAGGATCGCGAACCGCTTCACCTGCAAGGCCCGCGAGTACCTGGCGTTCGCCGCATCGACCACGCCCTGCACGAGCTCCCGTACCTGCGGGTCGACCACCAGCGCCGCCATGTCCTCCGGCAGGCCACGCTCCCGCACCCACGGCAGGATCTCGTCCGGGTCGAGCGTGATGAGCGCGACCGGGTACGGGCGGGCGTCGCCGTACATCACGGCTTGGGAGATCCAGCGCGACTGGCGCAGCTCGTTTTCGATGTTGGCCGGAGCGATGTTCTTACCGCCGGCGGTGATGATGATGTCCTTCTTCCGGCCGGTGATGGCGAGGAACCCGTCCTCGTCGAGCTCGCCGAGGTCGCCGGTGTGCAGCCAACCGTCCACAATGGTCTCGGCGGTCGCATCGGGGTTGCGCCAGTACCCGGCGAAGACGTGCGGGCCTCGCATCAACACCTCGCCGTCCTCGGCCAGCCGCACCTCGGTGCCCGGCGAGGCGACGCCCACCCGGCCCAGCCGGTGATGCTCCAGCGTGCTCACCGTGCCCAGGCCCGTGGTCTCGGTCATGCCGTACCCCTCGACGACCGGTACGCCGGCCGCGTGGAAAGACTCCAGCACCGATACCGAGATCGGGGCCGCCCCGCTCAGCGCCAACCGCAGCCGGCCGCCGAAGACCGCCCGTACCTTGGCGAACAGCGGCTCGACGGCCTCGAACGCCGCCAGCGCCTCGGCCGGTACCTCGGCACCAGCGGCGCGCAGCCGGCGCACCGTCAGGCCCACCTGGACCGCCTGCGCCAGGCGCTCGGCCGGTACGGCGCCGGCCACCATCGTGTACACCTTCTCGAAGATGCGCGGCACCGACGGCAGGAACGTCGGCCGCACCGCGGCCAGCTCGGCGACCACGCGGCGCGGGTCCCCGCCGAAGTACACCAGCGTGGAACCCGAGTACAGGCAGCCGAACTGCACGATCTGGGCGAACACGTGGGCCAGCGGCAGGAACAGGTACACCACGTCATCGGCGCGCAGGTAGGACAGCTCCTCGGTGATGGCACACAGCGTCAGCCAGTTACGATGCGTGAGGATGCAGCCCTTCGGCGGGCCGGTGGTGCCCGACGTATAGATGAGCAAGGCGGGTGCGTCGGGGTCGAGCGCCGCTAACCGCGGGTCGATGTCAAAGATCGAGGACCGGCCGGCCGCCTCCACCTCCGCCAATGTACGGGTCTCCCCGTCCGGGTCGATGACGAGCAGCGTCGCCAGCTCCGGCAGCTCGGTGAGCACATGCGACACCTTGCCGCGCTGAGCGGCGTTTTCGCAGATCATCACGCGCGCGCCGGAGTTGCCCGCCACCCAGAGGCACTCCTCCTCGGAGCTCGACGGATAGATCGGCACGACCACCCCGCCGGCGGCCAGCACGCCCAGCTCGGCGAGTGTCCACTCTGGACGCGTCTCGGCGAGGATGCATACCCGGTCGCCGGGCCCGACGCCGGCATCGGCGAAGCCGCGAGCCAACGCCCGTACCGCCTCGGCCAGCTCGGCGAACGACTGGTCCTGCCAGGTGCTTCCCGGCTCCGGCCGCTTGACCGCGGACTCCGCTCCGCTGCGTCCGCTGGCGGCCGCTTGCCCCTCGCGCTGGAACCGCAGCGCGGCCTTGTCCCCGTACCGGCTCGCGCCGATGAACGGCAGCTCGGCGATCGACCGGATCCCGGCTGCTCTCGACACCGTGGTCACGTCAGGCTCCCTCTTCAGACGGCGGCTACCTCGACCGGAATGCCGTTGAGCACGGCGGTGCCCGACAGCGGGTCCATGCGGAGGTCGTCGGTGAGCCGGTTGGTGTTGACGCCGGCATGTTCGCGCGCGACGGACATCTCGATGCCGGGCAGGTCATGGCCCCAGCCGTGCGGGATGCTGACGACACCCGGCGCGATGTCGTCGCTGACCTCGACGGTGAGCTCCACCCGCCCGACGCGGGAGGTGACCGCCGCCTGTCCACCGTCGCGCAGGCCCAGGCGCGCCGCGTCGGACCGGTTGACCACCACCGTGCACAGCTGCCTGCCCTTCACCAGGGTCGGCACGTTGTGCATCCAGGAGTTGTTCGACCGAAGGTGCCGCCTACCAATGACCACGAAGGAGCCGTTGGACGAAGGCGCCGCGTCGACGAGCCCAGCCACCTCGGTGGTGATCGGCGAAGGGCACAGCTCGATGCGTCCGGACGGGGTCCGCAGGATCTCCGGGATGCGCGGCTGCAGCGGGCCAAGGTCGATGCCGTGCGGGTGCTCGCGCAGCCGGTCCAGCGACAGGCCGTACAGGCCGGTGCGCAGCCGCAGGTCGAGCAGGCGCTCGGCCGGTGTCTCACCGGTGAGCGAAGCGGTGTCGCCGCCGAGCTTCGTGGCCAGCTTCGCCAGCTCCGCACCCTGCCACGCATCGATGTCGGCGTCGGGACCGAGGCCGGCGACGATCGCGGCCAGCCGCAGGATTATCTCGCCCTCGTCGCGCAGGCCCGGGTCCAGCGGCACGGCGGCGGGCGAGAACTTCGCGGTGTTGCGTACCGCGTAGTGGTAGAACGAGAAGTCGTAGTGCGCCTCCTGGCTCGGCGGCGGCGGCGGCAAGATGACGTCGGCGTGCCGGGTGGTCTCGTTGACGTACGGGTCGATCGACACCACGAGCTCCAGCGCGCCGATGCCCCGGTCGAGCCGGTCGGAGTTGGGCGCCGACACCACCGGGTTGCCGGCGACCGTGATGAGCGCGCGCACCTGGCCCTCGCCCGGTGTCTCGATCTCGTCGGCCAGGGTGGCGGTCGGGAGCTCGCCGGCCACCTCGGGCAGGCCGCGCACCCGGCTGTGCCACCGTCCAATGTGGAAACCCGGCCCGGAGCCGGCGCCCCGCCTGCTGTGCGGCGGCAGCGGGAACATCGCCCCGCCTTCGCGGTCGAGGTTGCCGGTGAGCACGTTGAGCACGTCGACCAGCCAGCTGGTGACCGTCCCGTACGCCACAGTGGTCGTGCCGATCCGCCCGTAGACCGCGCCGCGCGGCGCGGCGGCCAGCTGCCGCGCCAGGTCGCGGATGGTCTCCGCGTCGACCCCGCAGCGCGGGGCCACCACCTCCGGCTTGAACGGCGCCACCAGCTCGCGCACCGCCGCCACACCGTCCACATGGGACTCCAGGCGCCCCAGCGTGACCAGGCCGGCGGCGAACAGCTCGTGCACCATGCCCAGCAGCAGGAAGACGTCGGTGCCCGGGCGGATCGGCACGTGCCGGTCGGCCGCCTTCGCGGTGCGGCTGCGGCGCGGGTCGACCACCACGAAGCGCCCGCCACGGGCCTGCAACGCCTTGAGCCGCCCGGGCGCGTCGGGGACCGTCCACAGGCTTCCGTTGGACGAGTACGGGTCGGCGCCCAGGATCAGCAGGAAGTCGGTGCGGTCGATATCCGGTACGGGGATGGCGAAGATGCTGCCGAAGAGGTACCCGCACGCCACGTGCTTGGGCATCTGGTCCAGGGTCGAGGCGGTGAAGACGTTGCGCGACCCCAGCGCCCTGCGCAGCGTGGGGACGTGGAGGTTGCCGGCCAACGTGTGCACGTTCGGGTTACCGAGATACAGGGCGACGGCGTCCCGCCCGTACTCGGAGATGATCCTGGTGAGCCCCGCGTGCGCCGTGGCGAACGCCTCGTCCCAGCTCGCCGGCGCCAGGCGCCCGTCCCGGCGCACCCGGGGCGCGCGCAGCCGGTCCGGGTCGGCGTCGAGGTGTCCGAAGGAGGCGCCCTTGGGGCAGATGAAGCCCCGGCTGAACACGTCGGCCTCGTCGCCGCGTACCCGCACGATCCGGTCGCCCATCATGGTCAGCTCCAGCCCGCATGTGGCCTCACACAACGGACAGGTTCGGTAGGCGATCCGCTCTTCCGCCATTCCGGGTTCCTCCTTCGGTACTGACGATGCAAGCCCGCTCGACCCGCCGCGGGCAGTGCGGAAACCACAGCAGCTAAGGGTGGGCGTCCATGGCGTCCAGCGCTCTGGCCAGCTCAAGGCGTGAGGCGACCCGCAGCTTCGCGTAGATCCGCGACAGGTACACCTCAATGCTGCGCGGGCTGTAATGCAGCGCCGCGGCGATCTCCCGGTTGCGCATGCCTTGCTGGACCAGGCGGGCAACCTTCTCCTCCGACTCGGTGAGCAGCCCGCCGGCGCGCGAGCGCACCCGGGGTACCTTCGCCCCCAGATCGTGCAGCCGCCGCCCGGCCCGCCGGCGCAGGCCGTGCGCGCCGAGCCGGGCAAACGTCTGGTACGCCTCGACCAGCCCCGAAGCGCCGCCGGGATCGAGCTCGCCCAGCCCCAGCAGCGCCCGGGCCCGTTCGAAGACCAGCCCGCCCAGCTCGGCCTCGCCGACCGCTTGCGACAGCGCGCCGGCGTCGCCGGTGACGGTGCCCGCCGTGCGGTGCAGCGTCGTCCGCGCCCATGGCGAGATGTGCGACTCGGTCAGATCGGCCAGCCGGGCCAGAGTCTTCGCGGCATCGTCGGCGCGCCCCTGCTCCAGCTCCAGCTCGGCGAGCCGGCTCAGCAGCAGCCCCGCGTACGTCGCGACCGCCGGGTCGTCGGCCGCGGTCAGCAGTGTCCGCCGGGCCGCGTCGGGGTCGCCGCGGGCCGCCAGGAACCCGGCCAGCGCCCAGGCGTGCAGGCTCGCAACATTGCGCGCCGCGGGCGCCGGACGCGCGGCGAGCGGCGCGGCGAGCACCAGCTCCCCGCGCCAGGTCCGGATCTCCAGCTCCACCGCGGTCAACGCGGAGGCCTGGGTCACCTGCTGCACCTCAAGCTCGGCGGCCAGCGTTCGCATGCGTTCCAGCGCGCTGTCCCATCGGCCGCCCAGCCAGTCCAGCACCACGCGGGCCACGCCGAGCTCGCCGTGGAAGAGCTGCGGGCCATCCGTGGTCAGCTCGTCGGCACGGCGCAGGCACCTGGCCGCCTGTGGCACGAGGCCGGCCAGCGCCTCGGTCAACGCACCCACCGCGAGTGCCTGCAGCTGCAGGGTCGTCGAGGTGCCCGCGCTGCGCAACGCGCGGTCGGCGTACTCGACGGTTTCGTCGTGGCGGAACAGCATCGAGGTCAGGATCGCGAGCTGCCCGTAGACCATCACCTCCTCGGCCGGCGATGCGGGCGGGACAGCCAGGGCGGCGCGGGCCTCGTCGGCGGCTTCGGCCGTACGGCCGGCGAAGACCAGCAACACCGCCCGCTGGGCGCGCAGCGCGGCGGGTGCGAGGCCGTCGCGTATCTGCTCGTTCGCGACCTCGATCGCCTCGTCGATCCGGTCCAGCGCGAACAGGCTGCCGAGCACGGCCGTAGCGGTACGCAGCCGCTCCTCGCCGGCCGCCAGCTTCGCCAGCGCCTCCCGCCCGGGCGCCACGGCCGCCGCTGGCCGCGAGGCGCGCGCCAGTGCCCGGCACTGCAACGCCAGCAGACCCGGGCGCTGCGCCGCTCCCTCGCCAAGCAGCCCCAGGGCGCGGGCGCAGAAGCTGGCCGCCGCCTCCGGCGCGGCGCTCAGCGCCCGATGCGCCGCTTCGCCAAGGATCTCGACGGCTTGTGCGTCGCCCGGCGCGGCCGACTCGGACACGTGCCAGGCCAGCTCCAGCAGGTCCACCGCCTCGCCGTGCCGGCGCTGGGCGCGCAGCCCTTGTGCGACAAGGCCGTGCACGTGGCGGCATTGCGCCGGACCGATCTCGTCGTAGAGCGCGTCGGCGATGATGTCATGGGAAAACCGGTACCCCTGGCCGGCTTCGCGGACCACGACATGCGCGCGGACCAGGTCGTCGAAGGCGGCGGCGACCGCCGCCTCGGAAAGGCCGGCGACGCGCGCGAGCAACGCGATCCGCTCCAGGCCGACCTTCCGGAAAACCGCCAGAGTACGGGCGACCGCGCGCGCGTCCGGCGACAGCGGCAACACCCGGCGCAGCACGGCCGTACGCCGGGTCAGCGGCACCGACCGCGGTGCGACCGCCAACCGGGCCAGCGAGCCGTCCACCGTCACCACGCCGGCCTCGACCAACGAATGCGCGATCTCCACGGCGAAGTACGGGTTGCCGTCGCACCGGCGGTGCACCTCGCCGATCAGGTCGTCATCGGGTGGCGCGCCGAGCAACGGGACGATCATGGCGCCGATGTCGGCCGCCGGCAACGTACCCAGCTCGACGCGGACCAGCTCGACCGTGTCGGCCAGCCGGTCCAGCAGCTCCTGCGCGGCGGCGTTCGGTTCGGCGAGATGCGAGCGCAGGGCCACCACGAACCCGATCGGGGCCGACGACAGGCGTGGCAGCACAACGGAGAGCAGCGCGAGCGAGTCGTCGTCGAGCTCGTGCAGGTCGTCCACGACGACGACCAGCGGGCTGGCGGCGGTCAGCGCGGTCAACAAGCGGGTTACCCTGGCGCACGCCCGGCCGAAGGCGGTGCCGGGTGGGTCCGGTGTGCCGAGGGGAAGGTCGAGGGCGGCGACGGCATCCCGGCGTACGCCCTCGGTGAAGCTGTTGTCGCTCGCGAGCGTGCGCAGCGCGGCGGCGAGCGCGGCGTACGGGACCTGCCGCTCCAGCCGGTCGGCGCGGACCCGCAGCACGGGCCACGCCTTGGCGGCGAGCCGTTCGGCGGCCGCGCCGATGAGATGCGACTTGCCGATGCCGGCCTCGCCGGAGACGACCGCCGCCACGAGGCCGGCGGCCGGCACCCGCCCGACGGCGGTCAGCAGCCCGGCAAGCTCGTCGTCCCGGCCTACGATGTGCATCCCTCTCACGTTAAATGTTGCGGACCCCGAACTGGTCGGCTCCGAGGTCGGAATGGTCGGCTGATCGCATGTCGACTCAGGGCACCTGCGAACCGCGCTTCGAGCGCGTACGCGAAGAGTTTGAACGCAATTTCGCCGAGCGCGGCGAGGTCGGGGCGTCGGTGTGCGTGACGCTCGACGGACAGACAGTGGTCGATCTGTGGGGCGGGACCGCCCGGCCGGACCAGCCATGGGCCCAGGACACGATCGGCAACGTATGGTCGGCCACCAAGGGCGCGGTGGCGCTGTGCGCGCACCTGCTCGCGGCGCGCGGCCAGCTCGATATCAATGCTCCGGTCGCGGCGTACTGGCCGGAGTTCGCCAAGAACGGCAAGGACGGCATCCTGGTCCGCCACCTGCTGAGCCACCAGGCGGGGTTGCCGGCCGTCCGGGAACCCCTGCCGGCCGGCTGCTTCTACAACTGGCAGCTCATGGTCGACGCGCTGGCTCGTGAGGAACCGTTCTGGCGTCCGGGTACCCGTAACGGCTACCACGGGCTGACCTTCGGCTTCCTGGTCGGCGAGGTGATCCGGCGGGTGAGCGGCCGCACGTTCGGCACGTACTTCCGGGACGAGGTGGCCGGACCGCTCGGGCTGGACTTCTGGATCGGGCTGCCCGAGGAGCACGAGGAGCGGGTGGCTCCCACGATCCCGGCCGACCCGCCCGGCCCCGGCGACCCGGTGTCCAGCCTGTACGTGGCGGCGTTCACCGATCCCACCTCGATCCAGGCGTTGATGCTGGCCAACTCCGGCGGGTACATGACCGTGCCCGGTGAGTCGGACAGCCGGGCGGCACACGCGGCCGAGATCGGAGCGGTCGGTGGCATCACCAACGCGCGCGGCCTGGCCGGCATGTACCGGCCGCTCGCGCTGGGCGGTGCGCCGCTGGTGGACGCGGCCCAGGTCGCCGTGATGGGCGCGGTCTGCTCGGCCACGTCGGTCGACGCCCTGCTGCTCGTGCCGACGCGCTGGGCGCTCGGGTTCAACAAGGCGATCGACAACCGGTACCTGCCGGTGGCCGACCGGGAGGCCGTCCTGCTCAGCGACGAGGCGTTCGGCCATCCGGGGTTAGGTGGCTCGATCGGGTTCGCCGACCCACGGGCGCGGCTGTCGTTCGGGTACACGATGAACCGGCAGGGCTCCGGTCTCGGGATCAACGAGCGTGGACAGTCCCTTGTGGACGCCGTGTACGCAACCATCGGCTACCGCCGCCTGGGCGACGGCGGGCTCTGGTACGCCGCCTGAGCGGTTCGTGCTGGCTGGGCCCCCAGCCCGGCCAGCACGAAGTCGGCGATCTCGTCGGCCAGCTCTCCCGGCGACCTGCGGCCCTGGGGCCGGTACCACTGCGGCAGCTGGTTGATCACGCCGAACACGAGCAGCGTGACCGTTTCCGCCGAGGCGGCCGTCGTGAAGGCGCCCTCGCGCTGGCCGTTCTCGACGACCGAGCGGAACGCCTCGTGGTAGCGGCGGCGCTGGGCGCGCAACGCCGTCATCGGGCCGGCGGCAAGCTTGTGCATCTCGCGGGCGAACACGGCCGACTGCGCCAGCCGCGCCGTGGTCGTCTCGACCAGGTCGACGATGAGCGCGCGTACGGTGTCGGGCGGCGACAGACCCGCCGCGAGAATCCGTTCCTGGTCGGCCAGCTGCCGGCCGATCAGCTCGTGGTAGATCTCGTAGAGCAGGTCGTCCTTTGACGAGAAGTAGTGGTACATGGCGCCCTTGGTGACCTCGGCGCGTTCGACGATCTCCTGTACCGAGGTCCCGTCGAACCCCTTCTCGGCGAACAACCGCACCGCCGCGTCGAGGATCTGGTCCTTTACCGCCACCGGCGGAGCTCCTGGCGCGCCACCGACCGGCGGTGCACCTCGTCCGGGCCGTCGGCGATCTGCAGGGTACGGGCGTGGGCGTACAGGTTGGCCAGTGGCGTGTCCTGGCTGACGCCGGCCGCGCCGTACGCCTGGATCGCCCGGTCGATCACCCACCGGGCGGCCTCGGGCGCGACCACCTTGATCGCGGCGATCTCCATCGCGGCGCCCTTGTTGCCCACAGTGTCCATGAGCCAGGCGGTCTTGAGCACCAGCAGCCTCGCCTGTTCCAGGCGGGTGCGGGCCTCGGCGATCCATTCCTGGACCACGCCGTGCTCGGCGATGGCGCTGCCGAAGGCGTGACGGTCCAGCGCGCGCCGGCACATCAGCTCCAGCGCCCGCTCGCCCATGCCGATCAGCCGCATGCAGTGGTGGATCCGGCCCGGTCCCAGCCGCGCCTGGGCCAGCGCGAAGCCCTCGTGCTCGCCGCCGAGCAGGTTCTCCGCGGGCACCCGCACGTTGTCGAAGCGGATCTCGGCGTGGCCGCCGTGCGACCGGTCGGAGTAGCCGAAGACGGTCGTTGGGCGCACCACGGTGACGCCCGGGGTGTCCATCGGCACGAGGATCATGCTGTGGCGCTGGTGCCGTGGCCCGTCCGGATCGCTGACGCCCATGACGACAGCGAGCTTGCAGCGCGGGCTCATGGCGCCAGACGACCACCACTTGCGGCCGGTCACCACATACCCGTCGCCGTCGCGCTCGATGCGGGTGGCGATGTAGGTGGCGTCGGAGCTGGCCACATCCGGCTCGGTCATCGAGAAGCAGGAGCGGATCTCGGCGTCGAGCAACGGTTGTAGCCACTGCTTCTGCTGCTCCGGCGTGCCGAACATGGCCAGCAGCTCCATGTTCCCGGTGTCCGGCGCGGCGCAGTTCATCGCCTCGGGCGCCAGGTACGGGCTGCGACCGGTGAGCTCGGCGATCGGGGCGTACTCCAGGTTGGACAGGCCCGCTCCCCATTCCGGGTGCGGCAGGAAGAGGTTCCACAGCCCGCGCTCGCGCGCCTCGCACGCCAGCTCGTGGACGACGGGCGGTGAGTCCCATGCGTCGGGGCGCGCCGCCATCTGTTCGGCGAAGGTGGTCTCGGCGGGATAGACCCGTTCGCGCATGAAGTCTTCGGCGCGCTGAAGCATGTCCCGTGCGCGGTCACTGAACGCGAAGTCCATGCCGACCTACTTCCGCGAGATACCGACCGGTCGGTATGGACGCTAGGTCGATACGGCGCGCGTTGTCAATGCGTGCTCGGTCACGCCCTCAGGCGTGCACGACCGCCACCGGGCACGGAGCGTGCAGGACGAGCGTGTCGCCGACCGGGCCGAGGATCAGCCGGCGCGGCGCCGTCTGGTCGTGCGGTCCGACCACGATGAGACCCGCCTGCATCGAGATCGCCAGGATCGCCGCCGGCGGATCGAGCCGGTGGTCGGTCAGGCACTCGACCTTGATGTCCGGGTACCGGTTGGACCAGCAGGCCAACTCCTCAGCCAGCCGGACGGCGGCCTGCTCGGGCGACGGGTCGCACGATGCGTAGACCGCACGGATCGGCGCCCGGCGCGCGGCGGCCGCCGCGAAGGCGAACTCGATCGCCTGCGGGGCCGGAGCGTCGACGTCGACGCCGAGCACCACGAGGGCGTCCTCGGGGGGCGGCGTCTCGCCTCGCGCCACGATCACCGGTCCGTGACCGCTGGCCGTCAGGCGCCGGCACACCAGCCCGGCCGCGCGACCCAGGAAACCGTCTCCCTGGTGACCGATGACCGTGATGCTCGCCTCGCGGGACTCTTGGATGAGCACCACCGCGGGCAGGCCGTCGAGCATCTGCCACTCGACGGCGAGGCCCGGCTTGCGCTCGGCCACCCGGTCATGGACATCCACCATGAGCTGCTCTGGATCGACGAACTTGTGGTTGCGCCGTCCCACGGTTCGCCAGACGTCGTGCGGCTCCTGCACGTACACGATCCGCAGTTTGAGTCCGCGCAACGCCGCTTCCGTGGCGGCCAAATCGAGCGCGAGGATGCTCGACGGTGACCCGTCGACCCCCACCACGACCGGAAGATCGGCCCGTGGCTGCATGGGTCCACCTCCTATACACCTTTACTCTCCGCTCACCTCGGCGGCGAAGCAAGAGCAAGAGCATCTAGCGGCTGGTTCGCGCGGTTATGCCTGGTTCGCGGCCTTTGCCGCGAGCGGTTACGCCGAAGGTGAACCGGGCTTGTCCGCGGCCAAGCGCCGTGGTCGGCTGCCGGCATGCGGGTCGCGGTTATCGGAGGTACGCAGTTCATCGGGCGCCGAGTCGTCGAGCACCTGGTGGAGCGCGGCGACGAGGTGCTCGTCGCGCACCGTGGCCAGACCGAGCCGGCGGATCTGGTCCCCTGCGCCCACCTGCACGTCGACCGGAGCGACTTCGCCACGGCAGCCGGCGAGGTGAGCGCGTTCCAGCCCGACGCGGTGGTCGACACGATGGCACTGACCCGCGACGACGTGACGGCCGTGCTGCCGCACCTGCCGGACGTACCCGTGGTCGTGCTGTCCAGCATGGACGTGTACCGGATCTTCGGGGCGCTCCTCGACGACGACCGCACGCCCATGGCGGTACCCGTCGACGAGGATGGCCCGCTCCGGGTGGGCCGGTACCCGTATGTGGCAAGGGCATGCGCTCGGACGACTACGACAAGCTCGACGTGGAGCCGGCGTACCTGGCGCGTGGCGGCACGGTCCTGCGGCTGGCGATGATCTACGGACCCCACGACCCGCAGCGGCGGGAGGAGCTCGTGCTCCGGCGGGTACGGGCGGGTCGCACCCGGATCCCGATCGGCCCGGCCGCCACGCTGCTGACCCGGCTGCACGTGGACGACACGGCGCGCGCCATCCTCGCCGCCCTCGACCAGCCGTCCGTGGCGGCCGGCCAGGTGTTCAACATCGGCGAGGCGCAAGCGTACTCGGTACGGGCGTGGATGCGGCTGATCCTGGACGCGGCCGGGCACTCCGCCGAGCTTGTCCGGGTACCGGAGGAGAACCTGCCCGCCGACCTGGGCCTCACCCGTACCCATGCGCAGCACCTGCTGGTGAGCAGTCGCAAGGCCATGGACCTGCTCGGCTGGCGCCCGGAAGACGGGGCGACCGCGGTGGCCCGCTCGGTGCGCTGGCACCTGGACCATCCTCCCGACGACGCCTCGACCGACTTCGCCGAGGACGACAAGGCCCTCGCCCTCGTCTAGGGCGGCTTATCGGTGCCGTTACCCCGGGTCGCGCTCCCGTGGGCCGGTCCGAACCCGGCAACTGATGTAGCCCAGCCTGCGCACCTCGGACAGCTCTTCACCGTGCCGCAGCGCCCGCACCATCGGCTCTTGACTCTGAATGACAACAGTCCCAGCGAGAAGCCAGACAGCATGGCCAGCCCGACCATCAACGTGTAGGCCATGCCGCCCTCGCTGTGGCCTGCCTGGTCACCCGGCAGCACGGACCTGATGTCACGTACTGCCGGGGAGCCCTCGTACGATCAATCGACACTGACGTCATAAGGATCAATGCGCCGCTATCAGTACTCGGCGAAGATGGCGGTTGCGATCCGCGAACCCGTTGCGGGCGTGCATCATCCGCCAGTTGTCCCAGACGAGCACAGCACCACGTTCGATGCGGATGGCGCATTTGTTCATCTCGAAGAACTGCCGGCCACCGTCGATGTAGCGGGGTAACAGATCATCGTCGACGCGCACGACGTCTTGGTTCGAGTAGCGCATGACGAGACGGCCACGATACGACTCGAGAATCGGGTGCCGCGCGCACATCCGCACGCCGCGGCTCGCCAGGCTCGGGCTGGACCGCCACTCATACACCCTTGCGCGCATCTGCTCCAGGTCTTCGGGCGAGAACTGGCGCAGGAACCGGTATCCATCAGCGAGCGTGGTTTCGCCTCCCGGTCCCCGTGCTGGCTGGACGCACCATAATGCGACGTACCGAGGCGGAAGCCCATCGAACTCGTACGACTCGGTGTGAGGCGTGAGCTCGCGCATGTTTGAGGCGGAGTACACATCGTTGCTGATGTCCTGCTCGGGTTTGATGTCTCGAACGAGGGAATCGTCGTACTGCCTTACCGGCTCACCAAGATGCCGAAGCTGTGAGAGATAGTCGAAGCCGTCCTGGACGCCGGTTACGTAGACGTACCCGTCCCTGTCGAGCAACCGCCGGATCAGCGTCAGGTTGTGGCCGAATGCCGAACCGACATCCGAGATGGTGTTGGTCACTGCTCACCTCGATCGGTTGCGCGTCACGTGCGCGGCTTGGATTGCTGCCGCGGCAGTTGACGCGAGCGGGAGCTCAGTGCTCTCAACCGACAGCGGCATGATCCAAGATCCAGCAGTTTGTGCTGCGCCGTCCACAGAAGGCCAGCTCGCGCCCTCGCGTATCTCGATGCCGAGCGCCTTGCAATCAACTGCCGACGACGCGAGCGCTCTTGCTGCCGAACCGAGGCGGACCAGGAACAGCATCACATCACCGAGGCACGCCATCGGTGGTACCGGTGCATCGAGCCGCACAAGTTGATCAAATACGCCGCAACACCTGTCAATAGGCGCCACTACCAGGTCGCACTGCTGTCCGCCGGGCGCCGATCGCGCAGCGGCTGGGTTCGGTGTCACCCTGTCGAGCAGCGCCGAGGAGACTCGGGGCCAGGCGCCCGTCCAGGCGTTGCCGGCGACACCTGCGTATGCCATGGTGAGATCACCTCCGGTGGCTCAATGTCTACGAGCAGTGAAACCTGGACGCGGTGCGGGGAGTAGGCATGGAGAACACCGGACGCGTTGAACATGTTGAACACCAATTGCCAGGAAGGCGGCCATGAGTCGCGGAAGTAGGGGGCGCAACGAACGGCTGTTGGCGATCATCAGGACATGCGGCTGGTCGTACGACGCCTGCGCCAAGGCGATTCGGGCCGTGGCGAAGGAGACTGGCGACGACCTATCGTCGTTGCACCGGTCCCTTGTTGCCTATTGGGTCGCCGGTGTTCGCCCGAGCGGGCTGATGCCGCAATACCTGGCTGAGGCGGCATCGAGAAGGCTCAGACCTCCGGAAGTTGCTTCGGTGTCTCCGTTTAAGTTGATCATGTCGTGAGGGTGTAGGTGATCGGTCTGGGGTCGCCGGGCATGCGTGGCGGGCTGGTGTTGATCTCGTTGAGGAGCAGGCGGAGGGCTCGGGT
>WNGF01003106.1_pt1 | contig 22817 bp, 20 predicted proteins | sample 5400641 | NCBI WGS metagenome assembly WNGF01 (sample SAMN13153371, study PRJNA577476) | soil metagenome | isolation source: 80 cm soil or saprolite under grassland replicate 2 | place: USA:California | collected 2016-06-15 | reverse complement strand
TGCTCGAGCGGCTGGCGGGCGCGCACCTGGTCGAGCCGCGCGCACCCGGCCGCTTCGCCTTCCACGACCTGCTGCGCGCGTACGCCCGCCAGCAGGCAGAACGCGACGACGGTAAGCGGGACCCGGAGGCGGAGGCGGCTCTCAGGCGGCTGCTCGACTGGTACCTCCACGTCGCCGACGCCGCCGCCGGGCTGCTGTACCCCCAGATCCTGCGGCTGCACGCCTCCCGGGCGGCGGCGGCGCCTGCCGCCCCGTTCGAGGGGCCCGACCAGGCGCTGGCGTGGCTGGACGCCGAGCGGCCCAACCTGGTCGCCGCCGTCCAGCACGCCGCCGACGCCGGGCTGCGGCCCCACGCCTGGCTGCTGGCCGACGCCCTGCGGGGCTACTTCTGGCTGCGCAGGGACATGGTGGACTGGCTGCTGGTCAGCGACGCCGGCCTCGGCGCCGCCGTGGCGGACGGCGACCCGCGCGCGCAGGCCGTGAGCCACCTCAGCCGCGGCGACGCCTGCCACTGCTCCGGCCGCTACGCGGACGCGATCGAGCACTACGGCGCTGGGCTGCGGCTCGCCCGCCGTGCCGGCTGGAAGGCGGGCCACGCCGCCACCCTCGGCAACCTCGGCAACGTCCACTGGGACATGGGCAGCCTGGGACAGGCCGCCGGCCACTACACCGAGGCGCTGGGCCTGTACCAGCGCGGCGGCGACCGTGACGGCCAGGCCACCGCCCTCAGCAACCTCGGCATCGTGAACCGGGAGCTCGGCCGGCTGCAGCAGGCCGCCGAGCAGCAGGCCGAGGCGCTGGCCCTGTTCAGCCAGACTGGTTCCCTGGCCGGTGAAGCGCTCGCGCTCAGCAACCTCGGCGAGGCCGAGCACGCCCTCGGCCGGCTCGGCCAGGCCTCGGAGCACCTCAACCGCGCCCTCGTGCTGGCCCGCGAGACCGGCAGCCGGTTTCTCGAGGCCAGCGCCCTCTACGACCTCGCCGCCGTGGACCGTGACGCCGGCCGCATGCGGCGCGCCCTCGACCTGGCCTGTGCCGCGGTGGCGCTGGCCAACGAGATCGGCGACCCGCGCATCGAGGCCGAGACCCTCAGCACGCTCGGCAGCATCCACCTGGACCTGTCCGGCGACACGGAGGCCATCGACCGCTACGAGCAGGCTCTCAGCCTGGCCAGGCAGACCGGCACCCGCTATGCAGAGGCCGACGCCCTGCTCGGCCTGGCCGCCGCCCATCAGCACACCGGCGACGACGTCCAAGCGATCGACCATGCTCAGCAGGCCCTGACGATCGCCGGCCGGGCCGGCTTCCAGGTGCTCGAGGCCCAGGCTCACACCGTCCTCGCCGGAGCGCACCTCGCCGGCGGCCGCCACGACCTCGCCGTCGCGCACGCCGAGCAGGCCCTTGCCCTGCACCGGCGGACCGGCCACCGCCTCGGCCAGGCCCGCACCCTGGTCACCCTCGGCCACGCGCTGCGGCCCGCCGACGGCGCGGCCTGCTGGCAGGCGGCGCTCGCGCTGTTCACCGAGATCGGAAGTCCCGAAGCCGAACAGGTCCGCGTCCTCCTCGACGCCCTGTAGGTGCTCCTGGGCGGATCAGACGCGCTGCAGCACGTCCCTGGCCAGCGCGACGAGCTTGTCCTTGGCGGTGGCGTCACCGGTGAGCGAGACCACCCTGAACTCGCCGTCGGCGGTCTGCTTGACCACGGCGACCTGGCCGACGTTGGCCGCGGGGGTGTGGTAGGCGGCGGCGTCGCCAAGCGCGGGGAGCTGCTCGCCGGCATCGCCGCTGAGCGCGTGGCTGAGGACGTCGCCGGCCGATCCCTTGGCGCTCAGCGACTGCACGCCCAGGACCATCGAGAAGCTGTAGCCCACCCTGTACTCGCAGCTGACGATGACCCCGTTGGGCAGGCCGGTCTTGTTCTCCTCGCGGGTCCTGACGCCGGACAGCCCGAACGCCGCGGCGACCCGCTCGGCCGGCAGCAGCGGGCAGGCGGCGGCGACCGGCGACGAGGGCGCGGAGAGGGGGCCGCTGTTGGGCGTTGGGTGGTCCCGGCTGCTGCCCTTGCAGCCGGCCGCCAGCGTGACCGCGAGCAGCGCCACGATCAGGGTCCGTTGCAGTGTCACCCCGCGACCTCTTACGGCACGGACACGTCGGGTCGGCCGTACCGCTGCCAGACCGACGCCGGGAAACGGGTGATCAGCTCGGCCAGGCGCTCTGCGGTGACCTCCAGCTCAGTGGGCTTGGTCCGCCGCAACTGCCCGTCGCGATAGTGGAGCAGGTCCTGCCCCTCGATCCTCCAGTTCTGGATCTTGTGCTCGCGCAACCATCCGATCAGCTCCGGTGTGAACAACTCCTTGACGAACTCGGGTTGGCGGCTGGTCACGGTGAAGTGCCGGTCGAAGTCCTCGTCGCCCGTTGGCAGGCTCACCACCCGTGCGTCCAGCTTCTCCAGAACCTTCCCCCGCAGCCCGCCGACCGGTCGCTGTCGCAGCATGCGCACCCCCGGCAGCGGCCCCGGCAGGCGCATCGCCCACACCGTCACGGTCTCGTACTCGTCTGGGGCGTTCCGCACGGCCGTGGTGCGCCGTCGGTAGTCGAAAGCCGTGAAGGCGACACCGCGGACCACGCCGCGGACCACGCCGAAGGCCTGCCGCTTGTCGCCTCGGCGGTCGAACGGGTCGCCGCGCCAGCGGGTCAGCACGGTTTCGTCGCTGGCAGCGAACCGCCAGCCGCGGCTGGCCGCGAGCTTCTCCCGCTCGCTCGCCCTGCGACCGCGCCGGTACCGCCGCAGGAGAAGCGGGGTGACGAAGATCACCACCACCAGCACCCACAGAAGGATGAGCATCGGCGCGGTGATGGGCATCGGCACCTCGCAGGCCTCGAACGTGCTCCGGAAAGTTCTGGGAAGGGAATGAGTGCGCCATCGCGGCCCGGATGGTAGCCCGGAGAACTTTTGCACGAATATGTGGTGGCTATGCGCGACCGCCGGCGGGGCCAGGCGGTGGCACGCCAGCGCCAGTCCCGCATGTATGCTTCGTCGCCTCCGTGCGCCTGCACCAGGAGGCATGGTCGGTGAGCGAGCAGCGCCAACGGCCTCGTGACGAGGTACCGCGTGGCGGTGGCACGTGGCGGCAGGCCGCGGCTGACGAGCCGGTGCGTGGCGGGCGCGCAGCCCGACCGCACGCGTTCGCCGCGCTGGGGTTGCTGGTGGTCGGGCTCGGCCTCGTGGTCATGGCGATCTCGGCAACCGACCACGTCTGGGCCGCGCGGCAGGACGACTGCGACCCGAGCCGCGGCATGACCCCCCTGCCGCACTGGGTCGTGCCGTTGAGCTGGGCGGCCGTGATCCTTCCCGTGCTGGCTGCGGCGCTGGCCGTGGCCGCCAGCGGGCGTACCGGCGTGACCCGAGGTGCACTCGCCAGGCGCACGGTCGTCATCCTCGTGGGCGTTGCAGCCGCCGTGTCGCTGCTCGCCGGCGCGGTCGGACTGGCGCTGGGCGTCGCCGCCGTCTGGCTGCTGACGCTGGCGTGGTTCGCCCGGCGACCCGCCGCTGCCACACCGCCGCCTTCGAGGGTCGCCGCCGCGCTCGTGTCGGCCCTGGTGATCGCAAGCGTGCTCAGCGCCGGGTTGGGCCTGGTCAACCTGCGTGACGTGCAGGAGGCGGTCCCAACGCGACCGCTGGTGTGCGAGGGCTGAGCGTGCGGCTGGAGTGCCCGTTTCATCGTCCAAGCCTCGCTTGCTGTGTTGCTGCACAGTGGCGGCGGCCATATCGTTACGGCGGACATGGAACCGGGGGGTGGCCGGCGCGACTGATCGCGCGCAGGTTCGGTTGGCGGAGCTCGTAGCCGCCCTGTCGCTGGGGATCGACCTCCGCTTCGGGCAGCCGACACCATCCTCGCGGGGGTTGGACACGACCGGGACGTGGGACGCGGTGATCGACGCCGAGCCGGCGCTGACCATCGTGCTCTCGGGCGAGCGCTTCGACGCCGTGCTCATGGCGATCGCGAACTTCGTCGATCTGAAGTCGCCCTTCTTCCTGGGCCATGCCCGTGCGGTCTCCGAGCTGGCCGCCGAGGCCGGCGCCGGCCTCGGCCTGCACGAGGCGGACTTGCGGACGCTGCGCCGCGCGGGCCTGGTGCACGACCTCGGCCGCCTGGGGATCTCGAACGCGATCTGGGACAAGCCCAACCCGCTCGGCACCGGCGAATGGGAACGCGTGCGCCTGCATCCATACCTGACCGAGCGCATGCTCAAGCAGTCGGAGGCGCTTGCGCCGCTCGCCGCGATCGCCGTCCAGCACCACGAGCGCCTCGACGGGTCTGGCTACCCGCGCGGGCTCTCCGGCGCCGGGATCTCGCGCCCGGCGCGGATCCTCGGAGCCGCCGACGCCTACCAGGCGATGCGAGAGCCCCGCCCGCATCGGCCGGCGCTCTCGGCCGACGAGGCCGCCGTCGAGCTTCGTTCCGACGTCAAGGCCGGCCGCTACGACGCCGAGGCCGTCGAGGCGGTCCTCGGCGCCGCGGGCCACCGGGTGTCACGTCGCCGCGAGGGGCCCGCGGGTCTGACCCCACGCGAGATCGAGGTGCTCAAGCTGCTCGCGCGCGGACTCTCCAACAAGGAGGTCGCCAAGCACCTGGTGATCTCGCCCAAGACGGTCGCCAGCCACGCCGAGCACATCTACGCGAAGATCAACGCTCCGACGCGCGCTGCCGCGGGCCTGTTCGCGATGCAGCACGGCCTCCTGCCCGAGGAGGACTTCGCGGCGCCGGTGCGAGCCTGAGCTCGGCGTCGCGACTGCTCAGCCGACCTGCATGGCCTGCATGTTCCGCATGATGACCTCGCTGGTCCTGCGCAGCTCGTCAGCCGGGCTGAACTGCAGGTACTGGCTGTCCGGCTGGTTGCTCACGGGAACGTGACCGGGCGGCGCGTAGAACGCGTCGCCGGCCTCGAAGACCTCCTCGCGGTCGCCGAACCGGAACGTCAACCTGCCCTTGATCACGTAACCCCAGTGCGGGCACTGGCACTTGTCGTCGGGCAGACCCCTGAGCAGCGGGGTGTGGTCGATGTCCTCGCGGAACGTCAAGAAGTTCACCGCGTAGTCGTCGAGGTCCTCGGACCGCTCAACGACGGGACCATGGTCGCCGCCCTGGCTCGCGCTCTCCTTCGACACCTTCGGCATGTGGCCGCCCCCTTCAGTCGTCGTAGCCACACGCTAGGTTCGGGCGAGCCCCACGTCATCGGGCGTTCGACCGATGTTCGGCAGCTGCGCCTGACGCGATACCGGCCTGACCGCGGCCAGTGGGGGAACCACTCTGGAAACCCTCCTTCGGGGTCCAGACCGAGTCGAGGGTGCCCAACGGCTACGCGGCCGGGGTACGGTAGCCACAGCGAGCGACGCCAGCCCGGGCGGACCGCCGAGGCCCGCGCGCCGGGCGGCGTCGCGACGGCACCGTGGAGGAGGCTGGGATGACCCCCGACGAGCAGCAGCCGGAGTCCGGCCCGGGTGGCCAAGGCGTCGACGCCGGGCGCGGACCGCTGGCGGCGGTGGCGGCGGCCCTGCGCGCGAACGACCCGGCGATCCAGGTGGCCGGCCTCCAGGTGGCCGAGGGCGACGACGCCGTGCCGGTCGTCCGGGGCCGGGTCGGCTCCGAGAACGACCGGCAGTGGGCGCTGACGCTGGCCCGGGAGGCGCTGGGCCGCGACGTCCACGACGCGCTGCAGGTCGACGGGTCGCTGCCCGCCAGCCCCCACGCCCCGGTGGTGAGCGGCTTCGAGGACGAGGGCGGCAGCGACCCGGAGGTGGACTGGACCCAGGGCGCGGGCGGCCTGGGCGGGTCGGGCCCTGGCCAAAGGCGGCATCGCCTGCCGGGAGGGGAGGACGAGCACCTCGGCGAGCCGAGGCCGGCTCGCGAGTACCTCGCCCCCGGGCTGGAGCAGGAGACCACACCGGAACCGCCACGCAGCGGCTAGGCCTGGCCGGCTGTCCTCCCCCGCGCCAGCGCCTACCTGCGTGTCTTCGACCACGAAGCGCCCTTGCGCTCGCATCGTGCGCTGCCCATGTTCGACCCTCCAGAGGGGGTGGTGATCGCCGCCGCAACAGATCGGCGCTTCCCGCGCGGCGTGGCGGACCCGGCCGCGATGCGCGCGTTCGTCCACGACCGCGTCGGCAGCGTGCTCGCACTCGACTTGGCGACCGGCGCGGTGGCGTGGCGCGCGGGCACGGCGCTCCGGCCCCTGTCCGTGGTCGGCGAGGTGCTCGTCACCGCCCGTGTCGCACCCCGCGGCGCGATCGAGATCGTGATGCTCGACGCTGAGGACGGGCATCGACTTCGAGTGTCGAAGCCGCTGGCGCTGCCCGATTGGGCGCAGCCTTCGCTGGACGACACGCCGGACTTCAGCTTGCGTGCCGAGACCGAGGAGCGAGCCGTCCTGCTCCACTGGGCTGCGAGCGCTGGCTACCGCGGCGGTGCGGCGCCGAGCGCGAAGGTGCTAGCGGCCGCGGAGCGCCAGGCCCGTGGCGCGGCGCGTGTGCAGGTCGATTCGGGCGCCCTCGAACCGCTGCCCGAATCCGCCGCCGCGCCGGAGCACCTCGGCGAGCCTGTCGCGCCGGTGTCGGACCCCGAGGTCCTCGAGCAGCGGGACATCGGTGCGAAGCGTTTCCAGCTCGTCGCGCGGGGCGGAGCGGGGAAGAGCGTCCAAGTCCTCGTCCGTGCCGTGGATCACGTGACCGGCCGCACGGTCTGGGAGACCGTGATCGACGAGGAACCGGCCAGACGGCCGCGGCCGCTGCGGCCCTGAGCACAGCATCGGCGTCAGCCAGAGGGAGGTCCGCGAATGGCGATCTCGGACGAGGATCTTGCACGGCGCAAGAGCATCAGCGTCGAGCAGGTGGAGCTTCTGCGCCGCACCCGCGGGGCGACGAACGACACGCTCTCCGGGCTCACCGAAACCGCGATCCGTCGCGCGATCCGGCGGCTGAGCTTCCCGGACCTTCCCCGGGCGCGGCAGGCGTTCCGTGCCGAGCAGGCTCGCAACGACGACGGGCGCATCCCGCCGAACGCGCTCGGACAGGCGCTCGAGCAGCTGCGCGGACTGCGCGCCCAGCGGGCCGAGCGGCCCAGCGTCGCCGGCCTACCAACGGACCGCACCGTCGCGCCCCGCGCGCTGATCGCGGGGGTGGCCGGACTTTCCCAGCAGCGATGGGAGTGGCTCGGGCCGGGCAACGTCGGCGGCCGCACGCGCTCGATCCTCCTCCACCCCTCGCAGCCGGAGAGGATCTGGGCCGGAAGCGTCGGGGGCGGCATCTGGCGTACGACCGACGGCGGCACCCACTGGGAGCCGGTCGACGACTTCATGGCGAACCTGGCCGTCTCGTGCATGGTCATGGACCCGAGCGACCCGGAGGTGATGTACGCCGGCACCGGCGAGGGCTTCTTCAACGTCGACGCGATTCGTGGCGCGGGCATCTTCCGCACCCTCGACGGCGTCACCTGGGCGCAGCTCCCGGCGACCGCGACGGACGACTTCACCCAGGTGAACCGCCTCGCGATCTCGACGACCTCGACGGTGCTGCTCGCCGCAACCCCCACTGGACTCTTCCGCTCGGACGACGGGGACCGGACGACCTGGACGAAGGTCCTCGACGTCCCGGTCGCCGACGTGAAGTCCGATCCGACGCGGAGCACCCACGCGGTCGCCGGCGGCTTGGACAACGGCGAGGCGTACTTCTCGACCGACGGCGGGCAGAGCTGGCAGCCCTCGACCCACGGGCCGTGGTCGGGTCGGGTCGAGCTCGCCTACTCGGTCGCTAACCCGGACATCGTCTATGCCTCGGTCCAGGCGACCCATGGCGAGATCTGGCGCTCGACCGACGGCGGCAGCACCTACCAGCGGCGCGCCACGCTCGACACGAACGGGGACCCGGCGCCCTACCTCGGCGACCAGGGCTGGTACGACAACGCCATCTGGTGCGGCGACCCCACCGACGTGGACCTCCTCGTCGTCGGCGGCATCAACCTCTGGAGGAGCACGGACGGCGGCGACACCCTGGCCGAGATCAGCACGTGGTGGGAGCCGCGTTCGGTGCACGCCGACCAACATGCGATCGTCTCGCATCCCAGCTACGACGGGGTGGGCAACCGCACCGTCCTGTTCGGGAACGACGGCGGCGTGTTCCAGGCCACCGACATCCAGGCAGTCGGCACCGAGGCCGAGCCGCCGTACGTCGATGGCTGGACCGAGCTGGTGAACAACTACGGCGTGACGCAGTTCTACGGCGGTGCGGGCAACGCCGCCAGCGGCAAGATCGTGGGTGGCGCGCAGGACAACGGCACCATCTGCTTCGACCCGGCGACCGGGACGGAGCAGTGGAGGCAGATCTTCGGAGGCGACGGTGGCTGGTGCGCCGCCGACCCGAGCGACCCCAACGTGTTCTACGGCGAGTACGTGTTCTTGAACATCCATCGCAACACCGACGGCGGCACCACCGACGATACGCAAGGCGACCGCTACATCAGCGGCCAGTTCTGGAACCAGGCCACCAGCGACTGGGCCTGGAAGCCGGTGCCGTTCCGCATCGACGACGCCAGGAACCGAACCGCGCTCTTCATCGCGCCCTTCATGCTGGACCCGAGCGAGCCGAACCGCCTCCTCGCCGGCGGGCTGTCGCTGTGGCGGACCAACGACGCCAAGGCGCCCAACACGCCCACCGCTGGCCCGCGCTGGTCGGCGATCAAGCCGAGTGCGGGTGCCAACATCAGCGCGCTGGCCGTGGCTCCGGGCAATTCCGACGTGGTGTGGGTCGGCCATGTCGACGGCATGGTGTTCCGCACCGCGAATGGCACCGCGGCACAGCCGGTCTGGCAGCGTGTCGACAGCGCCGGGACCGAGCCGCTTCAAGCACAGCGGTACTGCACCTGCATCACCATCGACCCTGCGGACCCCAGCACCGTGTACGTCGCGTTCGGCGGCTTCGTCCACGCCAACATCTGGGCGACGCGCGATGGCGGCACGACCTGGACCAACCTCGGCACCGGGTTGCCGGCGGCGCCCGTGCGCGCGGTCGCGCTCCACCCACGCACGGGGTTCGTCTACATCGGCACCGAGGTCGGCGTGTTCGCGAGCGAGGATGCCGGCGCGACGTGGTCCCCGACCAACGAGGGGCCGACCAGCTGCTCTGTCGACGACCTCTTCTGGGTGGGCGAGACGCTCGTGTGCGCAACGCACGGCCGCGGCATCTTCCGGATCGATCTGTCCGGGATATGAGGCCTGAGGCTCGTCCGCTCAGAAGCAAGACGAAAGGGTTCTCATGGACTGGATCGAGCGCATCTTCCACGTGTCGCCGGACGGCGGAGATGGAACCCTCGAAGCCGTCTACTACGCGGTCGCGGCGCTGGGCGTCGTCGGCTTCACCTTCCGCCGCCGACTCGGTCGCTGGGCTCGGAGCCGTCGACGCGGGGAGCCTTGAGAGCGCGCCGACCCCCCGTCGTCCTGCAGCGTGAGCGTCGCGGAGAAATCCAGGCCTGCGGCCACGTGGCCGCAGGCCAAGGTCAGCTCCCCGCCGCGCCTCGACGCCGGCGACGTGGCCGCGGCGCGACCCGCAATCCCAGAGCGTGCAGCTCCAACGCGGCGAGTCTCTCGTAGTCGCCGACGGCGAGCGCGCCCACCGGGTCACGCGCCACCCGTACCAGCTGCCGCAACGGCCGATTGGCGACCGCACGAAAAGCGAACAGGTGCAGGTCCGCGCCACCGTCCCGCAGCAGTGCCGCCGCTGCCGCCTCGCGCGCCCAACGGAGTCTGGGAGGCAGCCAAAGCAGCAGCACGAGCATGATCGGCACAGCCGCGAACAGGACACCAAGCCACAGTGCAAGCTCGTGCACGACCTCCTGCTGACTGTGACCAGCACCAGCCAGCGTCTGCCCCGCGTCGCCGAGACGGCCGAACGGAGCGCGGAGCTCGCCGCCGACCAACGGCACACGGCCGACCTTGTCGCGGATCGTGCCCATGTTGCCGGCGAACTCGTTGCCCGCCTGCTCGACCGTGCGCCCCGGACCGGCCAGCCTGCCCACCAGCCGCTCCACGGCAAGCCCGACCAGCACCCACCCGGCGACCCAGGCGGCGACGAGCAGGTCCACAGCCAACTGACGCAGCCGCAGCGGCGACTGCTCGGCATAGAGCTTCATCCTCGCGAGCCTCCCCACACAGCCGACATCCTTGTCCTGGCGCCACCCGGCGCAGCTCCGCGTCACCGAGTCGATCGGACGCAACCCTTCGGCCGCAAGCCGCCGGCCTCCGCATTCAACTACCTGCGACCAGCCACCTCTCGATCTCCGCGATCCGCCCGGTTGATACCCAGGCGTACCCTGGCGCGACCTCTGTGCTCGGCCGACGCTAGGCGGTCGGGTGCTCCGGGACTGGGGCGAACATGTCCTCCCGGAACGGGAGCCTGGCCAGGGCGTTCCCCGCCCGGCACAGCCCACGGGTGACGGTCCGCGTGACCGCGCGCCGCCGCGGCGAGACGGGGAACCCGTAGACCGCGGTGGCCGCCTCCGGGAGGACGGCGAGCACCGCCGCGCGGAAGCCGGCGGCGAACGGCCGCCACCACCAGGACACCGGCGGATCGAGGACCAGGCCCCGCACCCGTTCGGCACCGGGCGTCAGCCGTAGCGGCACCCCGGCCAGGAAGGCGCGCACCTCCGCGACGGTCCGCGGCGCGAGGTCGGCGGGGATGCCGACCAGCTCCGCCGCGACGACCATCTCGGCGACGTAGCGGTCGGCCTGCGCGCGGGGCAGGCCCGCCGCGTAGCGGTCGAACGCCACCAGGACCGAGTCGACCAGCACGGCGTGGACCCACAGCAGCAGCGCGGGGTCCTCGGCGCGGTAGCCCTGCCCGGTCACCGGGTCGGTGCCCCGTACCGCGTGGTGGACCGCCCGGACGCGCCCGGCGGCCGCCAGCGCGGTCGCGCGGTCGCCGAAGGTGACGTCGAAGACGTACCGGCTGGTCCGCCACAGCCGCCGCCAGGGGTCGTCCAGCAGGCGGCCGTGCTGCTGCACCGCCGCGATCGCCAGCGGGTGGAGGGCCTCGACCAGCAGCGCCCGGTAGCCGCCGACGGCGAAGCTGACGTCGGCGTGCAGCCGCCAGGTCACGCTGCCGGGCCCGAAGAAGCCGGCGTCGTCGGTGGTGGCGCCGGGGCTGAGCCAGAACCCACGCCGCAACGGCCGCGGCCGCCGCAGCAGCGCGGCGAACGAGGGGCCCATCGGACGGTACATGTGCCCCATTCTCCCCTTGGGCGGAGTGCTGGACACAAAATACGGCAGCCGCTCAAGCCGGGCTCGCGGCGAGCCGACACTGCTCTCGACACGCGCATCCTGCGCGAGGAACCCGCCACCCCGTCCGGCCTGGCGACGTGTGGGCCAAGGCCCCCGCTCCGGCAGCCCGAGGGTGATCGCAGCATGACCGAGCGTCGCACCACGCAGGGACGCGACCCACCGCGGCGGCACCGCGCGCTCGGGGGTGGATGGGTGCACCTGCCCCTGCGGGCCAAGGGGCTGGTCGTGGTCGCCATCCCGGTAGCCGCCCTGGTGGTGGCCGCGCTGCTGTACAGCAAGGCCGAGGCGCAAGACCGGCAGGCGCAGGGCTTGGTGCTGCACACCATCGAGGTTGAGCGCCAGGTGGCCCAGGTCCGGGTCCTGGTCCAGAGCGGCGTGGGTGGCTACCTGCTGACCGGCCAGGAACGCTACCTGGACGCCTACGAGGCCGCCAGCCGGGACCTCCCAGGCTCCCTCGCCGGTCTTGGCGCCCTCGTCGGCGACAACCCGACCCAGGTGGCCCACCTGCACCAGGTCACCGCCCTCGCCAACCAGCGGCGGGAGATCTTGGCGGCGCTGGTCGCCAGCGTGCGGGCCGACAAGCCGCCGCGGACCCGCCTTGGGCTACTCGACAGGAGCACACAGACCTCGGCCGGGCTGGTGCGACAGCTCACCGCGATGCAGGACGAGCAGCAGCGCCTGCTCGCCGACCGCCGGGCCGATGCCCGCCGTGCCCGCGCCTTGCCGTTCGACGCGATCGTGCTCAGCGTCCTGCTGGGGCTCGCCGGTGGCGTGGGCGCCATGCTGCTGTTCACCGCCGGGGTGACGCGCCGGGCCAGACAGCTGCAAGGCAACGCCGGCCGGCTCGCGGACGGGCTCCCGCTGCTGCCGTCGCTCCCCGGCGGCGACGAGCTTGGCTACGCCTTGGACGTCACCGAGCGCGGGCGGGCCAACGACGCGGTCCGCAAGCGTGAGGCCACCCTGCAGGCGGTGATCAGCGCCTCCCCCGACATCATCTTGATCCTGGACGGCGGCGGCCGCGTCCGCTATTCGAGCCCGGCGATGCAGCGCATCACCGGTCACCCAGTCGACGGTCGGATCGGTGCCGACGCGCTCAACCCCACGCTCGTCCATCCCGACGACCGGGAGCGGTTCACCCAGGCGCAACGACGCGTCCTCACCGGCCAGGACCAGGAAGCAACGGTGCGGCTGCGCGTGCGCCATGCCGAGGGCCACTGGGTGTTCCTGGAGGCGCACTCCCGCCAACTGGGCGATGGGGAGCTGCTGATCGTGTCGCGGGATGTGACCGGCCAAGTGGTCCTGGAGGAGGAGCTGCGGCAGGCCAAGCGGGCCGCCGAGCAGGCCAACCAAGCCAAGAGCGAGTACCTGTCGCGCATGAGCCACGAGCTGCGCACTCCCCTCAATGCCATCCTCGGCTTCGCGCAGCTGTTGGAGCTGGAGGAGCTCACCGACGACCAGCACCAGAGCCTCCGTCACATCCTCTCGGGGGCACGACACCTGCTCGCCCTCATCAACGAGGTGCTCGACATCGCTGCAGCTCATCGACCAGGTCGTGAGCCGCCGGCCGGAGGTCAAGCTGATCTCGGCGACGCGGCCCCAGCTCGGGCTGGAACTGGCCAATGAGCACCAGCCCGACCTGGTCCTGCTCGACCTGCACCTGCCCGACATGCCCGGTACGGAGGTCCTTCACCGCCTGCGGACCAATCCCAGGACAGCCGACGTCCCGGTCGTGATCCTGACCGCCGACGCCAGACCCGGCCTGGTCACCAAGCTGCTCAGCCAGGGTGCCCGGGATTTCCTGGCCAAACCATCTCGACGTCGATGAGCTGCTTGGGCTCCTGGACGCCATCGCCGTCGAACGGCAGCAAGCAGCACTGTCACGCCAGAGCTGATCAGTGAACGCATCCTTGAGCGTGCCGACAAGCCGAGCGGGGCGCCAGGATCGACCTCTAGGTGAAGCGCTTGACGAAGGCGAGGGCCACCTCGGCGACCTCGCCAGCCGCTGTCGATCGTCAGGTCGTGCCCGCGGCCCTTGATCTCGACGATCTCGGTCACGCCCTGGTTGCCCCGCTGCTGCTGTCAGGAGGCGTTGGCGCCCATGGGACGGTGTGGTCCTTCTCGCCGGAGACGACCAGCAGCGGGCTACGCTCGGGGTGGTGGAGCGCCGGCCCTCGCAGCCACGGTCGACACTACGGACCCGGCGGGGACCAAGACAACCCGGTCCTTCCCGCCACGGCGGTCCGCAAGCACCTGGTCCGGGCGCTCATCCGACCCGGTCAGCGGGAAGTCGCCAGCGTGGACGTCAGCCAAGGGCGCAGGAGTGGCAGCACGTTGGCAGCCTGCATGGCTTGGGTGTGGTCGAGGCCGTCCAGCACCTGGACGTCCCAGCCGTGCCTCTCGAGCTCCGCGCGCTGCTCCACGAGTGGCCGGGCAAGGCTTACGTGCACGCCGCCCCAACGCTCGCCGTAGTCGATCTCGTCCGCCGAGCCCGCGAAGCACAGCCGCGGGCAGCTGATCCGCGCCTGGACGGCACGGTCGTCGAATCCTTGCAGCGCCTGGTAGAGGGTCAAGAACTGGCGGGTCTGGGCCTCGCTCATGGTGACCTCCACGGAGGACCAGTCGAACTCGTCCGAGGGTGTCTGCGTGGTGGTCGGCGTGGTCGGTTCGCTCCGCGCCTTGGCGGACAGCTCGTGGGTCGCCGCGGTCACGCGCAGCATCTCGGCGTACGGTCCGTCGATCGGGGGGAAGCCACCCATGACGAGCGCGGAGATCCGGTCGGTGCGGATCGCGAGCTGCAGTCCCGCCAACGCGAGCCAGGAATACCCGTAGTAGGCGAACCGGTCGGCCCCCGCGTTGTCGGCGACGGCGAGGAAGTCCCTGGCGAGGTTGTCGGGGATCAGGGTGTCCGGCTTGGGGGTGGCCAGCACGTGACCCTCGTAGTCGAACGCCACCACCCGGAAGGCGTCCTTGAGGCCGTCGATCAACGACCGGCCGAGGGCCGGGTCGTTGCCCCACTTACGCATCACCTCCGCCTGAGGACCTTCGACCGGCCGCGGGTTGACCGGCAGCAGCAGCGCCGGCCCCTCGCCGTGGACCTCCACGTCGATGGCGTTCCCGTCGTGCAGCTTCGCCCCGGACATCGGACACCTCCCAGCTTCCGTGCGTGATCCTTTACGATGTAAGGTAATGATTAGTCTACAGCGTAAGGAGTTGCAAGGTTGGTCGTGCTTGCCGGACAGGGCGATCCGGACCGGTCGATGGCCTTGCTGTGGCGCGCGCCCAGCGCCGCGGGCGCACGGAGCGGCCCTGGCCCCAAGCCCGGATTGAGCGTCGACGCGATCGTCGAGGCAGCGATCGCGCTGGCGGACGCGGACGGCATGGCGGGACTGTCGATGCGTGCGGTGGCGGAGCGGCTCGGGGTTACGGCCATGGCCCTGTACACCTACGTGCCCGGCAAGCACGAGCTGATCGACCTGATGTACGACGGGGCGCACGCCGAGCTGCCCGCGGGCTACGACCTGAGCGAGGGCTGGCGCGCGGCGGCGACCTCGTGGGCCATGGACCTGGTGCGTTTCTGCGTGCGGCACCCATGGGTGCCGCAGGTGTCGTTCGCGCGCCCCGTTCTCGGGCCGAACGAGCAATCCGTGCTCGAAGCGCTCGTGCGGATCCTCCGCGAGACCGGTCTGCCTGCCGCGGTACTGCGTCGCATCGTGAGCCTGCTCTTCTACGTCGTCCGCGGGACGGCACAGACGGTCGCGGAGTCACGGCTGGCCGCGGCGGCGGGCAGGATCTCCGAGCAGGAATGGTGGTCGAGCCGCTCGGCGGCACTGCGGGCGGTCGCGCCCGACTTCGCGCAACGCTTCCCCATGTCGGCGTGGCTGGCGAGCGACGGCCCCGCCCCCCGTGCCGACGACTCCACGCCCTACCTCGAACAGGAGGCCATGGAGGCGTTCGGCGTCGGGCTCACGGTGCTGCTGGACGGCATCGAAGCGGCCATGGCCAAGGGCCGGACGTGAGCCGCCACCAGGTATGGGGCGTGCTGTAGCTGAGCGGGAGCTTCATCGTCGTTCCTCGAGGGTCACCGTGCGGCGTCGAGGTACTCGGCGGCCAGGCGCTTGGGTGCGCGGCACAGCCATGCCTCGACCAGCAGCTCCTCCAGCTCGGGCAGCGTGATCCGGTCCAGGTGCACCAGGATCGCCAGGAAGCCGTCGAAGTGCGGGATGGTGAAGTAGACCTCGGCGTCGTCGGCCAGCAACGCCTGCTTGGCGCCGAGGTCGGGGACGCGCGCGGCCAGGATCGGTCCGCTGGGGGCGGCGTCGCCGAGCGCTTGGAGGTCTGCTCGGCGCAGTGGCCGCTCCCAGGCGAACGACTTGTCCTTGACCCGCCAGCTGGGCACGCCGTCCCGCGATGACCGCTCCACTGTCTGCGGCAGCCGTAGCGCGAACCGCTTCACGTCGTCCCAGGTGGCCATGCGGGACACGATAGGCCAGCCCGGCGACAGCGTGTCAGCGCACCTGGCCAAGGGCAGCGCGTAGGAGTGCCGCCCACCTCCCTGGCGGCTTGGTGAGGTGATCATGTGGCGGTGCTGCTGTGCCCGCTCGTGGGAGGGATGGACGTCGGTGGGGCTGCAGACGCGGTCGCGGCCGGCCCGGTCCGCGGCCGACGCGGGGACGGCATGGTGCCTCCCAAGCATGCAGGTCGTGGAAGGCTGGCGCCTTCCGTTCGGCAGCCCGGCTGCTCTGTCACCGGCCGCTGTCGGCCGGCGAGGTAGGCCCGGGGCGTTGTTTCCCCGGGTTTGCCCTTGTCGCGGAGCGTCACCTGCCGTATCGACCGGTCCCCCGCCCACTTGAGGCACACCAGCGGCCGACGTTTGCGGCTCACCGGTGGTTGCTTCTCGACCTGACACGACCCACAACGCACCCAACGTGAGCAGGGCAGGTCCGACTGGCGGCGTCGCTGGCGAGAGTCTAGGTTGTGGTCACATCAGAGGCCGCGCACAACCAAGCAGGAGATGCACCCGTGGCAGACAGCTCGTCCTCCCCCCGCGACGAGGAGCCGCCCGGGCTCAACACCGCGGTGCCGCAGACGGCCCGGATCTGGAACTACTGGCTGGGCGGCAAGGACAACTTCCCCGTCGACCGCCAGGTCGGCGACCAGATTCTCGAGGCCTTCCCGGCGATCGTCGAGAACGCCCGCGCCTCCCGGGCCTTCCTCGCCCGCACGGTCCGGTACCTGGCCGGCGATGCGGGCGTCCGCCAGTTCCTCGACGTCGGCACCGGCCTGCCCACCGCCGACAACACCCACCAGGTCGCCCAGCGGGTTGCCCCGGAGAGCCGCATCGTCTACGTCGACAACGACCCCATCGTGCTGACGCACGCCCGCGCCCTGCTCACCAGCACCCCCGAAGGCAGGACCGCCTACGTCGACGCCGACCTGCGCGACCCCGATCATGTCTTGCAGGAAGCAGCCGGGACGCTGGACTTCACCCAGCCGGTCGCGATCATGCTGATGGGGATCCTGGGGCACATCGCCGACGACGGCCAGGCGCAGACGATCGTCGAGCGGCTCGTGGGCGCCGTGCCCTCCGGTAGCTACCTGGCGATGAACGACGGCACCGACACCAGCGAGGAGGTCGTGGAGGCCGCACGCATCTGGAACCAGTCCGCCAACCCGACCTACCACCTCCGCAGCCCCGACCGGATCGCTCGCTTTTTCGACGGTCTGGAGCTGGTGGAACCCGGCGTCGTCTCCCCGCCACGGTGGCGCCCCGACCCCAGCCCGGCCGGCCTCCCGGCCGAGATCGACTCGGCTTGCGGCGTCGCGCGCAAGCCGTAGCGCCTGCGAAGGGACCACACGCCTCAACCCGGCCCGGTTCTCCGCCTGGTTCGAGCAGCACGTCACCGCCGCCGGGCTGCCGAGGATCACGCTGCACGGCCTGCGCCACAGCTACGCCACGGCCGCGCTCAAGGCCGGCGTGCCCGTGAAGGTCATCAGCGAGCGCCTCGGCCACGCCACCGTGGCCATCACGCTCGACGTCTACCCCCACGTCATCCCCGGCATGGACGAGCTGGCGGCGAACACCGTCGCCGGTCTCATCCTCGGGACGGCCCCGCCAACAGGACGCCGGAGCGTCCCGTTGACAAACCCGTGACAAGCCAGCCGAGCAGCGTCGAGCGTCGAGAGGAGGTGGAAGCGCGTCGCTCCCGCTCAGAGGGGGTGTCGGAGGGGGGACACGGCCCTTACCTACACCGAGGTCCTTCGTGCTGGGCTGATGCTGACCCGATGACCTTCTGCACGGAACCAGGTCGCTCAGCTGTGCGTGAACGCCGCGTGCCCTGGGGCGACGCCGTAGACCTGGGCGCCGTCCTGGTAGCCGACGCACCGCGCGACCGCGTCGCCCGAGGTCACGAACGCCTCGCTGGGACTTGACGCCGGCACGTGGACTCGCGCCGACGTGTTGGGCGGCACGCGCACGTGGAGCGTGCTCAACCGGCTGTTTCTGCCGCGCGTCCAGCTCGAGGACGCCGTGCCCTGCGGGGTCGTGTACGTGGCGGCCGCGTGGTCGAGGTCGCCGACCAGTGCCGGCTTGATGACCAGGCTTCGGTAGCCGACGGAGCCCGGCGCCTGGGCGATGCCGGCGAGCCCGTGGACGAGCCACCAAGCGACCTGGCCGAGGAAATGGTGGTCCTGCGAGCCGGTACCGGAGAGAGCCTCCGTGAGCGTGGTGCGGCCCGAGTTCACCAGGAACGCGTAGCCGGGCGAGGCCGGGTTGGTCACCATCGCGTAGATCACGTCGTCGCGGCCCGCGGCGTGCAGCGTCCGGAAGAGCGGGCCAATCGCGACCGAGCCGGTGCCGATCCGGTTCCCGAACGCGGACACGGCAGCGACGAGGCTGTGCACCACCGCGTCGTGGCACTGCGCAGGCACCAGCCCGGCGTCGAGCGCAAGGGCATTCGAGGCCTCGGTGTCGTTGGCGTACCAGGCGTGGCCCGCGTCATCAGTGTGCAGGTACTTGGCGTTGTACTCGGCGGCGAGGCTGGTCGCCAGGTGGGCGTACCTGCCGGCGTCGGCGGTCCTGCCGAGCACCTGGGCGATCCTTGCCATCGTGCTCACGCCACGGTAGTAGCCGTAGTCGATCACGGCTTGGGCGGCGGTGCCCTGCGCGGCCGACCAGTCGCCAAGACCGCGGATGGCGCCGTTGTTGGCCGCCTTGGTGGCCGCCTCCCAGTCGATCCACCTGACCATCGCGTCGTAGTTGGCCCTCATCGTCCCGGTGTCGCCGTAGACCTGGTAGAGGTTCCAGGGGATCAGCACCACCGCGCCGCCCCAGTTGGGCTCGTCGAGGAACCACGGCCGCCCCGGCGCAACGAAGTGGAATTCGGGCGCGACGTTCGCGATCATCCCCGGGAACTGCCCGTTCAAGGGCACTGGCCGTTGCGCCGTGCGCATGTTGTGGACGAGCTGGCCCTGGTAGGCCTGCATGTCGAACAGGGTCAGCTCGGCGTCGATGTTGTGGAGGTTGTCGCCGGTGTACGGGCCCTTCTCGCGGTCCGGGCAGTCGGTCAGGACCGACTGCATGTTGTTCTCCAGCGCCTGCTTCGTGATCGCGTAGATCGCATTCAGCAGTTGGCTCGAGCTGTCGAACGACGCGGCATCGCGGTTCGAGGCACGGGTGACCAGGAGCGTCACCGTCTCCGGGGTCGGCGGCGACACAAGCCCCGTGACCTGCAGGTAGCGGAACCCGTTGTAGGTGAACTGGGAATGCCACGTCTCGTGGCCGTGGCCGGACAGCGTGTAGCGGTACAGGATCTGGCTGGTCGCCGACGCCCCGGTCGAGGACACGTCGATCGTCCCGTCGGCGTTGGCTGTCTCGGCCGGGATCATCGTGACGGTCGTCCCGGCGGGCCCGGAGACACTGAGTTTCGGCAGGCCGGACAGGTTCTTGCCGAAGTCGAGCACGTAGGCGGTCGAGTCCGTCTCGAGGTCCGTGGCACCCGCGCTCGCCGGTGCGACGAGCGTCGCGCTGCCGCTGAGCACCGTCACCCTGTTGATGGCGACCGGACGCGCCTCCCGGACCACGGTCACCGGCGGCCGCGGGTCGGCGACCAGCGGCGTGGTATCGGTCGGCGTCGTGCCCGACGTCAGGTTGACCAGGCTCGCGTCGCGCCAGCCGGCGCCGCTGACGCTCGGCGCCGCCGTCCAGTCGGTGGGGACGCGGCGGGCGTCGTAGTCCTCGCCGCCCCACCAGCTCGAGTAGGTCGTGCCGCCGAGCCTGGTGCGCCAGCTCGTGTCCGTCGCGATCGCCTGACGCGAGCCGTCCGCGTAGGTGACCTCGAGCTCCGCGATCACCTTCGGCGTGCCGTAGACCGGCGCCCCGACGATGCCGCCGGTGAACAAGAACCGACCTGAGGTCGCGGCGCGCTGGTAGGCGCCGCTGCCGGTCTCGATGCCCAGCAGGTTCGCGCCCTGCCTGAGCAGTGCCGTCACGTCATAGGTGCGGTAGTTGACCTCGGCGAAGTACGAGGTCTGCCCCGGCTCGAGCACCGCCTCGCCGACCGGGGTCCCGTTCAGCCGCGCCGCGCACTGCCCGAGCCCGGTCACGTACAAACGCGCCTTGACGACCCGCTTGGAGAGGTGGAAGGCCTTGGCGAAGATCGGCAGCGGGTTCGGGACGCCGCCGGTCGCGTAGCGGTAGTCCGGATTCTCGATCCACTTCGCTGTCCAGTCACTGTTGGCAAGTAGGCCCACCTCCCAACCTGCCGGTTCGCTCCATCCGCTCGCCGCGTCCGTGCCGTCCCACACACGCACGTGCCAGACGACCGCCTTCCGCGATCCCAGGGCGGCGCCTGCGTAGGCGACGTTGGTGGAATCGCTGGACGACACCTTGCCCGAGTCCCACAGGTCGGGTTGGCGCAGCAGCGCGATGCTCGAGGCCGCTTGGACCTGGAATGCCGCCTGCCGTCCACTCGAGAGCCTCCAGCTCAGGGTCGGCGTGGCGTCCCCTAGACCGACCGGGTTCGTCAGCCCCTCGATGCGCAACGTGTTGACCGACACTCCGTCGCTGGCCTGCCCAGTCTGCACCGCGGTCAGCCCCTTCACCGTGACCAGCAGGACCGCACCACGCTAGCGGCGGCGGGACGTCCAACGACGACGCCGCGCGGAACGTCGAGCGCCGAGCGCCAAGGGAACAGCTTCGACCGTACCCTTCCGGCGGGCGCGCTCGGCGGCGAACACCGCCAGGTGGGCCTGAAGCGACTCCCGCGGGCCAGAGAGGATGTGGCTGCGGTCCTCGGTGGCGACGGCGCGGACGAACGCGTCCATCAAGCCGCCGTCGCCGCCGCCGTGGCCGCCGCCCGCGGTCGCGTCGCCGGGTGGTTGGACGTGGAGGACCTCCGTCGTCCCGGTGAGGAAGTCGTACACGTGGATCGTCGCGCCGTCGCCCTGCAGTTCCCCACGGGTGCCGAACAGGCGGGTGCGGCGGTGACCACCGGCGTTGAAGGCGGTCATGGTGAACGTGGCGGTTGCGCCCGTGTCGAATTCCATGGCGACGACCTGATGGTCGACGGCGTCGTTGTCGCAGGCGTACACGCAGCGCCCGTACGGACCCTCGCGCAGGGCGTCGTCCAGGTCAGCCTCGGTGTAACGGTCGACCAGGGCGTCCAGCGGCCAGTTGCTACGCGCCTGGAGGTACGGAAGGTAGATGCGCTTGGCGGAGTAGGGACAGGCTGGCTCCACGGCGCAGTCGAGGCAGCGGTCCGACGCTCCCGCCGGCCGGTTCTCAGGCTTGAAGTGGGCGAGCCCACCGAAGCTCGCGACGCGCTGGATTGGCCGTCCGATCAGGTACTGCAGCCAATCCAGGTCGTGGCAGGACTTGGCGAGGAGCATGGAGCTGGAGGTGTCCTCGCGCCGCCAGGCTCCACGCACGTAGGAGTGGGCGTGGTGCCAGAAGCCAACTGGCTCCAGGTGCTGGACCGAGACGACGTCGCCGAGTCGTCCCTGGTCGAGCAGCCGCCTCAGCATGGCGGTGTACGGGGTGTAGCGCAGGACGTGGCAGACCGCGAAGAGCACGCCGGCGCGCTCGACCGCCTCGACCACGGCCCGGCAATCGGGTTCGTTCGGGGCGATCGGCTTCTCGAGCAGGATGTGGTAGCCGAGGCCGGCCAGGGTGATGGCGGGTTCGGCGTGCATGGCGTCCTGGGTGCAAACCAGGACGGCGTCGGCGATCCGGCCACGGCTGGCCAGCTCGCGCCAGTCGGCGAACGTGGCTCCTGGTTCGAGTCCGTGCGCGGTGGCGAAGCGCTCGCGGCGTGCGTCGCGGGGATCGGCAACCGCGACCACCGTGGCCTCGTCCGGGTGCGCCAGCGCCCAGCCGGCATGCTCGGTGCCACGGTTGCCGGCCCCAACGACGGCGAGGGTGACGGGCATGCGAACTCCATTCGTCTCGTCGTGTCGGTGTGATGGCGGCCGCGACAGGGAAACGCCGCCGGCGCTCCCCCGATACGCCGATACGCTCATCCCGGGCTGGCTAGGGTAGGTCCGGCGGGGTGGGGAACCTCGGCGTGGTGTTGCGGAGCGGGTCCACGCTGTGCCGCTGCGACGGCATCAGCCCTCCCCAGAGCGCCAGGAAGGCCACCACCCCACCGGCCACCACCGCAGACCGTGTCCGTGTGGGTGCAGGAGATCGGTCATGATGCTGAGCTGGAAGTTCGCCACGGAAGCGCTGTCTGCCAGGACGACTCGAACTTCCGCCAGCCTCAGGCTACAGACCCGCCGTGACGCGACCGGGGCGTGATCATCGCGATGATCATCCGGACCATCCGAGAGGTTCCTTCTGGACCTGACGCGACCGACGGCGCACCCGACCTGAGCAGGACAGGTCCGTCCAGTCCGCAGCCCACCGTACGTGAGGCCCTATTAAGGGTTTTGGGACAAGTTTTGGGACAGCCGGCGGGCGGAGTGCACACGACAAGCTGTGGCATGCATGGGGCGTGGCTGGTCGGTGTGGTGTCGGAGGGGCCGGCTTCGGCCTTGTGCCTACCGCAGCTCACGACGACGCTGGTCCTGTGAGGCGCTGAGGGCCTGCCCCCGCATCGCCCCCTCGTTGGTGATGCCGGCCGGCACGCCACCGCCGTCGGCGGCGGTTGGCTCAGCAAGCCCGTCGGGTGGCCCATGAGCTGCCGTGGCGCCGCGATCAGCGCATGCAGGTCGCCACAGGATGGCGCCGGCTCAAGTGGAGCTCTTCAGCGCGACGAGGGCTTCGCGGGCGGACAGGTGGGTCTCCCCGGCGTAGAACCTCACCGACTCGTTGGCAAGGAGCGTGATCCGCTCGGGGAGCACCATCTGTTTCCACTCGTCGACGGAGATGGCCCGCTCGGTCCCGTCCGCGGTGATGACGACCCGGGTGATCACCTCGCCCCCACCGGCGTCACCAGCGAGCCGAGGCGGGTTGCCTGGGCCGTCAGGTCGGTGGCCTGGGCGGCCAGGTCGGTGTT
>WNGF01004814.1_pt1 | contig 22822 bp, 22 predicted proteins | sample 5400641 | NCBI WGS metagenome assembly WNGF01 (sample SAMN13153371, study PRJNA577476) | soil metagenome | isolation source: 80 cm soil or saprolite under grassland replicate 2 | place: USA:California | collected 2016-06-15 | reverse complement strand
TGCACGTGCACTCGAAATCCGAGGCGGTCTCGAAGGCGCTGCGAAGCGGCATCATCTCGTGACCAGACCGGTGGACTTCGTCCCCTCAGCGTAGCGCAGCCACGAGTCGTTCGACTTTCTCGAGCCGCTCCTTCATCGATCTGTTGAAGGTTCGGTTCATGGCCCCTCCTGCATCGAAAATCGATTGAAAGGGTACGACCGCATCGAGCGTCGCGCCAGAGCATGAACATGCTCTGGTGCGGGAATCGCGAAAGTTCTAGCATCCGCGTGCCACGGACGATCATCGCGGCAGTCATTTGCGTGCGGAAGGCGGAACTGAATTGGAGTCGCGAAGGAGTGGAACAGCTTTAAGGAGAAAGGTCATGCGCGGGACCCTTCGCAGCGGGCTCGCAGTTGGCCGTTGCGAGCCTCACGGTCGACGCACCGAAGGAGTCCACGCCGGTGGTGGTCGGGCTGCGGATAGCTCATGGCGAAGGCAATTCCTGCCCGGGATTCGTACTCGGCACCGCCCTGACATATGTGCAAGTGCCGGCGGGCGACACTCTTCAGCTCGCTTTCGCGGAGCCGCTCATCGCCACGTACGCAACTGAGGGCTGGTGCCTGTTCCTGGAGTCAGACGTATTCACAGACGTAACCATCGTGGGTGTCACGAACTAATGCGGACTTTCGCCATTAAGAAGATTCAAAAAGGAGAACAACGGTGAAAAGCATCGTTTCGCACCAAAAAAGCTCCAACAGGTCGACGACTCTCTTGCTTTGTGGCGTCGCTCTGCTCGTCCCAACCCTGGCCAATGCCGTTGACCAGACCAACGAAAAAACGGCGGGATTCATCGGGATCATCGACGGGCAAACCGCGCGACTGAACCTGGTCAATGTTGGCGATCCCAATATCATTCCGCCGGGGCCCTGCGTCAGCAGGCTGACATTTCGCGACGGCGCCGGGAATCTCCTGGGAAGTGCCGTTACTCTCAGCCTCGATTCCGGACAAGCTGGATTTGCCGATCTGGACGCGGACACGCTGGGTATCCGCAACCGGCTCGAGATTCGTGGGGTGGCCCGTTTTGCGCCCAATCCTGATCCCACGCTCCCCGGTCCGTGCGCCAATACCCGACTGACACTGGAGCTCTTCGACAACAAGGGCCTGCAGACGACGGCGCTCGCGTCCGCGCCGCAGTCGATCGAGCCGGCCGAGCCGGAGAAGCACTTCGGCATGGTAGGCATTACGCAGGGGCAGGAGGTGCGGGTGAATGTCATCAACCTGTGCGACGGCAGCGTGAACAACCTGTGTGACGGGAGCGTCACCCCTGCGTCCTGTGATGCGACGGTCAGCTTCCTGGATGCGAATGGTCGCGAGCTGATAACCCCAGTCGTGCTGACGCTCGCCGCTGGCGGCGGATCCGGATTCGTCGATCTGCTGGCGAGCCACGGCATCATCATCAACGACAAGAGCCGTCTCGAGATCCGTGGACTCGTGAGCCTTCCGCCTGTTCGCGATCCGACGGCGCCCAACCCCTGTGCCAACATTCAGAGCAGCCTGCAGATCTTCAACGTGAAGACCGGGCAGACGACTGTGTTCTATGGCGGTCCTGACACCTAATGCGACGGTCGGGCACGCATTCGGATCCTGAAAGAGGGAGACCACGATGAACAGGAAAACGCTCACGGTCCTTATCGCCTCGACCTTGCTCGTGCTCGGAGCGATGTGGCCGATCAAAGGACGTCAAATCGGAAATGTCGGTTAAGAGGAAGTGGAACAGAGAACCGTTACCTCAGCTCCGCTGGAGGAAACCATGCAGAAGCCAGCCTCGCAAGTGCGTTTGTACGTGGCGTTGGCGACACTCGTGCTGGTCGGCATCGCCATGGGCTGCGGCGAGACCAACAACCCCGTGCGTCCGTCCCAACTGTCGGCCAGCGAAACGGGTGCGGCGGCAATCACTTCAGTGCCGTTTGCGCAATCCGTTCCAGGCTCATACGTCCTCTCATTTGTAGACACTAGCCGGCAACCGGTATCGCAGCTTCCCGTTGACGACGGGGAATTGGTCCTTAAGGGACATGTGGAGGACAGCTCCGGTGTACCGGCCAGGGCAGGCTTGGCGACATTCGAATACTGCTCGTATAAGGGGCTCCCTCCGCAAGACATAACCCGAGCCGACGAAGCACCGCTAGAGGCTTGTGAAACCGGAGATGCAACGTGGAAGCGTCTCGGCACAGTCGCGGTCGGTGAATTAACGGCGGGAGATGCTTACCTGGATTTCGGAGTCGTCCACATCCCCCGGACTGTTGGCTTCCGCTTCCGCTATACCGGACAAGGGAGCGGCATCGCGAAGGGCACGAGCGCGCCTGAGAACTTCACCTGGGTGTCCGCTCTGTAAAAAGACCAAGGCGTGAGCTGGCGTCCTTTCAGTTGTCCAATGAGCGCCTGCGCCTGTGGCTCTCTTCATTAACACTGCTCCTTGCGGACGCGCGCAGGGCGCTGCCAAACCAGAATGACGCTCGGGAGGAACCACATGAGAAACAGAAATCTGCTTTGAGAGGCGGTCGACACGCGGAGGTAGAGGGCTACCGTCGTCATCACAGCACCTCCACACTGAGCCCGTCGAGCTGGAGTGCGAAGGCGAGATTTCCCGCGTAGCGGTGCTCGACCACAATCGCGTCGCCGAACCACTGTGCGTCCGGTTCCACGTGCTCGTCTACCCATCGTTCGGCGCGACGGGTAGCGAGGTGGAACAGGAAGATAGTGCCTTCGGGCGAAATCACGACATCGCCGGCGTCATCGGAGCACCTCCGGATTCCGCTCGTCTTCGGCATACGCTTCGAGCACCAGGTCACGCACGCGGTCCTGGGCGCACGCATCCACGATAGGTCGCAGCAACGCAAACGACCGCCGCTCACCGTTGATGCTGTATTGACGTGCGGGAAATGTGACGTTGCGTCCCCCGCCTCGACGCTCCCAGACCGCGAAGCCAATGAGCCTCAGGCCCGCCAGTGGTCCGTCGTCGAAATGCAGCTCCGCGTCTGCGAGTTTTCCAGGCGGATTACCGTTGTCGTTTGGGATGATTTCAATGGTCATCGTCGCCTCCATCTCGCCTTCAGGCGAGAGAGGCCAACGGACGTGCCGAATCGCCTAGGATTAGGGCAGGCCGTCAGCCAGTTTCGGTGGTTGCCGGTTTAGCTAGGGTGCCTAGGGGGTGCCTGGGGGTGCCTCAGATCATTTCACGCGAGATCGAGCCCCGGGACATCCGGAAATCGCGCGGATTCAATGTCCATAGCGCTGCACCGCCCTGAACTACCATACGGACATGGAGCATGCGCACCTCCGGTTCGGGCAGGGCTTTCATGTGGTCGTTGGCAATGCGCGGTCGCAGGCCGCGTCCATGACGCTGGCGCCGGGCGATGCCGAAGGAGGCCCTGATAATCGCCATCGCGGCGCCGACCAGTGGTTGTTCGTGCAGTCCGGCAGTGGCGTCGCGATCGTCAACGGCCGCCGCGTGAAACTCCGAGCGGGATCGCTCGTGCTCATCGAACGCGGCGATCGCCACGAGATCCGCAACACCGGCCGCACGCCGCTGCGCACGCTGAACGTCTACGTGCCGCCCGCCTACACGAAAGCGGGCGATGAGCTTCCCCGCGGACGCAAGTAGCCCAAATGGCAGATCCCGTTCACGTCGCCTTCCTCGGCTGCGGGTTCATTACAGCGGTCCACAGCGGTCATCTCGCCGCGCTGAAGCCGGACGTCGCCTTTTCCTATGCGAGCCGGGAGGCCGCGAGGGCGGACGCGTACTGCCGGCGCTACGGCGGGATCGGGAAGTATTCGGATTACATCGCCGCGATCGAGGATCCGCGGATCGATGCGGTCGTGATCGCGGTCCCGCCACGTCTCCACCTTGACCTGGCGGTGCGCGCGCTCGCGGCCGGGAAGCACGTGCTGGTCGAGAAGCCCGCATTTCCGTCGATCCAGGACTTCAACGCCGTGGTCGAGGCGCGCGATCGGGCGCGAAAAATTGTGCTCGTCGGCGAAAACGATCATTACAAGCCGCTCGCCGTCACGCTGCGCAGGCTGCTCGCCGAAGGGGCGATCGGCGACATGGTGTTCGCGAACTTCACGACGATCGCGAAGAAGTTCAAGGCGGCCGACGACTGGCGGAACGACGAGTCGATGGCCGGAGGGGACGCGTTCTTCGAGGAAGGGATTCACTGGCTGCATATCGCGAACAGCCTCGGCCCCTCGATCACCACGATTCACGGCTATCGCCCGGCGCCGTCGCGCGCGGGGCCCGATCGCCGCGTGAAAAGCATGATGGTCGCGTTCGAGTACGACAATGGCGCGGTCGGATCGCTGTACTACTCGCGCGAAATCCCGTCGCTTTTCAAGGGGCTGCGCTTGTCCAAGCTGTTCGGCCGCGAGGGGATCATCACGTTCGAGTCCAACGGCGCGTTCGTGCTCGCCCGCGGGCGGGGACTGCCACGGTTGATCTTTCCCGGCTTCCGGGATATTCGCGGTTATCGCGCGATGTATCGCGACTTCGTGCGCGCCATCCGGGAGCATCGCGCGCCCGAGATGAGCCTCGAGCGCGCGATGGCGGATCAGCGGCTGATGGAAGCGATTTACGCCCGAACGTCCAGCGAGGGTTAACGAAGCGGCATCGGCCGGCCGCCAGCTTCTTTGCTGCGCTGCGCGGCGTCGAGGAAGGCGATCAGCTCCAGCGTGTCTTCATTCGCAACTGGCGGTACGCCGGTCTGAAAGAACTTCACGAGATCTTCGTCGAGAGCGTGCGGCACTGGCACGATCGCCTTCACCTCGGATTCCTGCCCCTTCGCGTTCTTCCGGAAGATCACCGCGCCGTAATCCGAATACGGGCGCAGCGCGCGCATAGTACCGATCCGCCCATCCTTCCAGCGGCACGTCACGACGTCGGCGTCCGGTGTGACGGTGCGCGTCACCTCCTCGCAGCCGCGCCCGAGGACGGAGAACAGCATCTCCGCCTCGTGGATGGCGTACCACGAGAGATCCAGTTGATGATGTTCCTCCAGCGGCCCGGGTCCCCACACGTCAATTCCGCTGATGTCGCCGGTCTTCAGCGGCGCCATCCCGTAGCGCAGCGTCGACGTGCTGAACCACGGCACGCCCGCGGCTTTTGCGAGCCGCGCGATCTCGCGCGCATCGTCGAGGGTCGACGCGAGCGGCTTGTCGATGAACAGCGGCTTGCGCGCCTTGATCACCTCTCGCGCCTGGGCGAGGTGCACGCGCCCGTCCACGCTCGTGAGCAGCACGCCGTCGACGCGCGCGCACAGCTCAGCGATGCTGCCGACAATCTCGACGCCGTACTTCTCCTGCAGCTGTCGCGTGAAGTTATCGATGCGATCGCGGCTCGAGGGGAGATCCGGGCTGCCGCCGCGGTAGGCCGCGACGATGCGCGCGCCCGCGACATGCTGGGATGACGATGGATCGTTGAAGGCGGCGGCGAAACCGGTCACATGGGACGTGTCGGTCCCGACGAGCCCCAGCCTCACGTCCGCAGCCGCAGCAGGCGCGGCGAGCGCTAGGGAGAGGAGCAGGACAAATCGTGTCATGGTGTTCATCCCGGGCGGCGTAAACGCCAGCCCGCCGTCGACTTTGCTCAGGCCAGGAAAGGCTGGCACCACCGAAACGGGATTATATAATTCAAGAACACGTCACCCGGTATTTACACGCTGCAGTGAATCAACGGTTCGACATCATCATCATCGGCACGGGCGCCGGCGGAGGAACGATGGCGCACGCGCTGTCGGACACATCCGCCCGTGTCCTCGTCATCGAGCGCGGCGATTTCGTGCCCCAGGAGGAAGAGAACTGGGACCCGGAAGCGGTGTGGAAGCACCTGCGCTATCGCGCAAACGAGCAGTGGCTCGACGAGCGCGGCCGTGCGTTCACGCCCTACACCCATTACGGAGTGGGGGGGAACACGAAGTTCTGGGGCAGTGTGCTCTATCGGCTGCGCCGCGAGGACTTCCAGGCGATCGAACACGTCGACGGCATATCTCCCGCATGGCCGATCGATTACGACACGCTGGAGCCGTACTACGAGCGCGCCGAGCGCCTCTATCACGTGCGGGGGCAGGACGGCATCGATCCGACGGAGCCTCCGCGCGGCCCGTTTCCGTACGAGGCGGTGCCTCACCAGTCCGGGATGGCCGCGATCGTGGAGAGGCTCCGCGAGCAGGGGCTTCATCCGTCGCCGCTGCCGCTCGGCCTGATGCGCGTCGGCGAAGACGACGGGTGCATCCTCTGTAATACGTGCAACTCGTTCGTCTGCAAGGTGCACGCGAAGAGCGAAGCGGACGTCTGCTGTGTGCGCCCCGCCATCAAGCGGCCCAACGTGACGCTGTGGACGAACGCGAACGCGAAAAGACTGCTGACTGATCCGTGCGGCCGCACGGTGCAGGCGGTTGAAGTCGAGCGCGCCGGAGAGATCGTGCGCGTCGAAGCGCCTCTCGTCGTCGTCTCGTGCGGCGCGGTGAATTCCGCGGCGCTGCTGCTGCGATCGAAGAACGACAAGCATCCGCGGGGGCTCGCGAATTCGTCCGGGCTCGTCGGCCGCCGGTACATGGCGCACCTCGCGACGATGATGCAGGGGTTTCATCCGTTTCGTCCGAACTCGACGGTGTTCCAGAAAACGGTCGCGATCAACGATTTCTACCTGCGAGGGCCACGCGCCAGATTTCCGCTCGGACAGATCCAGTCGCAGGGGCGCACGCACGGGGTCATGGCGCAGACGGTCGTGCCGTGGATCCCGCTCTGGGCGTACGAGGCGTGGGTCTCCCGCGGCGTCGACTGGCTGGTGATGTCGGAAGATCTCCCGACAGTCGACAACGGCATCATCGTCGACGACGACGGCCGCATCCACCTTCATTACACGCCGAACAATCTCGCGGCGCATCGCCAGCTCGTCGCCGAGACGAAGCGCATGCTGCGCAGGCTCGGCTACTGGCTGGTCGTGAAGCATTCCCACGGGGCGAAGAACACGACGCACCAGTGCGGCACGCTGGTGTTCGGCACCGACTCGCGCACGTCGGTGCTCGATCCGTTCTGCCGCACCCACGACGTCGAAAATCTCTTCGTCGTCGACGCGTCGTTCTTCCCGTCGTCCGCCGCGGTCAACCCGGGCCTGACCATTGCCGCGCAGGCGCTTCGAGTCGCCGACCACATCAAAGAAACCGAACTATGAAAGCTCGATCGTTCAGCCACAGCGGCATCACCGTGTCGAACTTCAATCGCGCGGTGCGGTTCTACTGGGACGTGTTCGGCTGCCCGCTCGTCGGCGTCGCCGACACGCCGCCCGATCGGGTGCGGACGTTCTTCGGCGTCGACGCGGATCACTGCAGCTGCAAAATTGGCTGGATTCGCGTGCCCGGCGGCGCCGTGCTCGAGATTTTCGCCTTCGATCCGCAGATCCCGCCCGCCGCGGTGCCGTGGAACAAGGTCGGCTTGACGCACATCTCGTTCAACGTCCGCAACCTGCAGAAGTGGTACGACTTCCTCCAGAGCAAGGGGGTCGAATGCGTCAGCCGCCCGGAGCGGTCGCCGCGCGGCCACTCATTCTTCTTTGCGAAGGATTTCGACGGAAACCTGATCGAGCTGATGGACCTTGGCCGCATGTATTACGTCCTGAACTGGCTCGGGCCGCTTGGCGGATGGCTGTTCCGCAGGGGGATGTACCGGAAATATTACGAATCCTGACGGGGCAGCTACCGATCGCGCCCGGCCGGCCCGAAATACGGATATCGATCCCACGGATCCGTATTCGCGGCGGCGCGCGGATCACCGGTTTGCCGCATCCAGTTCAACAGGCCCATCTGGAGCACGGTCTTCGTACCCGAGTACTCCGGTTTCGACGCGACGTTCTCGAGCTGCTGCGGATCCTTGCGCAGATCGTAGAGCTCCTCGGCGGGACGCTTCGCGGTCGCCAGGTTGAAATATCGCACCAGGGCTGGATCGTCTCGCCGCTGAAGGAGCAGTTCCTTTGTCGGCCCGCCGTCGATGTCGCCAAACGGCCCGACCGACTTATACATTTCCGGATCGCCTGCAGGCCACCGGTCTGCGTGGAAGTTCCGGATGTACAGGAAGTCCTTCGTGCGGATCGCGCGAGCGGGATAACCGAGATCGCCTTGCCGCACTTGCGCATGCCGCTCGCGCTCGAGGAACACGCGATCGCGTCCCGGCTGCTGCTGTCCGGTGAGCAGCGGCATCAGCGTGCGCCCGGTCATCTCGACCCGCGGCTTCACTCCCGCGGCCTCGAGGAGCGTCGGCGCGAGGTCGGTGAGCACGACGAAATCGTCGACGCCGCGGCCTGCCTTTGCTCTTGACGGGAATCGAACCGCCAGCGGCACGCGCGTGCCGCCGTCGTACAGATTGGCTTTCGCGCGCGGGAACGGCATGCCGTTGTCGGACGTGAAGACGACGACCGTGTTCTCCAGCTGCCCGCCGTTTTCGAGCAGCGCGATGATCTCGCCGGCTTCGCGGTCGACGCGCTGCACCTCGAAGTAGTAATCCAGGATGTCGCTGCGCGTGACCGGTGTGTCCGGCAGGAACGCCGGGACGTCGACGTCAGCCGCCTTCATGCCGGAACGCGCGCCGCTCCCTTCGTCGTACGGCCGGTGCGGATCCTGCGATCCGAACCAGAAGTAGAACGGTTTGTTCTTCGGCGCCTGCTTATAAAACTCGGCGAAACTCGCGAACGGGGTGCCCGCCGGATTGCGCGTGCGCCCTCCGGCTTTGAAATCTCCGGGTCCCCATCCTTTACGCGTGAAGCCGATGGTGTACCCGGCCGACTCGAGGAGATCCGGATAGACGGCGAACTTCGGCGGCAGGAACCCCCACAGGTTGCCACCCTCCTCGAGCTGGTGGACGGGACGTCCGGTCAGCAGCGACGCGCGCGACGGCGTGCACGACGGCGCCGCGGCGAACGCATTCCGGAACAGCACCCCTTCGCGCGCGATGCGATCGAAGGTCGGGGTCTTCACGACCTTGTCTCCGTACGCGCCGGCGTGCGGATACGACCAGTCGTCCGCGACGATCACCAGGATGTTCGGCGGCGAGGGAGGCTGCTGCACCCCCAGGGTGCTCGCCAACAGGATCCCGAAGGCCAGGAGCAGGACTGTTCGCATGGTGCGAGCATGATAGCGTCGAAAACCTCCGCCGGCCGATGTAAGATGCGCGCCACCATGCGACTTCTGCTGCGCCTGTCGGTGTTCGCGCTCCTCGGGATCGCCGTCGTGGTCAGCGCGCAGTCGCGCGCGTCGCGCCGTCCTCCCAATTTCATCATCATCCTTGCCGACGACCAGGGCTACGGGGATCTCGGCAGCTACGGTCATCCGACGATCCGCACGCCGAATATCGATCGCCTCGCGGCGGAAGGGCAGCGGTGGACGAGCTTCTATGCCGCGTACGTCTGCACACCGAGCCGCGCGCAGCTGCTGACGGGCCGTCTGGCGGTGCGGACCGGCCTGCAGTCCGGCGTGCTGTTCCCGGATTCGACCGGGGGACTACAGCCCGAGGAGATCACGGTCGCGGAGGTGTTGAAGACGCGCGGCTATGCGACCGCGATCGTCGGCAAGTGGCACCTCGGCGTGCTGCCGCAATACCTGCCGACGAACCAGGGGTTCGATTCCTACTTCGGGATCCCCTACTCGAACGACATGGATCAGACCGGCGAGGGACTCACGCCTGACGAACGCTTTCAGCGTTACATGAATCCGCGGATCGACTATTTCAATGTGCCTCTGATGCGCAACGGCGGGATCATCGAACGGCCCGCGCAGCAGACGACCATCACGCGCCGCTACACCGATGAGGGGATCGCGTTCATCAAGGCGCACCGCGATCAGCCGTTCCTGCTCTACCTCGCGCACAACATGCCCCACATGCCGCTGTTCCGTTCGAAGGAGTTCGAGGATCACAGCCAGCGCGGCAAGTACGGCGACGCCATTGAAGAGATCGATTCGAACGTCGGCCGCGTCATCGCCACGCTTCGCGAGCTGAAGATCGATCAGAACACGCTCGTCCTCTACATGAGCGACAACGGCCCGTGGGCGCCGTATCTCGAGCAGGCAGGCTCGGCGGGACTCCTCCGCGGCGCGAAGGCGACAACGTGGGAAGGGGGCGTGCGCGTGCCGGCGATCTTCTGGTGGCCTGGAACGATCAAGACCAGCGTCGTCACCGGCGTTGGATCCGAGCTGGACGTCATGCAAACCTTCGCGGCGCTCGCGGGGGCCGAGACGCCGAACGATCGCGTGCTCGACGGCTACGATCTGTCAACGACGCTGCGGACGGGTGCTCCGAGTCGGCGCGACACGCTGTTCTACTACGGCGCCCGCGGACTGGCGGCGGTGCGCCGGGGCAGCTACAAGGCGCATTTCCTGATTCCCGGCAGCGGCGCCAGCCTGGGGAACACCCCGGCGGCCGCCGAGGCCCCGCCGCAGTTGTACAGCCTCGATCAGGATCCCTCGGAGAAGTTCGATCTCGCATCGAAGCACCCCGAGATCGTCGAGGAGCTGCGACGAATCGGCGACGAGCATAAGAAGACCGTCGTCCCGGTGAAGAACCAGATCACCACCAGAACCGGACGAGGCTCGCAGTGATGCGGAGATCGCTGACTCTTGCAGTCGCCGGGCTGCTCGTCTGCGCGACAGGCTCGCGCGTGACAGGAGACGCTCGCACGATCACCATCGTCATCGGCGCGGCACCCGGGCGCGCCGCGCAGCACGGACTCGACACGCTTCAGAACGCACTGGACGAGCAGGGCTGGAAAGCGCAGCGGACAATTAGCGCGGGGGCGTGCGCCTCCGCCAGTGTCCCGCGGGTCCCGGAAGCGCTCGCGATCAGGGTCACGAAATCAGAGGCAAAGCCGGAGTTGTACCTGTGCGGGGACGATCGCGGTGTGATGTACGCCGCGCTCGACACCGCGATGCGCGTTCGCTGGGCAAAGGGCGCGGGCAATCCGCTCCGGGACGTCGACAACGTTGTCGAAGAGCCGTTCGTCAAGGAACGTTCGCTGTCGATGTACGTGATGAACCGTGCGTACTGGGAGTCGCGCTTCTACGACGAGCGCTACTGGTGGCGCTATCTCGATATGCTCGCGGCGGATCGGTTCAATCACCTGCTCATCATCTTCGGCTATGAGAACGGCGGCTTCCTCGCGCCGCCGTATCCGTACTTCTTCGACACGCCGGGATTTCCGGACGTGAAGATGACTGATCTCACGCCGGAACAACAGAAGCGCAATCTTGCGACGCTGAATCGGCTGATCGAGATGGCGCACGATCGGGGCATCGCGGTTGCGCTTGGCATCTGGGACCACATCTATCGCGGCGGCGTGCAGACCGGCGGCGCCGAGTGGCTGGCCGAATACAAGGGGCGGCCCGTGCCCAACACGGTCCAGGCCGTCACGGCCGAGAACCTCAACGCGTACACGATGGCGTCCCTGAAGCAGCTGCTCGTGTCGGTTCCGGCGCTCGACTCGATCCAGTTCCGCGTCCACGAGGAATCAGGCCTCACTGGTCAGGAAATCGAAGGGTTCTGGCGCGCGGTGTTCGAGTATGTGCAGAAGCAGAAGCCCGGCATGCTGTTCGAGGCGCGCGCGAAGGGGACGCCGGACAGCGTCATCGACGCGGCGCTCGCCGCAGGCGTGAACCTGCGCGTCGAGACGAAGTACTGGATGGAGCAGATGGGACTCCCGTTCCATCCGACGCACGTCAACCCGCCGGATCAGCGGAATCGTCGTCACGGCTACGCGGATCTTCTCAAGTATCCGCAGCGGTACAAGATGAACTGGCGGCTGTGGAACGGCGGGACCTCTCGAGTGCTGTTGTGGGGCGACCCTGAGTACGTCCGCCGCTATTCAGAGTCGACGATGCTCTACGACAGCCCGAACTGGGACGTGAACGAGCCGCTCGCGACGAAGATGGAAGCGCAGCGTCCGGACGCAGCGCCGTTCCAGCTGCTGCAGCCGGCCTATCGATCGTACCAGTACGAGTTCGAGCGCTACTGGCACTTCTATCAGGTGTGGGGGCGGGTCGGCTACAACCCGAACACGGCGTCCGACGTCTGGGATCACGAGTTCCGTGATCGATTCGGCGAGGCGGGCCCGCATCTCGAGGCGGCGCTGCACCGCGCGAGCGGCGTCCTGCCGATGATCATTGCGGCTGTTTACCCATATCGCTTGTTTCCTACGACGCGTGGATGGGCGGAGCGGCAGAGCCTCGGCACGACGCTCGCGCAGTACGCGGCGAACGAAGGGACAGACGTCGCGCAGTTCGAGAGCTTTGCGGACGCGGCTCGCCGCATCTTCGATGGCAGCACGACGCCAAAACGAATTCCGGCAATGACGAGCCGCTGGTTCGACGAAACGGCCGACGCGATTCTCGCTGAGGTGGCAAAGGCGCAGGCGTCACCGGGCCCGCACGGAAAGGAGTTCGAGCCGACGGTGACGGACCTGCGCATCCTCGCGCAGCTCGCGCGGTTCCACGCGCGGCGATCGATGGCCGCCGTGTTCTACAACGAGTTCAAGACGAGCCACGATGCGGGCGCGCTCGACGAAGCGATCGCCGGCGAACGGGCCGCGATCGAGGCGTGGCGCGTGCTTGTCGACGCCGCCGGCGACAAGTACACGTCCAACCTTGCGATGGGCGCGTGCAACTACAGCCTTTGTGGGCACTGGCGCGACGAGCTGACGGCCCTGGAGAAGGGTTTCGCACAGCTCGAGCAGCAGCGCGCGCAGGCTGCCCCAGGGCCGCCGCGCGAGCCGATGCTCGCCGTCTGGATCACGATGGGAAGCGTGCGCCCTCCTCATATCGAGGGTGACCGCCTGAACACCGCGCGGGCAGGGCAGCCGCTCCGAATCTCAGCGCGCGTGTCGTCGCCCCACGACATCGCGTGGGTGCGGCTTCGCTGCCGGCCGGTGACGCAGTTCGAGGACTATGCGACGCTCGAAATGAAGCCGACCGGCCAGCCCGGGGTCTACGCGGCGACGATTCCGGGCAGTGCGCTGAACCCGAAGTGGGATTTCATGTATTTCATCGAAGCTGTGGACAGTGTGGGGACCGGCACCATCTGGCCTGACCTGCTGAAGGAAGCGCCGTACGTCATCGTGAAGCTGCAGCGCTAGCGGTGATATCGACGTCGCACCGACGGCCGCGAAGCTCCTCGGTATGGAGCTCAAAAACGTGGACGGGAAGGTCCTGACCCAGATCCTTCGCTAATCCGCGGCTGCCTCGATCAAGTGGTGCTGCGCGAGGAACGCGCGAATGGCGCCGAAAAACCGCTGCGGGTCGTCGTCCGCGGAGTTCACGTGCCCGCCGCGCACTTCCACGAATTTCTTCTCCGTGCGCGCCGCTTCGTACAACCGTTTCCCTTCGGCGATTGGAATCACGGTGTCGTCCGGGCTGTGCAGGAACAGCATCGGCGCGTGGATGCTGTCCACCTTGCTGAGCGAGTCGAAAGGATTGCGCATCAGCAGCCGGATTGGGAAAAAGGGATAGCGCTCGCCGCCGATGTCGACAAGCGATGCGGGCGCGCCTTCCAGCACGACCGCCGCTTCGTCGACCTTCGACGCGAGATCCACCGCGACCGCCGATCCGAGCGACCAGCCGTAGACCACGATCCTCGCGGGGTCCACTCTGCGAGCGAGCAGGTAGCTGTACGCGGAGCGTGCGTCCGCTGTCAGTGAGCTCTCCGTGGGCACGCCGTCGAGCCCCGCAAAGCCGCGATACTCCGGCGCCATGACGTTGACGCCGAGCTTCCGGAGCCCCGCATAGCGCGCGATGTTGACCCGCGACGCAATCGTCGCCGCGTTGCCGTGGAGAAAAAGCACCCACGTGCCCTCGTCCGAGCCGTGCTGCTGCATGATCCATGCAAACTGCTGTGTACCGTCGTGATGCGGGATGTCGACCTGCTTGTACGGAAACGGGGGTCGCGTGGACGCGAGCGTCGCCCCCGCCTGGAACACGAGGCGGGTCTCCTGGGTCATGAGCCAGATGACGACGCCGCCGTAGCCGACGGCCGCGATGATCAGCAACGCGAGCAGAACGCGGAACGGTCTCGGCCGCCAGCGCGGCCGCTGACGCCGTTCGGGCCCGGTGTATTTTGGCTGCCGGAACATCAAGGCGCGCTACGACCCCGCGCAGGAAACATTGCGGACACGGATCGACGAGACGTCCATCACCGGCAGGTAGTCCGATGGCGCAGGGCGTCCGCCGGTGCCCGCGGTCGGCGAACCGCCGCCGATCGTGATGCGCTTGCCGATCTTTACGCCCGGCTCCATCAGCGCCGACTTCCGCACGAGGCCGGTCACCTCGACGAGGTGCTTGTCATCCTGCTTGATGTCGTCCATCACGTCCCCCTTGGCCGCGAGGCGGAAGGATTTGGCGCGGACGATCGGGCCCGTTTGCGTGTCTTCCTGCCGGACATCGGAAACGGCGAGCACGCGTCCCTTGAGACAGCCCTCCACGACGAGCATCACGGAGTCCTTCGGCACTTTCTTTTCCTGCGGGACCTCCTGGGCGGCACCCGTCAGTGCGAGCGCGATTACGAGCGCGGTGGTCATGGTTCCCCTCGATACGAGTTCGGCAGACGTACGTACTGTAACAGGATTCGCGCAGGGGAGCGCGGAGCGACAGATCTCGCGCTCTGCGAGAGACTACGCCCGGCCGGTCCACCGCAGGAAGTTGCCGGAGAATAGCCGGCGCACGTCGCGCGCGATCTCGGCCGGCATCACCGCGCGTCCGTTTTCGACCAGCGCCGCATACTGATCCGCCAGCGCGTTCGCGATGTCGCGGCGCGAGTGCGGCCACTTGTAGAGCAGCTGATCGAGAATTCGCGCGTCCGAGTGCTGCGGCACGAACGTGGGCCCGAGCAGCTCGAGCCGCTCGCGGGTAATCTCCGACACGATCGACGGATTGTTGAGGAACCACCAGCAGCCGAACGGCATCAGGTTGGCGAACTTGCGCGCCGCGACGCAGAGCTCGTGCTGGTTCTCGCGGGACAGCATCGTGACCAGGAACCGGTTGTCGGGGTGCTCGCGGCACACGCGATGGACGACGGAGACATCGGCCTGCCCGAGGCCATCGCCGGCGTCGCGGAGTGCGGGGTTCACCTGGCGGCGGACCCCGATCATCATGGCGAACGGCAGTCCGTGCTCGCGGCACGCGGGGAGCACCACCTGCTGGATCAGGCGGCTGCGCGGGCTCTCGTCGGGCCACTGGAAATCGTCCGGCAGCGACACCGCGAGATAGTAGGGATCCATCCGCGCGATCCAGTCGTCCACGAACCGCCGCGCGTCTGCGATCGCGCGGTCATCGACCTGCGGTCCTGCGGCATACCCAGCGGCGGCGAGCGCGCGCTGGGCCGACGGCCAGTCGTTCAGCAGCGGATCGATGCGAAGCGCCGCTTTGAACCGTGCGTCCGCCGGCGGTCCCTTCTGCCAGAGTGCGGCCTCGTTGGGATCGAACGGATCGTTCGTCATCACGACCGCGGTGACCCCCGCGCGCTGCAGGACAGTGTTGACATGCTGCTCCGGCTGGACATCCCGGAAGTACTCGCGTGCTTCGCGCAGATCGGGGCGCGTTGGATCGAGCCCGAGCGTCGACATCACGGCCACCACTCCGCGCGTAGCCTCCGAGAGCGGCGTGCTGCGCACGAACAATGCCTGCCAGATCAGATCCGCCTGCGCCGCTTGGGTCATCGCGAGCAACGCATCGGGCTTCACGTCGGTCGCGCGCATGACCTCGGCGATCAGATAGTGATAGGTCAGCAGGTTCTCGATGCCCCAGCGGTTCAGGCTGCCGAACTCGGGCGGGAAGAGGTGCGTGTGCATGTCGAAGACGGGCGTGTCCGCCACCACATGCGTCACCTGCGCGCGGACGTCTCCCGCGCGCCGCAGCGGCTCGTTCGTCACCGTCTCAGTTGCGGACAAAGGGCTCTCGTTCGTCATGAGGGTCGGCCCACCGGTCGTTCGGCACGAGCGGCGCCCAGCCGGGGCGCGCGGGATCCTGATCGTATGCGTAGTTGCCGAGTTCCCGATAGAGCTCCGCGTACTGCGCAAGCTTGGCGCGATCCAACCGAACGCCGAGGCCCGGCCCGTCCGGCACGCGGATCGTGCCATCGACGTACTGGAACTTCCCGCCTTCGATGATGTCATCCGCGACGTGGTGGTAGTGCGCATCCGCCGCGAACGACAGGTTCGGCACGACAGCCCCGAGGTGCAGCATGGTTGCGAGCTGGATTCCGAGCTCGCCGGACGAGTGCACGGCCACGCCAAGCTGGAACGTCTCGCACACGCCCGCTGCCTTGAGGCACGGACGGATGCCGCCCCAGAACGTCGTGTCGAGCAGGATCACGTCGACGGCGCGATCGAGAACGTTGGCCGCAAGCTGCTCGAAGTTGACGACGACCGTGTTCGTCGCGAGCGGGATGCGAAGGCGTTCACGCGCGTGGCGCATCCCGGCGAGCCCGAACACCGGATCTTCGAGGTAGTCGTTATTGAGATCCTCGATGGCGCGTCCGAAGCGGATCGCCTGCTCGGTGCTCCAGACGGCATTGGGATCGAACCGGAAACTGTCGCCGGGAAGCGCCTGCGCCAGGGTGCGATAGCATTCGAGATCGTACTCGAGCGGGAACACGCCCCCCTTCAACTTGTGCGAGCGGAACCCGTACTTCGACTTCAGGTCGCGCGCGTGCGCGATCAGCTGCTCCGCGCTGCGCACCGTGCCCGCGCCATCCGCGTTCGCATAGCGGAAGAACAGATAGGAGGCAAACGGCACCCGATCGCGCACGCGGCCGCCGAGGATGTCGTACGCCGGCACCCCCCACGCCTGCCCGAGCAGATCGAGGCACGCGAATTCGAGCGCCGCGACGACCTGCGTCCGATTGTTGTAGAGCGACGCCGTGGGGTTCGCGAGGAGGAAGTGCATCTCTTCGAGGCGCGCGGGATCGCGCCCGACGAGCGCCTTCTTCAGCGCGAGCACCGTCGCGATCGCGGATTCCCCTCCGCCTCCCATCTCGCCAAGTCCCACGCGCCCGTCGTCGCTCTCGACTTCGACGATGGTGCGGACGAAGCGTCCCCAGTGGCATCCGTTCGCGTGCCGCAGCGGCGCTTCGAGCGGCACGGTCACGGTCGTGGCGCGGACGTCAACGATCTTCATGTGCCGAGAATCATATAAGAACCGGCTACAATGGCTGCTCCCATTTCCCTGGAGTTCTACATGTCCATCCCGAAGTTCCGGCGCGTGCTGGCGCTTGCCGCGCTGGCGACGCTCTCGTCGTCGTTCGTTTTTGCGCAGATTGATGCCCGGATGCTGCGCTACCCGGCCGTCTCGAAAGATCAGATCGCATTTGTCTACGCCGGCGACAGTACGACGGCAACATCGATGTGTACGTGGTGCCGTCCACCGGCGGAGAGCCGGTGCGGCTGACGCACCATCCCATGTCCGACCGGGTGATTGGATGGACGCCGGATGGAAAGCGCGTGCTGTTCGCGTCGGGCCGCGAAAGCGGACGGCAGCGCTACAGCCAGTTCTTCACCGTGGGGCTCGATGGCGGACTCCCGGAAAAGCTGCCGGTGCCGTACGGCGAGTTCGGCGCGTATTCGCCTGACGGCAGGCAGTTTGTCTACATGCCGATGTCGCAGGACTTCCGGAACTGGAAGCGGTATCGCGGCGGCTGGGCGCCGGACCTGATGCTCTTCGACCTCAAGACCTTCGAGACGAAGAACATCACCGCCAACCCCGCGAACGATGCGCAGCCGATGTGGCACGAGAAGACGATCTACTTCGTGTCGGACCGCGGCACCAACGAGCGGAACAACATCTGGGCGCTCGACACGGCACGCAACACCGCGCGGCAGGTGACGCAGCTCAACGACTTCGATATTACGTTCCCATCGGCAGGGCCCGACTCGATTGTCTTCCAGGCCGGCGGCCGCCTGTACCTGCTCGACTTCGCAACGGAGAAGTCCACCGAAGTGCCCGTCCATGTCATCACCGACGAAACGACGCTGCGGCCGAAGACCGCGAAGGTCGAATCGCTGATTCAGTACGCGTCGGTCTCGCCGACCGGAAAGCGTGCGGTGTTCCAGGCGCGCGGCGATGTGTTCACGGTTCCGGCGGAGTTCGGCGCCGTCGTGAACGTGACCCGTTCGTCCGGCGTGGCCGAGCGGTACCCGCGGTGGTCGCCGGACGGGAAGACGATTGCGTACTGGAGCGATCGCACGGGCGAGTACGAGCTGACGCTGCGGCCGGCGGACGGGTCCGCAGCGGAGCGGAAGGTGACGACGCTCGGCGCCGGCTTCCGATATGAGCCGCAGTGGTCGCCGAACAGCAGGAAGATCGCGTTCATCGACCAGGCGATGCGCATTCGCGTCTACGACCTCGACACGAACAAGCTGACCGACGTCGTCGATCAGAGCCCGGAGTGGATTTCCCACCCCGCGCTCGAGAACTTCAGGATGCAGTGGTCCCCCGATTCGCGCTGGCTGACCTACTCGCGTCCGACGGCAGACGCGAACACCGCGGTGTTCCTCTACGACACGAAGAACGCGAAGCTGCACCAGGCCACCACGGGCTACCTGAGCGACTCGCAGCCGACGTTCGATCCCGACGGCAAATACCTGTTCTACGCGTCAGACCGCGAGTTCGAGCCCGTGTACGGCAGCTTCGATAACTCGTGGACCTATCCCAATCCCACGCGGCTCGTGGCCGTTCCGCTTCGGCGCGACGTGAAGTCGCCGCTCGCCGCGCGCAACGACGACGAGAACCCGGCGCTCGACACGTCGAAGAAGGAGGAGGCAAAGAAGCCGGAAGAGAAGAAAGCCGACGACGCCAAAACGGGCGACGCCGCGAAGCCGTCCGATGACAAGAAAGCTGACGAGAAGAAGGCTGACGAGAAGAAGCCGGAGAATGTCGAGATCGATGTCGACGGCTTCGAGGCGCGCGCAGTCGTGCTGCCGCCGAAGGCCGGCAACTACCGCGACCTGCAGGCGGTGAAAGGCAAGCTGGTGTACCGGCGCTCGCCGCGCACCGGCTCGGGCGAGCAGAAGCACGCGATCGTGTACTTCGATCTCACCGAGCGCGAAGAGAAGACCGTGCTCGACGACGTGGACGGCTTCGAGCTGACCACTGATGGCAAGAAGCTGCTCGTCGCGAGCAAGAAGAAGTTCGCGATCGTCGAGCTTAAGGCCGCGCAGAAATTCGAGAAGCCGATGGTCACCGCCGACATGGAAGCGCCGGTCGATCCGCGCGCCGAGTGGCGGCAGATGTTCGCCGACGTCTTCCGCTTCGAGCGCGACTTCTTCTACGACCCGGGGATGCATGGCGTCGACTGGGCGGGCCTCCGCCAGCGGTACGGCAAGCTGCTCGACGATGCGGTGACGCGCTGGGACGTCGATTTCGTGATCGGCGAGTTCATCGGCGAGCTGAACGCGTCGCATACGTACCATGGCGGCGGCGACATGGAACAGGCGCCGCAGCGCGGCGGCGGGCTCCTCGGCGTCGACTGGGAGCTGGCCAACGGCGCCTATCGGATCAAACACATCATCCGCGGCGGCCCGTGGGACGCGTCGCTCCGATCGCCGCTCGACGAATCGGGCGTGATGGTGAAGGAAGGCGAGTATGTCCTCGCGGTGAACGGCGTGCCCATCGACACGAAGCAGGATCCGTGGGCCGCGTTCCAGGGGCTGGGCGACAAGACGGTCGTGCTGACGGTGAATGCGTCTCCGTCGACGACCGGTGCGCGTCAGGTCGTCGTCACGTGCCTGGCGAGCGAAACCGAGCTGCGGTTCCGCTCGTGGATCGAGGAGCGCCGCCGGATCGTCGACAAGGCGACAAACGGAAAGATCGGCTACATCTACGTGCAGAGCACCGGCGTCGACGCGCAGAACGAGCTGGTCCGCCAGTTCATGGCGCAGTGGAAGAAGGACGGCCTCGTCATCGACGAGCGGTGGAACAGCGGGGGCCAGATTCCGGATCGCTTCATCGAGCTGTTGAACCGGCCGATCCTCGCGTACTGGGCGGTCCGCGACGGGGGGAGCCAGCAGTGGCCGCCGGTCGCGCATCGCGGGCCGCAGGTGATGTTGATCAACGGGTGGAGCGGCTCGGGAGGGGACGCGTTCCCGACGTACTTCCGCGAGGCGGCGCTGGGACCGCTCATCGGCACGCGCACGTGGGGCGGGTTGATCGGCATCAGCGGCGCGCCCACGCTTGCCGACGGCGGCAACGTCACCGTTCCCACGTTCCGCATGTATGACCCGAAGGGGCAGTGGTTCGCGGAAGGACACGGCGTCGAGCCGGACATCCCGGTCGACGACGACCCGGCGCAGCTGGCCGCGGGAAAGGACCCGCAGCTCGCGCGCGCGATCAAGGAAGTGATGGATCGCGCGGCAAAGGCCCCGAAAGCGCCGGCACATCCGCCGTACGAGAAGCGCGTCCCGCGCGCTTCCGGCACGCGCTGATGTGGGCCGGGCCTTTCCGCCTTCGCCGAGGCTCCGGCGGACCGCCGTCACTTTAGCGGAGGCTGGTCAGGCCCGGCGTCTGACTTCGGTGGCGCCGGCCTCTCACTTCCGCTCGACGATCGATCGCAGCGCGTCGATCAGCTTCTGCAGCGCTGGATTGGAGACGGGATCGGAGACGGCGACAGTGTGTCGCCGTCCCCCGTCCTCTACCGTGATCTGATAGGTCTGGTAGTCGGCTGCGCCGCGCGGCGCAGCGACGCGATGCGGCAGCGAGAAGAACCCTGCCGCGTCAATCAGCGCTTTCAACGCGTTCCGGTCTGCCTCCGGCAGCGCGTCCACGTCGATGGTCCGGGGCGCAGCGAGACCGGGGAAGAACCCGATCCCGCCGCTCACCTGGAATCGCACCCGCATTCATTCATCCTGACCGGGCCTCCGGTTGAGGATTGTCTTATACGATCGCGTTGACGCGCACTTTGACGCCTGCCATGACGGCCGGCCCTGCGGTCACCTCGATGCCCACCGCTGCCCACGCGGCGACGACGATCTGTTCCTGGTCGCTGCCGTGGCCATACAGCCGGGCGGCCGTCGATGCCGTCAACTTCGCGAAGCGCTTGAACCCCGTGTTGGGCCGCACCGCGGCATCGCGCAGCGTCTCATACCAGATGCGCCCGGCGTGCTCCCACGCGTACCCGCCCATCGCGAGCGCGGCTTCGCAGAACGCCTTGTTCGGAATGCCCGAGTTGATGTGCACGCCGCCGTTGTCGCTGTAGGTGTTCACGTAGCCCCTCATGTGCGCCGGCTGCGGGTCCTTTCCGAGGACCGGATCATTGTACGCAGTCCCGGGCGCCTTCATCGACCGAAGCGCAGTCCCCTGCACGTTTGCCGTCAACAGCCCTTCGCCGATCAGCCAGTCGGCCTGCGCCGCCGTGTGGTTCTTGACGCGCTGCTTGATGAGCGAACCGAACACGTCCGAGACCGATTCGTTCAGCGCGCCCGCCTGGAACATGTAGACGAGCCCAGCCTCGTCCTCGGTGACGCCGTGCGTCAGCTCGTGGCCGATGACGTCGACCGCGATCGTGAAGCGGTTGAACAGCTGGCCGTCGCCGTCGCCGAATACCATCTGCCGGCTGTTCCAGAACGCGTTGTCGTACCGGGTGCCGTAGTGCACGGTGGCATCGAGCGGCAGCCCTTCGTCGTCGATCGAGTTGCGGTTGAAGATATCGGCGTAGAAATCATAGGTGCCGCCGAGCCCCTCGAAGGCTTCGCGCACCGCGTCGTCCGCGCCGGCGGCCGGCGGATTCGCTTCCGATGCGACCAGCACACCGGGGAGGTTCTGCTGGTTCTGCGCCGTGTAGATCGTGCGCTGCTTGGTACCCGCGTTCACCGCGAGTCCACTGCTTCGGCCTTCCGGCATCAGCGGGGAAGCGCGCAGCGCGCGGAACGTGGTGTCGAGGGCGAGCGTCTGGCTCGCATGGGACCGCTGGTCTGCGTTGCCTTTCTCGAGGATCGACCGCAGGACATGCGGCGGCAGGATGCAGAAGATGGAATGACGGTGAGAACCTGAGCACATAACCCGCCTCCTTCCCGGCCCCGAGCGCGGGGACGGCACCGAAACCTCCGCGTTTTTTGTGCAGCGTCAGTGATGGTCAACGACGCGGCGCGCGAAACCGTACAGCTCGCAGCGCTGGCGGAACGTGACGCATCTGAAGACGTTCACGTGCGTGGAAATGTTTAGGGTCGTTTGCGGGTAATCGGTACCTTGGGGTCAGACCCCGAGGTCAAGATGCGCAACTCGGGGTCTGGCCCCGAGAAAACGTGCGACTCGGGGGCTGCCCCTAAGTTACTTCTCGTCCGACGGCTCCGATGACGGATGCGGCAGCGCCGTGCCGCTCCATGGCGCGAGCACGCCGGCTTTCACGTAAGTGAATAATTTGTCGCGGGTGTCGACGATGTCGAGGTTGCGCATCGTCAATTGCCCGATGCGATCCTGCGGCGAGAACATCGATTCCCCCTTTTCCATCGTCAGCCGCTCGGGTTTGTATGTGAGGTTCGGCGACGTGGTGTTCAGGATCGAGTAGTCATTACCCCGCCGCAGTTCGATCGTCACGTCCCCCGTGATCGCGCGCGCCACCCATCGCTGCGCGGTTTCGCGCAGCATCATCGACTGTGGATCGAACCAGCGCCCCTGGTAGAGGAGCCGTCCGAGCCGGCGGCCGTTATCGCGGTACTGTTCGATCGTGTCTTCGTTGTGGATGCCGGTGACGAGCCGTTCGTACGCGATGAACAGGAGCGCCATGCCGGGCGCCTCGTAGATGCCGCGGCTCTTCGCTTCGATGATGCGGTTC
>WNGF01003435.1_pt1 | contig 22825 bp, 18 predicted proteins | sample 5400641 | NCBI WGS metagenome assembly WNGF01 (sample SAMN13153371, study PRJNA577476) | soil metagenome | isolation source: 80 cm soil or saprolite under grassland replicate 2 | place: USA:California | collected 2016-06-15 | reverse complement strand
GATGGAGTCCCGGCGCGCCTGCTGTTGGCGTGCTGGAGCGAAAGGCGGGCACGATGGATGCCGTCGCAATAGATAGCGCCACAATGGGCTGTGCGCCACGCGTGCAACCCGCCCGGCGAACGCAGCTGCCGACGGTGCGGTAAACTAACGCAAGCACACGCCTTCATCAGCGCGGAGGGTTGTGTGAGCGGTTGAAACAGGCGGTCTTGAAAACCGCTTTACGGGAAACCGTAACGGGGGTTCGAATCCCTCACCCTCCGCCATTCAGTCATTACTATCCACACGATATAAAGAGAACGCCTGGAAGCTTGCATCTTTCGGGCGTTTCTTGCGATGTGTAGCTTCTGAAGCGCACCGGAGACGGGTCTCTCTGTGGTGAATTCGTCCGGTTTTCCGAGGAAATCTCTGTCACACAGTGGCGTTTTCCGACCGCCTCAGCGCTTCAGCTACAGTCCGTAGCCAGAGCGGAGGATTATCGCCGGGACAGTTGAAATCAGCGCAGTGGAAACCGAGATCACTCTTGCGCAGCAGAGAGATGATCGGCACATCAGGCAGGCACGCGCGGAAATGCGCGATCAGCTCCTGGCGGTCACTCCAAGATGCCCCATGGCCAATGACGATGACTCCAAACGATTGCCTCAACAGGCTAGGGGGCCCGCTCTAGACTCGACGGTCGGAGCGACAACAGACTCGGCGAATACTCAATTTGAATACTCAATTTGGAGAACGGCGGCCGCAGCCACTATGCTCCCTCTCGCCTAAGCCCGCATTTTTCCAAGAAGAACATGGCAGGACACCAGTTCGTAAAGGCCGACTGAAGAAGGTTCAGCCCGACAAAGGCCGTGAACCAGTACCACTTCGGATTTACCGTCATCCCCAGCGCGACCGAGAGGAGAATAAAGGTCCCAGCCATCAGTCTCAATCCACGTTCCACTGTCATTGCCTTGCTCCTTTCTTAATGCGCAACAGGATTGCGCGACACTATTTCGTCAACTCCAGAAAAAGCGCTGGGCGTGGCCTGCAACTTTGATTCCACCATGTAGTAAAGAATCGGAACCGCCATGCGCGAGAGCAGCGTTGAGGCCACCTCCCCTGCCATCAGAGAGAGTGCAAGCCCCTGGAAGATCGGGTCAGAAAGAATTACGCTTGCGCCGACCACAACCGCCGCGGCCGTTAACAGCATGGGACGGAATCGGACTACGCCGGCATCGACCACAGCCTCTGGCAGTGGCATCCCCTGGGCCCGGCGGAGTTCGATGAAATCGACGAGAATAATCGAGTTCCGGACGATAATGCCCGACCGGAACCAACCGACCACCAGAACATAGATCAGGATCATCGCGCCGCCGAAGGCCAGGCCGAGATCGCGAAACACTTCGATCGTGATGTGCCACTCTCCGTCCCACTTCATCGCGTAGCGGTCCGTCGAGTCCGGTTGCACGGCGTTGTAGCGCGCAAGGGTGTAACCGGCCGGAAGCTTCAACTTGTCCAGCGCCTCATTCATCTTGAAGATCGCATACACCGGACTCTCCGCCGTTCCCGCCACATCTCCGGTCACATACACCACCCGCTTCATGTTCTTGTGGTAGATGCTGGGCTGGAGTGTGGCCGTCTCGGTCTTCGTGATCTCGCGCAGCGAGACCAGTGAGCCGTCGGATGCCGTCAACTTCGTGCTCTCCAGCTCATCCAGCGAAGATCGGTCGGCCCGCGCCATGCGCACCAGCACCGGAATCTCCTCGCGCGAAGTCTCCGAGTGCAGCATCCCCGCCTCCGTACCGTGCAGCACAGTGGTCAGCGCACTGCTCACCGCCGCGGCAGAGATGCCATGCAACGCCGCCTTCTGTTCGTCCACCTCTATGCGGACCTGCGTCTGCGGGTCCTCCACATACCAGTCCACGTCCACCACGCTCGGGGTCTGCGAAAAAATCTGCTTGATCTGCTTTGCCACCCCGATTTGTCCGGAGGCATCGGGACCGTACACCTCTGCCACCAGCGTCTGCACCACGGGAGGCCCTGGAGGCACCTCGCTCACCTTGATGCGCGCTCCGTAGGGCAGTGCGATTCTTTGCAACTCCGGCCGCAGCCGCTTGGCAATCTCATGGCTTTGCGCGCTCCGCTGCTGAATCGGGAGCAAATTCACCTGGATGTCTGCCTGGTTGGGCTGGCTTCGCAAATAGTAATGACGTACGAGGCCGTTGAAGTTGTACGGTCCGGAGAGCCCGGCGTAGAGCTGGTAATTCGCCACCTCGGGCTGCTTGCTCAGATACTGACCCAGCGCCTGTCCCACGCGCGCTGTCTGCTCCAGCGTGGTTCCGTTTGGCATATCAATCACCACCTGGAACTCGCTCTTATTGTCGAAGGGCAGCATCTTCACCTGGACCAGTTTCAGCGGCACCAGCGCGACAGCCGCCAGCAGAAGCAAAACAATCGCGAGCAGGAACAAGTGTCGCCACAATGCCGAGTGCACCATGGGCGTCATGAATCGGCGGTAGAGCCGCGTTGCCCAGTCTTCTTCATGCTCGTGGTGTCCTGCCCTGGCAGCGCTGTGGCGCAGCAGCCGCAGCGACGCCCAGGGCGAAACCACAAATGCCACCAGCAGCGAAAACAGCATCGCCGAGGATGCCCCAACCGGTATCGGCATCATGTAGGGCCCCATCAGCCCATGCACGAAGGCCATCGGCAGAATCGCCGCAATGACGGCAAACGTCGCCAGGATCGTGGGATTGCCGACCTCAGCCACGGCCTCAATCGCAAGTTCGCTCAGCGGCCGCCCCGTGCTCTCCGGCAGCCTGAAGTGCCGCACGATGTTCTCCACCACCACAATGGCGTCATCCACCAGGATGCCGATGCTGAAGATGAGCGCGAACAGTGTGACCCGGTTCAGCGTGTAGCCAAGCAGGTAGAAGATCCCCAGCGTCAATGCCAGCGTCACCGGGATGGCCAGCAGCACCACGCCGGATTCTCGCCAGCCGAGAAAGACCGCAATCAGCAGCGTAACCGAGAGAGTTGCCAGCAGCAGGTGCTTCAGCAACTCATCGGACTTTGCCTTTGCCGTGTCGCCATAGTTGCGCGTGGTGGTGACGTTAAGATCGGAGGGCAGCGACGTTGTCTTCATCGTTGCAATGCGCGCCAGCACATGATTGGCAATCGTCGTCGCGTTGGTTCCCCTGCGCTTGGCCACGGTGATCGTGACCGCCGGAAACTCCGCCCCAACCTGCGCATGCGCATCCCTCACCAGAGCGCCCCTGCCGATGCCGAAGTTCACGTAGCTGGTCGGCTCATCCGGCCCGTCCACAATCTTCTCCGCAACGTCGCGGAGCAGCACAGGACGCCCTCGGCTCACTCCGACCACAACCTGTTCAACGTCCTCCCGTCGCGTGAAGAACGACCCCGCGTCCACGCGGACCTGTTGGTTCTGGTTCGCGAATTCTCCTGCCTCCAGCTTCGCATTCGATGCCTGCAGTCTCCCCACCACCGCCGAAGGTGAAAGCGAGTACGACGCCAGCTTCGCCCCACTCAGCTCGACCTGCAGCGCACGAGCCTGCCCGCCGAGGATCTTGGTTTCGGAGACGTCCTCCACCTGCTTGACCTGGTTCTGAAGCTCCGCCGCAATTTGCCGAAGCTGATACGCGTCGTAGCGGCTGCCCCAGAGCGTCAGCGAGAGAATCGGCACATCGTCAATTGAGCGCGCCTTCACAAGGGAAGGCGAAGCCCCTGGGGCCATGCGATCGAGGTTCGCGTAGAGCTTGCTGTAGACCTTGACCAGTGCGTCGTCCTGATTCGATCCCACATAAAACCGCACAATGATCAGGCTGGCCCCTGGGCTGGAAGTCGAATACACATATTCGACGCCGGGAATTTCGCGCAAAATCATCTCCAGCGGAATTGTGACGCGTTGTTCGACCTCCGCCGGCGAGGCCCCTGGCAGCGCCGTCATCACGTCGAGCATCGGCACCACAATCTGCGGCTCCTCTTCACGCGGAATCTCCAGCACCGCGATGATGCCGAGCAGGAGCGCAGCCACAATCGCAAGCGGCGTCAGCTTTGACTCGAGGAAGCTGTGCGCTATGCGGCCCGCGATGCCGAGCTCATGCTTCATTGCCCGACCTCGATTCGCTTGCCGGCGAGTTCGCGCTCTCCCGGTGAGTCGACAATCGATTCTCCCGAACTCAGGCCGGAGAGCACCTCGATCTCATCCCCATGCGAGTTGCCCGTGGAAATATAGCGAACCTCGGCAACCTGGTTCGGACCCACCACGTACACGCTCTGCATCGAGCCATGCGTCACCAGCGCGCTGCGCGGGATCGTCAGCACGTCCCTGGTGCTGCCGCGCGCAAACATCGCATGGCCGAACATCCCGCTATACAGGCCCTTGTTCGGAGGAAGATCGATCTTCACCAGAAAGCTGCGGCTCCCCGGATCGGCGGAAGGGACAATGCGCGCAACCTTCCCCTGCATGGGCGAATCGGCGAATGCCTCCATCACGACCGGAACCGCCGGGCCCACGCGTACCGCGGAGAGCAGCGACTCATCCACCGCAACTTCCAGCCGCAGCGCCCCGATCTTCTCGACGGTGAGAAGCGGAGTACCCGGCGCGGCCATCGCACCCGGGTCAACTTTTCTTTCGGTCACTACTCCGTCGAATGGCGCTTGAATCCGCGTATAGCCTTGCATGGTGCGCGCTGCCGCCACCGCCGCCACCGCCTCGGCCTGCTGCGACCTGAGTGCCGCCACCCGCGCGGATGCGCTCCTGGCGCGGGTGGCCACTTCGTCGAACTCCTGCGGACTTACGCTTTTTTGCGCGCGCAGCATCTCATAGCGCTTCAGCGTGCTGGCGGCCAGCGCCGCATCGCTCTCCGCGGCGGAGACCTGCTGCTCCACGGCCGCCACCCCGGCGTTGGCTCGCGCGACCTGTGCCGTCATCTGGGCGGCGTCGATGGTAAGCAGTGTCTGCCCGGCCCAGACACGATCTCCTTCCCGCGCCGCGACTTGGGAAACCGTTCCCATCACCTGCGCCGAAAGCGTCGCCGACTCCGCTGCGCGCACCGTTCCCACCGCATCTACCATGTCCGGAAGTTTGCGGAACGCTGTTTGAACTACGCGAACATCCCGAACTATTTCGGGCTGCGCGGGAGGCGCCGCCGCCTGCTGCTTCGAACAAGAGTTCAGGCCCGCCATGGCGAGTGCAATCGCTGCAAACCAAAGCCGGTATCGAAGATTCTTCATTGCAAGTTCACCACCTGGTCTGCGTTCAATGTTCCCGTCGCCAGCCGCAGCGCCGCATAGCTCAGCGCATTGCGATAGGCCGCCTGCCAATATCCGCTCTGGCTCTGGCGATCCGCGTCTTCGGCGCGCAGCACATCCGTGATAGAAACCAGCCCGGCGTCATATCGGTTGCGGAGAATCCTCAGGCTCTCGGCGGCCTGCGCCTTGGCACTGCGCGCCACCTCCAGCATCTGTCCCGCGGCCTGATGTCCGAAATACGCGCGGCTCACCTCCACGCGGATCGTGTTGCGCGCCAACTCCTCGCCGGCTTTCGCGCTCAGCAGTGCAACCTTCTCCTGCTGGAGCTGCCATCGCTTCCCCACCGGTAACAGATCGACCCGCAGCTCCGCTCCGCTCATCCAGTTCTCTCCGCCGCTGCCGGCAAAGCTATGCCGGTCGGTCTGCCAGCTCCCAAAGACATTCACCCGCGGTCCAAAGTCCCACTTTGCTGACTGCACCGCTGTCTTCTGCGCCGAGGTTTGCAGCGCCAGGCTCGCCAGGTCCGGCCGCTTTTCGAGTGCCTGCGCAATCTCCTCCGCCAAAGCGCCAGTGGTAAAGGCGTGCCTTTGCAATTCTTCCAGCGACTCTGGACCAAGCGGCAGCGCGACTCCGACGGCTGCCTCCAGCTCGGCCCATGCCGTCTGCCGCGCGCCCTCGGCCTGGATCAACTCCTGCTTCCTCTGTGCCAGGTTTACTTGCGCCGAGAGTGCATCGGACTCGACGGCCAACCCGGCGTTCACGCGGTTGCGGCCCAACTCATACAGAGCCTGCGCCGTGTCCACGGAGTGACGCGTCACCTCCAACTCGCGCGAGGCGATCAGCACGGACTCATAGGCGCTAACCGTCCGGTAGATCGTCTCCTGGCTGGTGCGGCTGCCAGACACCTCCGCGCTCTGCTTCAGCAGCCGGGCGCGGCGCATCTGGAAGCGAGTCTGACCAGAATCGAATGCCGTCCAGCGTCCCGAAAAGCTCGTAGAAAAATTGGGAAACGGAGAGCGCCGGTTCAGGCTATTCAGGCCGAAGTCCGAGTTGGAAAAGACCTGCTGCCGCAGCTTGGTTCCGAACGCGTACACCGGGTCGTTTCCGCCCGTAATGCTCTCCGAAAAGGTGATCTGCGGAAGTAGCGGAGTGCGCGCCAGGCGAAACCGCACCTCCGCCGCCTGAACGCCCGCGGCGGCCAGCTTCTCCGCAGGACTGTTCTGCAGGGCCGCCGCCACCGCCTGCTGCAAAGTCAGCTTCGGTTGCTCTGCCGCGGAGGGTAAAGCCAACGCCGCCGCCAAAAGTATCGTGCCTGCCATTCTCCGCCAACGCATCTTCGCCATCCCTGGAGACGCCCGCGGCGCCCCCGTAGAAGAAATGCAATTCAGCGGCGAATGTTACAGACTGAGGCGAAAGACGTGCATAGAGACCAACCCGACAGCGACATGGTAGCCTATGGCAAGCGATGCGATCCGAAGTCACCAGGGCGTTCGAACTGCTGCGGAGCGCCGATTCCGCGAGGGTGGGAGAGGCTCTTGAACTCCTTCAGAACACAGTCTTTTCGTTCAGCATGACCGTCTGCGGGCACCGCGAAGACGCCGAAGACACCATGCAGGATGTCCTGCTCAAGGCGATCCCCTACCTCGGCAGGTTCCAGAGCCCCACGGCTCTCACCACCTGGCTCTATAAGGTCGCTAGAAACCGCTGCTGGATGTCCCGGCGAAAGAGCAAGTTCGCGCCCAGAGAGCACCTCTCGCTGGAAGAACTCATGCCCGACGCCGCGGAGATGGAGCGCCTGGCAGCCGCGGTGGCAACAAATCCAACCCCAGAGAAAGCCGCCATCGCAGGGCAAACCTCTGCGCAGCTGCAAAAGGCCATATTGAAGGTGCCCCCAAGCTACCGGCTCGTGCTCGTGCTGCACGATGTCGAAGAGCTTTCGACCGGCGAAATCGCGCGCATTCTGAACCTCAAGGAAGGAAACGTGCGCATACGGCTACACCGGGCGCGCCTTTTTGTACGCAGGGAGTTGTCTCACCTCGCGATTCGGCCAACCGCTCCGGCAGGCAGTGAGCCGGCACTTTCCATTCCGAACCGGGCAGAAGGAACAAAAGCCAAGGCTCCGCGTACAAATCGCTGCAAGCACATTTTCGCCAACCTTTCAGACTATCTCGATGGGGCTCTCGACGATACCTTGTGCGAGGAACTGGAGCGGCATATGAGCGGGTGCAAACCCTGTGAAGCATTTCTCGTAGATTTGCGAACTTCCGTCGAGCGGATGCACTCACTGCCCAGACATCCGACCGATCTGAATGCCACTAGCGAAGCTCGTGCCCAGTTTACGCAAAAAATGCAGGTGCTTTTATTGATCGGCACCCCGAAAGTTCATACAGTCTGAGGGTTAGTTTCCGGCAGAATCCGGAGAAGGAGGATTGTGCCGAATGAAGCGCAAGCGGTTTTCGCTGGTGCAGATCGCGTCCATCGTCAAGCAGGCGGAGATGGTGTTGGGGGTGGCGGAGCTGGTCGGCGGGTGGGGATCAGCGAGCAGACGTTTTATCTGAAATTTCCTTTTCGCTGACTGTGCGCCTAGGTCGCAGGCGAAGTGGCCAGCAGTTCAGCGATCTTTTGCAGAAACACGGGAGGCGGCAGCGGCTTTTGCAGAACAGCATCTACGAAAGGCAACTGAAAGTAGCCGGGCACGTCCGTACATACGGCGACTCGCAAATTGCGGTGCATTCGCTTGGCCTCCGCAGTCAACCAGGTGAACGCCGGAACGCAATCCAGCAAGACCATGTCGAACTGGAAAGCTTTCAGCAACAGAACTCCGTCGGCGGCATAGCGCGCAACCGTCACCGAGTGTCCAGCACTTCGCAATAACACTTCCATTGAGTGAAGAACTGCCGGGTTCTCGTCCACACAAAGAATTGATGCGTGCCTCATGGCTTGCCTCTTTGCAACTTGAGTGTTAGCTGTATCCGTGGGTGAGCAGCCAGGGCTAGCCGTTCCACTGCCAACCGCAGTCGCATTGGACGGTCAGCCATGGCCACTTTCTGATCACTAACTGATTGCAAATGGGGCAGGACCGCATCCAGCACAGTCCCGACTCAGGGGTAACACCCGCCGTACCAGGGTGAGATTCGCTCGCGAATGGAATAGTCCCTGACATTTTCTTGTCCCCCTTCTTCGAATCCTTTTTCCATTTCATACGAGCCGATTCTGCGACCAGCCTCCTCTGCCAACAACCCTAATTCGGATGCCCGCTGATACCCCAAATCGTGATCCCGGCGGACACCACTAATGAGGTATAGAGACACCTTTATCGGGGGCGGACATCGATACGCTTTCTGCCACAAAGACGGGCATCGACCGACCAGGCTCCAGGCCCGAGCATGGCCAAGCCGATGCCCAAAGCTGCAAGCAGCAGAGGAGACCAGGGATCACCAGGTTGGAAGAACGCAATCCATACTTCAACAATTCCCACCAGCACACCGGCAACGGGCGTCCACAGACCGGCGAGCAGAAGCAGGGCTCCGCCCGCCACGGCCCATTGCCATGCGGCGGGGTCGGCCCCGTGCGCTCCAGAAAGTCCTGCGAGTGCAGGATGAAGCAGAACGGCGCCCAGAGCTATTCGTAGGAGAAGAAGGCCACTCCCCGGCCAACCGTCCGGAAATGTGGAGAACAATCGTTGCAAGTACTCCCCCACGCCACAAGAGTAGGGGAAGGGTGCAGGCGTCGGAAACCCTGAAAACCGTTGCTATTTCACCCCTCTTTTGAGGGGTATAGCTGCGGCCTATAGCTTGATGAATCCGCGTTTCAGCCCGATGGTGACCGCATGGGTGCGGTCGTTGGCGCGAAGCTTGGACAGGATGTTCTTGACATGGCCCTTGACGGTTTCTTCCGTGATGGTGAGCCGATCGGCGATCTGCTTATTGGCATTGCCTCCGGCAATCAACTGCAGCACGTCGATCTCACGCGCGGTCAGCGCATCTTCGGCGGCGTAGTCGGCCAGTTGAACGGCGACATCCGGAGGAATACGCTTGTGTCCGGAATGGACCGCCCGGATCGTTTCTAAAAGCTCCTTGCGCATGGAACCCTTGAGCAGGTAGGCCCGGGCCCCGGCCTTGAGGGCGCGCAATACGCGGACATCGCCGTTGTAGGTAGTCAACACAATGATTCGCGCCTCGGGGAATTCGCTGCGAATCGCCAACATTGCCTCGACGCCCTCCATCTCCGGCATCTGCAGGTCCATTAATGTGATGTCGGGGTGGTGCTTGCGGAATTGCACCAGGGCCTCGCGTCCATTCGAAGCTTCGGCAACCAGCCTCATGTCCGGTTCATTGGAAAGCAGGGCTGCGATGCCCTCGCGCAGCAACGGGTGGTCGTCGACGGTCAGAATACGAATCACGCCTGATTCAGTGCTCATGAGTCTCTTCCGTTTTCTTACGAAACAGATGCGTGCCACGGCGCGACAATGATCCGTAGGCAAGCGTGCCTGGAATGCTCAAGTCGATCTCAGTGCCAGCTCCCGGCTTGCTCCAGACGCCCAGTTGTGCGCCGATGCGCTTTGCGCGCTCATACATGCCCGGCAGGCCCCAGTGTCCTTCACGGAAACCGTGGTAGAGGACCTCGGGGTCGATGCCGCTTCCATCGTCGCGAATACGCAGCCGAAGCTGCGCAGCGCCATAGGCGATCTCGGCTTCGATATGCTGCGCGTTGGCGTGATGGAAGGCGTTGCGCAACGCCTCGCGCGCGATGCAGTACAGTTCGTCGCGCAGGATCGGATGCAGATTGCGCGGGGTGCCCTCCACCAGCACGCGAAACTTCGCTGCAGACACGCTGCGATCGCCCGAACCAAGCTCTTCTCCTAGAGCGGTCATCGCCTGCGCCAAATCGTTGTGCACGGCGGCGGAGCCGCGCAGATCGGCCACCGCTTCGCGCCCTTCCCCGATGGCCTGGTCGGCCCGCACTAGAGCATCGTCGAGCGCTCCCATGGCCTCCAGCGGCCGCTCGGGAAGCAGGTTGCGCGCGCGTTGGAAGAGCAGCATCAGTCCCTGGAAGCTCTGCAGCAAAGTGTCATGCAGTTCGCGCGCGATGCGCGTGCGCTCCCCCACGCGCTCTTCCAGCCGCATGTTGAATTGCGTAGCAAGCCGATGGAGTCGCAGCTCGTAGATCGAACCTAGTAGGATGAACATCAAAACCGCGCACAGGGTTCGGAACCACCACGTGCTCCACCACGGTGGCACAATGCGAATCAGAACGCTCGCTCCGGCTTCGTTCCACGGACCGCGGTTGGTACGGCCCTGGACGCGAAATACGTAACTGCCTGGCGGCAGCGTCGTATAGGTGGCGAAGCGGTGGCGGCTGTCCGCCTCGTTCCACGCCGTCTCCAGCCCTTCGAGCCGATAACGATAGCGGTTGCGCTGCGGATCGTAGTAGCTGAGCGCGGCGAACTCGAACGAGAAGATGTTTTGCGTGCGCGAGAGGGCCAGCGACTTGGTAAAAGAGATCGCCTGCTGCAGCGGCGAGTGAGCCCCGATGGGCACCGGCTTGCTGAATAGCTGGAAGCCGGTAACCACTACCGGTGGCACGTACGGCGCATCCATATCCATCACTTTGTCGGGAAAGAATGCGATTACTCCGGCATAGGAGTTGAAGAACATCTCACCGCTCGGGCTCTTATACGCGTTGGCGTAGTTGTAGAACTCGTTTCCCAGTAAGCCATCGGAGGTGTAGTAGTTGCTGAACATCTTTGTTGCTGGGCTGAAGCGCGAAAGGCCGTTGCTGGTGGCGAGCCAGAGATCGCCGTGCGCGTCTTCGAGGATGCTGTTGATCGAGCTGCTGGGCAGCCCATCGCGCTCGTAGTACACCGTGAAGTTGCCTGTCGTCGGATCCAGTCGATCCAGCCCGTTCTGCGTGCCGGCCCAGACGATGCCGGAGTGATCGACACAGACAGCGTTGACCTGATCGCTGCTCAGGCCGCCGCTCGCCTGTCGATAGATCGTGAACTCGCCGGTCCGAGGATTAAACCGTTGCAAGCCACCGCCCAGTGAGCTGAGCCATAGCGTCCCATGCGAGTCTTCGGAAATCGCGCGGTAGCGGCGAAACCAGGCCGACTCCTGCGGACGGTACACGTTGAAGCGCCCAGTCCCCGGATCCAAGGCGCTCAGACCGTCTTCGGTTCCAGCCCACAGCGTGCCTTTGTGATCGACAAATAGACCGAGCACATTGTCATGGCTCAAACTGTGTGGATCGGCGGAATCATGTCGGTAAACCGTGAAACGTCCGCTGCGTCGATCGTAGCGATTGAGGCCTCCGCCGAGGGTCCCGAACCAAAGATATCCCGCGGCGTCCTCAGCGATTGAGATCACCCACACGCTGGCAGGACTGCCGGGCACTCCAGCAGTTCGGAAAAATGTGAACCGTCCGGTGTTTCCGTCGATCTTGGTGAGGGCCTTCATGCTGCCAACCCACAAGTCTCCACGGCTGTCCTTAAATACGGCAGAGGTGTAGTTGCTCTCCAAGCTGTTGGGATTGTAGACATCGTGCTGATATCTCTTGAACGGCGGTTGCCTGTAGTTGAAGCGATCCAGACCGCCTCCGGTTGTGCCGACCCAGATGTTGCGCTCGCGATCGCCGAACAATGCCACGATCTGGTCCGAACTCAAACTTTGCGGATCGCGGGGATCATTGCGATAAGAGATGAATCGTTGCCGATCGGGGTCGAGCTTCAGAATCCCGCCGCTTGCTGTGCCGAGCCACAACGAACCATCCTCATCCTGGACAATTGCGCGCATGCCCGAAAGCTGCTTGTCACCAGCGCCGGCGCCGGCCGGCTCATATTCGATCAGCCTGTGATTGGGCCGGTCTATACGCGCCAATCCAGTGGCGAAAGAATAACTCACCCAGAGAACATGCCAGCGGTCCTCCAGAAAGTTAACGGCCGACTCCACCTGCAACGAGACATGCGGGTATGGCGACAACGGGATATGTTGGACCACCTTCTCGCTGCGGCGATCAAAAACGTCCAGACCGCTAGTCGTGGCGACCCAGAATGTTCCGTCGCTTTGTTCAAAGGTGGCGGTGACCACGTCGCCGCTCAAACTCGCCGGGTCGCTGGTGCGGTGCTTATAACGAATTGCCTGCCACGTAGAGGGGTCAAGTCGAACCAGCCCAGCATGCGTGGCCAGCCAAAGCATCCCCGTACTGTCCTGGCTGATGTGCCAAACCCAGCCCTCGATTCCTCCCGCCAGCGCTGGGCCGCGAGTGAATGTCTCCGTTGCCGGATCATAGCTCTCGAGATATTCATCGGATGCAACCCAGAGTTTTCCGGAGCGGTCTTTGAATAGCGCGTTGATGTAGCTGCCGCTCAGGCTTTTCGGGTTGCCAGGATCGTGCCGAAACGTGCGCACGCCATAGCCGTCATAGCGCTCCAGGCCATTGTTGGTGCCAAACCACATGAAGCCCTGATCGTCTTGAATGATCTGAGCCACGCGGCCGTGGGAAGGCCCCTCTCCGAAGGAAATGTGTGTAAAACGGAGGTCCGTTGCATTGACTACCGGCAGCCGGATCGGTACTCGCTTCTCCAGCACGGTGGAGCAAACGGCGAGTGGGCAACATGCAAGGAGCAACCATGCAATACGCACGAACAAGGACCGTGCTCCGCAGCGGACAATCGCGGGCCGCGGCCAGCACATTGCTGTTCTTGTCTCCTGTCGTCGGAGCATGTGCCACTCTCGCTGCAAGGGCTACCAGCCGAACGAGCTCACAGCCTGGCTGCCGGAGCAAAACCGAGATCCTGGAGGTACCACGGAACCAGTGGTCGGTCGCAACACGATTCAACACACGGCGGCACTCGCGCCGGCTGCTTGTGCGCTGTATATAGTACTCCGCACGGCAACCTCTGGGACCCGCCTGTAAGAGTCTCGGAATCCGGGCTAAGCACCCATCCCGTGCCCTTTGCGAAATTCGCCAATCTGGTGATTGGCTGCCAACTCTACCTTGTTTTTTATCGTCCCTTCTCCTAGCGCAAACGCGATAGCGGCGCCGCCCACCACGGCGTGGGAGACCTTGAAACGTTTGTCTGTCGAGCACGGCCCGCCGGGGAATCAGAGATGAAAACGTGCTTAGCAGTTTCGATGGTTGTACTGCTGTTGGCTATCCGCATGATTGCGCAGGTCGACGTCAGTGGCACTTTCTCCGGCCAGGTCACCTATCCGACAGGGGCCGCCTTTTCCGGCGCCCAGGTCACCGTTGCCGAACAGCAAACCGGCGTCTCTTCGACCACGACGACAAACGAACAGGGGTACTATGCGGTGCCGCTGCTTAAGCCGGGGCTCTACGCTATAGAAGTGAGCGCACCTGGCTTTGCCAGGATGATTCGTAAGAACCTCGTTCTCCAAGTCCAACAGACAATTCGGCAAGACTTTGAATTGCAGATCGGGACTGTGCAGCAGGAGATCACGGTGACGGGAGCCCCGCCGGTACTGAACACGGATACCAGCGAGCTTGGACAAGTCATTCCCCAGCAGACCATTGACCAGCTTCCACTGAACGGGCGAAACTTCTCCCAACTCGCATTGCTGGTGCCGGGCACTAACCCCGGGGCAGTTGGCGGGATTCGCGGCGATACCAACGGCCAGGGCAACGGCAATGAAACGCAACGCGCGGGCGCAGAGATCGTCGCCAATGGCGGGCGCGGCAGCTTCGACCTGTTCATGATCGATGGCATCGACGACCGCGATCAGTCGGTCGGTACCGTGAAAGTCTTCCCGAACCTGGAGAGCATCCAGGAGTTTCAGGTGCAGACGAATAACTACGAGGCGGAGTTCACCTCGGGTGGCGCGGTGGTCAATGTTCTGACCCGCTCCGGCTCCAACGACATTCACGGCTCGGCCTTTGAATTTGTGCGGAACGGCGCGCTCGACGCGCGGCAGTTCTTCGACGCCAAGAAACCTCAGTTCCAGCGGAATCAGTTCGGCTTCTCCATCGGCGCGCCGATCCGCAAAAATAAGACCTTCATCTTCGGCGACTACCAGGGACTCCGGCTCCACACAGCGACAACCTCCATCATCACGGTGCCTACGCCGCTGATGCGCACGGGAGATTTCAGCGAGGTCGGCTTGGTCTTTCCCAGCCCAATCGATCCCGTTGCGCAGAATCTGCTCGCGCTGTTTCCTCTGCCGAATATTCCGGGCGCAGGGGTCAGCAATAACTTGCGAATCAATCCCCTCCTGGTGAACGCGCAGGACCAGTTCGACGTGCGCGTAGACCACGTTTTCTCTCAGCGCGACACACTGTTCGCACGCTACACCTGGGGCCGAGCCGACATCAGCTATCCGGCGACGCCCTTGTTCGTGAATGGCGCGATAAATCCATTCGCATTCGCCCAGGGACCCTCCATCGCCGGCTCATTGACGGAGAACCACGCTCCCAGCCAGCAAGCGACTTTGCAGGAGGTGCATCAATTCACGCCGAGGCTCAGCAACCAACTGGCGATCGGCTACACGCGGCTTGAACTGCGTGTCATTCCGCTGGCTGAAGGCGCGAATATTGCCGATCAACTCGGCGTGCAGGGCGCAAACGTAGGTCCCAATTCTGGAGGGATGGCCTCTCTCACCATCGCCGCACTGACCGGATACAACCAGTCCAGCGTGCCGGAGATCATTCCGCAGAACACGTATCAAGTCAGCGATACCGTTTTTTACAACCACGGCGCGCATCTGCTGCGTTTTGGCTTCAGCGCGATCCAGAATCGCTTCGGCTTTTTCCAACTGGGCAACCCCACCGGTGCCCTGACCTTCAACGGAAGCTTCACGGGATTCGGATTTGCCGACTTCCTGCTCGGGTTGCCGAACAGTGCCAGCAAGTCGTTCTTTCTCTCAAACAACACGCCCTACGTACCGTACGTGCGCTACAACGAATACGGCGCATTTGTGCAGGACCATTGGCACGCAACAAGGCGGCTCACCCTCAGCCTCGGGCTGCGCTACGATCTGTTCACGCCGCCCGTTGAGCGCCACAATCGCCAATCTGATTTCCTGATCGAGACCGGAACCATCCTGCTCGCCGGACAGAATGGTGTGCCGCGGAGCATCGTGCGCACGCAGAAGCATAACTTCAGCCCGCGCATCGGCCTGGCCTTTCGCATTAACGACAAGACGGTGCTCCGCAGCGCGTATGGCCTGTACTACTTCAACGAACAGGGCATTGGCGGCTCGACCCGCCTGTTTATCAACTTCCCGTTCGCGCAACAGTTCACGGTGACCTGCCCGACCACTCCGCCGACACCATGCCTGAGCACGGGCACCGCGATTGTCGCCGCCACTACAGCGACTCAGGTCTCGCTGCCTAACGTGGTCTATCAGCCGGTGGCCAATCTGACCCCCAAAATTCAGCAGTGGCACCTCACGCTCGAACGCCAAGTCGGCTCGACGCTGATCTTCCGCATCGCCTACGTCGGCAGCCACGGCAACCACCTCAATCTCAATATCAATGAAAACAATGTCCCCTTCGGGGTGCCTCAATCAGAAAAGCCTTTCCCTCAGTTCGCTGTAATCAATGGCTGGGAGCCGCGCGGCATCTCGAACTACAACGCTCTGCAATTATCGGCGGAAAAGCGATACAGCCACGGGTTGTCTTTCCTTGCCGCCTACACCTGGAGCAAGAGTCTGGACGAGGGCGCGGGCGGCAACTCCTCAACCGGCGAATCCCGCCTCAACATTCAGGACCCGCACAACATAAGCGCCAACTATGGCCCGTCCAACTTCGACCTCCGCCATCGCTTCACGCTCAGCACGATTTATGAGCTCCCCTTCGGACGCGGGCGCAGGTTTATGACGAATTCCGGCGCGCTCGCGGAAAAAGTAGCCGGAGGATGGCAGTTGACCAGCATCCTTACTGCGCAATCCGGCCCGCCATTCTCGGTCTTTCTGTCTGGCCGGGGTCCCACCAGCGGATTCTTCACCCGCCCTAACCGGATCTGCAACGGTAATCTGTCCTCGGACAGGCAGAGCATCCACGAGTGGTTCGATCCTGCGTGCTTCGTGGCGCCGCCGCTTGGCAGCTTCGGCAACGCCGGCCGCAACATCTTCACCGGCCCGGGCCTGTTCACCTGGGACCTTGGAGTGGCTAAAGATTTCCCAATCCACGAAAGGCTCGGAATACAATTCCGGTCGGAATTCTTCAACGTGCTAAACCACCCGAACTTTGGTTTGCCCAATGCCACCTTGCTGTGCACTGTACCGACTCCTGCGGGATTGAACTGCAGCGGCTCGCCTGGCGCGGGCACCATCACAACGGTGGTCACCAATGCACGGCAGATACAGTTTGCCCTTCGTATGCACTGGTGATTGTGTAGAGACGCTCGCGGCCAGGAACGTGGCGATAGTACAGCCCCACAAACTTGGCGGAGCTTGACCCAATCAGATTTGAGCAGATCAACGGCCTGGGGCCTTCGCCCGGAAGAGCTAGAGCCCGTCGGAGAATGCCCGTCGGAGAATTTTCTCCGCTGAAAAGAACTGGAGAGCATTCTGCACCGCAGTCTGCTTGCGGACCTCACCAGCGTCCCACTTCCAGCCAGCATCTAAGCCACTTGTTGCAGTCTCGACGCAACATCAGGAGCAAGCAAAGATGAACCGAATCCGCATAGGCACCTCGGGTTGGGCTTACTCCTCATGGAAACCAGACTTCTATCCGCCAAAGACACCTCCAAGCAAGCTTCTGAACTTTTACGCGACCCAACTCAACTGCGTTGAAGTGAACTACACCTTTCGCACCCGGCCTGCACTCAAGACCCTGGAGAATTGGTGCGAAGCCACTCCAAACCATTTCAGCTTTGCAGCCAAAGCGCATCAGCGAATCACGCATATAAAGCGACTCACAGATGTAGCCACCGACATCTCCAGTTTCTACAGCTCACTTCAACCCTTGGCGTCTAGGGGCAAGCTTGGACCTGTACTCTTCCAGCTTCCTCCTTTCTTGAAGAACGACGAAGAACGTCTGCGAGCGCTCTTTGAATGCATTCCAAAAGCTACGCGCGCCGCCGTTGAGTTTCGTAACGAGAGTTGGTTTACTGACAACATTTTCAATCTCATGCGCGAGCATGACGTTGCCCTCTGTATTGCCGAGAGTGATGAACTGCAAGTGCCTGAAGTGATTACCGCCAGCTTTGCCTATTTCCGCTTCAGAAAGTCCGAATACTCTGAATCCGCACTGAATCAACTCGAGAGTCGCCTGGCCAGGGTAGTCAAAGAATGCGATGTGTACGCATTCCTGAAGCACGAAGAGACTCCCGAAGGTGCTCTGAATGCTCGCACGCTCCTGCAAAACCTAGAACAACGTCATCGCAATCCTCGCATCGCATCCTAAGACACTGTGTGCGGAGAGCACATTGGGTGGCGTGTTCTGGCGTAATTAGAGGGGCGGAAAGCCGGCCGCATGGTCGGCAAACAGGAAGTAATCCTTTGGTTCCGAGTTGCTCCGTTATCCGGTCTAGATGGTGTGTCTGCTCGGATCGGCGATTACATTGTGAGGACGGCGCGGAACCGAGCCTTGCCCTCCGCAACCCGGTCGTAGGCCTTCGGTGCCTCTGCCAACGGATACGTCTCGACAATCGTCTTAACTTTTCCTTGCGCTACGAAATCAAGTGCTTCGTACAGATATTCGGGGCCGTTTTGCTGACTGCCAATGATTCGAATGCGTTTCGCGATGAGATCCATTAGCGAGATCGAAAGCGGCTCCGCATCGGCGCCCATCGTGACGAGCCGGCCGTCCGGCCGCAATCCCTGTATGCTGTCCACCATCGACTTGGTCGAATTTGAGGTACTGAGGATTACATCTGCGCCCCCCAGTGCCGCAAGGCTCTTCCCGTCGCGAACAACCTCATCTGCACCGAGATCACGGATCATCTTGTCCTTATCAGGGGAATGCGAAACTGCGATGGTTTCGAAACCTGCGGCCTTCGCGTACTGCACAGCCAAGTGCCCCAGGCCGCCAATCCCGAGCACGGCCACGCGCTCGTGTGGCTTAGGATCGGCCCAGCGGAGCCCGCTATAGACCGTGTAACCCGCACAGAAGATCGGGGCTGCCTGTTCATAGGAAACCTTGTCGGGAATAAGGTAGGCCGCGTCGGCATTCATCAGCATGTACTCGGCGTGTCCGCCTTGTGCCTCAACCCCTGTACCCTTCAGATAGGCACAGAACATTCTGCGGCCACGCTGGCACCATTCGCAGCGCCCGCAAGTGGATTGAATCCAAGCGGTACCCACACGGTCGCCTACCTTTCGCGTGGTGACGTCGGGAGCCACGGCAACGATCTCGCCGACCGGCTCGTGGCCGAGGATTCGGGGGAATGGTCCGGGGAGGTGTCCGAGCGTTTGGTGTACGTCGGTGTAGCAGATTCCGCTTGCATGCATCTTCACGAGCACTTGATTCGGTCCCGGCTGAGGTTGCGGAACGTCTTTGACCTGCCACGAACTGCTCACAGCGGGAACGACGGCAGCTTGCATATCGCTACCTCCTACCGCGATTGGATGCGAGCCCTTTTGGGGTCGGTGCATTTGATCAGTTCGTCGTAGCTGAAGACGTGGAAGCCTTCGCTCTCCTCGCGCTTGTGCCGGTCCTCGGGCTTGCAGCCGACGAAGTCATCGATCATCAACATGCTGGCGAACAGAAGAGGCTTTTGGCTGGCTCGCGTTTTCTAAAAAACCCTGTTATGTACCTCCATGTTTGGGAGCCAGCCAATAACAGCGAAAATTGAGAAGGATCTGCTCACGGGCTGCTGTGTCGTAGGCTTGGGCGAACCGTCGAAGAGCCTCGGTCACGATATCCGAGTGGTGAAGTTTTTCGAGACCAGACTGAGACAACTCGCCAAAACGCAACTTCGTTCGAAAGCGCGAACGAAGTTGCCGATTTGAGCGAGTGTGTGCAGGAGGTGTTTGCCCCCGTTCGCGTCGTTCTGGAGCTCTCCAGATACAACACGATCACTGCAACCCGATCCAAGTTTTGACCAGTCCATGCTCCACTCCGGATCCGCTGCTTTAGCAACCCTGGTCAGATTGCGGCGGCTCCGCGTTCCTTGTTGCGTATGCGAATCGCCTCGTCCACTTTGTAAAGAAAAATCTTGCCGTCCCCGATCTTCCCGGTGGCGGCCGATTGAAGGATTGTGTCGATCACGGAATCGACTCGCTCATCCTCAAGGACCATTTCGATTTTGATCTTGGGGATGAGACCGACCTCGTATTCCCGTCCGCGGTAGGTTTCGTGATGTCCCTTCTGTCGCCCATGGCCGCGCACTTCGGACACGGTCATTCCTTCGATCCCGCTTGCAACAAGTGCGTCCTTCACCGCCTCAAACTTCCCCGGCTGAACAATCGCTTCGAGTTTGGTCATAGCTCTCCCTTTCGAGGAATGAGTGATCTTGGCCCGGGGCCGACTCCGGGCCAAGTCACACGGCACGTCACTTGCTGACGGGCGCCGTCTTGTTTAAAAGCCCTGCTGTCTGGTTTTCATTCATCGCGTGCTGTTCAGCCATTCCTGCCGGCATCGCCAGTGCTGAAATCACGTACTCCGGATAGGCGGAGATGCCATGCTCGTGAAGATCCAGGCCGTACAGCTCGCCCTCTCTCGAGACGCGCAGGGTACCAGTGGCGTTGACCGCATACATCAGAACCAGGGCTACAGAAAAAGTCGCCGTGGTGACGATAAGGCTGCCAATGGCCTGCGCTATCAGCAGTTGGAATCCGCCGCCATAGAAAAGACCGGTCAGAGGCGCTGAATTGTCCGGCGCCAGCGTACCCGTAACGCCGTACTTGCCGCAGGCGAAGAACCCGAGTGACAGGGTGCCCCAGATGCCGCACATACCGTGCACCGGGACAGCGCCGATGGGATCATCGATGCGGAGCCACTCGAGCAGTTCGATTCCCAGAATCACCACCACACCTGCAATGGCGCCCAGCGCAATCGAACCCGTGGGGCTCACCCAGTAACACGGACAGGTAATCGCCACCAGTCCAGCGAGGAAGCCGTTGACCGTAAAGCTCACATCCCACTTCTTGCTCAGGATGTAGCCGTAGGCCATCGCTGTTAATCCAGCCGCACATGCAGCCAGGGTTGTGTTGGCGGCTACGCGCCCGATCCCTTCAAAGTCCATCGCCGAGAGCGTGCTTCCAGGGTTGAATCCATACCAGCCGAACCACAGAAGCAGACCACCGCTGGCCGCGATCGTAAGATCGTGAGGCAACATCGGTCCGCCGCCGTCGCGTTTGAACTGGCGGCCCAAACGCGGCCCCAGCACGATGGCGCCTGCCAACGCGATAAAGCCGCCAATCGTGTGCACAACCGTGGAGCCGGCGAAGTCATGGAAGCCCATTCCAATCGAGGGCAAGAAGTTTCCAGCCGATCCCATGGTGACGAGGAAGCCATCCGGACCCCAGGCCCAGTGTCCGACGATCGGGTAAATAAAGCCGGAGACGCCCACGCTGTACAGCAGGTCGCCGACAAAGCCGGTACGGCCGATCATCGCGCCCGAAGTAATGGTCGAGCAGGTGTCGGCGAAGGCAAACTGGAAGAGCCAGAACGCGAGGAAAGCCACGCCGCTGGATTCGTAGGTCGCCGGTATCCCCTGCAGGAAGAACCAGTGGTATCCGATCAGGCCATTGCCATGGCTGAACATGAATGCGAAGCCGAAGGCATAGTACAGCAGGCCGCAAAGGCAGGTGTCTACGATGCACTCCATCAGCACGTTGACAGTCTCGCGCGAGCGGCAGAAGCCTGCCTCAAGCATGGTGAAGCCGACCTGCATGCCGAACACCAGGAAGGCGGCCAGCAAAGTCCAGAGCGTGTTGATCGGGTTCACGATGTCGGAGGCCTGGACCGCAGGCGCCTCGGCGGCCAGCGCGGTTGTGAAGAACCAGTCCGACGTCACCTTCATGATCATCAGGACCGCGGCAACGCCGAGCATCTTGCCGGCGATCAGCAATCCACCGTAGCGGCGCCACTCAGGATCCCGCAACCGTATGGCCAAGCGCGCGAATTTCTGTGACAACGACAGCTTCGACCTTTGTTTTGCGGCCATTTCTCTTTTCTCTCCTTAGTTCAAGTAATCATTCGAATGCTGCCCACCGCGCCCCTGTCTTTCAGAAGCACGCTTAGCCTGGGGAAGAGAGGACCGGCTGAACGGAGATGGAAGACACCTCCGCGCCGGCACGAGCATCGGCTCGCACACACTCTTCATCAATCAAAATGTCGAGATTGGGTTGGCACCGCGTCGTGCCGAAGAACCGCTACTTTCGTCGTCGAAAGCAGCAACCTGCTATGTAGCTGATGAATTTTCTACGTTGGTGAGGATGAAAGTCCAATCCAAAGTTTTTATGACTTACATCACCATCTCTTCTGCGGATCAATGAGAGTGTGTCACGCCAGGAGTATCCTGCTGAGAAGAATCTATGATCGCGCGGCTTAACAGAATCGCATCCGCGATCTCCTTCATCGACACACGCCGCTGCTGGCTCTCGCGCTGCAGGACCTGGTAGGCGTTTTCCTCGCTGATGCCCAACTCGCGCTGGAGAATGCCTTTCGCTCGCTCCACTCGTTTTCGCGATTCCAACTGTTCGGTAAGCTGCGTATTGACGTTCTCCAGGCGCGCCATTTCAATCTCCGCGCCCACCAGAAATCCGATCATGGAAAGCAGGCCAATCTCGCGCTCTGTGTAGTGATAGGGGCGCACGTTCTGAAGATTGATCACGCCTATAACCCGTCCGCGACTGAGGACGGGCACGGACAAGAACGCCTCAGATCGATCCTCCGGCAATTGCTGGAAGCGTTTGAAGCGCGGATCGGAATAGGCTCTTTCCGGCACCGAAACTGGCTGGCGGTGTTCGGCCACCCAGCCGGTAATTCCTTGTCCCATCTTCAACTTCACCCGGTCCACTGCATCCGGATGTAAGTTCCTGGAGGCGCGCAGTACAAGTTCCTCGCCCTCCAGGAGATAGATCAGACACGAGTCGCAAGTTGCTACCGAGCTGGCGAATTCGACGACGTCGGCCAGCACTTCCGCCAAGGGGGCGGCTGCGGCCATCCGGCCGGCTAGCCCGTGAAGATAATCGAGTGGAGAGTCCTCGCGCACCATGAGCGTAAGATTTTTGGCCGCGTTCGAGGGCCGTGATGACCGATGCGTCATCAATCTACGCTAGCGATTCCCGATTGAGCTTACAACTATCCTTTGGTATAGGTCTTCAGGCGCTAGCTGCGGATTCTGGGCTTGAGACGGTCGAACATACGCACGAGCTCCACGAGGGAGGCTGCCTGCATTTTTTCCATGATGTGGCGCCGGTGGAGCTTTACCGTCACCTCGCTCAGGCCAAGTTGGCCGGCGATCTGTTTATTCAACAGTCCCGCGGTCACGAGTTCCATCACCTCGCGCTCCCTTGCACTGAGGGAACCAAACCGTGAGCTTAGCTCCGAAATTGCCGTCTCTTCGTCACGGCGGGCGCGATCGCGCTCCAACGACTGATGGATCGCAGCCAGCAGGTCCTTTTTCTTAAACGGCTTTGTCAAAAACTCTACCGCGCCGGCCTTCATCGCGCGC
>WNGF01006007.1_pt1 | contig 22826 bp, 19 predicted proteins | sample 5400641 | NCBI WGS metagenome assembly WNGF01 (sample SAMN13153371, study PRJNA577476) | soil metagenome | isolation source: 80 cm soil or saprolite under grassland replicate 2 | place: USA:California | collected 2016-06-15 | reverse complement strand
ATCGGCGGCACGACTCACGAGGTCGCGGTGGAAGGTGGCCGCGTCGTCGTCGGTGGGGCGGAGCTCGAAGCCCACCTCGCCGCCGTCCCCGGGACGCCGCTGTACCACCTGCTCCTCGCCGGGGAATCCTGGACGGTGGCGGCCCAGCCGCTGGAGGGCATGGGGCGCTGGGCGCTGGGCGTGGTCGGAGAGCGGGCGGAGGTGGAGGTCGTGGACGAGCGCACCCGGCAGATCCAGGCGCTCACCGGCCGGCGCCCGGCGCCCGACCGGGGCGGGACGGTGATGGCACCGATGCCGGGGCTCGTCGTCCGGGTCGAAGTCAGCTCGGGCCAGCGGGTGGAAGCGGGCGCGCGGCTGGTCGTGATCGAGGCGATGAAGATGGAGAACGAGCTGCGGGCGCCGCGGACCGCCGTCGTGTCGGCCGTGCACGTCACGGTGGGTCAGGCGGTCGAAAAGGGGACCCCGCTGGTGACGCTGGCGAGCCCGGAACCTTCGGGTTGACAGCCCCTTTACGCCTCTTGTATCCTTGGCGGCTAGGTCTGGCCCTTGGCGGCTGGGTCTCGGGCCCGTCACTCACGGACTACGACTGCGGGGCATGAAGACTTTTTCGCTGAGAAAAGAGGACGTGACGCATCACTGGTGGGTCGTGGACGCCGCCGGGCAGCCGCTCGGCAGGCTGGCGAGCCGCGTCGCGCAGATCCTCCGCGGCAAGCACAAGCCCACGTTCACGCCGCACCTGAACTGCGGTGACTGCGTCGTCGTGGTCAATGCCGACAAGGTGAGGTTCACGGGGCGGAAGCTGGAGCAGAAACGGTACTTCCGGCACACCGGGTACATGGGGCACGAGCGCTTCACGCCCGCCAAAGTCCTGCTCCAGAAGCATCCCGAGCGGGTCATCGAGAAGGCGGTGTGGGGGATGCTGCCGAAGACCACGCTGTCCCGGCAAAAGGTGAAGCAGATGCTGAAAGTGTACGCGGGTCCGACGCACCCGCATGCCGCGCAGCAGCCCGAGCCGCTGCCGTTGGAAGCCGGATGAGCTCCTCGGTCACGCCGGAGCTGCGCTGGCACGCGATCGGCCGCCGCAAGGTAGCCGCGGCGCGGGTGTATCTCACGCCGGGCTCGGGGAAGTGGCACATCAACGGGCGGACGCTGGGGGACTACTTCCCGCGGCCGTCGCTCGTGTCCCACATCCAGCAGCCGTTCACCGCGACGGACACGCTCGGGGCGTTCGACGTGCGCGCCCTGGTCGCCGGCGGCGGGCAGACGGGCCAGGCGGGGGCGCTGCGGCTCGGCATCGCGCGGGCGCTGTGCCTGGCCGACGAGCGGCACCGCAAGAAGCTGCGGGAACAGGGTCTGCTGACGCGCGATCCGCGGGTGGTGGAGCGCAAGAAACCGGGCCGCGCGGGCGCGCGCAAGCGGTTCCAGTTCTCGAAGCGGTAACGGAGGGGGACAGGGAGGGCATGACGCAGCCTCAGTTGCAGGATCTGCTGGAAGCGGGGGTCCATTTCGGCCACCAGACACGCCGCTGGAACCCCAAGATGCGGCGGTTCATCTTCGCCGAGCGCTCCGGCATCTACATCATCGACCTCCAGAAGACGCTGCGGCAGATCGAGGCGGCGCAGGAGCTGCTGCGCGGCGTGGTGCTCAAAGGCGAAGGCATCCTGTTCGTCTGCACTAAGAAACAGCTCAAGAACATCCTCCAGCCGGAGGCGCAGCGCTGCGGGGCGTTCTGGGTGACCGAGCGCTGGCTGGGGGGCACGCTCACCAATTTCCAGACCATGAAGCGGCAGATCAAGCGGCTGAAGGAGCTGGAGCAGGGCAGCGTCGAAGGCGAGTTCGAGAACTACACGAAGAAGGAGCAGCTCCTGTTCGACCGCGAGCGCGTGAAGCTGGACAAGTACCTCTCGGGCATCAAGAACATGGCCCGGCTGCCCGGCGCGCTGTTCGTGGTGGACTCGAAGAAGGAGCGGATCGGGGTGGCGGAAGCGAACAAGCTGGGGATCCCGGTGGTCGCGATCGTGGACACGAACGCCGACCCCGACCCCATCACGGTGCCTATTCCCGGCAACGACGACGCGATCCGCGCGGTCTCCCTGATCACGGGGGCGATCGCCGATGTGGTCGCCGAGGCGCGGCGGCAGATGCCGCTGCACGAGCCGGCCGAGGAGGGCGAGGGGGTGACGTACTCCACGGAGACCGGCGTCGAGGCGGAGGCGGAAGGGGACAAGAAGAAGCGGCCGGCGCGTCGCAAGCGGCGGCCGAAGCCCGAGGCGATCGCCGCGCGGTTGAAGACGGAGACGGAGGAAGCGCCGGCGCCGGCGGAATCGAGCGGCGGGGGCGAGGGCTGACACCCCCGGGCATCCCGTCCCTCGGAACCACCACGCCGCCCTCTCCGGCCCCACGGCGCGAGGGCGGCGTTTTCATGAGGAGTGAGGAGCGTGACGACCGTGAAACCCATCCCGGCGAAGCTGGTGGCCGAGCTCCGGGCCCGCACGGGCGCGGGCATGATGGACTGCAAGCAGGCGCTCGCCGAGGCCGACGGCGACATGGCCAAGGCGGAGGAGCTGCTGCGCGTCCGCTTCTCGGCCAAGGCGGACAAGCGGGCGGACCGCCAGGCGGCGCAGGGCGTCGTTGACGCGTACGTCCATTTCAACAGCAAGGTGGGCGTGCTCGTCGAGCTCAACTGTGAGTCGGACTTCGTGGCGCGCACCGAGGCGTTCAAGCAGCTGGCGAAGGACGTCGCGCTGCACATCGCGTTCGCGAACCCGATCGCGGTCCGGATCGAGGACCTGCCGCCCGAGGTGGTCGCGGCGGAGCGGCGCGTGTACGAAGCCCAGGTCGCCGAGGAGAAGAAGCCGGACGCCGTGAAGGCAAAGATCGTGGAAGGGCGCCTCAGGAAGTTTTACGAGGAGAAGGTGCTGCTCGAGCAGAAGTTCGCGAAGGACGACAAGCGGACCGTGGGCGAGCTGGTCAAGGAGCTGTCGGGGAAAACCGGTGAGAAGGTGGAGATCCGCCGGTTCGCGCGCTTCGACCTCGCAGGGAATTGAATGGCCCCGGCCCCGCGCCCGCAGCTCGCGTACGCGCGCGCCCTGCTCAAGATCTCGGGCGAGGCGCTCGCGGGCGAGCGGGGCGCGGGCGGGGGGCTCGACTTCGGGCTCATCGACCGGCTCGCCGACGAGCTGAAGACGGTGGCGGCGCTGGGCGTACAGCTCGGCCTCGTGGTCGGGGGCGGCAACATCCTGCGCGGCACCGCCGCGAGCGAGCAGGGCGTGGATCGCGTCTCGGCCGACTACATGGGCATGCTGGCCACGGTCATCAACGCCCTCGCCCTTCAGGACATCCTCGAGAAGAAGGGCGTCGACACCCGGGTGATGACGGCGATCCGCATGGAAGAGCTCGCCGAGCCTTACATCCGGCGCCGCGCGGTGCGGCACCTGGAGAAGGGCCGGATGGTGATCTTCGCGGGCGGGACCGGAAACCCCTACTTTTCGACGGACACGGCGGCGGTGCTGCGGGCGCTCGAAATCGAGGCGAAGGTCCTGCTCAAGGCGACCAACGTGGACGGGGTATACACGGCGGACCCGAAGAAGGACCCAACGGCGGAATTCCTCGCCGAGCTCTCGTTCCGCGACGCCCTCGTGAACGGGTACGCCGTGATGGACGCGAACGCGTTCGGCCTGTGCAAGGAGAACCGGCTTCCCATCGTGGTGTTCAACATCAACCAGCCCGGCGCGACGGCCAGGGTGCTGGCCGGACAGCGCGTCGGCACGATCGTGCAATGACCACCGTGACCACGCTGCAGGACCACCTCAAGCACGCCCGGCAGCTCATGGACAAGGCCGTGGAGGCGGTCAAGCGCGAGTTTGCCACCGTCCGGACGGGAAAAGCCACGACGTCGCTGCTGGATCTCGTGCGGGTGGACGCCTACGGCAGCGAGATGCCGCTCAACCAGGTCGCGAGCGTGGCCGCGCCGGAGCCCAAGCTGCTGACCATCCAACCCTGGGACAAGGGGCTGCTCAAGGCAATCGAAAAAGCGATTCTCACGTCCGACCTCGGCCTCACGCCGTCCAGCGACGGCGCGGTGGTCCGCATTCCGATCCCGCCGCTGACCGAAGAGCGCCGCCGGGAGCTGGCGAAGGTCGTGCACAAGTTCGCCGAGGAGGGCCGCGTGGCGATCCGCCGCGCCCGTGCCGAGGCGATCACCAAGATCAAGAAGACCGAGCATGTTTCCGAGGACGAGAAGAAGCACACCGAGAAGGAAGTGCAGAAGCTGCACGACGACCACTTGAAGCTCGTGGACGCGGCCGTGAAGGCCAAGGAAGCCGAGATCATGGAGGTCTGAGGTGGCCGACGACCTCCTCGCGCAGATCCGGCTGAACGGGGCCGTCCCGCGCCACATCGCCGTCATCATGGACGGCAATGGGCGCTGGGCGCGCGAGCGCAACCTGCCACGCCCCTTCGGCCACCGCGCCGGGATGAAGGCGGTCCGCGAGGTGGTGGAGGGCGCGATCGCGGCGGGGGTCGAGGTGCTGACCCTGTTCGCGTTCTCCGACGAGAACTGGCAGCGGCCCCCCACGGAAATCTCCGCCCTCATGGACCTGCTGGAGGAGTACATCGCGCACGAGGTCGCGGAGCTGCGCGACCAGGGCGTCGCCGTGCACGTGCTGGGGGACCGCGCGCGGCTCGCGCCGGGGGCGCGCGCGGCGGTGGAGCGCGCGGAGCGCGAGACGCGCGGGGCCGGGCGGCTCACCCTCAACCTGTGCATCTCGTACTCGTCGCGCGCGGAGCTCGCGCGGGCGGCGCGTCTCCTCGCCGAGGACGTGCTCAAGGGCACGAAGCGGCTCGAGGACTTGGACGAGGACGCCGTGCGCGAGAAGCTCTATACGGCGCCGTGGGGCGACCCCGACCTCCTGATCCGCACGTCCGGCGAGCGGCGCCTCTCCAACTTCCTGCTGTGGCAGCTCGCCTATACCGAGCTGTACATCACGCCGGTGCTCTGGCCCGATGTCACCCGGCGAGATCTGTTCCAGGCCATTCTCGACTATCAGCGGCGCGAGCGGCGGTTCGGCAACGTGACGGCCTAGATGTCGCGCAATCTGGTGCTGCGCATCGCGGTCGCGGTCCCGGCCATCGCCGTGACCGTGCTGATGCTGTGGCTGGGCGGCTGGGCGCTCGCGACGCTGGTCGCCGTGCTCGGTGTGCTCGGGACCCGGGAGGTCTACGACTTCGCCCGCAAGGCGGGGATCGAGCCGCTCGAGCGCGTCGGGCTCGCCGGAGCCGCGGCATTTCCCTTCGTCACGTTCTGGGTGAAGGGCTACGCCGACTGGGAGCCCGTACTCTACGCCGCGGCCCTGTGGCTGCTCGCCGTGCTGGTCGCAGCGCTGGCGGCGCGGGGCCCCGAGCAGCGGCCGCTCGCGGCCGTCTCGGTTACGCTGTTCGGCAGCCTGTACGCCTCGGCGCTGCTCGCGTTCATCGTGGCCATCCGCCACGGCCCGCACAGCGACGCGCACCCGCGCGGCTCGACCGCCCTCGTCCTGCTGCCCCTCGCCGTCACGTGGGTGTGCGACACCTGCGCCATGGCGGCGGGGAGCCTGCTCGGCGGGCCGAAGCTCGCGCCGGTGCTGTCGCCCCGGAAGACGTGGGCCGGAGCCGTCGGCGGAGTCGTGGGCGGGGTCGTGACGGCGCTCGTCTACGGGCCCTTGCTGCTCGAGCGGTTCGCCGTGCGGCTTGACGTGGTGCAACTGGCAACGGTGGGAGTCGTGGTGGCGCTGGCGGCCCAGGTCGGCGACGTGGCGGAGTCCCTCTTCAAGCGCGAAGCGGCGGTCAAGGACTCGTCCTCGCTGATACCCGGCCACGGAGGCGTGCTCGACCGGCTCGATTCGCTGTATTTCGTGCTGCCCGTGACCGCGGGCCTGTTCCGGCTGTTCGGGGTCGCATGACCATCGGAGTCGCGATCCTCGGCTCGACCGGCTCGATCGGCTGCTCCGCGCTGCGGGTGCTCGCCCGGCAGCGGGAGCGGTTTCGCGTCGCAGCCCTCACCGCCCACTCCAACGCCGAGCTGCTCGAGCGGCAGACGGCGGACTGGCGGCCCGGCTACGTCGGGCTGGTCGATTCGGGGCAGGGGACCGGAGGACGAGGCAACGGACGCGAATGCCTGGTGGAAGCGGCTCTGCGCCCCGACGTCCAGATCGTCGTCAACGCGATCGTGGGTGCGGCGGGTCTCGAGGCCACGCTGGCCGCGCTGCGCGCCGGGAAGCGCGTCGCGCTCGCGAACAAGGAGACGCTGGTGATGGCGGGCGAGCTCGTGACGCGCGCGGCGCGCGAGGGCGGCGGGGAGATCGTCCCGATCGACTCCGAGCACAGCGCCGTGCTGCAGTGCCTCAGCGGACGGCGGCCGGCCGAGCTCGCGCGTCTCATCCTCACCGCGTCGGGCGGGCCGTTCAGGACCTGGACGCCCGAGCGCGTCGCCCAGGCCACCGTGACGGAGGCGCTCCGGCACCCCACGTGGCGGATGGGGAAGAAGATCACCGTGGACTCGGCCACGCTGGCGAACAAGGCCCTCGAGGTGATCGAGGCGCACTTCCTGTTCAACGTCGGGTACGATGCGGTGGAGGTGGTCGTGCACCCGCAGTCGGTGGTGCACGCCTTCGTCGAGCTCGTGGACGGCTCGGTTCTGGCGCAGATGGGATTCCCGAACATGGAGCTGCCGATCCTCTACGCCCTCACCCACCCCGAGCGGGTGCCCGACGCGGGGACGCGGCGCTTCGACCCGGTGGCGGCGGGCCCTCTCACCTTCGAGCCGATCCGTCCCGAGCTGTACCCGGCCTACGGGCTGGGCCGCGGGGCGGCTGCGGCAGGGGGCACGGCGCCCACCGCGTTCACCGCCGCCAACGAAGTCGCGGTGCGGCTGTTCCTCGAGGGGAAGATCCGCTTCGGCCGCATCGCCGAGACCGTCGCCCGCGTGCTCGACGCGTGGCGGCCGACCGACGCCGACGGGCTGGCGGCGATCCTGGCGGCGGACGGCGAGGCGCGCCGCCTCGCGCGGGAGGCCGCGTGCTCCTGACGATCGCGGCGTTCATCGTCGTGCTGGGCGTGCTCATCTTCGTGCACGAGGCCGGCCACTTCGTCGCCGCCAAGGCCGTGGGGATCCAGGTGCTGCGGTTCTCGCTCGGCTTCGGCCGGCCGATCCTGAGCTGGCGCCGCGGCGAGACCGAATACTGGCTCTCCTGGATCCCGTTCGGCGGGTACGTCAAGATGGCCGGGCTCGAGGACGAGGGACTCGCCGGCGAGCTCGAGGGGGGGCGGAGCGCCCTCCCCGTGGATCCCACCCGGACGTTCGACCGCAAGCCCGTGTGGGCGCGGCTCATCGTCATTTGCGCCGGCGTCACGATGAATGCGGTGCTCGCGTTCGTGATCTTCTCGGGGCTCGCCGCCACCGTGGGCAGCCCGGAGCTGAACACGACGCAGATCGATTCCGTCGCGGCCGGCCGGCTCCCCGAGGGGGCCCGGGCGCTGGCGACGCTCGCGCCGGGCGACCGCGTCGTCCGAGTCAACGGCGATTCGGCCCGCACCTGGGACGACGTGTTCCGGGAAATCGTCAGCGGGCCGGCCGAGCTGCGGCTCGAGATCGCGGGGCGGACCGAGCCGGTCGTGGCCCGGTTCGACAAGGGCGGGCTGCCCGCGCGGCAGGCGGTGGCGGAGGCACTCATCCCGCGCGCGCCGGTCCTGATCCGCCGCCTCGAGCCCGGGCGGCCGGGCGGGCGGGCGGGGCTCGAGCCGGGTGACGTCGTGCTTCGGGTGGACGGCGTGCCGCTGCGCTCGGTGGAGCATTTCCTCACGCGCATCTGGGCGAGCCCCGGGCAGCCGCTGCGCCTGGACGTGCTCCGCGGGCGGGACACGCTCGGGCTGACCGTCGTGCCGGACCGGGCAACGGGGACGGATCAGCGCTATCCCAAGCGGCCGCCGGCGTACGGCTTCATCGGGGCCGACGTCGGGGCCTGGGTCGTGCGCATCCGGCAACCGCTCGGCGGGGCCATCGTGACCGGGTGGGACGAGACCCGGCGGACCGCCGCGCTGGTGCTGGGGTTCCTGAAGGGGCTGGTGCTGCGTGAGGTGTCGATGAAGGATGTCGGCGGGCCGATCTTCGTGGCGCAGGCGTCCGGGCAGGCGGCGCGGCTCGGGCTCGACTGGCTGCTCCGCTTCATGGCGTTCTTCTCCGTGAATCTCGCGGTCTTGAACCTGCTGCCGATCCCGATCCTCGACGGCGGTCAGGTGGCGTTCCTCCTCGCCGAGGCGGTGCGCCGCAGACCGCTGCCGCTCGAGTTGCGGCTGCGGCTCACCCAGATCGGGTTTGTCGTCCTGCTCGGCATCATGATCCTCGCGACGTCGAATGACATCCTTCGCTGGCTGGGGAATGTCTTCGGCCGTTAGGGAGACCCTCGAGGGATACGTCGCCGGGCGAGTGCAGGCCGAGCGTGTCGTCGCCGCCGTCGCGGCCGCGTACTATGGCGCCGGGGTCAAAGGGAAGAGGGAAGGGCTGCGGCCGCTCGTCGATGTGATCGAGCGCGCCGCGCCGGGCGTCATCGAGCTCTCGAGCGCGCGGGACCGCCCCGGGTTCGAGATCACGCTCGTGGAGCGACGGTTCCCGTCCCAGTACGAGGTGGAGCTACGGCGCGCGGCGGCGGCAGTGCTGGCGGCCACCGCGCCCCTGCATCACGCCGCGCCTCCGGATCATCCCGGATGGATCTCGCGCATCGTGCGAGCCGTCCGGCGGCTGTTCAGGGGATCAGCCTGACCAGGAGCGCCCGAGCATCGCAGCACGCTTGTCACGCCGTACCATCAAGGTTGTCTCGATTTCGCTGCAAGGCCGCCCCTCCAATCGTCGCGCGCCTGGGCCGACACACACAATGTTCGGCTACCTGCCGGCGCTGTGATGCCGGTGGTCAGGGAGCACGGCCTCCCGCGCTACGGCGCGGCGCCTCGTGCGAGCCGTCCGGCGGCTAGCGGATCAGCCTGCCCAGGAGCGCCCCGAGCAGGGCCACCCCCAGGCCGACCGCGGCGATGACGCCCCAGGGCGTCTTGCCCCGCGCCACGGGATCCAGGGCCGCGGCCGGCTGCGCCCCCGGACTGCGCCGCGCGGCGAGGTCGGCCAGGTCCGCCAGCAGCCCCGCGGCGTCGCGGTAGCGGTCGTCGGCGTGCTTCGCGAGGCACTTCAGGACCACGCGCTCGAACCGCTTCGAGAGCTCCGGTCGTTTCTTGCGGAGCGACGGCGGGGGATCCTCCACGTGCATGCGCGCCAGCTCGAACCAGTCGGCGGAGCTGAACGGCACCTCGCCGGTGGCCGCCTTGTAGAGCGTGACGCCGAGGGCGTAGAAGTCGACGCGCGGGTCGAGCGGGCGCCCCTGCGCCTGCTCCGGCGACAGGTATTGCGGCGTCCCGATCGCCACGTCCACGCCGGTCAAGGCGACGTACCCCGAGACCGCGCGCGCGACGCCGAAATCCGAGATCACCGCGGTGCCGTCTGCGTGGATGAGGATGTTGTCGGGCTTCAGGTCGCGGTGGATGACGCCCTGTTCGTGGGCGAAGGCGAGCCCGTGCGCGACGTCGGTGGCGATGCGGATGATGGCGCCCTCGGGGAGGGGCCCGTCGCGCGCGAGGCGGGCGCCGAGGCTGTCGGGGCAGAGATCCATCGCGAAGTACACGTGCCCGCCCGCGCGCGCCACCGACCGAATGCGGATGATGCTCGGGTGGCGGAGCTTGGCCGCGGTCTCCGCCTCGTTGCGGAACCGGCTATCGAACTGCGGGTCGCCGGCGTAGCGGGGCTTCAGGACCTTCACGGCCACCGGGCTCCCGTCCGGATCACGGCCGGCGAACACCCAGGCAAACCCGCCCTCTCCGAGCAGGCGCTCGAGGTGGTACGGGCCGACGAGGCGGCCGACCAAGTCGCTGGGCTCAGGGTGCATGCGGGGCTTTACAAACCGGCGTCGGTCGTCTAAGTTAGTGCGCTCTCAATAATTAGGGAACAGGATCAGTGTACGACAAGGCGACGCCGGTGAAGCAGTACGGGCAGCACGATCGCGACACGGGGTCGGCCCCGGTGCAGGTCGCGCTGCTCACCGAGCGGATCAACAGCCTCACCGATCACTTCCGGGTCCACCTGAAGGACTTCCACGGCCAGCGCGGGCTCTTGCGGATGGTCAGCAAGCGCCGCCGCCTGCTGGAGTACCTGAAGCGCACCGACCTGGAACGCTATCGGCGGCTCATCGACGAGCTGGGTCTCCGCCACTAATGGGGAAGGCGTCGCGCGGGGCGCCCCGGGAAGAGCACCGGGGCGCCTGGCGTCTCTACATCTGCTCTAGACAGGCGACACGGTGAAGCACGTCCAGCGCAATTTCGCGGGCCGGCCGTTGCGGCTCGAAGCGGGCCGGCTCGCCAAGCAGGCGGCGGGGGCCTGCCTCCTGCAGTTCGGGGAAACGGTGGTTCTCGCCGCCGTGACGGTGTCGGACAACGTGTCGACCCTCCCATTCTTTCCCCTCACGGTCGAATACCGCGAGAAGAGCTACGCCGCCGGCAAGATCCCGGGCGGGTTTCTCAAGCGGGAGGGCCGGCCGTCCGACGAGGAGATCCTCTCCGCCCGGCTGATCGACCGCTCGATCCGGCCGCTGTTCCCCGAAGGGTTCAAGAACGAGGTGCAGGTATTCGTCTACGTCCTCTCGGCGGATCAGGAAAACGACGCCGACGTGTTGGGCCTGACGGCCGCTTCGACGGCGCTCGAGATGTCGAAGGTGCCCTGGAACGGCCCCATCGCGGCGGCGCGGGTGGGCCGGGTGGAGGGCGCATGGATCCTCAACCCCACCTTCCAGCAGCTCGAGTTCTCGGACGTGGACCTGGTCGTGTCCGGGTCGCGCGATGGGATCGTGATGGTGGAGGGCGGGGCGCTCGAGCTGACCGAGGCGGAGATCGTGAAGGGGCTCGAGGTGGCGCACAAGGGCATCCGCGAGCTGCTGGACGCCGGCGGCGAGCTGGTCGCCGACATGCGCCAGCCGAAGATGGAGTGGACCAGGATCGAGTCGCCGGCCGGGCTCGGGGCGCGGGTGAAGGAGCTCGCCGAGCCGCGCGTCGCCGAGGCGCTCAACCTGCCCGAGAAGACCGAGCGGGCCCAGGCGCTCGCGGCGCTCAAGGCGACGATCCAGGAGCAGCTCGCCGCCGAGTTTCCGGAGAACCTGAAGGACGTCGCGGCGGTGATCGAGGAGATCGAATACCGCACGATGCGCGAGCAGGTGCTGGCGCGCGGCGAGCGCGTGGACGGGCGTGACCTCGATACCGTGCGGCCGATCAGCTGCGAGGTCGGCGTGCTGCCGCGGACGCACGGGTCGGCGTTGTTCACGCGCGGGCAGACGCAGGCCCTCGTGTCGGTCACGCTCGGCACCGTGAGCGACGAGCAGCGGATCGACTCGATCGACGTGGCGGACGAGACGTCGAAGTCGTTCATGCTGCACTACAACTTCCCGTCGTTCTCGACCGGCGAGGTGCGGCCAATACGCGGGGTGTCGCGCCGCGAAGTGGGCCACGGCGCGCTGGCCGAGCGGGCGCTCCAGGCGGTGCTGCCGCCGTACGAGCAGTTCCCCTACACGATCCGCGTCGTGTCCGACATCCTCGAGTCGAACGGCTCGTCCTCGATGGCCACCGTGTGCGGCGGCTCGCTGGCGCTGTACGACGCCGGCGTGCCGGTGAAGGGGGCGTGCGCCGGCGTCGCGATGGGCCTCATCAAGGAGGGCGAGCGCGTCGCCGTGCTGACGGACATCCTCGGCACCGAGGACCACCTGGGCGACATGGACTTCAAGGTGGCCGGGACGCGCGAGGGCGTGACCTCGATCCAGATGGACATCAAGATCGAGGGGCTCGACTTCCGGCTCATCGCCGAAGCCCTCGAGAAGGCGAAGAAGGCGCGGCTCCACATCCTCGACATCATGGATAGCGCGATCCCGCAGCCGCGCTCGCAGCTGTCCAAGTACGCGCCGCGGATCATCACGATCCAGATCCCCACGGAAAAGATCGGCGACATCATCGGCCCCAAGGGCAAGACCATCCGCTCGATCCAGGAGCAGACGGGCGCCGAGATCAACGTGGACGACAACGGGCTCGTGACGATCTCCGCCGTGGGCGAGGGCGGCGAGCGGGCGCGTGACATCATCGCGTCGATGGTGCAGGTGCCCGAGGTCGGCACGGTCTACGAGGGCGTGGTCAAGAGCACGACGGCCTTCGGCGCCTTCGTCGAGATCCTCCCCGGCGTCGAAGGGCTGCTCCACATCTCCGAGCTGCAGCACGGGCGCACCGACCGCACCGAGGACGTCGTCAAGAAGGGCGACACGGTGCGGGTGAAGCTGCTCGAGATCGACGAGCGCGGCCGCATGCGGCTGTCCCGCAAGGCGCTGCTCGAGAAACCGGAGCCGGCCCGCTCGCGGTGATGGAGACGGTCCGGCTCGACCGGGAGATCTCCCAGACCACCGCGCCCAACGGGGTGATCGTCTTGTCCGAGCGCGTGCCGAGCGTCCGCTCGGCGGCGGTCGGCATCTGGGTGCGCACCGCGAGCGCCCACGAGCCGCGCCCCAAGATGGGGGTCTCCCACCTGCTCGAGCACATGGTGTTCAAGGGGACCGAGCGGCGCACGGCCCAGCAGATCGCGCTGGCGCTCGAGGCGCACGGGGGCTCGCTCGACGCGTACACGTCGCGCGACAGCACCGCGTTCCACGCGCGCGTGCTCGACGCCGACCTGGGGCGCGCGGTGGACGTGCTCACCGACCTCGTCCGGAACCCCGTCCTGCGCACGAGCGACCTCGAGCTCGAGCGCAACGTCGTGCTCGAGGAGATCAGCACGGTCGAGGACACCCCCGACGACCTGGTCTTCGATCTGTGCTACCAGACCCTCTGGCCCGAGCACCCCTACGGGTACTCGATCCTCGGCACCCGCGACACGGTGAGCGCGCTGTCCGCCGACGACCTGAAGCAGCTGCACGGGCGGGCCTATTTCCCGGGAAACTGCGTCATCGCGGCGGCGGGGAACCTCACTCACGAGCGGCTGCTCGAGGAGCTGGGCGGACAGGGGTGGCTCGATGGGGGAGGGGGAGACGGGAAGCGGGAAGCGCCGGCCGCGGCGCAGCTGCGACCGGCCGTGCGCGGCCGCGAGGCGCGCCATCACAAGGACACGGCGCAGACGCACATCGTGTTCGCGACCGACACCGTGCGATACGCCGACCGGCGCAAGTACGGCCTGCTGGTCTTGGCCAACGTGTTCGGGGGCGGGATGTCGAGCCGGCTGTTCCAGCGGATCCGCGAAGAGCTCGGGCTGGCGTACGCGATCTACGCATTCTCGAGCTTCTACCGCGACGTGGGCGTGGCGGGCGTGTACGTCGGCACCCAGCCGAAAACCGCGGCCCAGGCGGCCGCGGCGATCCGCGAGGAGTACGGCACGCTCGCCCGCGAGGGACTGCGCGGCGACGCCCTGGCCGAGGCGAAGCAACAGACCCAGGGCCAGCTGATGCTCTCGCTGGAGAGTCCCTCCGCCCGGATGTATCGGCTGGCGGGATTTCCGGTCCACGGGGAGCCGTACCAGAGTCTCGATCAGGTGCTGGCGGCGATCACCGGGCTGACGGAAGACGACGTCCGAGGCGTGGCGGCCGAGTTCTTCGCTCCCGAGCGGCAGACGGTCGTGTCGCTGGGGCCGCACGACCACAAAGGCTGACGGCGTAACACGGACGGCGTAGCACTTGTGGCGTCTCACCTGTGTCGTGTGTCGTGCGTCGTGCGTCGTGCGACGTGTGACGTGCAGCATGGGACGTGGAACGGAGACTGAGTGATCGTCGGTGTCCCGAAGGAGATCAAGACGGCCGAGCACCGCGTCGCGCTGGTGCCGGCGGGTGTGGAGTCGCTGGCGGGCGACGGGCACACCGTGCTGGTCGAGCAGGACGCCGGGATCGGGTCGGGCTTCTCCAACGACGCCTACCGGACGGCGGGAGGGACGATCGTTCCCCGGGCCGCCGACGTCTGGGCCAGGGCCGAGATGGTGGTCAAGGTGAAGGAGCCGATCGAGCCCGAGTGGCCGTGCATGCGCGCGGGGCAGATCGTGTTCACCTACTTCCACTTCGCCGCGTCCGAGGAGCTCACCCAGGCCGTCCTCAAGTCGGGCATCGTCGCGATCGCCTACGAGACCGTGCAGCTTCCCTCGGGCGACCTGCCGCTGCTGATCCCGATGAGCGAGGTCGCCGGGCGGATGGCGGTGCAGGAGGGAGCCAGGTACCTCGAAAAGGTGTTCGGCGGCAGCGGCATCCTGCTGGGGGGCGTGCCCGGCGTGCTCCCGGCGGAAGTGCTGATCCTGGGCGGCGGGGTGGTCGGCGCCAACGCGGCCAAGATGGCGGCCGGTCTGGGCGCGCACGTGACGCTGCTCGATCTGTCGCTCGACCGGCTGCGCTACCTCTCGGACGTGCTCTCGCCCAACGTGGACCTGGTCTACTCCAACCGTCACACTCTCCTCGAGCAGCTGCGCAAGGCGGATCTCGTCATCGGCGCGGTGCTCTTGCCTGGGGCCAAGGCTCCGAAGCTCGTGCGGCGCGAGGACCTGAAGCTGATGAAGCCGGGGTCGGTCATCGTCGACGTGGCGGTGGACCAGGGCGGATGCATCGAGACCATCCATCCGACGACGCACGAGAATCCGACCTACGTCGTGGACGGGATCATCCACTACGCGGTCGCCAACATGCCGGGCGGCGTGCCGCGCACGTCCACGCTCGCGCTCACGAACGCGACTTTCCCGTACGCCAAGCGCCTGGCGCGGAGCGGCTGGAGACAAGCCTGCCGCGACGATCCGGCGCTGTTCCGGGGGGCAAACGTGATCGAGGGCAAGGTCGTCTATGCCGCGGTGGCCGAGGCGTTCGGGCTGCGCCCAGGCCAGCCGGACCTTCACCCGGGCCGATACCCTGCGGGGCTCCTTCACCACGCCCGGGCGGTCTTGGTGGGACGTGACCTTCTACGACCTCCACGTCGCGATCCATCCCGCGGACTCGAGCATCAGCGGCTACAACGGCATCACCTACCGCGTCCTCACGCCGGCCCCCGCCGGGGAGATGCAGATCGACCTCATGGTGCCGCTGGAGGTCGACAGCATCGTACAGGACGGGCGAGCGGTGAGGTTCCGGCGGGAGGGGAACGCTTTTTTCGCGACGCCGGCGGCTTCCCCCTCCCAGCGCGCCGGCGACCGCAACACGATCACGGTTTACTACCATGGCAAGCCGCAGCCGGCCAAGCGGCCTCCGTGGCAGGGCGGCTTCACCTGGACCACGGACAGCATCGGCCGGCCCTGGATCGTCACCACCGACCAGGGGATGGGCGCGAGCGTCTGGTGGCCCAACAAGGACACGCAGGCCGACGAGCCCGACAGCCAGCGGGTGGCGCTCACCGTGCCCGATCCGATGATGGACGTCTCCAACGGGCGGCTACGCCGCGTGACCCACCACCCGAACGGCACGACGACGTACGAGTGGTTCGTGGTGAATCCGATCAACAACTACGCCATCGCGGTGGGGGCCGGCAGCTACGAGCACTTCTCGGACGTGCTTATGGGGGAGCTGGGGCCGCTGACGCTCGACTTCTGGCCCCTGAGCTATCACCTCGAGGCGGCGAAGCGGCAGTTCACCCAGGCCAAGGCCATGCTGCAGTGCTTCGAGCATTGGTTCGGGCCGTACCCGTGGTACGAGGACGGGTACAAGCTGCTCGAGGTGCCGAACAGCGGGATGGAGCACCAGAGCGCCATCGCGTACGGCAACTGGTACGCCAACGGCTACCGCGGGCGCGACGCCTCCGGCACGGGGCTCGGCATGAAGTGGGACTTCATCATCGTGCACGAGAGCGCCCACGAGTGGTTCGGCAACAACATCACCGCGAAGGACAACGCCGACATGTGGGTGCACGAGAGCTTCGCCAACTACGCCGAGGGGCTCTACACCGAGTGCCTCTTCGGAAGGCAGGCCGGCGCCGACTACACCGTCGGGACGCGCCGCGGCATCCGCAACGACCGGCCGATCGTCCCCCTCTACGGCGTCAACGATCAGGGCCCCGGGGACATGTACCCCAAGGGCGGGAACATGCTGCACACGATCCGGCAGATCGTCGGCGATGACGAGAAGTGGCGGGGCATCCTGCGCGGGCTCAATCAGACCTTCTGGCACCAGACGGTGATGGGCAAGCAGGTCGAGGAGTACATCAGCGCGCAAGCCGGGACCGATTTGACCCGGGTCTTCGACCAGTACCTGCGCACCACGCAGGTGCCGGTGCTGGAATACACGATCGCGGGAGCGACGCTGTCCTATCGCTGGACCGACGTGGTGCCCGGCTTCGCCATGCCGCTCGAGGTCACCCTGTCCCCGGACAGCTTGAGCGTGGTGCACCCGACCGAGGCCTGGCAGACGGTGACGCTGCGGCTCGAGAGTCCGGCCGACTTCAAGGTGGATCCGAACTACTACGTGATCGCGCGCAGCGCGACGGCGGGAAGTCGGGAGGAATGAAGCAGCTGGACGGTCAGGTCTTGATCGTTTTCGACGCCTCGTCCCAGGACACGGCCGCCCTGCGAAAGTAGGACTCATTCGCCATGTGGCAGGCCAGCGCCGCGTGGTGACCGAACACCGTATCCTCAACCACGGGTTTCCGGGAGCGCACCGCCTCGAAGAAATTCCACAGATGCGGCCTGACGTCGTCGAAGTCGGGCCCGTGGAAGGCGACCGTCTCGAGCATCGCCTCCTGGCCCGGCTTCGGATCGTTGTCCCGGTGCCACTGGTCGACGTACGCCTCCCGCAGCGTGCGGGGGAAGCTGTGCGCGTAATAGCTGGGTGCCGAATCCTTGCCGCTCTGCGGCGTGTACGTCAGCGCGTCGCCGGTCACCTCCAGAATTCCCTTCGAGCCTTGGATGCGGTAGGCCTCCGGCAGCTCCGTTCCCAGGTTCAGCCGCATGTACACCGGCAGCTCGCCATAGTAATAGAGGACGGCGTGCACGTCGGGCATGTTGCGACCGTCTTTCCAGCGCCGGATGCCGCCGACCGCCGAGGCCTGCTTCGGCGGCTCGTTGATGCCCAGCATGAACATCATGCCGCTGATCAAGTGCACCAGCAGGTCGCCGGCCACGCCGGTGCCGTACTCTTTCCAGCAGCGCCAGCGCGCAAAGATGTTGGGGTCGAACGGTCGTTTGGGGACCGTCCCCTGCCAGGTATCCCAGTCCAGATTGCGCGGAGAGAGGTCGGGCGGCGGCGGATACTGCCACGCGCCCGTGGGATCGTTTCGTCCGAGCCAGCCTTCGACGAGCATCAGGTCGCCGAGCATCCCCTGGGAGATCAGGTCTTTCGCCTTGGCGCAGATCTGCGAGCTGACGCGCTGCGAGCCGATCTGCACGATGCGTCCGGTCCGCTTCGCCGCTTCCACCATGGCCACCCCGTCGGCCGGGCTGTGCGACATCGGCTTCTCACAGTAGATGTCCTTGCCCGCGGTCACGGCGTCCACGACGACCTGCTTGTGCCAGTGATCGGGGACCGCGGCCACGATGCAGGCGATGTCTTTGTTCTCGAGCAGCGTTTGATAACGGCGCGTCACGGGCAGATCCGGCCGCACGATCTCCCTCGCCAACGCGTGCCGGCCGTCGTACAGGTCGCAGGCAGCGGCGCATTCGACGCCCGGCAGCTTGATGGATTGGGACAAGAGCCCGGACCCCTGCATGCCGACGCCGATCATGCCGAACCGGACCGGGTCACTGGTGGGAACGGCCGCGGCGGCGGGTATGAGGTCGCGCGGTAGCTGCACGATCGTCTTCGGAGCGAGCGAAGCGCCGGCTGCAGCCGCGCTCATCCCCAGGAATTCACGGCGCGAATAATGGTTCGTCTTCACGGCGTCTCCCCTGTCACGCGAGTGGGTACCGGTGAAGCGTCGGCCTATTATGCCGCGTCGGGCGAGCGGCACGCTAGAGGGGACACCGGGGCTCAAAGCCCCGGCTCGAGCATTCAGCCGGCCATTGACGCCGGGGCCGTTCGCTGCACGTTTGAGCGGTCCGTTTCATCACCCCTGGGAGGTCCTTCATGAACGCAGAGCCCCGTCGCATCGATCGGCGTGCCTTCCTCCAGGACGCGGCGGCCACTGCGGTGGCCGTCGCCCTGCCGGGCCACGCCCAGGCCGAGGAGCCCGACCTCACCCCCATTTTCGCGCAGATCGAGAAGCGTCATGACGAGGCGGTGCAGCGCCTGCAGGAATGGATCCGGCAGCCGTCGATCGCGGCTGAGAACCGGGGCGTGAACGAGGGCTGCGAGCTCACCATGCGGATGCTGCGCGATGCGGGATTCGGTGAGGTGACGAAGGTGCCCACCGACGGCCAGCCCGGCATCGTCGCCACGCTCGACGCCGGCGCGCCGCGGACGCTGGGCCTCTACTTCATGTACGACGTGAAGCAGGCGGATCCGGCGGAGTGGACGTCGCCGCCCTGGGCGGCCGCGCTCGTGGACAAGCCCGGTCTGGGCAAAGTGGTCATGGGCCGGGGTGCGGTGAACCAGAAGGGCCCGGAGGCGGCGTTCCTCGCCGCACTCCACGCGATCCGCGGCGCCGGCCGCAAGCTCCCGGTGAACTTCGTGCTCGTCGCCGAGGGCGAGGAGGAGATCGGCTCGCCGCACTTCCCCCAGATCGTGCGCCGGCCGGAAGTGCTCGCCGCGCTCAAGCGCGCGGCGGGCATTTTCATGCCCGCTGCCGCACAGGGGCTCGACGGACAGGTGACCATCACGCTCGGGGCCAAGGGCGTGATCGAGTGCGAGCTGGTGTCGAGCGGCGAGCGCTGGGGGCGCGGCCCCCGGCAGGACATTCATTCGAGCAACAAGGCCCGCGTGGACAGCCCGGCGTGGCATCTGGTGCAGGCCCTCGCGACACTCGTGTCGGCCGACGGCAACGATCCGGCGATCGACAACTTCATGAACGGAGCCCGGCCGCTTTCCCCCGGGGAGAAGGGGATGATTGCCGCGGCGGCCGGCCGCCTGGACGAGAGCGCCGCGAAGCAGCTGCTCGGCGTCCAGCGCTGGGTGCGCGACGTGAGCTGGACCGAGGCACTGGAGCTGCTGATGTCCCGGCCCACGGTGAACATCGAGGGTCTGGTCGGCGGGTACACCGGACCCGGCGGGAAGACCATCCTTCCCCACAAGGCCGTGGCCAAGCTCGACCTGCGGCTGGTGCCGGACATGACCGCCGCCGAGTCGCTGGCCGCGCTCAAGGCGCATCTGGCGAAGCGAGGCTTCGGGGACATCGAGGTGAACATGACGGGCGGCTACGATCCCACCAGCACGCCTGCCGGCGCTGCGGTGATCCGGGCGCAGGAGGGGGTGTACCGGCGCTCCGGGATCGACCCGATTCTCCTGCCGCGCAACGCCGGCTCCTGGCCGGGCTACGTGTTCACCGGCGATCCGCTGCGGCTTCCCGCGGGTCACTTCGGACTCGGCCACGGCAGCGGGGCACATGCGCCCGACGAGTATTACGTGATCGAGTCGACGAATCCGAAGGTGCAGGGCATCGACGGCGCCGTACGCTCCTACGTCGAATACCTGTACGAGGTGGCGCGCACGGGCTGAGCGGGGCCGTCCGCGCCCCGCGTGCGAGTCATCTGCCTTGCGACTGGTCGAGCGCAAAGGCGACGTAGGCGGCGGGTACCTGCGTTCTCGACTTGCCGCCGCTCGTGGCAATCACGACGAATTGCCGCCCGTCGACCTCGTACGTTGCGGGCGTCGCGTTCCCCGACGCCGGGAGCGTCGTTTCCCACAGCAGTGCGCCGGTCGCCTTGTCGAACGCGCGCAGCTTGCCGTCGTAGTTCGTCGCCCCGATGATCACCAGGCCGCCGGCGGTGACCACGGGACCGCCGTAGTTCTCGCAGCCCGTGTTCGTTATCCCCCGAGCGGCGAGGTCACGATACTCGCCGAGTGGAACCTTCCAGACGTAGCGACCCGTGTTCAGGTCGATGGCGCTGAGGGTGCCCCACGGCGGCTGCACCACCGGATATCCGTCGGGATCAAGGAACCTCTCGACCTGGCTCTTGTACCGCTGGTCGATCGGGGCCCTCACCACGTCCCCCCTCTCCCGAAGGGAGGGGCCAGGGGGTAAGGACTCGCCCGTGAGGATGTAGCGCTGGATCGCCCCCAGTGCGTCCGGGCCGAGCCGCACGAAGCCCGGCATCATGCCGCTCCCATCTGATAGGACCGCCCTGATCTCCGGGGTCGTGAGTCTGTCCGTCAGATTCTCGAGCGACGGGAACGTGGGAGGCGATCCCCTCATGTCGGGCTGGTGACAGCCCGCGCAGTGCTCCGCGTACAGGTCCTTGCCGCTGACCGTCGTCGCCTCCGGAGGACGCGCCTCCACGAGAGTCACGGTCCATGCCATCTCGTTCGCGTTGACGTACAGCACGGAGGTCTCGGGATCGAACGCCGCCCCGCCCCATTCACCGCCGCCGTCCAGGCCGGGGAAGACGATCGTGCCCTGAGGGCTTTCGGGCACGAACTGGCCGCCGCTCCGCATCATCCGGAATCGCTCGAGCACGGCGCGATGCGCCTCAGGCGTGCGATCGGTGAGCATGTCTTCAGTGAGCTGCTGGCGCGCGAACGGCTCGGGCACGAGCGGCAACGGCTGAGAATCGGCCGTGACCTCACCCTCGACGTCCGAGGGCGGGTACCGCCGGAATTGGATCGGGAAGAGCGCCTCGCCCGTTACGCGGTCGAACAGGAACACGTGACCGGACTTGGTGATCTGCGCGACCGCGTCGATCAGGCGACCAGCGCGACGCACCCTGACCAGGTTCGGCGGCGCCGGCAGGTCTCGATCCCAGATGTCGTGCCGCACGAATTGGAAATGCCACACGCGCTCGCCCGTCGCCGCGTTGAGCACGATGAGCGAATTGGCGAACAGGTTGTCCCCGGCGCGGTTGGCCCCGTAGTAGTCGTCGGCCGCCGAGCCCGTGGGCACGAACACGAGGCCGCGCTTCACGTCGAGCGACATGCCGGCCCAGTTGTTCGCGCCGCCGGAGTACGTCCACGCGTCCTTCGGCCAGGTCTCGTACCCGAGCTCTCCAGGCCGTGGAATGGTGTGGAAGGTCCAGCGCAACGCCCCGGTCCTGACGTCATAGGCCCGGATGTCGCCCGGCGGCGTCGGGAGGCTCTCGGCGGTGCGGCTGCCGATGATGAGCAGATCCCGGTAGACGATCCCGGGCGCCCCGAGCGAAACCATCAGCTTCTCACCGGGTCGGAGGCCGTCCCGCAGGTCGATGCGCCCGCCCTGGCCGAACGTCGGAACGGGACGCCCGGTCCTCGCGTCCAGGGCATAGAGGAACTGCTGCACGGCAACGAAGATCCGTTGGTCTTGGCCCTCGCCCCAATAGACAACGCCGCGGGTCCGGCCGCCTCCTCCACGCACCTTTCGGCCGTTGTACGGGTCGAAGCGCCACAGCAGCTCGCCCGTGGCGGCGTTGAGCGCGATGGCGTTGAGGCTCACGGTGGTGGCGTACAGGACCCCGTTGACCACGATGGGATTGACCTCCAGCTCGGAGCCCTGGATCCCGTCGCTGGCATCGAACGTCCACGCCACCTTGAGACGCTTGACGCTCCGGCGGTCGATTTGCTTGAGGGGCGAGTACCGCATGCTCTCCGGCCCACCGCCATACGTCGGCCACTCCACGGGCCGGCGCTCCGCCGTGGGGTGGATTCCCCGGGCCATCGGCCCGGCGTCAGCCGTGGATGACTGGCCCAGGGCGGCTGCCCCCGGGGCGGTGCCCCGGGGTCCCGGCAGCCCTTTCAGCCGAAGGTCCTTGAACTGCACCGTCATGGGCGGACCGGCGTGCAGCTGCAGCGCGAGGATGCCCGCCGCCGCCGCGTGGGTGTCGTCCAAGTCGAGTGCGTCGATCGTGAGCTTGTCGTTCACGTAGTAGCGATGGCGGGTCCCTTCCACGATGATGACGTAGTCATTCCACTGCTCGGGCTTGATCGCGGCCCGGATCTCGGCCGGCGGTGTCGTCGTGCCGGTCACCTCCTGCCGCGTCCCGCCACCCTGGGTTGTGATGCGAACCCGCTGTCCCGGCTTTGCCAGAATGCCGCGGCCCCGTTCCTCATACAGCATCCCGACATAGGTCCCGGCGGCGTCGAGATCCGCCTGATACCCAGCGACCACCCAGCCGGCCGAATCGACCAGGCGACTGCGGTATTGGATTCCGGAGTTGGCCGCCCCCCGCTCGTTGTCCGCCACGATCCGAAACTTGAGACGCAGCTCGAAGTCGCCGACCAGGCCTCCGGTCCACACCAGGAATGTGTTGCTCCGCGCCGGGTTCGCCGCAGTCGTACGCCCCGTGATCGCACTGTCCTCGACGGACCAGAACGCCGGGTCGCCCTCCCAATGGGAGAGGTCTTTGTCGTTGAACAGCTCCGTGAATTCTCGCGTGCGGGGCGCCGGGGATTGCGCCGGCAGCGTCGCGATGGCGAAGAGGAGAACGGGATAGCGGACTCGCATGGGCCTCGAAGATCGGGCGCGGCGGCGCGAGTTGCAAGGATGGGAGGAGGATCACAGGTTAAGGCGTGTCGTCGGGAGAGTCCCTCATCCTCATCGTCATCATCGCTGGGCCGGCCGCCGCGCAGCAACGCCCCTGCGACCCACCGATGCCGCTCGGCCCGAGCCGTGATCTGTATTGCATCGAGCTCGTGCCCGCGCCGGGAATAACGGGCGTCTCCGGTCGAGTCGAGCTTGCCCAGCCTCCAGGCCCATTTACCGTCGCGGTCACGCCGGAG
>WNGF01003100.1_pt1 | contig 22841 bp, 12 predicted proteins | sample 5400641 | NCBI WGS metagenome assembly WNGF01 (sample SAMN13153371, study PRJNA577476) | soil metagenome | isolation source: 80 cm soil or saprolite under grassland replicate 2 | place: USA:California | collected 2016-06-15 | reverse complement strand
GAGCCCTCACTCTGCTCCTCGACGAGATCAACCAGACCCCGCCCCACATTCCCGGCGACCCCCGACCACTGACCTACACCCTCAAACCATGATCAACCTAAACAAACCCGACGACCCGACTTCCGGAGGTCTGAGACTGAGGACGCCCTGCTCTAGGCGATTGGTCACGCGGTGACAGCTCCCTTCGGTGACGGGCACATTCTGTCGTTCGATGGCCAAAGCCACCGGGGCGAGTTCAGTCACAGCCGGTGGACTGTCGCCGGGCTTAGTTCCGATGACATTGTGAACCTGATGGTGACCGGCCACGAAACGCATCACGCGTCGCTGAACTCGGGCACCGCCTGGGGGGCGTTGTTGCAGGCTACCGCAATCGCGGCCCATCTCTTGCCGGACGAGCCGCAGTACGCCGAGACCCTGACGGAACTGGTCCGGCGCTGCCGGCGTACCCACGAAGCGTACGCGACCCATTGCAGCCTTGTAAGCATCCTCAACGCCGACGAGGATTCGTCCGCGACCGGTTTGCTCGCTGGATTCCCGGCGTACCATGCGCATCTGGCCGACGCGGTAGCGATCGGCCCGGCGGGCCCGTTGAGTTTGATCTGGCGTCAGATCGCCGCCGAGTCGGCACTGCTCGTCTGCATGCAGCCCCGCATACTGCCACTGTCTGTCCCCCTGGGGCAGTTTCGACCATCCCAACTGCGAGATGCGGACAGCCCCGATAGCCGCTACACGCTGCTGCGTCGGCTGGCTCCTCGCCTTTGGACTGAAGTCGACAGGCTCTGCACTCAGGTCATTGGCCAGCCCTGGGTAGAGATGAAGCGCGTCGACTCGCGTGTTCCCGATACCGCTTCCAAACTGCTGGAACCACTCCGACTTGAGCTTCGCCGACTCTGCGCGCACGCCGCGATGGTTCTCCTCGACGTGGAGGGAAGACCCACCATGAGCGTCGAGGAGGTACAACAGGCAACCGAGAGTGTCATCGAAGCGCTGTCGGACGCACTCGGCACCGTCAAGAACCCGATGATCGCGGATCCCAGCCATCGACTGGGTCTCGCGAGCTTGTACGAACTGGAGCGCATCGAGCTCCACCCGCCCCTGGTCGCAGGAGTCCAGCCGGCCGCCGCGGTTGACCCGGCCCTCTTCGTCAGCGACGACGCCCCCGACCGGCACGTCTTCGTGGTTGCCCGGCGGGCGGACGTTTTGCGTCAGCAGTTCCAGCTGATGGCCGACCCGTGGCAGCCAAACGAAACCGTGTGTGCCGTGCAGGTGGCGTGGGTTGATCCCGACGGACATCGAAGGGTCGAGCTCTATCCGATGACGTGTCCGGATGAACTGACCCGTCTTCTAGAGGTACCCACCGACTGCGGTGTCCTGGCCAGCGTCGCCGTGTCGGGTTGCCGCGACGAGGCCTGGCGTGACTCGTGGCTCCCGGCTCTCAACCGAGTCACCCGCGTAACCATGCTTTTGGATCTGCCGTTCATTCCATCGATTGACGCACTGGTGGACGCTGATCGCGGATTCCGATACGTGTTGGCTCGCATCTCGTTCGCTGCCGGTGCGCAGTATGTGTTCGGCTGTAGCATCAGAGGTGAACCGCCGCTGTTGGGTCTTTGTAGCCTCTCCGCCGGCCAGGCCTTCGCCGACTACGCCTTCCGGCGCACTGGTGGGCAAGCCACTGAAACTCTCGAAGCGCTGGGCGCTGACCGCAGCCACCTTCCGCTGATCGTCGCACATCTCGTCTTGGACGAGTCGTACATCGAGACCGCGCCTTGAGCGACTTCCCTGTCTGCCTCGGTCATGGTTTGTCGGCGCCAACGCCATCGTGGCTCGTGAACTCGATCGTGCCCTTATCGCCGGGGATTGGCACGCTCGGTTCGGCTCGCTCGATCGCGCGGACAAACTCGGCGTAGTCGTCGGGGTTGACGGTGTCGGCGAGGTGGGGCGGGAGCTGGGGCGCGGGGTGGCGTCGGAGTTCGAAATGCAGGCCGGTGTCGTCGCGGTGGACCGACCGGACGGTGAGGACAGTGGGGAGGATCTGGGTCACCCAGGTGGTGCTGAGATGAAGGGGTAAAGCATTCACGAGCGCTGCCGCAGCGATGGCGGTGACGAGCTGCAGGCGGTTGTCGGCATTGGATGCGTCGATCCACCAGTGCCGGCTGTGGATCTCGAAGTAGTCGTGTGGTCGGTGTTGGTTATCGTTCCAGGTCAGGCCAGGAGCGAACACGACAGCTGCGATGAACTCGTCGGGATCGATCCTGCTGACGGTGCTGCCGATGGCCTCCAATTGGGGGCGGTGCAGCAGGTGTGTGTCGATGGCCGCTTCCTTGAGGATTGGGTCGAGTGGATCAGTCGGCATTCGAGATCCTCAGGGCGTCGAAGCTGACAAAGGATTCGGTGGCGAGCAGATGGCTGATCACCACTGTGGCGGCGTCGCGGATCGGGCTGAACATCTCCGTGTCGCTGTGTAGCCGCGGCCCGAGGCGCCCACGCAGGTAATCGGCCATCAGCCGCACGGTGACATCGTCGGCGATGACTAGCCACCAGGCGAAGCCGCTGCCAGCCGTGAACAACAGGGCTGCTCGCTTGCCACCGTCGTCGTCGATGGTCATGTCGACGGCGGTCACCTGCCTGCCGTCGCGAATCCAGGCCGGGACGAACCGGTCGGGCTCCACGTCGACCAGCACGAACATCGGGCCGAAGGAGCTCAACGGCGGCAGCCAGCGCCGCGCCCACTCGGCGTCTGCCAGGCTGCTCGCGCTCACGCAGCTGACCAGCGGGCCGCGGCTGCGCCAGCGCTCGGAGAGCACAGCCAGCCCGTCCGGCTCCGGCACCACCGCGTGACCGATGACGGTGTCGGGCCCGTCGTCGACGACCGCCCGTACCGCCACCACCGGTCCGGCCGACGCGCGGAGTTGCGCTGGCAGCACGCCGCCCGGCCAACGGTAGAGGGCCGCCAACCGGCTCGCTGGACGGGCATCGACGATCATCGCCGGTCGGTCGGCGATCACCGGCCGGTTCGCCATCAACTCGACCAATTGTACGGCGTCGATCGAGGGGAGCAGAGCGGCGCGGTAGCGGTCGCCGTCGTGGAGGTCGTGCCGCACCTGCTGGAGGACCGAGCTGGCCACCGCGGCGTCGTCGCGCCGTCGCTCTTCGCTCATTGCGGCGCGTAGGCCGAGCTCACCATGGCGTGCGTGGACAAGCGCCAGCAGCGCCGCCGTTGCGTCCTGGTGGCCGTTGACGCTCGACGTCCGGGCCCCGGCCTTGGCGAGCGCGGTGCGTAGCTGCTCGTACGCCGACGCCTCCCAGAAGTCCCACGCCTCGTCGTGGGCGGGGTCCGTCGACTTGTGGAGGCCGCCGTCGGGTCCGTCGCTGGCCAGCGCCGCCGGGCCGAATTCCGCGACCACGGCGCGGTCGGCCGTCGCGGCCGCGGCGGCGAGCACGTCCGCGCCCTGACGTATGAACCAGTTCCACCGAGCGTCCGGTCGGTCGAGGTCACGAACCGAAGCGAGACGAAACGCGTCGAGTTCGGCGGCCATGATCACCTCTAGCACGGGTGTCTGCATGCACAGGCGCGCCAGCGCACTGGCCATCACCTGGCGCCGGGTGGCGCCCTCGACTCGGGCGGTCAGCCGCACGGTCGCGTCGTACAGCGGGATGTAGCTCGGGTAGGCGGCCAGGACGTCGTTCAGTGGCCCGTGCCGGGCGGACGCGATCTGCACGCTCGTGAACGTGGCCAGCGACTCGTGGGTGATCCGGCACGCGTCCAGCAACCGATCGAACTGCCGGCGGGCGTCTTCGGGCAGTCGTGCGTAGACGTGCAGTGCGCTTCCCCACGCCGTGTTGTCGTTCAGCACCGCATGATGCACCTCGTGCAGGAATACCACATGATCGGTGGGCTGCTCGACGCCTCGCAGGCGCAGGCTGTACCCGTGCGGTGTGTACCGGCCACTGCTGCCCGGCCCCTCGAAGCACAGCCGGGCGAGATGATCAGTCATCGCCGGCCGCCGCGAGGTCGTCCAAGTGGCCGCGGACGCGGTCGCGCCGCTCGGCGAAGCGGCCCGGCTGCTCGACCTCAAGGGCTTCGAAGATCGCGATGGACTCTTCCCACAGCCGCCGGACCTCAGCCTGATCCTGGCCGTGCGCGGAGAGGATCAGGCCGAGGTTGAACAGCGTTCCCGCCAACTGTGGCCGGTAGGCGTCCGGCCGAGCCGCGGCCAGCGTCCGGCGCAGCGCGAGCGTGTCGCGGCCGATGCGCTCGGCTTCCGCTGGCCGGCCGGTTGCCGCCGCAAGGACCGAGAGGTTGTCCATGATGTCGGCGTACAACGAGCGGAACCTTGTCGGCCGCGTGTCATGGAGCGGGCCGGTCAACTGGTGGGCCTCGGTCGCCGCCTTCAGCGCGGGGTCGATCCGTCCGGCCCGCTTGAGCCGGACCGACTGGTTGTGCAGGGCCTGGGCCAGGGCCGCGGTGTACCGGTCCTCGGCAGGCAGGGTGCGGTATGCCGTGACGGCCTGCGTACCGGCGGCGAGCGCGTCGACGCTGGCCGTTGGGTCGAGGTCGAGCGCGAGGGCCAGCGCGGCATGCGCCTCGGCCAGCTCGGCGCGCAGCTCCACATCCGTTTCGGCCAGGGCGGTGAGCTCGGAGACGGCGGTCCGGGCGGCGTCGGCCGCGTTGGCGTGACGTTCGCCCAGGTACGCCAGGCGCGTCGCGAGCAGCCGGGCCAGGCGTGCGGTGGCGACGTCACGGACACCGGCATGGCGACGCGCGACGAGCGCGCGTTCGGTCGCGGCCACGGCGAAGTGCGCCAGCGCCTCGCTGCGCTGGGGCAGGGCGGCGACGACTCGGTCGAGGTCGGCTGCCGGCACCCGGTCAAGCGCAGCCGACATCGGGCCTACCAGCAGCTCTGGCCGGGGAACCGCCGGCAGCGCGGTCATCGCCAGGGGCAGCAGGCGGTTCGGGGCGGCGGCGAGAAATTCGGTGACGGGGCCGCTCAGGTCGGGATAGCGGTCAAGGCATCGGCCGAGCGTGAGCAAGGCCGTAATGACTTGCTGGTCAGCGACGGCATCGAGAACGTCCGCGAGCGGGTCACCGTGGCGAAGGAACTCGGCGATGAGATCCTCGGCGAGTTGTTCGGGCTGCAGCGGGTTCAGCGGAGCGGCTCCGGGCAGCACGGTACGCAACAGGTCGCGACAGGAGTCGCGAGCGTTCACCGGCCCACCCCGGAACGTGCGTAGACCGGCAAGGAGTTTGTCTGCTTCCAGCTCTGCGCTCGCGCCGAACAACGTCACCGTCGCCATGATCTCGGTCAGGTTACGACGACTCAGCGCCGGCAGATGGAACGCGGCCGCCATACGTTGCCAGTACTCCCGCTCCAACTGCAGGATCCGGCGCAACGGCGGCTCGGCGGGACCGTCCGGCGGCGACAGATGCACCATGGCGGCCGCCTGTAGCTCCAGCAGCGTGGCTGGTGTGGGCCGCTTGGCCGGGGGAGGCGGGACAGGCAGACCCAGCCGGCGAGCGAACGCGGCGCACGCCATGTCGAAGTCCCCCTCCGCCGGTCTCAACTGCTCGAGCGCCTGCGGCGCGACGCTGTTCACCAGCGACGCCACCCGGTCGTCGCGATCTTCTCGCAGACGATCCAGCCACTCGCCCGCGGATCTGGCCAGCAACAGCAGCCGCCCGGCTGCGCCCGAGGCCTCGGCAAGTGATCGCAGCGCCGCCTGAACCTGCGCCAGACGGGCCTCGGCATCGTCGATGACGACCAGGCACGGCACCGCGATCTCCCCCAGCCGGTCCAGCGCCTCCGCCGGGGCTGACACCGACAGCAGCCCCGCATGCCAGCCCATCCCCCGTAGCTGGGCACACAGGCGTAGGCCGAGCCGGGTCTTGCCGGTGCCGAGCGCTCCAGTGACCAGCCGCACCGGCGGGCCGGTCTGACGCAGGCACCAGTTGGCCACCTCGTCAAGCTCCTCCCGCGGCCGGAACGGCAACACCTGGTGCTCGGCGCGCACCAGGGCGGCCGCGCCGGTCGGCGCCGGCGGCTCCGGATCCGTCAAGGTCGCCAGGACCAGATCGGGAGCGAGCCTCTCCACCTCGCCGACAAGCCGCAGCAGGTCGGCGTCGGCGGTGCTCGACTGCATCCGCAGGGCGATCCGCTGGGTCAGAGGAGCGATATCCTTGGGCAGCGCCCGCGCCTTCGGCATCTTCGCCCCGTCGAGCAGTACGGGCAGCACCGTCTTGCAGTGCTTGAGCGCAAAGCTGATCTCTCGCCGGACCCAGTCCCCGTCGTTCCACAGCAGGCTGAGATCCTCCTCCACCCACGGCCGGTCGATGAGGGCGACGACCAGCGTGCAATCACCGAGCCGCCGCATGATCTCGGTGGGGAAATGGACGGCCGGCACGTTGGACCGGCCCGCCTGGAACACGTTTTCGGGTCCGAACCGGCGGGCCAGTTCACGGTCGACAAGCATCGGCGCGTAGGACCGCTTGATGTTGCGGTAGCTGATGAAGATCCCAGGCATGGCGGTGATGTCAGCTCCGGTGGTCGGATCGTGCCCGCAGGTCCACGTACGACTCGGTGCGCAGCAGATCGAGCAGCGCCAGCCGGAGCGTGGGTACCACGCCGGTCCAGTCGCCGCCGGTCATCCGCAGGTCGATCCCGGGCAACTCCGCGACCTGCTGGGTGATCAGCTCGATGCCCACCTCCTCGGCCACTGCCAGCCAGACCCCGATCACCCCCAGAACCTTGAACGCCACCGCCCGCCGCGCTCCCGTCGGCGTTGGACCGAGATCCAGGTAGATTCCGTGGACCGTCCGGCCCGAGCCGAACTCGTCTGACAGTGACTCGATAGCGACATCGATCAGCCAGACGATGGGAGCGGCCTGCTCCAGAACCGGCAACCAAACGGTCCGCCACTGCGCGTCGGCGAGGCAACTCGCCGCAACACAGCAGGTCAGATCCCCGTGACCAGCCCAGGCGGTGGCCAGTTCCACCACGTCCGCCGGCTTGCCCAACCAGACGAGCCAGACGGCATCGGTCTCTGTGCCCGTGCCGTCGTCGGCGATCGTCCGGATCACAACCACCGGGTCGTCGAGCCCAGCGAGCACCGCGCAATCGTCGTCAGGAAGGTCGTAGCCGGCCAGTAACCGTGCCGGCAGCCGGGCGCTGAGAACCAGGTTCGGGCGCCCGCCGACCCGCGTCGTGGCCTCCGCCACCCGCACCGCCTCGGCCAACTCGATGTCCTCCCGCACGGTGAGCATCCGAGCTGGGCGGCGTAGCGCCGACAGCCACAGCCGCGCCTGGCGCAGCACGTAAGCGACCACGCGTCGGTTGGAGATATCCGGATCCGGGTCGACGCCCACGCCAAGGTCGGCGACGACGGGCCTGGCCAGTGCTACCAGCTCGGCCGCCGCGGACACGTGATCGTTACTACCGATCACGGTGGCTCCCACCCCGGCCAGCCGGGCAGCGAGAGCGTCGAAGACGGTGTCCTCCCACCGCGCCCAGGCCGCGTCGAACCGGTCGTCGAGCACCACGCCACCGCCGATGAGGGCCGCGGCCAACGGCTCCGACCCGAACTCGGCGGCCACGGCGTCGTCCGCGGCCGTCACCAGCGCGGCGGAGAATCCATCCGGGTCGCGAAGTAGGTGATTCAGGCGTTCGTCCGGCATGTCGATCCCACGGATCGAACCGGCCTTGATCGGCACCGGCCAGGCCGCGATCATCTGTTCCAGGATCGGCGTCTGCATGCACACCCGCGTCAACGCCGTCACTGCCAGGCCACGTCGTTGTTCGCCCGGGACTGCCGCCAGGTATCGATCTAGCCGATCCACCAGGGGGACGTACTCCGGGTACAGCGCCAGCCCGGCGGTTGGTGATCCGAAGCCCACGGTCACCGCGATGCAACTAAGGTACGTCGCGAACGACTCGTGCGTCATCCGGCATCGGTCCAGTAACTGGTCGAACAGCCGCGCCCACGTGGGCATCCGCGCAACCAGGAGCAAGGCGGCACCCCACGCCGTGCCCATCGTCAGCAGGACATGCTGTACCTCGTGGTGGTGGACCAACCGGTCGGCCAACTCCTCGCCACCACGAAGATGCAGATCGAAACCCGCCGGCGTGTACACCCCGCGGCTGCCCTCTGCCGTCGGCGAAAAGAACAACGCCGCGAGATGATCTGGCTTGACACCGACCACGACCACCCACTCCCTTCGCCGTCGTGTCAGCAGGCTACCGACCCGGCACTGATTCGGATCGCGGATGCCGTCTGTGAGCCGGGCAGGGTGGCTGATGCTGTTGTACTGAGTCACGGCCGGTGCCGACGGGCGCGGCCAGCATGCGGAGGACCGGACGCTGACCGGCGGGAGGAGCGCGACCCGATGGACGAGGACGAGCCGTGGGACGTGTTCCTCTGCTACAAGTGGGAGGACGCGGAAGCGGCGAAGGCGCTGCGGCTCGCGTTGACCGCTATCGGTCTGCGCGTGTTCCAGGACGTGATCGAGGGGGAGATCTGGGCCCCCCTGTCCGCGTCCATCAGACACGCGCTGGACCGTTCCCGCACCTTGGTCGCACTGATCACACCGAACTTTCCGGCCAGCCCACACTGCCGCGAGGAGCTGCACCTGGCGCTGTCTGCCGCCTACCAGCTCGATGACGGCGACAGATCGCGGGTCATGGCCGTCGTCCGCGACATGTCACCTGACGACGTGCGCCCCCGCCAGCTCACCACGTTCCGCTTGCCGCGCAGCAACGTGCCACCGGAGGACCTCGCGCCCGCGATCGCCGGGGTCGTGGCGCGGCATCAGCGGCCGTTCGGCGACGCGTCGGCGCTGCAGGACCCGAAATGGTACCCGGACGAGCTCGCTGGGGACCGGTTCTTCTCTGGCCGCTACGACGAGCTGTGGGAGCTGCATGAAGGGCTGCTCGCCCGGACGAAGAACCGTGACCGCGGGCATCCGGTGGTCGCCGTCGGCGGGCAGGGTGGTCTCGGCAAGACAGCGCTGTGCCTCCAGTACGCCCGGTTGTTCCAGCGGGACCACCCCGGTGGTGTCTTCGTGCTCCGGCTCGGCGGCAGCGGCGATCGGGCCGGGCTCGGTGACGCGGTCGTCGAGAGGAGATACCGCGAGCAGCTCGCGCTGATCGCGGCGAAGCTTGGTGTGCCGGGGCCTGACGACGTCGAGGCAGGACTTGAGAAGATCGGCAAGCCATACTTGTGGCTCGTCGACGACGTGCCGTCAACCGCCAGCCCTCAGATGATCCGCCGGTTGTCCGCGTCGACCCATCACGGCAAGACCCTGATCACGACCCGTGGCCGGTTCGCCCGGTTTGCATCGCTGGGACTCGATCTCACCCCGCTCGACGCCGACATCGGCCGCCGGGTGCTGACCGTCTACCGGTCGGCCGGGCCTGCCGACCGCGGCGCCGTGCGCGACATCGTGCGTCTGCTTGGCGGGCATCCGCTCGGGTTGACCTTGGCCAGCGGCCTGACCACGATCCCTGGCTTCACTGGGTACCTGGCGTTGCTGGCGGAGTTGTCGGCGGCCGAACCCGACCGCTTGGAGGCCGTGGCCGCGGGCCTGCAGGATCAACTGCCGGCCGGCTGCGCGCAGCCGTTCGCGAACGCCTTGCTGCGAAGCTTCGATGCGCTCGGCAACGCCGCCAGACAGGTGCTCGGCGCGGCGAGCGTGCTCGCGCCGACGGTCATTCCCCACGACCTGCTCGCGGGCATGGCGCGCCGGGTGGCCGGGGTCGGCGCCGAGCAGTTGGAAGACGGTCTGCAGTGTGCCGCCGCGCGCGGATTGATCGATCGAACCAACGTCAGGGGTTGCACCATGCACGCTCTGGTGGCCCGTGCGGTCCGGCTACGAGTGGAGCCGGCGGCCGCGCGTGCGCACTTCCGGGACGCCGCCCTGGTCGAGCTCACCGCCGCGGTGGAACGGACCCGCGACGCGTACCGGCATCCAGAGGTCCTGTACCACCTGCCGCACGTGCGTGCCGTCGTCGGCCTGCTTCCGGGCGGCGACAGCTGGCCGATCGGAGACGACGAACGCCATTTGCTGAGCGAGACCGGGCGCACGCATATCGAGGCGGGTCAGACCGGCAGCGCACTGGCCAGCTTCGCGGCGCTGCACGTAGCGTGTGAAGGCCGTGCCGAGGTTGACCCCGTCACGTACTACGCGGTGCTCGTGGGCCTGGCCGCCGCGTACGGGCTGGAGGGCGAGCACTCCACCGCGTCACGGCTGAAGCAGCAGGCGGTCGACGGGCTCGCTGGCGTCCTGGGACGCGATCACCCAGACACGCTGACGGCGCTGAACAACCTCGCGGTCTCGCACCTCGATCTGGGCCAGTACGAGCAGGCCCACGCCCTGCTCCGGGAGGTCTATCGCCGTCGGCGGGACCATCCCGACTTGGGCAGGACGCACCGGGACACGCTCGTGGCGTTGAACAATCTCGCGATCGCACGGGGGCACTTCGGCAGATCATCCGCCGAGCGGGATCGGCACCGCCGGGTGGCGCACCGGTACTGGCTCGGGTCGCAGGCGCGGTGGCGGAGGATCGCCAAACCCGACGACCAGTATGCGCTCGACGTGCTCAACGGACTGGCGCTCAGCTACCGAGCACTCGGGATGCTTGACCAGGCGTTGGAGACCATCAACGAGCTGTACAGGCGGCGCCAAGCGCTGCTCGGACCAGACCACCCCGACACGCTCGGCGCGTTGGAGAACAAGCTGATCATCCAGGGAGAGCTCGATGGACGAACCGGATGAGACGTTCCAGTCGATACTGCTGGCACGGCTGCAGGGCCAAGGGCCGGGGCACTACCAGACCGGTATCACGATGCGGAACCTCATCCGCGGCGAGCTCCAGGCCACGACCGGTGTCGCCGCCGCCCCAGCTGAGCTGCCCGACGGCGTGACCCCGGACGGTGTGCGCCTCGACGGAGACCACGTCGACGCCGAGATCGATCTCCAGCAGCTCGCCATGGCCCTCCAACAGGGGCGCGTCGATGCGTTCGGCAGCGATGACCCGCGGACCATGATGGCGACCAGCTACCTCGCCTACTCGCTGGCAGCAGCCGACCACCTCGACGGGCAGTGGGAGTGGGCACACACGCTGGCTGAGGACGCCTACGAGGGCATCGCCGACGCAGCTGACAACCACGCCGACCACCTGGGAGCGCACGACCTCGAGCTCGCGCGACTCATCCGGGACTGGATCGCGCAACGGCTGAACCAGTCCGACGCTTAGCGGCTCAGTCTGGCCGCTGAACGGGCTAATCTGGCGCGGTGTGGCGCAGGGTGGCCAGGTCCGCCAGCACCTCGTCCGCCTTAGCCGACCCTAGGGCCGACAGCATCCGCCAGGCATCCCGCCAGTACCGTTCCGCCCGGGCATCGTCACCGGTCGCCGCAGCAACCTCGCCGAGGCCGCGGCGGGCAAGCGCCTCCTCGAACCGGCTGCCGCACTTCCTGCTCGCCGCGATGCCTGCGCGGTACGCCCGGTCGGCGGCCTCGTGACGACCCGACAGCATCAGGACTCGGCCCAGCGCGTTCTGAGCCCTTGCGGCATTCATGTCCATCCCCAGCTCGGCACAGAGGTGCAGCGACTCGGTGAGGTGGCGCTCGGCGTCATCGAACCGGTGTGTCTCGATCTCGACCAGGGCGATGCCGCGCAGTGTGATCGCGATGTACCGGCGTGAATTCGGGTCCCGGGATGCGGCCGGACGGTAGAAGTCGAGTGCCCGCCGGTTGAGTTCCAGGGACCGGTCGAACTCCCCGCGCCGGCGGTGGACTACGGCCTGGTGGGCGAGGGCGTTGCTCACGCCGTGCGGGTCGTCGACTTCGGCGAACGTCTGCTCGGCTATCAGGTAGTGCGCCAGCGCGGCGTCGTCGTCACCGCGTTCGTGCAGCGCAAGGCCGAGATTGCTGCGCGTCATCGCCTCGCCCCCTCGCTCGCCGGCTCGGATCGCCGCGGCCAGGGCACACTCGTGGCTCTCCACCCACTCGTGGGTGCGCTTGGTGAGGAAGAAGTAGCCCTTCAACTGGAACGCCAGCCGCCACCGCAGCGGGTCCAGTTCGGGCTCGTCCTGCCGGCAGAGCGCCACCATGGCGGCGCACTCGGTGTCGAGCCAGTGCAGCGCCTGGTCGTACGTGTGCAACGGGGTGGGCACGTGGGTACCGCCCGGCAGTTGCAGACGGTATCGGTGGGGTTCGATCAACTCGTCCGCCCGGCGCGTGGTGTGCAGGTAGTAGTGGAGCAGGCCCTGTCGAGCGGCGTGGATCTGCGCTTCGTCCTCGTCCCGGTGGACAAGTTCCCGGGCGTACAGCCGGATCAGGTCATGCAGCTCGAACCGGCCCTCGGTCGACTCCTGAACGAGATGCGCCCGCGCGAGCGAGCGTAGCTGCGCGACCGCGTCGCGCACCGTGCTATCGGTCAGCGCCGCGACGACGTGCCGGTCGAAAGTGGAGCCCGGAAACAGCCCGAGCCGGCGGAACGCCACGGCAACATCGGGCGGGAGCTGACTATAAGACCAGGAGAACACGCTTCGTGGGTCCGAGCGGACGTCGTCACCTCCGAGCTGGTCCAAGCGGTCGTGTTCGTCGGACAGCTCCGCGACAAGCGACTCCAGTGCCGAGGTGGGCCGGGATCTGGCGATCTCCGCCACGATGCGCAACGCCAGCGGCAACCGGCCACACAACCTGACCAGCGCGGTCACCGCCGCCGCGTGCTCCTCAACGGCCGGCCCCACAATCCTGCGCAGCAGACCCGCCGATTCCTCCACGGTCAACGGATCCAGCCGTATCACCCGAGCGCCGTGGTGGATCACCAGTCCGGGCAGGTCGTGACGGCCGGTGACCAGTACCGAGCACGACGGCGACCCGGGCAGCAGCGGGCGTACCTGCTCGGCGGAACGGGCGCTGTCCAGCACCACGAGCGCCTGCTTGTCGGCCAGGACGGTCCGCAGCGCCGCCGAGCGGCTGGCGACGTCGTCGGGCATCGCGGCGGGATCCATTCCGAACGCGCGCAACCAAGCCGGCAGCACCTCCTCCGCGGCGACCGGTCGATCCGGGCCCCACCCACGCAGGTCGGCGTAGAGCACCCCGTCGGGGAACTTCCCGATCGCGCGGTGTGCCCAGGTGATGGCGAGCGCGGTCTTCCCGACCCCGGGCGTACCGACCACGACCGCCATCGGTACAGCTCGACCATCGCCCGCCAGCAGCAGCCGGTCGAGCGCGGTGAGTTCGGCCTCGCGTGCGGCGAACTCGCCGGTACTCGGCGGAAGCTGCTGCGGAACCGGCCAGGCCGCACCGCTCGACATCGTCGGCACCTGGTGGGCCGGCGCCGGCCGCAGAAGCGCGCCACGGCGTGGCCGCCCCGCCTCGGCGCACACCATGTCGTACAACTCGTCCCAGTCCCGGACGCCGGTACGGGCAGCCGAAATGCGGACCAGGACCTCGCGCATCGCCGGCCACGTCGAGCGCGAATCCGGTATGGCACGGCCGCTCTTCGCGTCATACCAGACGCTCTTGCTGACGCCACTGGCAAGCTCGGCCGCCCGGTCACCGCCGAGCTCCGCGACAGCCCTCGCCAGACCCGTCCGGAATCGCTGCTGACTCACCGAACGGGAGCCAACCGATCGCATCCCTGTCGCACCTCCGACCTCGGGCCGCCGTCCGGCGCCGGACAAGTTCGCCGGACAAGGGCGGCGTCGTACCGCCAGGCGAAGGTGCCTGCCGACAGCTGTCCGCCGCCACGGGCGGCGGACGAGGGTCGCCGGTCCCACCTGGGCCGTGCACGCTACCCGCATGTCTACGGTCTCATGGACGTCCACAGCCCGATGCACTCCACGCGCCGGCCGGCTTTGCCCGCCCGTACCCGGCCCGACTCCGCCCCCGACGACTCCGTGGGCGCCGCTGAACTGTTCGATCTTCCTCTCGGACATCGCGGGGTTCGGGGATCCCGACCGCGATGACGATGACCGCGTAGTGCTCCGTGCGACGCTCTTCCATCTGCTGCCGGATGTGTTCGAGGGATCCGGCCTGCCCTGGACCAGCTGCCTTCACCAGGATCGCGGCGACGGCATCCTCACCATCGTTCCGCCCACCGTCTCCACCATGGTGCTGGTCAACCCGCTCCTCACCCTGCTGGCCACCCGGCTCAGGCGCTACAACCGCCAGGCCGGCGACCCGGTCCGCATGCAGCTACGCACCGCGCTCCACGTCGGACCGGTCCTCCTCGACGGGCGGGGCTTCCCCAACCAGTCCCTGATCCACGCCGTGCGCATGCTCGACGCGCCAGTCCTCAAGCGTTCCCTCGCCGCAACCGGCGCCGACCTCGCGGCCATGGTCTCGGAGCATGTCTACGACACGGTGGTACGGCAGGCGTGTGGGACAGTCGACCCGTCCTCGTTCCGACGCGTCCGATACCAGGTCAAGAAGGCAAAGATCACCAGTTGGATGTATCTCGCCCCCGCCGCACAGTCTTGGCCAGCCCGGTGAGGTCGGGATTCATCCCAGTAGGTTGCCGTGGCGTCGCCGATGGGTTGTCGGTGAGGCGGAGGTGTGGGAAACCAGACCCGGGGGTTCATCGGCCGATGAGGGTGACCGACACCGCATACACGGTCACCTAGCTACCTACGGAGCGGCGGCGATTCTGTAGTGCATCCACAGATGGGGTTCCTCGTACAGTCCGAGGTTGCGGTCGATGTCGATCTTTAGTGGGGTTAGACCTCCTCCGATCGTGTAGAGCCCGCTGACCGAGAAGCGCCTGCCGGCCCACCAGCTCCATTCTCCGACTGTTGCACGAACGGAGAGCCATCGGTCGACGATGCCGGCGGGTGTTGCGCCCAGCTTCACGTGGACCCGATGCCAGGGGTCGAGTGGCAGTCCGTCGGGGCCCGGTGGTGGCTTGAACGTACTGGGCGAATGGGGTGAGCGGGGTTTGCGCCTTCTGACTGGGGTGTATCGGAGCGAACAGGCTGGCGAAGCCGTAATGCGTGGCCAGTCCAGCCATGGTCTGCAACACCACGGCGCTCAGGCCGCGGTTCTGGTACATGGGATGCACCACGGCCTGCAGCGCGCCCAGGACCGTGGGGCGTCGCCCTTCGCGCTTGTGCCGCAGTGCGAGTTCCACCATCTCCGCGGCGGTACGTGGTAGGTCTTCGTATCCACCCTCTGAAACAGAACGGGATCATGTTTCCGTGCGCCAGGTGCGCGTCGGTGATCGAGTCACGCAGCACCAGCTGGTACTCGGGAAACTCGTGGAACACGACCGGCCAGTACGGCTGCGAGTCGCCGTGGAGCAGGAAAGCGGGGTAGGCGATAGAGTCGGTCTCGTTGATCATTTGTTTCGCGTCGGCCCGTTGGCTCAGCGAGAACACTCGATAGGCGAGGACGTTTCCGGATGCCGTCGCCCTGAACACCCGCCCGATGCCGCATCGGCCACCGCAAGGCAGCTGCGCCCCTCAGGCTGGTCAGCTCGGCGCGACTAGCGTGAGCATGGTTTGCAGGTCGAGCAGGTGTTTTTCCGTGTAGTTGATCACTGTTGGTTCTTCACAGAGCGTCAGGTGCAGGACCGGGGCTGCACCTGCCTCGGCGCGGGTGCGCCATGAGCGGATCTGGTCGAGGACGTCGTCGGCGCGCACGTCGCCGTGGAGGAACTTGCTGGTGCAGGTGGGGCACAGGCTCAGCACGTTGCCGGGTCGATCGATCCATGCGGCGCTGGTGTGGGAGACCAGGTACAGAATCTCGAAGTAGGGGGTGCCGTCACGCTTCGGGAAGGTGGCGGCGCAGATCTGGCACCGGCCGGCGTACTGCTCGAGCAGGAACTGCCGAACGTCTGGATTCTTGGCGTCCCAGACTTTGCGGGGCAGGAAATGAAACCGCTCGTGTGGGGCGGGTTCGGCTGCCTGCGCTTCCTTGATGGCCGCAGCGACGCGTTCTCGGCGCATGGTGGGGGCGCCGACCTGCCCGTCGCGACGGAAGCTGTCCTCGTCGTCGTCGCTGTGCTCGGCGAGTTGGGTGAAGGCATCCTTGAGCCGACTGGCGAAATCGACTGGCGACGCCGGCGCCCCGGGCACCCCGGGCGGGGGGCCAGGCGCGCTCACCGCCGTCGCGGCTGCCCGGCTGACCTCGGCGAGGGCGGCTGGATGGTCGGCGAGGTACAACAGCAGATCGAGCGGGATGCCAAGTTCGGCGCTGGCTTGCTGGACGACCGAGGTGATCATGCCGAGGGTGTCGGCGAGACCGTGGTGACGCAGGAAGTCGGGTGGAAGGTCGTCGATGGTCAGCTCGCGCGGTGTGGCGTACCCGCCGTCCGGGGTGGGCAGCCAGGCCCGGGTGGCGGCCAGGCGGTGGGGTTCGGTGTCTTGCTCGCGGCGCTCGCTGTTGATGTATTCCTGTCGGGACGCGGACTCCACGGTTCCGCGCAGCCGGTCGGCGCTCGGCGCGAGCAGCCGGTTCCACACGTACGCCGAGCGCCGCGGGTCCGGATTGGCTAGCGCCGCGTCCAGTCCGGAGATGTGCAGGTCGGGGTCGAAGCCGTTGAGACCGCGACGGTGCTCGCCCCACGCATCGCGCAGCACGACGTGGCCCGATGGATTGCCGGTGCGGGCGGTGACGCGGACCTGGTCGGCGACGCCGAGTTCGGTGAGCTCCCGTCGGTGTCCGGTGTACCGCTCGTGCAGGAACCACGCGTCGGGGCAGGGTTGGAAGTAGTGTTCGAGGTCCTCGTCGGGCCAGTAGCACTCGGCCGGGGCGCGGTAGGCGAAGTCTGGCTGGCGAGCGGTATGGGCTAGGAGGAACGCCGCCGACCGCAGCTGAGTGACCAGGGCGGTCCGGCGCTGGCCGGAGGTGACCTGCAGCGCCCTGCTGATCACGATGAGGTCACGAACGTGCTGGTCCTCGCCCACGGCGACGGCAGTCGGCGCGTATCGGGGCAGGATCTTTTCCAGCACCTCGTTGACGACGTCTGGCTCCTGAAGTCCGAGGGCGTCGAGGAAGGACCGGGCGCCCCGGTGGGTGGCGATGGCGCGGCGGACTGTTGGGTAGTCGGAGGGGGCCGGACCGGGCAGGTAGGCGTTCGGGCTGCCGTCGGTGTCGAAGGCGGCCACGTGCGTGCCGTCCTCCAACCGGATTAGGGGCAGGGCCCGTGCTGGGCCTGGCCGCTCCCAGGTGTTTCGTGGGGCCCGCCACAGGGCGGGGCTCGACTCGATGAACGTGTAGAGGCGGATCAGCCATTGGTCGTCCGCGCCTTGCAGGAACCCCTCGTCGAGGTGGCCGACCACCCATTCCGGGGTGATCTCCTCGATGCCGATGTCCTGGCGGAGGTACTCCCACAACAAGCGGGTGCGCTCTCTGGTGAGTAGTTCTGGTTGCCAGTGCAGCGGGCCGGGGGCGCCGGCCAGCGCGCCGAGCTCGGCGTCGGAGAGAAGGTCGCGGATGCCGCCGCCGCGGGCCAGCCGGAACTCGCCGGCGGGCGCGTAGCCCACCCCACCCCACCCCGCGGTCGGCAGAAGAGGGCGCGTGCGAAGCGCCTCGCGGAGCGCGTCGAAGAGGGGCCGCAGCATGCCACCCTCGGGGAATGCTTCGGAGTCGATGGGCAACGCCTCGAACACGTCCAGGCCGAGGCGGCCGGTGTCCCGCAGGTGTTCGAGCGTGTCGAGGAGCAGGTGCGCCGCCTCGCCGATCAGTGTGATGTTGTCCGGGTCGTGCTCCGGGACGTTGTCGCGGGCTGGCGTGGTACGCAGCGGCGCCTGGAGAAGAAATCCGAGCCGGGTCTCCTTGTCGGTGGGGAAGTAGGCGATCAGCGGCGAGCGGCGCAGCCGCTCGGTGGGCGCGTCCGGGCCAGGGCCGGTCCTTTTGAACGCGATTTCCACACGCTGGTCGGGGTGACCGATGTGGTCGAGCGGGCGCCGGAACGTCCACCAGTACTGGTGCAGGACCACTTGTCCATCGCGGCGGCGTACCAGTTCCACGTTGTACGAGTCGGCGTGGTCGCGGGTGCGGGTCAGCTGGACCGTGCCGGCTTCGGAGCGCACGGTGAGGGCCTGGATGTGTTGGAGGAAGAGCAGGGTGATGGGGTCCAGCTCGCGCAGGCCGGCGCCTATCTCGCTGGCGGCGAGTGCCGGAGGCACGTCGTCGCGGTCGAACGGAAAGACGAACACCGTCTGCCCGTCCAGCGGTGCGCCGGCCCAGGCGGCGGGTTCGGGGCGCACATAGTGGCGGATGCGGAAGTGCTCGTCGCCGGAATGCACCTCGGGTGCGGTGGTGTAGGCGTACACGGACTTGAACCCGATGCCGAACTTGCCGATGGCGGTCAGCTCGTCGCCTTTGGTGGAGGCGCTGACCCCGCAGATGCCGCGCACGTCGGCTTCGTCGAAGGGACGTCCGTCGTGGTGCACGACGAGTTGGTGCCGGTCGAGGACGAACGTCACCTGGGTAGCGCGGGCGTCTTCGGCGTTTTGCAGCAGTTCGAAGATGAAGTGTGTGCGGTCGGCGTAGAGGCGTTGCAGGAAGTCCAGGTGGCGGGTGCCTTCACCGTATTCGCGGATGTTGTCCTGGCGGATGCGTTCGTAGTTACTGCTCATGGGTGACCGTCAGAATTCCCTCGGCGATGCGGTGGCTGACGATGTCGGCGCCCCGGCGCTGTTCCAGGGCCTGCCGTCGCCGCCGGTAATCGGCGTCGGCCCGGTCCCGCTGCGAGGCCCGCATGCGCGCTATTCGGGGTTCGGTGGCCGCGGCGAGCCGGTCGGCGAGGCGTCGTGCGACGCGGTTGTGGTGGGCGTCGAGGCTGGCCAGTCGGCGGGCCACCAGCACGTCGCTGGTCTCGGATGCGACGGCGACACTCGCACGCCGGCGTTGTTCGACCCGCGTGTCGAGCACGTGGCGGGCCTTGTCCACGGCGTTCATGTCCGTGGTGGGCTCGGCCGCGCGGGCCGCGGCGAGCAACGCCAAAAGGCGCCGCTCGACGGCGGGAGCGGGTTCCAGGTCGGACAGGCCGACCGCGAACCCGACGGCGCGGAACTCCGGCCTGGCGGCGATCGTCTCCCAGGCGTCGACGGCGAACAGGTAATGACCTTCGGGCACACCCGCCTCGATGACGTGCAGCTGGGCGGACAGATGCTGGCCGTCCGCCGGTGCGAGGGCGTTTACGGCGAGGCGTATCAGGGGATGGGTTGGGGTGAGGAAGGCCAGGGACCGGTCGGCGGTGGCGGCATCGACGGAGAACGTGACAGCGAGGCTGGCCTCGCCACTGGTCAGCCATTGGCGCAGTTGGTGGCCGGGGCGGCCGGCACCGAGGGTTGGTTGCGCATCGAGCATCGCGGCGAGTGCGGCGCGCGCCGACCTGCGCAGCCGCATCCGTAGCACTCCTCCGGGAGGGCCGTCGAGCGTCCCGGCCAGCGACGGGTCGTCCAGGAACGCCCGCAGCAACTCCTCGAGCTGCCGTTCGGTGACCGCGCGGCCCTCGTCGACGAGGGCGTCGAGGTCGCGGGTCAGGCTCTCGTCCAGGCCGAGCAGGTCGGCGCTGGCCTCCCCGACGATGCGGGTCTCCTCGACCAGCCGCACGGCGTTGTCGACCAGTTGCCGGGCGCGTTCGTCGACCTGCGCCGCGGTCAAGTCGGTGCTGGTGACGAGGTCGTTGAGGTTCTGCACGATCCCGCCGAGGACCCCTTCCAGGTCGCCGAGGGTGTCACGGAACAGGCCGAGGCGTTCCCAGCAGCGGTGAAAGACACGTTCCTCGACGGTGCCGGGGGTGACGAAGTTGAACACGAGCACCTTCGGGCTGCGCTGCCCGAACCGGTCGATGCGGCCGATGCGCTGCTCGACCCGCATCGGGTTCCAGGGGATGTCGTAGTTGACCAGGCGGTCGCAGAACTCGTAGTCCAGGCCCTCGCAGCCGACCTCGCTGGACAGCAGGACGTCCAGCGCTTCGGAGGTGCTGCGGTCGGCGCGGAACCGGTCGCGGAGACGTTGCCGATCCAGCTCGTCGATGCGTCCGGTGACGATCCCGACGCGTACCCCGGCGGCCGTCAGCCGGTCGGCGAGGTAGTCCAGGGTGTGCAGGAAGTAGGAGAAAAGCAGGATCTTGCCGGGGCCCGGTGCCAATTGCGCGTCGCGGACCAACCGTAGGAGCTGCTCGAACTTCGGATCGTCGGCTGGCAGCGCCCGCGCCAGGTCGCGAAGGTGCGGGTCGAGGGGCAGCGTGGTCCTGCCCATAGGTGGCTCGTCCACCTCCGACTCCGGGGCGTCGGTCATGTCAGCCGTCGTAAGGGAACCCGAAGCGGCGAGCCGGGTGGCGAGGGCGGGCAGGCAACTGGCCGCCTGCCGTTCCAGCATCACCAGGATGAGGGCGACCACCGTCGGGTCGAAGCGACGGAGGAGTTCGTCGCGTCGCGCCCGCAGGAGCCGGTCATACAGTTCCTGCTGTTGAGGGGTGAAACTGACCGCGATGGTGCTGGGCTCGCGGATGGTGAACGCGCCGATATCGCGTCGCCTGGTCCGGTTGACCAGCGGCGAGAGCGTGTTCAACTCCTCGATGTCGGTGACGCAGCGGACCCGGTCCTCGTCCGTGAGCGGTAGGCCGCTGAGCCGCCCCAGCACGGTCTGGAAGCGTGGATCGATGGCGATGGTCCTGCGGCCCCACACGGTCGTGGCCGCCCGCTGCAGTCCGGCCCCGGCAATCTCAGGGGCTTGGTCTGACGCCTCGCGCAGCGCGCGCACCGCGGCGGTCAGGTGCCGGTTCGGTTCCAGCATTTCCACCAGCGCATGCGGCTCCGGGAACAGATCGGGCCGCAGCAGCTGCAACAGCGTGAACAGATCTTGCGAACTGGTTTGGATCGGCGTCGCCGACAACAGCACCATCGCGGTGCTGATCTCGCTGAGGTACTCCGCCATCTGATGGCCGCTGGTGGCAGGTGTGCGGACGTGGTGGGCCTCATCGGCGATGACGAGATCGAAATGCGGCGGCGGATCGAGCTCGAACAGCCCGACCCTGTCCCGACGCCCCTCATGCTCGCCGTGAAGATACGGATCCAGACGCAACAACTCGTAGTGCACAATCGACCGCCGATACTCATGCGGCCAGCGGCCCTCCAGATGCGTCTCGTCTAAGCAATAGCGCAACGCGCCCGCGTCCAGGATGCGGAAGTCCTCGTCGAAGCGGCGCATCTCCTCACGCCACTTCAGCGTCAGCGCCTTTGGACAGACAACCAGAACCGTATCGAGCGGCTGCCGCGCGGCCAACTCCTTCAGGATGAGACCCGCCTCGATCGTCTTACCCACGCCCACGTCGTCGGCGATGAGCAGGCGCGGCTCGTCGGCCCGCGCGAGCCGCAGCAACGGCCGAAACTGAAACGGAACAAACCGGATCCTCGCCGCCCGCAGAGCATAGACGTGATCGGTGAGCGGATGACGCAGGCGGGCAGCAGTCAACCGCGCCCGGAACTCACCCGGGCCCACCCCGCCAACTCCGCCACCGCCGGTGTCCTCGGCCACCGCGACGAGCTGGTCCTCGGCGTAATCCCGGCTGGCGCCAGCGGCGTGGAACACCCGGTAGCGGGCCCGCCCCTCCACGGCCGGCAGGACAGCGGTAACCGGCCCCATCCTCGCCGGATCTGCTCGCAGCGCCACCAGCTGACCGACCTCGAAAGCCACGTGAATCCCTCAGCTTCAACCGCCACCGCGCCACATGACAGCGTTCGCCACCGCTTGAGCCTAGACGTTCCCGCACCCAACCGACACGTGACGGAGCCGCAGCAATCCCGGGCACAGTCGACTCCCACCGTGTGACGCGATGCGGTAGGCGGGGGCGCCGAACGTCGGGGCGAGCGCAGAGGACTGCCAAGCGACGCCGACGTTCGGCGCCCCGCTGCGCGGCGACGGTGCTACCGCCTGGCGGGTGCCCAGAGCGGTCAGCATCTGCCGGACACTTCGACGCGGAGTCGGCGGCGGGCAGCGGGGTGAAGGGTACGCGACGAGGAACGTCTCGGCGCTGTGCCCGAAGGTCGGCGGCCTGCACGTGGTCGAGATGCGGACCATCTGCCCGTCCCCCGAGGTCGTCCGCGGACATTCGTGTTGATCGAGGACGGCGGCTCGGCGCGACGGTTCGCCGTTGACGTGATGCCCGGCGGCCGGGTGTAGCGTGGTTGCGACTTTTTCGTGGTCGGCGGCGCCAATCTTGGGGGAGCCCCGCTGGCGAGGGCCCGGCGAGGGCCCGGCAGAGCGTTTCTAAGTTAACCATTCGTGACCATCAGCCGGACACCTTCTGAACTGCCGGATCGCCTAGTTACCAGCAAGTTCCTCACCTATGGCCTGATCCGGAGGTTCAGCAAGGATGGTTAGGGTCGGCCCTCGTGGTTGCTCATGACGCGGGAGGAAGGGGTGCCACTCGTGATGGTGGACTCGGCATGGGAGGAGTTGCAGCCTTGCCGCTGACGGGGCTTTCATTTCCGGCTGTGTCTGCCTTCGATCCGCCTGCTGCGGGTGAGGGAAGCATCGACCCGATGGGTCTCGCCGCGATCTCTGACCAGCTGGCTGATCTCTTGGTCCCTGGGCTGCGTGCTCGGATGAGCCGGGTGCGGTTCGTGACAGCCGCGGCCGTCGGGTCGCTGGCCTGCGAGCCGCTGGCTGATGAGCCACCTGCGGACGGTATCTCCACGCCTGCGATCTGCTTCGAGTGGCTGGTTGTCGAGGCGTTCGTGCGCCGGCTCAATGTCCACGGGTTCCCGCAGGGCATACCTGGCAGTCAGAAGGCGCGTGGCGTCATCGGACGGTCGCAAAGGCTGTCCGCATCGACGTATCTGAAGGGCCCCACCGTCTTCGGGTTCAACGGCGTCTACAAGCC
>WNGF01005137.1_pt1 | contig 22842 bp, 20 predicted proteins | sample 5400641 | NCBI WGS metagenome assembly WNGF01 (sample SAMN13153371, study PRJNA577476) | soil metagenome | isolation source: 80 cm soil or saprolite under grassland replicate 2 | place: USA:California | collected 2016-06-15 | reverse complement strand
GGCCCTGCCTCCTCGCCGGCTCGGTCGGCACCTTCGACGACCTGTTCGAGCGGATCGCCCGCGCCGGGGAGGGCGCGCGGCCGCTCGTCTCGCCGGCCCAGCGCTCCCTGCTCGTCCGCCGCGTGCTCGCCGGCGCCGAGCTCGACGGGCTCGCCGCCTCGGCCCGCTTCGGCGGCTTCGCCGACGCCCTCCTCCAGACCCTCGGCGAGCTCGAGTCGGGCCTGCTCGAGCCCGATCAGCTGGAGGGCGATCTGGCCACGCTGTACGACGGCTACCGCGCCGGCCTCGACCGGCTCGGACTCTGGGACCGCGACCTGCTGCGGCGACGGGCCGCAGAGCGCCTCCAGTCCGACCTCAGCGCCTGGCACGAGCAGCCGGTCTTCGCCTACGGCTTCGAGGACCTGACCGGTGCGGAGTGGGCGCTGCTCGAGGCGCTCGCGGCGCGTGCCGAGGTGACCGTCTCGCTGCCGTACGAGCCGGGGCGGCCGGCATTCGCGTCGCTGCGCCGCACGGCGGAGGACCTTTCGCGCCTCGCCGGCGCCAGGATCGACGAGCTGCCCCCGCGCTACGCCGAGTCGGCACACCCTGCGCTCGCCCACCTCGAGCGCGCGCTCTTCACCGACGCCGCATCCGAGCCGGTGCCGATCGACGGGGCCGTCCGCTTCTTCGAGGGCGCAGGAGCCCGTGGGGCGCTCGAGCTCGTCGGCGAGGAGCTGCTCGCGCTCCTCCGCGCCGGGACGCCGCCCGAGCGGATCGGCATCGTCTGCCCGAGCGTCGAGCGCTTGCGAACGCCGCTCGACACGGCGCTCGCCACCCTCGGCGTCCCCTACTCCCTCGACGGCGAGGTGCGGCTCGCGCAGACACCGCTCGGCCACGCGGTCGCGGCGATGCTCCGGTTCGTCTGGCTCGGCGGCAGCCGGCGCGATCTCTTCACGTACCTGCGCTCGCCGTTTTCCGGGCTCGAGCGCCGCGCCGTCGACTTCGTCGAGGGCCGGCTCCGGGGCCGCGCGATCCAGACGCCGGAGCGCGTGGTCGAGGAGGCCGAGAAGCTGCGCGGCATGCCCCTGCCGGCGCTCGCCGAGCTCCGCGAGGCCGACGAGCCGGTCGCGGCGGCGCGCCGTCTCGCGGCGCGGATGCTGCGCAACGCGTACGGCCTGGACGGGCCCCCGGTCGGGGAGTCGTCCCGGCTCGACCTGCGGGCATACGAGGCGACGACGCGGCTGCTGACGGAGCTCGACCGCTGGCGCGCGCTGGTGGGCGAGCTCTCCCGGGAGGACCTCGTGGCGGCGCTCGAGCGGCAGACGCTCCGGCCGATGCGCGGCGACGAGCCGGGCCGCGTCGCTGTCGTCGACCTCCTACGCGCGCGCACGCGCCGCTTCGACGTCGTGTTCGTCCTCGGGCTCGAGGAGGGGAGCCTGCCGCGGCGGGGCGTTGCGTCGCCGTTCCTCGACGACGACGCGCGGCGGGCGCTCGACGAGCGGGGCGCGCGGCTGCAGCGGCCCGACGCGGTGAGCCGAGACCGCTACCTCTTCTACACGGCCTGCACGCGGCCGCTCGAGCGGCTCTACCTCGTGCGCGAGGCCGCGACCGACGACGGCGGGCCGCGCGAGCCGAGCCCGTTCTGGGACGAGGTGCAGGCCGTCTTCGACCCGGACGACGTTCGCCGCTGGACGCGCCGGCGTCCGCTCTCGGCGCTCACCTGGACGCTCGACGACGCTCCGACCGAGCGCGAGCGGCTGCGCGCCCTCGCCGAGCTCGCCTCCCGCGAGGCCCCGGCCGCCGACGCGCTCGCGCGCGCGAACGGCTGGGAGCGCAAGCTCGAGCGCGCGCTCGGCGCGTTCCGCAGGCCGACCAGGCTCAGCCATCCGCTCGTGCTCGAGCAGCTCGCGTCGAGGCTGACCTTCAACGTCACCGAGCTCGAGCGGTTCGCCGACTGCTCGTCCGCGTGGTTCTTCGAGCGCTTTCTCGATCCGAGGTCGATCGACGCCGAGGTCGACGCGAAGCTGCGCGGCTCGGTCGCGCACAGCGCCCTCTTCAAGTTCTTCACGCGGCTGCCGAAGGAGCTCGGCGTGGAGAAGCTCGACGAACGCGTCCTCGACGACGCGGTGCGCCTGATGCGCGCGTGCCTCGACGAGGCGCTGCAGGGCGTCCGGATGGAGATGACCGAGATGCAGGCACGCGAGCTCGACCAGACGCTCTGGCGCGACCTCGAGGCGGTCGTGCACGAGGAGTGCGCGAGCGCGCTGGAGCTCATGCCGCGACGTTTCGAGGTCGCGTTCGGCAGCGAACGTGCTGCGCCGGAGCTGCAGCGCGGCCTCGACCTCGGCGACGGGCTGACGCTCTCGGGAAAGATCGACCGGATCGACGTCGACCCCTTCGGCGCGCGAGGGATCGTCCAGGACTACAAGTCCGGCAAGCACGCCCACTCGGCGCGTGAGATCGAGAGCGAGCTGCGCCTGCAGATCCCGCTCTACATGCTCGTGCTCCGCGACCTCGTCGGGCTGGAACCGCTCGGCGGCCTCTACCGGCCGCTGGCCGGCAAGCGGCAGGCACGCGGCCTCGTCCGGCGCGACGAGCGGGACACGCTGCCCGGCTACATGAAGAACGACTACCTCGACGACGAGGCGTTCTGGGGGGCGGTGGACAACGCGATGGCGACCGCCCGGCGGCTGGCGGGCCGGATCAGGGCCGGCGACGTCGTGCACGACCCGAAGGGCGGCGACTGCCCGGCGTGGTGCGACCTGTGGCCGATGTGCCGGGTGCCGCGGCCGTGAACGAGCAGCAGAGCGCGGCGGTCGAGGCCTGCGGGGAGGTCTTCGTCTCGGCCGGTGCCGGAACCGGGAAGACGGCCGTGCTCGTCGAGCGGTTCGTGCGCGCCGTCTGCGACCGCGGTCTGGACGTCGACTCGATTCTCGTCATCACGTACACCCGCCGGGCCGCCGGCGAGCTGCGGACGCGCATCCGCGCTGCGCTCGGCGCGCGAGGGCGGCAGGACCTGGCGCGGGAGCTGGACGGCGCGTGGATCTCGACCATCCACGGCTTCTGCCTGCGGCTGCTGAAGATGCATCCGTTCGCCGCCGGGCTCGACCCGCGCTTCCGCGAGCTCGACGACGCGCAGGGCGCCGTGCTCCGCAGCGAGGCGTTCCAGCAGGCGCTCGCCGACTTCTGCGCGGACGGTGATCCCGACCGCCTGCGGCTGCTCGCGACCTACGGCGCGAACGGGCTGCGGCGGATGCTCACCGGTGTCTACGAGACGCTGCGCTCGGCCGGCCGGGAGCTCGAGCTCGCGATCGGCGCCCGGCCGGAGCTCGCCGAACGGGTCGAGGAGCTGCGGGAGGCCGCCCGCTGCCTCGTGGAGGATGACGCTGCCACCGAGGCTCAGCGCACGAACGCCGAGCAGCTGCTGGCGCTGCTCGCGCGCGACACGCGCGCCGACCGGCTACTCGAGCTGTCGGGCTTCCGTACCTCCGGCGAGCGCGCCGGCTCGTACGAGGAGGCGCGCCGCGCGGTCGAGCAGGCGGCGCTCGACGAGGCGGCCGTGCGCGATCGCGACCTCCTCCAGGAGCTCCTCGTGCGGTTCGCGGCCGCCTACGCCGAGGCGAAGGCGCGCGAGTCGGCTCTCGACTTCGAAGACCTGCAGCTGCAGGCCCGGAACCTCCTGCGCGACAACCCGTCCATTCGCGAGCGGGAGGGGCTCCGCTTCCGCTCGATCATGGTCGACGAGTTCCAGGACACGAACAGGCTCCAGTGCGAGCTCGTGGATCTGGTCTCGGGGCCTGGCGCCGAGGTCTTCTTCGTCGGCGACGAGCTGCAGTCGATCTACGGCTTCCGTCACGCCGACGTGCAGGTCTTTCGTGAGCGGCGAGCAAAGGCGGCGCAGCTGCTGCCGCTGACGCTCAACTACCGCTCCCGGCCGGAGGTACTCGCGGCGGTGAACGAGCTGTTCGGCTCGCATTTCGGCGACGAGTTCCAGCCCCTGCATGCCGCCGCCGAGTTCCCGGACCCGGTCTTCGGTCACCCGGTTGAGCTGCTCGTGACCGACAAGGCGGCCTACGGGAAGAGCGGGGTCCACTGGCGGCGGGCCGAGGCGCGTGCCGTCGCGCGGCGTGTGCGCGAGCTCGTTGACGCGGGCGTCGCGACGCCGGGCGAGATCGTCCTGCTCTTCGCGGCCGGGACGGACGCCGAGTGGTACGAGGACGAGCTGCGCAAGGCGGGGCTGCCGACGTACCGCGCGACCGGCAAGGGGTATTTCGGCCAGCAGCAGGTCGTCGACCTGCTCGCCTACCTGCGGCTCCTGCATAACCGCTACGACGACAGGGCACTCGTCACCGTGCTCGCGTCCCCCTTCGTCGGCCTCTCGAACGACGGGCTCGCCCTGTTGCGCCGCGCCGCGTCGAAGCGACCGCTGTTCTCCGGGCTCGAGCGGGCGATGCCGCCGGGGCTGGGCGAGCGCGACGAGCGGCTGCTGCGCGCGTTCCGGCAGCGCTTCGAGCGGCTGGCCGCGGCCCTGCCGCGGCTGTCCCTCGAGCGACTCTGCGAACGCATCGTCAGTGAGCACGACTACGACCTCGCCGTGCTCGCGCAGTGGGACGGCAGGCGGCGCTATGCGAACATGCGCAAGCTCGCGCGGCTCGCTCGCTCCTACGAGGAGCTGCGCGGTCCGGACGTCGAGGGGTTCGTCCGCTTCGTCGCCGAGCAGGAGGCGGTCGGCGCGCGCGAGCTCGAGGCCGTGGCCGAGGAAGAGGGCGGAGACGCGGTGCGGCTGCTGACGATCCACGCCGCAAAGGGGCTCGAGTTCAAGGTCGTGATCGTCGCCGACGCCGGTCGCGACAAGGCGCCCCCGTCCCCGGACGAGATCCTCGCGCTCTCCGACGGCCGCTTCGGCTTCCGCGTGGCCGATCCGGTGACGACGAAACGCCGCGGCGCGTTCGACTACGACGACGTGAAGGACGCCCGTCGCGCGGAGGAGGCGGCCGAGAAGCTCCGTCTGTACTACGTCGCGATGACGCGTGCGAAGGAGCGCCTGGTCGTCTCGGGCTCGATCGACCGCGAGAAGGCGGCCGACGCGGCGACGCCGATCGGTTGGGTGCTCGGCCGAATCGACGCGGCGGCGGAGCTCGACGGTGCCGGTGAGGCGCCCGTGGAGATCGAGCGGAACGCGGCGCGGTTCGTCGTGCGCATGGACCGCTACCGCGAGGCCGACTGGCTCGCGCCGCCCGACGCCGGCGAACCGGTGGTCCTCGGCGACGAGGGCCAGCTCGCGCTGTTCGCGGCGGTCGAGGACGTGGCGGCGCCGCCGGCGCCGCAGTTGGCCCCGCTCGTCGTGCCGCCCGAGCCGCCGCTGCACCGCGTCCGCCGTCTCTCGTTCACGGCGCTCTCCACGTTCGAGCAGTGCTCCTACAAGTACTACGCGCTCCGCGTCGCCGGCATGGCCGAGCGGCGGGGTGGGCTGCGGGCGACCGAGATCGGCGACGCCGTCCACCGGCTGCTCGAGCAGGTCGACCTGCGCGAGCCGGCGACGCCCGACGTCGAGCAGGTGCGCGGCTGGTACGCGGCCGTCACCGACGAGGAGCTGGAGCGGATCCGCAGCCTCGTTGCGGCCTACTGCGAATCGGAGCTCGCGCGACGGATTGCGGCGCTGCCGCACGTCGACAAGGAGCGGCATTTCACGTTCGAGCACGACGGCGTGCTGCTGCACGGCTACCTCGACGCCCTCTACCTGGACGGCGCCGGCGCGCTCGTGCTCGACTACAAGACGAACCTGCTCGGCGAGTCGTCTCCGGAGGAGATCGTCGAGACCGAGTACCGCCTGCAGCGCCTCGTGTACGCGCTCGCCTGCTTCCGCGCGGGCGCGGAGGAGGTCGAGGTCGTCTACCAGTTCCTCGAGCGTCCGGACGGGGTCGCAGCGACGACGTTCGTGCGGGACGAGGTTCCCGCGCTCGAGGCCGAGCTGTCGGCCGGGATCGCGCGGATCCACGCGGGCGACTTCCGGCCGACGCCGAGCGAGTTCGCGTGCGCGAGCTGCCCGGCCCTCGACCTCGTCTGCGCCGGCCCGCGCCTGCACCGCGGCGGCGACCCGGAAGCCGCGCCGCTCGTCGCCGTCGGCTAGGACGACCTCGAGCGCGGCCGACTACTCGATCCAGTCGAGAGGCACGTCGTCACCGGAGACGATCGGGGTGGATCCGGGCTGACCGGGTGTCGCGAGGCAGAGAGTGTCTTCGCTGCCGTTGAAGCAATGAGTCGCGATCCGGGTTCCGTTGGGCGACCAGACGAGAGGTCCGTGGAACCAGGTGGGGTCGTCGATCGTTTCCCGCGGTGCGGCGATCGTGCGATGGAAGTCGATCTGGAGCGCGGCCTCGGTAGCGACGTAGGCGATGGCTGTCCCGACGGGCGCGAGCAACGGACCGAACTCCACGTCGCTCGTGCTCGTCAGCGTTGCGCCCTTCTTTGCGTCGCGGCGTACGAGGTAGATGTCGCTTGCGTGCTCCGTGAAGCCTCCGTACGCGATCCAGCGCGAGTCTGCTGACCAGCTCGGGAGAGCGTTCGTGTCGATGTCCTTCCGGGCTGCGAGCCGGCGCTTGCCGCTGCCGTCGGGGTGTACGACCCAGAGCTGGTCGGCCCGCGAGATCTAGGGAACCAGGACGAACGCGATCGTCCGGCCGTCCGGCGACCAGGACGCCCTCCACGTCATGCCCTCCGCCGGCGCCTTGACGAACAGGCGTGGCGGGCCGTGCAGCGAGACGAGATAGATCTGCCGCAGCCCTTTACTCATCGTCGTCCGGGTGAACACGATCCTCGTGCTGTCGGGCGACCAGGAGAAGTCCTCGATCGAACCCGCGACGAGCCGTCGCGGAGAGCTGCCGTCGGCAATGAACAGGATCCTGCCGCCGCTCGGAGCAGCCGCGGACGCAGACGCGAACGCCGTGAGTAGAGCGGCCGTCAGGAGCGCGCCGAGAACAGGAACGATCTTCATCGCACGAAGACGAGTAACCCGCCGCAAGCCGAGACGGCTGCTCCGCAGCGGGCACAGAACGCCTCGCCGGTCCCGCTGGCGGCTCGCGTCGCCGGGGGTGCGGCGTCAGCCGAAGCCTCCGCGCTCACCGGGGGGCGCAGGCGCAGCACTGTCGGCCCGTCCATCTCGTCGATCGCGAAGATGCCCCGGGCAGAGCCAGCGTGGACACGCGGCGCCCGGACGTCTCCGCGGTCGGTGATCATTGCACCGTGCCGCGGAGCTACGTGAAGGAGGCGCGGAAGCGCGTCGGGCCCAAGAGGCAGCGCATCCGGCCGATCATCGAGCGGCTCGCGCGCGAGCACGAGGACGCCGCCATCGCCCTGAAGTTCCGGAGCTCGCTCGAGCTCCTCGTCTCGGTGATGCTGTCCGCGCAGACGACCGACGTGAACGTGAACCGGGTGACGGCGACGCTGTTCGAGAAGTACCGCCGCCCCGAGGACTACCTCGCCGTGCCGCCCGAGGAGCTCGAGCGGGACATCTTGCCCACCGGGTTCTTCCGGCAGAAGGCGAGGTCGCTTCGCGGCACCATGCGGCTGCTGGTCGAGGAGTTCGACGGCGAGGTGCCGCGCACGCTCGAGGAGCTGTTACGGCTGCCGGGCGTCGCGCGCAAGACCGCGAACGTCGTCGCGTCGGAGCTCGGCCACGTCCAGGGCATCGTCGTCGACACGCACGTGCGCCGGCTGTCGCAACGGCTCGGGCTGACCAAGCAGGAGGATCCGGTGAGGATCGAGCGCGACCTGATGCGGCTTGTCCCGCGCGAGGACTGGGGGAGGTTCCCGCACCTGCTCATCTGGCACGGCCGACGCGTCTGCGAGGCGCGCCGTCCACGCTGCGAGGATTGCGTCGTCAACGATCTCTGCCCGGCCAGTCGTGTCTGAGGACCGTCGGCGCCTCAGCTTCGACTCCGTCGCCGAGGCGTACGAGCGCGGCAGGCCGCCGTACGCTCAGGCCGCGCTGGCATGGATCGCAGAGCGACTGCACGTGGGCCGCGTCCTGTGGTTTCGCGTCGAGGAGGCGCTCGTGGAGATGCACCGTGTGCTGCGGCCGCACGGCGGTGTCGCGTTGCTCTGGAAGCCCTGGGCCGAAGAGGACGGCGTGCTGCACGCCGTCGACGAGATGGTGCAGCGCCGTGCCGGTGGGCCACGATCGGAGAACTGGCGCGACCGGTTCGACCCCGCGCTCTTCGGTCCGATCGAGGAGCGGACATTCCGGGAGGTTTGCGAGTTGACGACGGACTCCCTTGTCGACTGGGTGGCTTCCACGAGCACGGTCGCCCTGGCTTCCGCCGACGAGCGGGCCTGCATCGAGGCCGAGGTGCGCGAGCTGGCCGGAGCGGGTCCCGTTGTGGTCTCCCTGGCAACCGACGTCGTCGTCTTCGACCGTGTCTGACCTCCATCCCGCGACGCGCGGCTTCCGCGCCGCCGCCGGCCTCTACGAGCGGGGCCGCCCGGACTATCCGGCAGCCGCGGTGCGCCGGCTGGTCGAGCGGCTCAGGCTGGCGCCGGGGCGGACGGTCCTCGACCTCGCTGCCGGCACCGGCAAGCTGACGCGGCTGCTCGTGCCCAGCGGCGCGAACGTGATCGCCGTCGAGCCGGTGCGCGAGATGCGTGCAGAGCTCGAGCGCCGCGTACCGGGCGCAGCGGCCATGGCAGGGACCGCCGAGCAGATCCCGCTCGCGGACGGCTCCGTCGACGCGGTCACGGTCGGGCAGGCGTTCCACTGGTTCGACCCGGACGTCGCGCTGCACGAGCTGCACCGCGTGCTCCGCCCGGGCGGCGGTCTCGCGCTGATCTGGAACGCGCGCGACGAGCGCGACCCGCTGCAGGCCGCGCTGTCCGAGATCATCGACCCGCTCGAGGGGAAGACGCCGACGCGGCAGCAGCGCGACTGGCAGGCGTTGCTAAACGGCTGCGGCCTCTTCGACCCCGCCCTGGCGGCGCGCTTTCGTCACCTGCAAACGGTCGACGAGGAGGGGCTCGTCGGCAGGGTGCTGTCGATCAGCTTCGTCGCCGCGTCGCCTGTTCCCGTTCGCCGTGACGTCGAGTCGCGAGTGCGCGCGCTCGCCGGCGCCCACGGCGAGCCGCTTCGGCTCCCCTACGTCACCGAGCTCTACCTGGCCTTCCGACGGCCCTAGCTCGAGCAGGAGCTGGATCACCCGGCGCTCCCGCCGCTCGAGCCACGTCTCGAGCGGGCGGACGCAGAGGTAGAGCAGCGCCCCGCCGAGCGGCAGCAGAGCGGCGAGCGCCCCGGCCGCCTTCACGCCGGCGCCGTTGGCGATCCGGGTCCGAGCGTCGCGGACGACGGCGAGGATCGAGGCGAGCCAGAGCAGGACGAGCGCGACCGGCGGGCCGTGGCTCAGGACGAAGGAGAGCGCGACCATCTGTAGGTCAACGAACCCGCGCCGCGGAAGGTTGCGCCGTCGCTAGTTGACGGACGGATCCTCGGGCATGCGGGCGACGAGCTCGTAGACACCGCCCTTGCGGCGCAGCGCCGCGGCCCAGAGCTCCTCGGGCTCGTCGGTGAACGCGTCGTCGGGGACGGCCGGCTCGAGGATCCAGTCCTCGCGCCCGAGCTCGTCCTCGAGCTGCCCGCCGCCCCAGCCCGCATAGCCGGCGAAGATGCGCCGCCGCGTCGTGACGGGCACGATCCCGTCCGGATCGTCGAGCGAGGGGAAGCCGAGCGAGTCGAAGAGCGGCACCGCCGCGTCGTCAAGGTCGAGGAACTCGCCGAGCACGAGCACGGCGTTCGGCTGCACCGGTCCACCGAGCCAGACCTGCTCGCCGTCGGCGACCAGCGGCTCGAGCTGGGGCACGACCTCGGCCACGGCCGCCGGCGAGGGCCGGTTCAGGACGAGCCCTGCCGCGCCCTCCTCGGTGTGCTCGGTGACGAGGACGACGGCGCGACGGAAGTTCGGGTCGATCAGCGACGGCGAGGCGATCAGCAGCTGGCCGCGCAGTGAGTCCATGGCCCCCATTCTCGCCCGCCGAGCGCTCGTTACGCAGCGCGCGGCGTCAGGGCGACGAGCAGGCCGCCGTCGTCGTCGTAGGCGGGAAAGAAGTCCGCGCTCACGGGCTTCGTCTGCCCGCCTCGCGTGCGGAGCTGGATCTTCTCCCCGAGGCGGCGGACGCCCCATTCGAGCGCCAGCTTCGCCGGGTTTCGCTCCTCCTCGAAGCCGGAGAGCCCGAGCGCCTTGACGACGTCTCCGCCGAGCAGGTCGACCTCCGACCACCCCGTCAGCTCGAACACGCCCCGGCCCGCGGCCAGGATCCGCCCCTCCTGGTCGCACACGACGAAGCCCGTGCTCGGGGCCGGGTAGTAGTCGTCCAGCAGCTCGAACAGGAAGCCGAAGCCGCAGTGGTGGCAGGCGACGGCCTGGTTGTACAACCCCTCCTTGCGGTCGATGTCGATCGACCGCTCCTTGCAGTTCGGGCAGATGAAGTACGGCACGGACTCAGGCTAGCTACGCGCCGTCTCAGAACCAGTCGTTGCGGCGGAACCACCAGAGCTGTCCGACCGTGGTGGCGACGATCACGGCCCACACGTAGCCGTAGCCCCAGTGCCAGCGCAGCTCGGGGATGTCGACGAAGTTCTGACCGTAGAGGCCGACGATGAAGGTGGGGAGGAGCAGGAGCGACGCGATCACGGTCAGCCGCTTCGTCACCTCGTTCTGGTCATTGGCGATCTTCGCCTGCTGGTAGTCCCGGACGCTCGCCAGCAGGTCGCGCGACAGCTCGAGGCCGTCGAGGGCGCGCATCAGCTTGTCGTATGCGGCGTTGAACGCGACCTCGACGTCGTGCGGGAAGACCTCCGGCCCGCGCTCGACCTCGACCGCGTTCACGATCACGCGCCGCACCGCGTCGCGCATCGGCGCGAGCGTCCGCCGGATGTGCAGCAGGTCGTGCCGCAGGCTGGAGATGCGCTCGCGGGTCGTCGCGGCCGGCTGCGACTCGACCTTGTCCTCGAGCTCGTCGATCTCGGAGTCGAGGTCGTCGACGAGATCGAGGTAGCGCTCGGCGATATCGTCGAGCAGCCGGTACACGATCATGCCGGTCGAGTCGTCCGGCTTCACGGCCTTGCGTACCTCCGCCGAGTCGTACGGCGGGCGCCCGCCGGCCGGCGTCTTGCGAACCGTGAGCAGCGTGTCGTGCGTGAGCACGATGCCGAGCTCCTGGTAGTAGACGTCGTCCTCGTCCGTTAGGGCAACGGCGACGAGGAAGACGCCGAAGACGTAGTCGCCGTGCCCCTGGAGCGTCGGACGCGGCTCGTCCTCGTGCTCGGGCTCCGCGAGCAGCAGCTCCACGGCCGTCTCCTCGAGGTCGCGCGGCGCCTGGTCGCCCAGCTGCTCGGCCGTCGGGTCGAGCAGGTCGATCCAGTTCGCGGCCATCCGGCCGCGATTCGACGCGGAGCTCGCTAGACCTCCGCAGTCGCGACGCGCGGCGCGATGAGGGCGCTCGCCTCGTGCCCCTCGGCCGCGGCCAGGAAGCGCTCGGCGTCGAGCGCCGCCATGCAGCCCGTGCCCGCGGCGGTGACGGCCTGCCGGTAGACGTGGTCCGCGACGTCGCCGGCGGCGAACACCCCGGGCACGTTGGTCTCGGTCGAGCCGGGCTGCGTCACGAGGTAACCGCCTTCGTCGTGGTCGAGCTGATCGACGAAGAGCGCGGTGTTCGGGTCGTGCCCGATGGCGACGAAGACGCCGTCGACCGGCTGCTCCCGCGTCTCGTCCGTGCGCGTGTCGCGTAGGCGCACCGCCTCGACCTTCGTGTCGCCGAGGATGTCGTCGACGACCGCGTTCGTGACGAACTCGATCTTCGGATTCGCACGCGCGCGGTCGAGCATGATCTGCGACGCGCGGAACTCGTTGCGCCGGTGCACGACCGACACCTTCGTGGCGAAGCGGGTGAGGAAGATCGCCTCTTCCATGGCCGAGTCGCCGCCGCCGACCACCATCAGCTCCTTCTCCCGGAAGAAGGCGCCGTCGCACGTCGCGCAGGCGGAGACGCCGCGCCCCTGCAGGCGTTGCTCTCCCGGCAGGCCGAGCCAGCGCGCGCTCGCGCCCGTGGCGACGATCACCGTGCGGGCGCGGTACTCCTCGCCCTCGACCCAGATGCCGAGCGGCTGCTCCGAGAGGTCGACCCGGGTAACGTCGTCGGTCACGAACTCCGCCCCGAAGCGCTCGGCCTGGCGGCGGAAATCGGCCATCATCTCCGGCCCCATGACGCCGTCCGGGTAGCCGGGGTAGTTCTCCACGTCGCTCGTGATCATCAGCTGGCCGCCCCAGTTGAAGCCCTCGATCACGAGCGGCCGCAGGTTTGCCCGTGCCGCATAGAGGGCGGCGGTGTAGCCGGCGGGGCCGCCGCCGACGATGATCAGGTCGCGTACGTCGCTCATTCTGTTCCTTCCTCGAAAAGTCCTCGTTGTATTAAACGATCGACGTCGGAGGGACGTTCCCCGACAACGCAGCCGCAGAGGTACAGCTTGCCGTCCCGCACCTCGCTCTCGTCGTAGAAGCGGTGCGGTTCCCGTCTGGCCGGGCCGAGCAGATGGACGACGTCGTGACCGTGTGCGGCCAGCAGCTCGGCGATCAGGCGCCGGTGGCAGCGCCACCAGAGCGTCTCGGCGCAGAGGAAGCAGGGCCGGTCGGCCTCGAGCGAGCGGGCCAGCGCCTCCTGCCACTCGGGCGCGGCCATGCGGGCGGCGTAGCTGCGGAAGGCGGCCACGCCGAGACAGGCGAACCGCTCCTCACCCGGCTCGCCGCTGCGGCGGCCGCCGAGCTCGACCTCGTGCCGATACTCGATTCCCGCCGTCTCGACGTCCGCCTGCAGCGCGTCGCGGTCGAACTGCGGATTGCGGCGCGAGCTCGGAAAGCGGCGGACGTCGACGAGCCGGGTGACGTGCGCTCGGCGGAGCATCTCGACGAGCTCCTCGAGTGGGCGGGTGCCGTGCCCTGCGGTGCAGACGAGCACGGCGGTAGCGTATGAATAGAATCGCCCGCCTCGGGCAAGCAGACACGTGGACGTGGCAGGGACGATCACCTGGGACCAGCTCCGGGAGCTGGCGGGCTTCCGCACCGAGAACGGCTGCGCGATCAGCGTTTACCTGAATCTCGATCCGCGGGACGTCCCGACCTCCGGCGACGCGCAGACGAAGATGAAGTCGCTGCTCGCCGAGGCGGAACGCCAGCTCGCCGGGCGCAAGAGCTCGCTTGGGCACGCGGCGCGCGAGGCGCTGAAGGCGGACGTCGAGCGGATCGGGCGCTGGTTCGACGCCGACTTCGACCGCGACGGCGTCCGCGGCCTCGCCGTCTTCGCGGCCTCGCTCGACAACTTCTGGAGCACCGTCACCGTCCCGGAGCCGCTCGAGGACGAGGTGAAGATCTGCACCGAGCTGTATCTCGCGCCCCTCGCCCGGCTCGTCGGCCGTGGCGAGGGTGTCCTCGTCGCGTTCGTGGGCCGTGAGCGCGGCCAGGTCTACCACCTCCGCGCGGGGCAGCTCGTCGAGCTCGCCGACCGGACCGAGGAGGCTCCGGGCCGGCACGACCAAGGCGGCTGGTCGCAGGCGAACTACGAGCGCCACATCGAGAACATCGTCGGCCAGCACCTCCGGCGCGTGGCCGAGACGCTCGAGGCGTGCGTGCGCAAGCTCCGCGGCGCCCGCGTCGTCCTCGTCGGGGCCGAGGACATCCGCTCCGACTTCGAGGCCATCCTCTCCCACGAGGTGAAGTCGTGCATCGTCGGCTGGAGGACCGCCGAGGCGCACGCGGACGCGACGCAGCTCCTCGAGACGGTGCGTCCCGTGCTCGCGGAGTGGTGGGCGGGACGGGAACAGCAGCTGCTCGAGCGCTGGCGCGAGGAGGCCGGCAAGAACGGCCGCGCGACGTCCGGCTGGGAGCAGACGCTGGAGGCAGCGTCGGACGGGCGCGTGGACGTGCTGCTCGTCCGCGACGGCGCCGACCAGGGGGCCTACCAGTGCCCGGCCTGTGGCCGCGCACAGATGGCCGACGGCAGTTGTCCGCTCGACGGGACGACGCTCGAGCGACGCGATGACGGTCTCGACCTCGCCGTCCACCAGACCCTCTCCCACGGCGGCACGGTGCACGTCATCCGCGAGCGGCGAGACCTCGAGCCGGTCGGCGGCGTCGGCGCGCTGCTCCGGTACTAGGACGGCTCGCGGATACATCGGGAAGCGGCTCGGCGCTCAGCGATGATGAGGCCGTGGCCGCACCGAAGATGCATGCCGACGAGATCGACACCGACGTCGCACTCGTGCGTCGCTTGCTCGCCGGGCAGTTCCCGCACTGGGCCGATCTCGCGATCGCCCCGGTCACGTCGTACGGGACCGATCACGACATCTACCGTCTCGGTGACCACCTTGCCGCTCGGCTGCCGCGCATCGGCTGGGCCACCGAGCAGGCGGCCAAGGAGGCGGAGTGGCTGCCGAGACTCGAGCCGCACCTGCCGCTCGCGGTGCCGGTACAGCTGGCGATGGGGCAGCCGGCCGAGGGCTATCCCTTCGCCTGGTCCGTCTACGAGTGGTTGCCCGGCGAGAATGCCAACGGCACGATCGACGATCTGGAGCGGGCGGCCGTCGATCTCGCCGCGTTCGTGAAGGCGCTGCGCCAGGTCGACGCGACCGATGCACATCCGCGTCCCCGCGGTGCCCGAGGCGCGCCGCTCGCGGAGCTGGACGGGCCCGTCCGTCGGTCGATCGCGGAGCTCGGCGACCGGATCGACGGCGCTGCCGCCCTCCGCTCGTGGGAGGAGTCTCTCAGCGCCTCGGAATGGGACGGCGACGAGGTCTGGGTGCACGGCGACCTCCTGCCCGGCAACCTGCTCGTGGTCGACGGCCGCCTGTCGGCGGTCATCGACTTCGGTGGCCTCAACGTGGGCGATCCCGCCTGCGACCTGCAGCCTGCCTGGAACGTCTTCGCAGGTGACAGTCGCACGCGCTATCGCGCCGAGCTCGAGGCCGACGATGCGTCGTGGTCACGTGGCCGCGGCTGGACGCTCTTCCAGGCCGTGGTGGCGCTGCCGTACTACTGGCACACCAACCCGGGAATGATCCGGCAGGCCTCGCACGCGCTGGCGCAGGTCCTCGCCGACCGCTGACCCTGCTGCGGCGCCCTGGCGGCTGCCTACGCGGCGTCGGCGTCGGCGGCCGGCGGGAGCTCGGGGGCCGACACGGGCCGGACGGCCCGCTCGACCACGTTCAGCGGCGCGAGCTCCGCGGCGGGCGCGATCCCGTGCTCCTTGAACTTGCGGGCGCTCGGCAGCACCCGGGTCTCGAGCGAGCCCACCGTCTCGTTGTACGACCGGACGGCGGTCTCGAGCCCGCGGCCGACCTTCGCGAAGTGCTCCGTGACCGTGGCGAGCCGCGAGTAGAGCTCGCGGCCGAGATCGCTGATCGCACGCGCCGACTCGGCGATCGTCTCCTGCCGCCAGCCGTATGCGACGGCCCGCAGCAGCGCGATGAGCGTCGTCGGCGTGGCGATGATCACCTGCTGGTTGACGCCGTCCTCGATCAGCCCCGGATCCTGCTCCAGCGCCGCGCTGAGGAACGTCTCGCCCGGCAGGAACAGGACGACGAACTCCGGCGTCTGGTCGAACTGCGACCAGTAGCTCTTCGCCGACAGCTTGTTCACGTGCGCGCGGACCTGCCGCGCGTGCTCGCGCAGGCTCGAGAGCCGCGCCTCGTCGTCCGACGCCTGGAGCGACTCGATGTACGCCTGTCCGGCGACCTTCGCGTCGACCACGACCTGCTTCCCGCCGGGCAGCTTCACGACGAGATCGGGCCGGATCCGGCCGTCCTCGGTGGCGACGTGGTGCTGCGTCTCGAAGTCGCAGTGCTCGACCATGCCGGCCATCTCGACGACGCGCCGCAGCTGGATCTCGCCCCAGCGGCCGCGGACGTTCGGGCGGTCGCGCAGCGCGCTGACGAGGTTGCCCGCCTCGCTGCGGAGCCCCCCAGTCGCCTCGGTGAGCTGGCGCACCTGCTCCGCCAGCGTCGAGTACGCGCCCTGGCGTGCCAACTCCAGCGCCTGGAGCTTGCCGTCGACCTTCTGCAGCGACTCCTTGAGCGGCGCGACGAGGTGCTCGACCGCCTGCTCCTTCTGGCCGAGCTTCGTCGAGGCGAGCTCGAGGAAGGACTCGTTGTTCTTGCGCAGCGCCTCGGCCGCGAGCGCGTCGAAGCGGGCTGCGAAGTCGCGCTCCGCCTTCTCGAGCAGGGCGACGTTCTCCGCCGTCCGCGCGCGCTCGTGCTCGAGCTCGACGCGAAGCGCAGACGTCTCGGCGGCGTTCCGCGCCCGCGCGAGGATCCACGCGCCGGCGGCGCCGACCAGGAGGCCGATGAGGAGTCCGACGATGACCACGGCCCACGAACGCTAGAGAGCCGGTCGGACGGCAAAGAAAACGCCAGACCCGACGAACCCGTGAGTCCATCGGATCTGGCGCGCGCAGACTATCCCGCTCGCGCCCCGTCGGTCAAGCAGGAAAAAGCCGCAATTTCCGGGGTTCCTACGCGCCCGTGATGGCCGTGTCGAGCGCGAGCACCAGCGTCTCCTTGTCGGCCCCGTTCTTCAGCGGCACGTACGTCAGCTTCTTGCCGGTGCGACCGACGAAGATCGCCGGCGTCCCGGTCACCTTGTCGGCCTTGGCCTGCCGGTCGACCGTTGCCGCCTCGTCCTTCACGGCCGACGACTTCCGGTCGGCGACCAGTTGCCGCACGTTCAGGCCGCGAATGCTCGCCGCGTCCACGGCGACCATATCGTCGTCGAGCCAGCCGGTGTTCTCGGTGCCCTGGTTGTAGTAGAGGAGCTGCGCGTACTCGAATGCCTTGTCCTGCTTCGCGGCGGCGAGCGTCGCGGCCTGGCCGCGGAACGAGTCGGGGCCGATGAACGCCCAGGTCCGCACCTCGACCTTGACCTTCCCGGTGCGGACGTACTTCTTGAGGATGTCCGGCATCACCGTCGTCTCGAACAGCTGGCAGACCGGGCACTGGAGGTCGATGTACTCGACCATCGTCACCGGCGCGGAGGGCGAGCCGAGCACGTCTCCCTTCTGCGGGATCCCCTTGAAGAGCTTCTCCACGTCGACCGAATTCGGGAGTGCCACCGCGCTTGTCGGCGAGCCGACGGCCGGTACGCCCTTGGGGATGCCTGAGCCGCCGCCGCTACCGAGCACGACCGCGAGGACGATCACGACCGCGACGACCGCGACGACGCCCGCTGCGCCGATCAGGACGCGCGGCGAGGCCTGACGGCGGCGGACGCCGCCCTTCGACTGCACGGGCGGCGGCTTCGTCTGAGCCGCGCGCCGCATCTGCTTGCTCTTCTTGCCGCTAGGCATGCGCGGGAAGGGTAGCCGTCTCGTCGGCTGCGCCCGCGGCCGCCAGGCTTAAGAATCCGATGAGGAGCACGAAGGCCGTGAGAGCGAGCGTCGGAATCGTCATGTAGCCGAACTCGTTGATCCACTTCGTCGCGCAGCCGCCGGGCGCTGAGATCAGACAGGCCTGCGCCTGCTCGACCACACCGTTCTCGACGAGCAGGTGGTAGATCGAGACGCCCGCGCCGACGATCGGCAGCGGCAGCAGGTAGCGCGCGACGCGGTGATCGCCCGCGAGCGCCGCCAGGAGCGTGACGATCGAGAGCGCGTACATGCAGATCCGCTGGAACCAGCACAGCTCGCAGGGCACGAAGTGGGCGATCTCGGAGAAGAAGAGGCTGCCGCCGGTCGCGATCGAGGAGACGACGAACGCGGCCCACAGCTCGTAGCCCCACAGGGCCGAGCGGAGCGCGTCGAGCGGGCCGCGCATCCCGGCGGCCGCCGCGGCCCCGACGAGGATCAAGAGCCCGGCCAGCACCTGTCCGGCCACTCCGAGCGCGGCGAGCGCGACGATCGTGTCGTGCGTCATGCGCGGACCTTGCCACACGCTAGGCTGGCCGGGGCCGGGGTGGCGAAACTGGTCAGACGCGCCCGACTTAAAATCGGGTGGCCTCCGGGCTATGCGGGTTCGAGTCCCGCCCCCGGCATCATCGGCGTGGTGGCCCATGACCATTGACGCGCAGGTTGGCGGCCTCGCCGATCGCTTCTGGGAGAGCTACCTGGAGCTCGACCCGCTCACCGCGACCGAGATCGGCGACGACCGCTTCGACGGGCGACTCGACGATGTGTCAGCGGCCGGCCGCGACAAGGCGATGCGCGTCTACTCGGATGCGCTCGACGATGCCTGCAGAATGGAGCGGGACGGCCTCCGAGAGGAGGACCATCTCACCATCGAGCTGATCGAGTTCGCCGGACGGCGCGGCGTCGCGCATCTGAGCTCGAACCTCGATCGCCTGCGCGCGGCGAGCCACATGCACGGGCCTGCGGCGATCCTGCCCTCGGTCTCGTCTCGTCAGCGCGTCACCGATCGAGCGGGCCTCGATCGCTATGTGCAGCGGCTGCAGGCGATGCCGGCCTACTTCGGAGGCTGGGTCGAGGTGATGCGCGAGGGTGTCGAGGCGAAGCAAACGTCGCCTCGCCTCGTGGTTGACCGGACGATCGGGCAGCTGGAGCGACTGCTGGCGCTCGATCCGGCGCGCTCGCCCGGGATGGCTCCGGTCGCCGAGTCGGCTCCCGCTGCGAAGGATCGCGTGCTCGAGGTGCTGCGCGAAACGGTCTGGCCGGCTCATGCCGAATTCCTCGACGCCCTGCGGGACTACCGCGCACATGCGACCGAGACGATCGGCCTCCATTCGCTCCCGGACGGCGAGGCGGTCTACCGCGCAGCGATCCTCGGCTACACGACGCTCGATCTCGACCCGGCAGAGATCGCCGCAGAAGGGCGTGCGCGCGTTGCCGAGGCCTGCGCGGAGCAACAGCGAACGGCGGAGGAGCTCGGCTTCTCGAGCGCGCGCGATGCGATCGATGGCCTGCGGACGTCGGACCGGTGGGCGGCGTCGACCCCCGCCGAGCTCGTGTCGTTTTCGGAGACCCTCGTTCAGCGCGGGTGGGAAGCGGCCGGGCAGATTCTCGGCCGGCTGCCCAAGAGCGAATGTCGTGTCGAGGCGATCGACCCCTATCGAGAGCACGATGCCGGCTCGGCGTACTACGTCGGTCCAGCCCCTGACGGCAGTCGGCCCGGCGTCTACTACGTCAACACGTCCCGGCTGGAGGACCGGCCGCTCTACCAGCTCGCCGCAACCGCATACCACGAAGCCAACCCCGGCCACCACCTGCAGCGCTCCATCGAGATCGAGCAGAGCGGCCTCCACCCTCTGCGGCGGTACGGCGGCATCCTCGCGGGAGACTCGTACGTGGAGGGCTGGGCGCTCTACGCCGAGCGCCTCGCCGACGAGCTCGGTCTCTACAGCGACGGCTACCAGCGGCTCGGAATGCTGGAAGCACAAGCCGTGAGAGCGTGCAGGCTGGTCGTCGACACCGGAATTCACGCGTTCGGCTGGACACGAGACCAGGCGATCGACGCGATGATCGAGCTCGGCATGACTCGCACGTGGGCGGAGGCAGACGTCGATCGGTACATCGCGCTGCCGGGCCAGGCACTCGCATACACCATCGGCTATGCGCGAGTACGACGGTGGCGCGAGGAAGCGGAACGAAGAGAGGGGCGCGACTTCTCTCTCAGTTCCTTCCACGATCGGCTGCTCTCACTCGGCACGCTGCCCCTCGAGACTCTCGAAAACGCGCTGACCAGAGCCTGACCTTCGGCCGTGACCTACGCTCGCGCCATCGTGGAGCCGCTGCTACGGATCGCGGAAGAGCTCGAGCGTCGGGACGAGGGCGCTGCCGCGGCACTCGTCGAGGCGCCGGGGGCGACCGGGGTCGCCGGCGTTCGGGCAGGCTCGCGCGCGCCCTGGGCGCCGGCTGAGCCTACACTCCGGACCGTGGCCCGCCTGGAGGCATCGGCGCTCTACCCGCCGCTCGAGTGGGACACGCCGCTCTTCCTCATGGCCCGCGCCCAGTTAGAGCAGGCGCTGCCCTACGCCGACGTGTCGCCGATGGTCGCCGAGCGGCTGAGCTACCCCGAGCGGGCGACGATCATGAGCGTCCCGCTCCACCGCGACGACGGCCCGCTGGAGATCCTGACGGGCTATCGCGTCCAGCACTCGACCGTGCTTGGCCCCACGAAGGGCGGCATCCGGTACGACCGCGAGGTCTCGCTCGGCGAGTGTGCGGCGCTCGCGATGTGGATGACGTGGAAGTGCGCCCTGCTCTGCCTCCCGTACGGCGGCGCCAAGGGCGGCATCCGCTGCGATCCGCGCGCCCTCTCGCCCGCGGAGCTCGAGCGCCTGACCCGCCGCTTCACCTCGGAGCTGATCGAGCTGATCGGGCCGCAGATCGACATTCCCGCCCCGGACATGGCCACGAACGAGCAGACGATGGCGTGGATGATGGACACGTACTCGATGCAGATGGGGCACGCGGTGCCGGAGGTCGTGACCGGCAAGCCGATCTCGATCGGCGGCTCCATCTTCCGGCGCGAGGCGACCGGCGCCGGCGTCGTGATGGTCGCCGGCCACGCGTGCCGCCGGCTCGGGCTCACCCTCGACCGGCAGCGCTGCGTCGTGCAGGGCTTCGGCAACGTCGGCGGCGTGGCCGCGACCGAGCTGCACGAGCGGGGCGCGACGGTCGTGGCGGTGTCCGATCTCTCGGGCGGCCTCTACGCGGAGGCCGGGCTCGACGTGCCGGAGTTGCACGCGTACGCCGCCGAGCACGGCTCCCTCGCGGGCTACGACCGTTGCGAGCGGATCACGAACGAGGAGCTGCTCGAGCTGCCGTGCGACCTGCTGTTCGTCGCGGCGCGCGAGGACCAGATCACCGCGGCGAACGCGGGCCGCGTGCAGGCGAAGGTGGTCGTCGAGGGCGCGAACGGCCCCACGACGCTCGAGGCGGACGCGATCCTCACCGCGCGCGGGATCCCGGTCGTGCCCGACGTCCTGGCCAATGCGGGCGGCGTCACGGTCTCGTACTTCGAGTGGGTGCAGGACCTCGGCCGCCTGTTCTGGGACCGCGACGAGATCCGCGGCAAGCTCGCCGACATGCTCGAAGACGCCTCCCACCGGGTCTGGTCGGTGTCGGAGGAGAAGGGGATCACGCTGCGGCAGGCGGCGCTTGTCGCCGCGGTGCGCGAAGTGGCGGGGGCCCTCGAGGCGCGAGGGATCTACCCGTGAGCGAGGAGGTCGTCCGCGACGCGATGGTGTCGCACCCCACGACGCTCCGCGACTCCGACAACACGCAGGAGGCGGGACGCTGCTTCGCGGAGAACCCGGAGGTGCGCGCCGTCTTCGTCTGCGCGGAGGGCGACCGGCTGCTCGGCGTGGTCACGCGCAAGACGCTGGTGCGCGAGGTCGTCGCCGCCGGCCGCGACCCGACGGGCGTGCGCCTGCGCGAGATCGCCGAGCCGCCGATCTTCACGCTCGACGCCGCGCTGCCGCTCGACGAGGCGTTCCGGGCGCTGGAGGAGCGCGACCTCGAGCGTGTGCCGGTCGTCGAGGAGGGGCGCCTAGTCGGGGTGCTCTCGCGGGCGGTCGTGCGGCGCCGGCTCGCCGAGGACGAGCCGCCGGCGCCTGACCCGGATCCCGGCTCGCTCGTTCTCTAGTCTCAGCAGTAGGTGTAGGCGCCCGGCGGCGCAGCACCCTCCTCGGGCGAGGGCAGCTCCGCGGCGGCGAGCGCGGCGCCGTCGAGGATGTCGAGCTCGCTCGCCTCGATCGCGTCGAGGCCGAAGAAGTCGAGCGTCTCGACGAGGATCACGGCGCCCGCCACGATCACCGGCGCCCGCTCCGGCTCCAGCGCCGGCACCGCCCGCCGCTCGGTGAGCGGCAGCGCCGCGAGCCGCTCGAGCTGGGTGCGGGCGCCGTCGCGGCTCAGGCGGTGTCCGTGCACGCGCTCGCGGTCGTAGCGTTCGAGGCCGAGATCGAGCGCGGCCAGCGTCGTGAGGGTGCCCGCGACGCCGATCGCCGCGTCGACGCGGCGGCGGATCTCGTCCGGGACGCGCTCGGCGAGCACGGAGCGGACCGCGGCGGCGCAGGCGGCGAGCTCGTCGCGCTCCGGCGGATCGCCGTGGAGGAAGCGCTCGGTCTGACGCACCGAGCCCAGCTCGAGGCTGTCGTGATGCTCGTCGACGATCAGCTCGGTCGAGCCGCCGCCGATGTCGAGGATCAGCGTCCCCTCCCGCACGGCGCTCGTCGCGACGACGAGCGTCCGCTCGGCGCCGAGCGACTCCAGGGTGCGTCGGTACTCGGAGAGAACGTTGCGGACGCGGGCGATCGGAACGGGGAGGAGGCGGCGGCGCGCGTCGACACCCTCGCCGAGGCGGGTGATCCGCGTCTCGCGGTGCAGCTCCTCGATCCGGCCGTCGTCGACGTCGGCGACTAGCAGCCGCGTCGTGTTCGTGCCGAGGTCGACGGCGGCGACCCTCACTTGCGCGGGTAGACCGCGGTGAGGCGGCCGAACGTGCTCTCGACCTCGTCGATCGCCGCCCGGAGGACGGCGAAGCGGGCGAGCGTGACGCGCAGCCGCGAGAGCGTCGCGTCCAGTCGCGAGTTCTCCGAGGCCGCCGCAGCCTTCTCGACCGTCGCCTCGCCGAGATCGGCGAGCCGGTGGAGCTCACGGCCGAGATTTCGCCGCAGCCGCTTGAGGGTGCGCCAGGCCTGGAGGATGCGGACGACGAGGAACGCGAGGGCGCCCGCGACAGCCAGAGCGGCGACGATCAACGTGCCGTATACGGCCCAGCTCGACACGCCGCGGATCGTAGCCGCGGGCCTGAACATTGCTACAATGTCCGCCGCGACGCGGGGTGGAGCAGTCAGGTAGCTCGCCGGGCTCATAACCCGGAGG
>WNGF01010290.1_pt1 | contig 22848 bp, 24 predicted proteins | sample 5400641 | NCBI WGS metagenome assembly WNGF01 (sample SAMN13153371, study PRJNA577476) | soil metagenome | isolation source: 80 cm soil or saprolite under grassland replicate 2 | place: USA:California | collected 2016-06-15 | reverse complement strand
ACGACCCGCACGCGCGCTTCCTCGCTGGCGGGCCGCACCAACGCCGCGACCCATCCGGCGGGACATCCGTCGACCCCCGCGAGCCAACATTCATCGCCGTGTCCCGGACGAGCGAGCGCAGCACGCGAGCGACGATCCGGGACCCAGGAGTGACTTCGCGTAGCGGCCATATGTCGATTCCGCTAATAAGGTCGCTTCGCGAAGCTACTGCTGGACCCCGGATCGCGCGACGGCGCTTCGCGCCGCGCGGTCCGGGGAACGAGGGTGAGGCCCCATGCCCGTGCGTCCGCGCCGCAGCGTGCTCTACATGCCGGGATCGAACGCGCGCGCCATCGAGAAGGCAAGGACGCTCGCCGCCGACGCACTGATCCTCGATCTCGAGGACGCGGTCGCGCCCGACGCGAAGCCGGCCGCGCGCCAGCAGGTATGCGATGCCGTGCGGAGCGGCGGCTTCGGCCGGCGTGAGATTTTTGTCCGCATCAACGCACCCGATACGCCCTGGGGTGCCGACGATCTTGCGGCGGCCGTGGCCGCCGCGCCCGACGCGATCCTCGTGCCCAAAGTATCGACCCCCGAGGGTCTCGTGGCGATCGGCGGGCGGCTCGCCGCGCTCGGCGCCAACCCGAAGATCCGCATTTGGGCGATGATGGAGACGCCGCTCGCGATCCTGAACGCCAAGGAGATCGCGGCGGCCGCCCGCGAGCCCTCGACCCGCCTCGCCGGCTTCGTGATGGGTACCAACGATCTTGCCAAGGACACGCGGGCGAAGATCGTTCCCGGCCGGGCGCCGATGCTCGCATGGCTGATGGTGTGCGTCGCGGCCGCGCGCAGCTACCGGCTCGACATCGTCGACGGCGTCTTCAATGACATCGGCGATGCGCAGGGCTTCGCGCGCGAATGCGCCGAGGCCCGCGATCTCGGCTTCGATGGCAAGACCCTGATCCATCCGAGCCAGATCGAGCCGTGCAACGCCGCATTCTCGCCGAGCCCCGACGAAGTCGAGAGCGCGCGAAAAATCCTCGCCGCATTTGATCAGCCGGAGAATCTCGACAAGGGCGTGGTGCGGATCGACGGCCGCATGGTGGAACGGCTGCATGCCGAGATGGCGCGCCGCACCGTAGCGATCGCCGACGCGATCGCTCAGTCAGAAAGTGCGTAGACGAACAGCGGCCCGCGCTCGCTGCCGCCGTGCAGACAGAGGAAGTGCACGATCTTGGCGCCGCTTCCCGCGTCGTAGCTGGCGCGGCCGTGATAAATGGTCGAGACGAACTGGCTGCCGATCTTGTCGGCGAACCGGTCGACCGCGACGCTCGCGCGATCGATCACGAAGCGGCGGAACGCCGGGTTGCGGCGCTTGAACTCGACCGCCGCATAGCGCTCGCAGCCGACCAGGCCGTCGAACGTGGTTCGTTGCGCCAGCACCGCCGGCGCCGCCAGCATCGAGCCGAGCAGCGCGATCGCCACGACCCTCACAGCCACGGCCGCTCGGCCTTCGCCTTTTGCTCGTAGCTCGCGATCTTTGGGGCCTTGACCATGGTGAGTCCGATGTCGTCGAGCCCGTTGAGCAAACAATGCTTGCGGAACGCATCGATGTCGAACTTGACCATGCCGCCGTCGGGGCCGCGGATCTCCTGCTTGTCGAGATCGATGCTCAGCGTGGCGTTGGCGCCGCGCTCGGCATCGTCGAACAGTTTCTCCAAATCCTGCGGCGACACCTTGATGGGCAGAATGCCGTTCTTGAAGCAATTGTTGTAGAAAATGTCGGCGAACGAGGTCGAGATCACGCAGCGGATGCCGAAATCGAGCAACGCCCAGGGCGCGTGCTCGCGCGAGGAGCCGCAGCCGAAATTCTCCCCGGCGACGAGGATCTTGGCCTTGCGGTAGGCGGGCTTGTTGAGCACGAAATCCGGTTTCTCGCTGCCGTCGGAATTATAACGCATCTCGGCGAACAGGCCTTTGCCGAGCCCGGTGCGCTTGATGGTCTTGAGGTATTGCTTGGGGATGATCCGGTCGGTGTCGACGTTGATCATCTTCAGCGGCGCCGCGACGCCTTCGAGCACGGTGAATTTTTCCATCCTGGTGTTCCTGCGGGTTTGTCGCGCGACCTGCGTTTAGCGCGAATGCTCGTCGAGCGGAAGAGTTCTTGCCGCATTCTGACGAGGCCGGGGACCACAGCGCTACGATACACGCCGCGCGGGCGCCTTAAGCCACATCCGCCTCGATCGCCGCGATGTCGTCGTCGGAGAGGCCGAAATGGTGGCCAATCTCGTGCAGAAGCACGTGGGTGACGATCTTGCCGAGCGTCTCGTCGTGCTCGGCCCAGTAATCGAGGATCGGCCGCCGGTAGAGCCAGATCAGATTGGGCATCTGCACCGGGGCGCTCTCCGACTGGAACGGCAGCCCGACGCCCTGGAACAGCCCCAGGATGTCGAACTCGCTCTCCAGTCCCATCTCCTCGACCACGTCGTCGGCCGGGAAATCCTCGACCCGGATCACGAGATTGCCGCATAGCTGCCGAAAGCGCTGCGGCAGTCGGCGGAACGCCGCAGCCGCGAGCACCTCGATCTCGTCGAGCGCGGGCGCTTTGACGAGCCGCCAGGCGGTGGGGTCGGAGGACGATGGATCGTTCATGGCAGCGCCGGGACCGATTTCGTTCAGCGGGCACGCGCGAGCGCGAGCCAGATGCCGCCGCCGACCAGGAGCCCGCCGCTCAGCCGCGAGACCGCACGAACGCGGCGGCCGGACAGCGCGAGCCCCAGCCGGCCGACCAGCACCGCGTAGGCGCCATCGCAGAGCGTCGCGACCGCCATGAAGGTCAAGCCGAGCAGCATGATCTGCTGCACGTAGGCGCCGTTGGGATCGACGAATTGCGGGATAAAGGCGCCGAAGAACAGCAGCGCCTTCGGGTTGCTCAGGATCACCAGGAAGCCCTGCAGGAAAAAGCCGGAGCGGGGCGGAGGCACAGGTGCAGCTCCTGCCTCATCGAGCGCGCCGGGGAAGCGCAACAGCTTGAAGCCCAGCCAGACCAGATACGCGGCCCCGGCGAGCCGCACCCAATCGAACCACACGCCGATCGAGGCGATGATCGAGGCGAGCCCGACGCAAAGGATCGCGATCATCGCGGCGAGCCCGAGCTGCGTGCCGGCGACGTTCAGGAGACCGGCGCGCGCGCCGTGGCGCAGGCTGTTGGCGATGATGAGCGTCACGGTCGGGCCCGGCACGATGACGATCGCGAAGCACGCGGCCACATAGGCGAGGTAGAGCTCGGCGGACATGTAAAACCATTCCTCCAATGGCGCGCGAGAGTATAGACAGGCGGCGTTGCGCTAGCGAGTTGACGGCGTCGCCTCGATGCGGGAGCGTGGCCCGAAGGGAGGGACGAAATGCCGAGAACGACGAGCGTGCTCGCCTGGGCAGCAGCGGCTGCGATGCTCGGGATGGCGCCGCCGGGCATGGCCGGCGCTGCAGAGGCCGATCGCACTACCTCGAGCGGCGAAATCCGTATGGCGCAGGCGGTGCCGGAATCTCCGCCCCGCCGCATGGTCCGCACCCGGCCACGCATCGAGGTCTATCCGGGGCAGCCGCTCCACCGCGAATGCGTCGACGGCTACCGCGAGGTGTGGCGGCCGTATTGGGGCACGACCGTGGTGATGCCCTATATGCGCTGCTGGTGGGTGCGCGGCTGAAAGGCGGCGGGCAACCTGCTCCCCGACTCCCCGCGCCCACGAGCTGATCGAATGAGTCGAAGGTTACCTTGCTGGTCGACGGCACGGCGTCGCCATGAATGGAGTCGATCGCCCGGTATTGATCCGGAACGCAAGAGTCTATTCGTTCGACGACGCCGACTCGACGGCCGACGCCATTCTCATCGAAGCCGGCCGGGTCGCGGCCGTGGGCGACGGGCAGGCATTGCACGCGCGCGCCGGGGCGCCGATCGAAACTTGGAACGTGCGCGGCGCCACCATTTTGCCGGGACTGATCGACACCCATCCGCACCTTCTGCATTTCGCCGTCCGGCAGGCGCCGCTGGTGGACATCATGACCGCAGTGTCGCACGACCAGATCGTGCGGCGGATCGCCGATCGGGCCAAGAGCGCTCCGGCAGGCGAATGGATCCTGACCACGCCGGTCGGCGAGCCGCATTATTTCATTCGGCGTTCGTACAAGGACATGGAGGAAGGCGAGTTGCCGACGCGGCATGTGCTCGATCGCGCAACGAACCAACACCCCGTGGCGATCCAGGCCTGGGAGCCGAACATTCCCAATACCGCCGTGTTCAATTCCCTGGCGCTGCGGGAACTCGGCATCACTCGCGACCTGCCGGACCGTGTCGGAAACGTCAGCATCGAGAAGGACGCGGCCGGCGAGCCGACCGGCAGGCTGCACGGGGCAATCAACGGCGTCTACAGCGGCGAGGAATTCGCCTACCAACTCTGGCGGAAGATCCCGCGGACGATCGGTTCCGAATTGATGCTCGACGCGACGCGGCGTGCCGTTGCCAGCCATCACGGTCTGGGCGTCACCGGCATCTATGAAAACCACATGATGTACAAGCATCAGATCGAGGTTTATCGCCGGCTGCGCAAATCCGGCGAGCTGCACATGCGGGTGACCGCTTCCCAGGAATCGGATTCCTTCGGCACCGCATGGAGCCGCCCGCGCACGCTCGATGAGCTGATGCGCGGGCTCGAAGACGCTGCGGCATCGATCGAGCTGAGCGATGATTATTTCCGTTTCAACGGGGTCAGCATCCAATGGGACGGAGGATGCTATCCCGGGCACATGATGATGCGCGACGCCTATTATGGCCCCGATGGCGCGGAGACGCGCGGGCGTCACATGATGGATCCGGAGAAGATCGAGGCGGTAATGCGGTTCTGCGCCGAGAGACGCATTCGCCTGAACACGCTGTGCGTCGGAACGCAGGCCCACGAAGACAATCTTGGCATGCTGGAGAACCTGGCGGCTGACCACGACATTCGATCGTTGCGATGGATCCTCGTGCATACGCCCTTCATCGAGCCCGAGCAGGTGAAGCGGTATTCGCGGCTCGATTTCGATATCACGACGACCATGACCTACCTGTTCGGGATGGGAGACCTGTTTCGCAAACGATTCAAACCGGAACGGCGCGACGCCATGATCGAGGACCTGCTCCCGCTCCGCCGCTTCTTCGATGCCGGGTTAGCGGTCGGTGCTGGGGCGGACTGGGGGCCCAAGAACGTATTCGAGCAAATCCAGCTGGCGCTGCTGCACAGGACCCCGTCGGGCTATTCCAACCTCGGCGCCGCGCAGAAGATCAGCCGGACCCAGGCGATCTCGATGTGGACGCGCGACGCGGCGCGCGTCCTGCAATGGAACGACATTGGCCGCCTTTCCCCGGGCGCTCATGCGGACCTGATCATCCTGGATCGCGACCCGGCGACGTGCCCGGTCGAGGACATCGCCGGCACGCGTGTGCTGCGCACGTTGTTCGACGGCAGGACGGTTTACGATGCCGGCGAGCTGTGAATATTTTCAGGAAGGCTCGGGCACCGTGGCAACAACAGCGCGTCAGCGCCACTCCCGCACGTCGACGAAGCGGCCGGCGATCGCCGCCGCCGCCGCCATGGCGGGCGAGACCAGGTGGGTGCGCCCCCGAAAACCTTGCCGGCCCTCGAAATTGCGGTTCGAGGTCGAGGCGCAGCGCTCTTCCGGCGCGAGCTTGTCGGCGTTCATGGCGAGGCACATCGAGCAGCCGGGCTCGCGCCATTCGAACCCAGCCTCGAGAAAGATCTTGTCGAGGCCCTCGGCCTCGGCCTGCGCCTTGATCAGGCCCGAGCCGGGCACGATCATCGCGTTCAAGTTCGGATTGACCGTCTTGCCTTGGACGATGCGGGCGACCTCGCGCAGATCCTCGATGCGCGAATTGGTGCACGAGCCGATGAAAATCCGGTCGAGCGCGATGTCGGCGATCTGCTCGCCGCCCTTGAGCCCCATGTAGGCGAGCGCGCGCTCGGCCGAGTGGCGCTTGCCTTCGTCCGGGATCTCGGAGGGGACCGGGACGCGGCCCGTCACGGCGGCGACCTGCTCGGGGCTCGTGCCCCAGGTGACGAGCGGCGGCAGCTTCGCGGCGTCGAGCCGCACCTCGCGGTCGAACGTGGCGCCGTCATCGGACCGGAGCCGCTCCCAATAGCGCCGCGCCGCGTCCCAGGCCGCGCCCTTGGGGGCCTTGGGCCGGTCCTCAAGATACGCGAACGTGGTCTCGTCCGGCGCGATCATGCCGGCGCGGGCGCCGGCCTCGATCGACATGTTGCAGACCGTCATGCGGCCTTCCATCGACAGCGCGCGGATCGCTTCGCCCGCATATTCGATCGCGTGGCCGGTGCCTCCCGCGGTGCCGATCTCGCCGATGATGGCCAGGATGACGTCCTTGGCGGCGACGCCGGCCGGCAACTTGCCGTCGACCGTCACCCGCATGTTCTTGGCTTTGGTCTGGATCAAGGTCTGGGTCGCGAGCACGTGCTCGACCTCGGACGTGCCGATGCCGTAGGCGAGCGCACCGAAGGCGCCGTGGGTCGAGGTGTGACTGTCGCCGCACACGATCGTCGTGCCCGGAAGCGTAAAGCCCTGCTCGGGGCCGATGATGTGGACGATGCCCTGGCGACGGTCGAGCGCATCGTAATATTCGATGCCGAACCGCTTCGCGTTCTCGGCGAGCGTGTCGATTTGCGTGGCGCTCTCGGGATCGTCGATGCCCTTGCTGCGGTCCGTGGTCGGAACGTTGTGATCGACCACCGCCAGGGTCTTTTCCGGCGCACGCACTTTGCGACCGGAGAGACGCAGGCCCTCGAACGCCTGCGGCGAGGTCACCTCGTGGACGAGATGCCGGTCGATGTAGATCAGGCAGGTGCCGTCCAGCTGCTCGTCGACCAGGTGGTCGTCCCAGATCTTGTCAAAAAGGGTACGCGGCTTCGCCATACTCGTTCGTCCATTTCACGCGGGGCAGCGCAGAATCGTGCGCCGCGGATGTCCGGCAAGCGCGCTCACTCGGCGGCGGCCTCTTCCGGCTCGGCGGCAGCGCCGGCGGCGGCCGCCGCCGCGCCCGGGCGATCCTGCTTCTCGGTGATGCGCGCCGATTTGCCGCGCCGCTGCCGCAGGTAATAGAGCTTGGCGCGGCGCACTTTTCCGCGGCGGACCACCTTGATGGAGTCGATCATCGGCGAGTAGAGCGGAAACACCCGCTCGACGCCTTCGCCATAGGAGATCTTGCGCACCGTGAAGCTCTCGTTGAGCCCGCGGCCCGACCGGCCGATGCACACGCCCTCATAGGCCTGGACGCGGCGGCGCTCGCCCTCGACCACCTTGACGTTGACGAGCACGGTGTCGCCGGGACCGAAGTCGGGAATTTTCTTGCCGGCGGAAAGTTTGGCGATCTGCTCCTGCTCGAGCTCCTGGATCAGGTTCATGGCGAATTCTCCGTCGGCGGCGCGCTGCGGCGCGCATTTTTGCAGGATTTTCAAGGGTCGGCGCCGCCTATACGACAGGCCGGCGCATTTGTCATCTGTTGGTCGAGCGCCGGATCCGGTCGAGGTAGGCCGCCCAGAGGTCCGGCCGCCGCTCGCGGGTCAGGCGCTCGGCTTCGCTCCTGCGGAACGCCGCGACCTTGGCGTGGTCGCCGGACAGAAGCACGTCCGGGACGGCGCGCCCTTCCCAGACCTGCGGGCGCGTATATTGCGGATATTCGAGCAGGCCGGCCGTGAAGCTCTCCTCTCCGCCCGAGGCCTCCTTGCCCATGACGCCGGGCAACAGCCGCACGCACGCATCGATCAAGGCGAGCGCGGCGATGTCGCCGCCCGAGAGCACGAAATCGCCGATCGACACCTCTTCCAGTCCGCGCGCCGCGATCACCCGTTCGTCCACCGCCTCGAACCGGCCGCACACGACGACGAGTCCAGGGCCCCTCGCCCAGGCCTCGACCCGGTCCTGAGTGAGCGGCACGCCCCGCGGGCTCATCAGCAGGCGAGGCCGATCTTCGCCCGCCCGGGCATCGAGCGCGCGCGCAAGCACGTCGGGCTTCATCACCATGCCGGGACCGCCGCCGGCCGGGGTATCGTCGACGGAACGGTGGCGGTCGGTCGCGAACTCGCGGATATCCACGGGCTCGAGCGACCACAGCCCGGTTTGCAGCGCCCGCCCGGCGAGGCTGAATGCCAGCGGCCCCGGAAACATCTCCGGGAAGATGGTGAGCACGGTCGCGCGCCACATGGGCACGGCCTAGCCACGGCCGCCTCCCTCCCCCCTTGAGGGGGAGGGATGGGGAGGGGGGTCCTCCACGCTGCGAATCCTAATACCCCCCTCCCGATTCGCGCGCTGTGCGCGCGAATCGACCTCCCCCTCAAGGGGGGAGCTGTCTCCGAGTAAATCGGCAGGCAACCGGATCACCATCCGCCCGCTCGGGATGTCGACCGCCGGCACCAGCGCCTTGGTGAAGGGCAGCAGCAGGGTCGGACCGCCCGCCGCCGGCGCGATCTCGATGAGATCGCCGGCGCCGAAGTTTTGCACCGCGCAGACCGTACCCAAACTCGTTCCGTCCGGATCGACCGCCGCAAGCCCGATCAGATCGCCGTGGTAATAGGTCTCTTCCTCCGGCTCGGGCAGCCGTGCGCGCGGGACGTACAGCCGGATGTTCCGCAGGGCGGCCGCGGCATCGCGGTCCGCGACCCCGGCGACCTCGGTGAACGAGCGCAGGCGCACTTCGCCGCGAACGCCATGCGGGGCGCCGATCTGGGCCACGCAGACCCGGGCCCCCTCACCGCTTTCTCGCCATGACCGGGCCGGACGACCCTCCCTCCCAAGGCGGGGGGGTTTCGAGCGGGAGGATCGCGCCGAGGCCATGATCGATCAGCTCGCCGCGGCTTCTCCGGCCGGCGCTGCCGCGGCCGCCGCGCGTTCCTGCGCCTTTTTCTTCGGCTGCGCTTTTTTCGGATTGTTGCGGGCGGGACGCTTCATCACGCCGGCCTCGTCAAGAAACCGCAGCACGCGGTCGGTCGGCGTTGCGCCCTTGCCGAGCCACGTCTTGATCTTTTCGAGGTCGAGCTTGAGTCGATCCTTGGCGTCCTTGGCCACCAATGGGTTGAAATGACCCAATCGCTCGATGAAACGGCCGTCCCGCGGCGCGCGGGAATCGGCGATCACCACGTGGTAGTACGGCCGCTTCTTGGTGCCGGCGCGGGCCAGCCGGATTTTCAGTGGCATGTCAATTCCTCTCTTTGTTGTCATTCCGGGGCGCGCCGAAGGCGCGAACCCGGAACCCATGAACACCGATGACACAATCTCTCGCGGACCGTGGTTATGGATCCCGGGTTCCCTCGCTTCGCTCGGGCCCCGGATGACGAACCAACCGGTTCGTCATTTCTTTTTCGCCGGTCCCGGCATTCCGCCGAGGCCCGGCAATTTGCCGGCGAGGCCGGGAAGTCCCGGCGGGCCGCCGCCCGGGAAATTCGAAGGCAGGCCCGGCAGCCCGCCCGGCAGTCCACCCGGCATTTGTTGCGCGAGCTTGGCGAGCTCCTCCGGCTTGGGCATGCCGCCGCCCATCCCGAACAGATTGCCGAGCGCGCCCAGCGGGCCGCGCTTGCCGCCGCCCATGGCCTTCATCATGTCGGCCATGGTCCGGTGCATCTTGAGCAGCCGGTTGATGTCCTCGACCTTGGTGCCGGATCCGGCTGCGATGCGTTTCTTGCGGCTGGCCTTGAGGACGTCGGGCTGGCGGCGCTCCCGGGGCGTCATCGAATCGATGATCGCGATCTGCCGCTTGACCACGCGGTCATCGAGATTGGCGCTGGCGATCTCCTTCTTCATCTTGGCGATGCCGGGAATCATCCCCATCAGGCCGGACACGCCGCCGATTTTTTTCATCTGCTCGAGCTGATCGCGCAGGTCGGCGAGATCGAACGCGCCCTTGCGCATCTTCTCGGCGACGCGCTGCGCCCGCTCGGCATCGATCGTGGCCGCGGCCTTCTCGACCAGCGAGACGATGTCGCCCATGCCGAGGATGCGATCGGCGATGCGCGCGGGATGGAAATCCTCCAGCGCCTCGAGCCTCTCGCCGGTGCCGATCAGCTTGATCGGCTTGCCGGTCACGGCGCGCATGGAGAGCGCGGCGCCGCCGCGGCCATCGCCGTCGACCCGGGTCAGCACGATGCCGCTGAGGCCGACGCGCTCGTTGAACGCGCGGGCGAGATTGACGGCATCCTGGCCGGTGAGCGCATCGGCGACGAGCAGCACTTCGTGGGGGGAAGCGGCGCGCTTGACCTCGGCGGCTTCGGCCATCATCGCGTCGTCGAGCGTGATGCGGCCGGCGGTGTCGAGCACAACCACGTCGTAGCCGCCGAGCCTGCCGGCTTCGAGCGCGCGGCGCGCGATCTGCACCGCGGTCTGGCCGGCGACGACCGGCAGGGTGTCGGTCCCGGTCTGGCGCCCGAGCACGGCGAGCTGCTCCATGGCGGCCGGCCGGCGCGTATCGAGCGACGCCATCAGCACCTTGCGCTTGGCCGCCTCGCCGAGCCGTTTCGCGAGCTTCGCGGCGGTCGTGGTCTTGCCCGAGCCCTGCAGTCCGACCAACATGATGGCGATCGGCGCCGGCGCATTGAGATCGATGCCCTCGCTCTGCGCCCCCAAGGTCGCGATCAGCTCGTCGTGGACGAGCTTCACGACCATCTGGCCGGGGGTCACCGATTTGATGACTTCGACGCCGACCGCGCGCTCGCGCATGCGGTCGACGAAGGCGCGCGCGACGTCGAGGGCGACATCGGCCTCGAGCAGCGCCCGCCGGATTTCGCGCAGCGCCGCATCGACGTCGGCCTGGCTCAGCGCCCCGCGACCGGTCAGCCGGTCGAGGATGTTGCTCAGTCGTTCCGAAAGGCTGTCGAACATCGATCCATCCAGATTCGGCTGTCCCCTCACCCCGACCCTCTCCCCGGCGGGGAGAGGGAGAAGCAAACACGTTTGCGCCCGAGGGCGCAGCGCGCTGTCGGGCGTCGACCTCCGGCCTTTCGACCGGTCAGCCAATCGAATTCTCGAGGCTCAAGAGAGCCCGCGGAAGCTATGGATGCGCCGGGGTCAAGTCAAGGCGCCGTGCCGGTGGCGTTCCCGCCACCGGAATGACCGGATTTCAGCTATGATCGGGGCCGAGCAGGAGGCCGTATGAGACTTTCGCGTCGCCGGATGTTCACGCTCTTGGCTGCGGCTGCCGCCGCGAGCACCGGCGGGGTCGGTGCGCGGGCCGCGACGGCGCGCTATTACGAGGGGCCGATCTCCGATCATTTCGACGGGGTGCGCTTCCTCGATCCCGACGGCGTGCCGCCGAAAGGCATTCGCGACATGGTGCGGTGGTGGAGCTCCAGTCGGAAGGCCGAATGGCCGGTTTCCTACCCGAGCCCCTATTCGGACCGGCCGCCGCCGCATGTTTCGGGCTCGCGCGCGCGCATCGCATTCGTCGGCCACGCCAGCCTGCTGGTCCAGGCCGGCGGGCTCAACGTCCTGGTCGATCCGGTATGGTCGGAACGGGTCTCGCCCGTGAGCTTCGCGGGTCCCCGGCGCGTCAACGATCCCGGCATTCCGTTCGAGGCGCTGCCGAAAATCGACGCGGTGCTGGTCTCCCATTGCCACTACGACCATCTCGATCTCGCGACGCTGTCGCGGCTCGCAGCGACCCACCGGCCGCGCGTCATCACCCCGCTCGGCAACGATGCCATCATGCGCCGGCACGACGGAGCGATCCGCGCCGAGGCCTACGACTGGGGCGACCGCGTCGATCTCGGGACGCTGGCGATCACGCTCATGCCGATGCGGCATTGGTCGGCCCGGCATCTGTTCGATCGCAACCGGGCGTTATGGGCCGCCTTCTCGATGGAGACCCCGGCCGGACGCATCTATCACGTCGGAGATTCCGGTTACGGCGACGGCCGCCGTTTCCGCGCAGCGCGCCGGCCGGGCCCGATCCGCCTCGCCATCCTGCCGATCGGCGCCTATGAGCCGCGCTGGTTCATGCGCGAGCAGCACATGAACCCGCAGGAAAGCGTCAAAGCCTTTCTCGATCTCGGCGCCGAGCTCGCGCTTGCGCATCATCACGGCACCTTCCAGCTCACCGACGAGGCGATCGACGCGCCCGAGCGGGCGCTGATCGAGGCTCGCGCCACGGCGCGGATCGCGCCCGAGCGTTTCCGTGTGCTCCGGCCCGGCGAGGCGTGGGAACTGGGCTGAAGTCTCCTGGATCGCTATTTGCCTATCCTATGAGCGCGCGGCGATGCGCCCCACGAGCAGCAAACTCGAGGCTGATTCCCGTCCCGTTGCCGACACATTTCCGCCCGAAAGAACTTTGAGGAAAATCACTGGCTTATGCCATTCCATTTTGCACGAAAACATCCTCCAATTGTGAGCAAATGCATTTTTACAATCATAACTAGTGCCGGGCGGGTCTCCGCGTTTGTGCTCACTTCACCGGCACGAACACCTCGATCACGAGCTTGTCCTCCGGGGTGGAGACCGGATCGGTGACATATTGCTCGATGAACAGGTCCTTGGCTTCCAATCCCTTCTGGTCGAGGTGATTGGTGATCGCGTCATAGGTGGTGTCCATTCCGTCGTAGGACCCGCGGTGAACGAATTTGAGCGCCCTGCCCTCCGGCGATTTGCCGACCGCGAGATCGCCGCGCGGCGCAGCCTTGGGCTCTTCCGCGATCGGGATCGCGGCCTGGAATTGAAATCCGGTATCGTCGGTCGACAGGTAGATCGTGATCGGCGGTCCGTCCGTCTTGAGCTTCTCGCGATCGATGAAGCCCCGCAGCGACTTGAAGGCGTCGACCAGGCTTTCGTAGGCGTTGTCCCAGGTCGCCGTCCCCTTCAAATAGAGGATCGTTTTCGGCGTCATGGTCACTTCCTCGCCGAACGGATCGCCGGGCTGGCTCGGCGCGCCCTGGGCCGGCGTGCCGGGTGCCGGCGTCGCCGCCTGCGGCCAGGACGGCGCAAGCCCGAGCAGCACGAGCCCGGCGGCGGCGAGGCCGATGGTGGCCGCCTTGCGAATCGAGAACATGTTTTTCTCCTCGTCCGCCCTGCCCGCCCGGCACGCCACAGGGCTATCCCCGACGCGATCCATGTAGCATGCCGCGACGCGCCTGCGATGCAAGAAATGCGTAACGCCGCCGCGCTCCGGCCGCAACGCTCGCGCGCGCGGCCGGAACCGACTCGCAAATCGCCGGGCTTTGGCCATATAAGGACCGCGATCGGAACCGGCATGAGCGCACTCGCCAATCGTGCTTTCACCAAGATGAACGGCCTCGGCAACGAGATCGTCGTGGTCGACATGCGCGCATCCCCCGCCCCGATTGCCGCGGCCGAAGCCCGCGCCGCCGCCGCATCGGTTGCGTTCGACCAGATCATGGCGCTCTACCCGCCCCGCACGCACGGGACCGAGGCTTTCGTGCGCATCTACAACAACGACGGCTCGGAATCCGGCGCCTGCGGCAACGGCATGCGGTGCATCGCCGCGCTCGCCTGCGCCGAAACCGGCAAGGACGCGGTGAGCTTCGAAACCAGCGCGGGCGTTTCGGTCTGCTCGAAGGCCGGGCGAGAGCTTTTCACGGTCGACATCGGAGCGCCGCGGTTTCGCTGGGACCAGATTCCGCTCGCCGAGCCGTTTGCGGACACCCGCGCCATCGAGCTGCAGATCGGTCCGATCGACGCACCGGTTCTGCATTCGCCTTCCGTCGTGAATGTCGGCAATCCGCATGCAATCTTCTGGGTCGCCGACGTTGCGGCCCATGATCTTGCGGCGATCGGCCCGCTGCTCGAGAACCATCCGATGTTTCCCAAGCGGGCCAACATCTCGCTCGGGGCGGTCGCCTCCCGCGAGCATATTTCGGTGCGGACCTGGGAACGCGGCGCCGGCCTGACCCGGGCATGCGGCTCGGCCGCCTGTGCGGCCGCGGTATGCGCCGCGCGCACCGGCCGAACCGGCCGCAGGGTCCGGGTGACCTTGCCGGGCGGCGATCTCGAGATCGAACGGCGCGCCGACGATCACGTGCTCATGACCGGACCGGTCGCATTCGAATTCGCGGGCCGGTTCGATTCCCTGCTGTCCGCCGGCGCCGCCTGAGATTTGCCATGACGGTCGATGTCGTGACCTTCGGCTGCCGGCTCAACGCCTACGAGTCGCAAGTGATGCGGCGGGAGGCGGCCGCCGCCGAGCTGACCGATACGATCATCGTCAACACCTGCGCGGTCACCGCCGAGGCGGTGCGCCAGGCGCGTCAAAAGATCCGAAAACTTCGCCGCGAACGGCCGCATGCGCGCATCGTCGTGACCGGCTGCGCCGCCCAGACCGAGCCACGGAGCTTCGCGGCCATGGCCGAGGTCGACCGCGTGGTCGGCAATGCGGACAAGCTGGCGCAAGAATCCTGGCGCGCGACGCGGGATCATCTCGACCGCACCGCCGGCCTTTCGGTCGGCAGCGAGGAAAAGCTCGCCGTCAACGACATCGGCTCGGTGCGCGAGACCGCGCTGCACCTGATCGACGGCTTCGAGGGCTTCTCTCGCGCCTTCGTGCAGGTCCAGAACGGATGCGATCACCGCTGCACCTTCTGCATCATCCCGTTCGGACGCGGAAACTCGCGCTCGGTGCCGATGGGCGAGGTCGTCACCCAGGTGCGCCGGCTCGCCGCGAACGGCTATCGCGAGATCGTGCTGACCGGCGTCGACATCACGAGCTACGGCCAGAACCTTCCCGGCCGGCCGACCCTGGGCAAGTTGGTCAGAGCGATTCTCAAGCACGTGCCAGAGCTTAAGCGGCTGCGGCTCTCCTCGGTCGATTCCGTCGAGACCGATCCCGATCTCATCGAGGCGTTCGCACAGGAAGCGCGGCTGATGCCGCACCTGCATCTCTCGCTGCAATCGGGCGACGACCTGATCTTGAAACGCATGAAGCGCCGGCATTCGCGCGCCGACGCGATCGCGCTGTGCGCCAAGTTGCGCGCGTTGCGGCCGGACATCGTGTTCGGAGCCGACATCATCGCCGGCTTCCCGACCGAGACCGAAGCGATGTTTGGGCGCTCGCTCGATCTCGTCGAGGAATGCGGGCTCGTCCACCTCCACGTGTTTCCGTTCTCGCCGCGGCCCGGCACGCCGGCGGCCCGCATGCCGCAAGTGGCGATCCCCGCCGTCAAGGAGCGGGCGCGGCGCCTGCGCGACAAAGGATCTCTCGCGCTCGCGCGGCACCTCGACGGCGAGGTCGGCCGGAGACGCCGCGTGCTGGTGGAATCCGAGGATACCGGCCACACCGAACAGTTTTTCACGGTCAAGCTCGCGCGCCCGGCCGAGCCGGGCGCGATCGTCGAGACCACGATCACGGGCCACGACGGCCGCCGACTTCGCGCGACGTTCCCCGGACGCGGCGCAACGCGTTAGCGTTTGCGCCGGAGATCCGGGGTCCAGCTTTTTGCAGTCGTCTTCCTGGATCCCGGTTCAGCAGCGCACCATTTCCTGGTGCGCTGCGCCCGGGATACGAGTCCGAGTTAACGCGGCGCGTCCTTCCACCCGCAGGCCGCGAGCAATTCGCGCATGTGCGCGGGGACCGGGGCTTTCACCCGGATCGGCTCGCGCTTGGGATAGAGTGGAACCACGACTTCGGCGGCATGAAGATGCAGCGCAGGACCGCCGTGGCGCGGCGCACGGCCGTAGATCGCGTCGCCCACGATCGGCCAGCCTGTTTCCGCGCAATGCACCCGCAGTTGATGCGTGCGCCCTGTCACGGGCTCGAGCGCGAGCCAAGTGAGGGCCTGATCCCTTCTCTCATGCGTTTCGACTTGCTGTTCCCTCCCCCCTTGTGGGGGAGGGATAGGGAGGGGGGTATCTGCCGACGCATTTGAAACCACCCCCCTCCCGCCGCCTACGGCGGCGGCCTCCCCCACAAGGGAGGAGGCAATCGAGCGCGCTGCCCGCCCCAGCACGCGCCACCGGGTCAGCGCCGGCAAGCCTTTGGCGTCCGGCTTCATCCACCAGCCGCGCGTCGCATCGAGCCGGCCGAGCGGCAGGTCGATCTCGCCCTCCTGCGCGTCCGGTCCGCCTTCCACGATCGCCCAATAGGTCTTGCCGACGCGGCCGTGCTTGAACAGGGCGCCGAGATGCGCGAGCGCCTTGCGGTGGCGGCCGAGCACCAGGCAGCCCGAGGTGTCGCGATCGAGCCGATGCGCCAGCGCCGGCGTGCGCGGCAGGCCGAAGCGCAAATCGTCGAAACAATCCTCGAGGCTCGCGCCGCCCTTCGGACCGCGGTGGACCGCCATTCCGGCCGGCTTGTCGAGGACGATCATGAGCGCGTCGCGATAGAGCACGCGACCCTCGATCGATTCATACGATTGTTTCATCTGTTTTCTGGGATTGGAATCCATTAATGAAATCACGGGCCTTGAATGTTCTGGAGTCGTCATCGTTCGTCAGAAAAGCATAAAGGTTACGAGCGTGCACTACAAATGATTCAAAATATGCGTTCCACTCAAGCGGATGTTGAAACGTAGTAATCTTAGTCAAGGCATGTCTGAGCATCAACAGCTCGTAAGCGAGGTGATCCTCTAAATACGCCTGCAGTCTGTCTGATTCATCGCTCATGACAAAGCGCTCCATGTAGGCGCCTTAGTTGCGCCGATCATTACTTACATATGCTACAAAGAGCTCAGAAACTGGCCTAGATCGGTCTCAATTATCTGCTCAAGCGGTAGAGCCGCGGCCAGTTTCCAATTTAAACTCTTGCTGCAGTGAGGGTCCGCATTCACCAACTTTTCGTACGGTCTTAACCCACGATATGAAGGTCCAAATACCTGCTTGATAATTGCATCGGGAAAGTAGTTTTCCGTAGCTCGCCAATCGAGAGCATGGCACTTCAAACCAATGGCAGTACAACGATCAATGAACTCCTGTCGCTCAGCGCTTAAGGGCTGATTAACGGCTGTACGCTCGCTGTCGATTAAAGCGGCCACATCTCTAGTAATTCTCAAGATTTCCTCCAAATCATCCGCTCGGGGAATATGTCCGTGTATCGGCAACAGTACTATTTTGTGGTCCTTATTCATTTTTCTCAGGATCTGTTGGATGGTTTTCACCTCTGATGGACCCTCAACCAACAACAGCCTCTCGAATCCAAGCTCCTTATGGCTCGAAAAGCTCATTTCTCCCAAAAACTCTGAAAGGGTTGTCGTTGCGGCCAACGGACGAAGGATGCTATCGCCCTCACCTCGACGAAGGACACTATAAACTCTTTCGGCGGCCGCCCGGGCGAGGCCAACACTGTGGGTCGAGAACCAGACGCCATCCTCCGCGTATGATCCGAGTGTCGTCAGAAAATCGAGTTGCAGACGCGGGTGCAAGTTCAGTTCGGGTTCATCGATCAGGATCATTCTAGGGCGTCTAGTCGATGCATTGGCGAGAACTAAAACGAACTGGGTGAGACCGGACCCGAGTTCATGTTGTTTGTACGGCTTTCCATTTATAACTATGTGTAGCGATTGATCATCTGCGGATGGCTCGACTGTGAGGCTATCGAACTCGAAAATTTGTCGGATGTTCTCAATAAGCTGAATAATCTGCAAATTTAATTTACGATTTGCGCCTGTTTTGAACTCGCGAAACTGCCTGATAAACGCCTGCCCGACCTGTATATCTAAGTAACTTGTATTCGAACCAACGTTTATGGCGTTACGAAATGGACCAATATACAAAGTTTCGGCTAGCGTTCCGGCTACGCGGAACACGTCCGTCAGATCACATTTTGGCGTTCCTCCATCAGCAAGATAACCGCCACTGAATTGTGGGTTGGAGAACTGCAACGGCAAATCGGTACGAGATTCATCCGAGCCGTAAGGTCACGCGCTATGATTAACAGCAGCCGCCTCGGATCCAGATGACTAGGGCGTGAGTCGTACGTGAATTCGAACGAAATTTCTATTTGGTTGTTATTTCGATTAGAAAATACTTCGTTATGGTCAGTCACATGGTCGAGGGGGAATGATTGAGCGCCGCGAAGGTGGTTTATGAAGTTGCCGGTCGGAGACGCTATTAGCTGGAACAGACGTCGGAACTCCAACAGACATCGCATCACACTGGATTTGCCGGCGTTGTTTACCCCGACAAATGCTGTAAACCCGCTACCGATCTCGATTGTGATCGGGTCGACAAAGCAACGGTAATTTTTTATGGTCAGTTGCGCTCTCATCCCGCCGCACCCTATTGGACTCTATTGTTCCCGCACCGGCATCACGCTCCCGATCAATGCCAGTCGGAGGCGCAAAAAGTAATCAAAACTCGTCTACTGAAACGACAGCGGGCTTCTCTCTCGCCATTCGCGCCCTGAGTATCCGAACGTTGCCAGCAGCATCATCCAGGTCTGGGTGCAGTTCGAGCAAATGAGTGTAGAACGCCAATACATCCTCATCACCTAAAATGTCGCTTATTTGTGTGTTTTCGACGGCTGCGCTGATCAGTCGTGCTGCGTCAGCAGCCGTCAAAGTTCTGAGGTACGGATTTAGGTTGGTAATTCCTTGGTGGGTGGCCTGATATGACCGACTGGATGTCAAGTAGTCGACAAGCAGAGCCCTCTGCGAATCAGCTTCCAATCGTATTTTGACATCAATTGCTGACAAAAATGTTGAAATGTCCTGGTGCAGCAAGAGCTCGCCATTCTTTTGTGCTAGCCATTCTTCCTTCAGAAATGCCTTTGGCTGCGCTCCATCCAATACTGACCGAAAATCCCCGTCCTTGCTGACAACGTGGAGATCACATTGTGAAGGGCAGTCCCTGAGCAACGCCTCCCAGTTAATCTCATCTCGAATCCCTCCCTTGCCGGGTGGATTACCGATGCGCTGCCTCTTCTGGGCAAGCGTATAGATGTTTTCATCGCAATCTATCTTGTGCGCAACCGCCACAAGTTTGTTTATCAGAACATCTGCTTTTAGCTTCTCAACACGCGCAAGGATTATCGTCCTGTCCAGCAAGGCAGACCGCTTTCGCTCAACTTCTCTACACGCGTTCTTGAAGGCCTCAACTTCCTCGAGTCCGGACATGATGAGGGGGACTTTGGAGGTCGCTCTTTGTTGTTTAAATTGTTCAATGCTCTCCGCAATCACTTTCTCGCGATTACGCTTTATTTCATCGATTGTATGAGAAGGCAAAAAAAGATGAATGCGCTCCTTCCGAATAAGCTCGCGGACCTCGGACAGCTTGTTTAAATCTTCAGCCGAGTAGGCGTAAAATCCCAAAAAAATGTTTGCATCCAGATAAGCAGCTGGCACTGTGTTTGGTCTAATACGGATCATAAAGGTAATGCACCTACTGTGTGGGCTAAGGGGGCCTGTCAGCGCATCCCGAACACTTGACGCTTTCCACATTCCAGGCAATCAAGGTGGTCCCGTCCTGTTGAGACACTGCGGAAAACCGAACTGCAGGATAGACTTGCGACCTTTCTGATAGCAGTTTGCGCATAGCCAATGAATCGGTTCTCCGTTAGCTGCTTCTGGCTTTAGGAGGTATGCGAACGTGCCTCCCCCAAAATCGGTCAATTGATACCGCTTCTTTTCGGTTGCCCACGCTTCAAGTTTAGTCAGTTGTGTTTCAAGCTCGCGTACACGCTCCATCGAAGCGAACTGGTCCGATTGAGCAGAGAGGATCTTGCCTTGAAGCTCGACGACGGCCGCCTGAAATTTCGCATTGTCGCGAAGATTGAGCAGGCTCTCGGCGATGTCTTTCGCCGCTTTCAGGCTCGCAAGCCCGCCTGCGATCGCGCTGATGTCCACTGATTGTGCTCCGGCGTAGAGATTGCGGGCCGGTTGTATAGCTGAGACCCGCCCCTGTCGCCAAGCGCAAGCAGGCAGTCAGTCCCAAGCTTTTTTCCCCGTCGCGGCGCTCTGGGGCGCGTCTAGCGCTCGAAGGCCTGGAAATCGCACTCGGCACCGTCCCTGGTCGTATTATCGAGCGATTAAGCGACGAGTTTCGGGTGTGCTATTCGTGCCCTAGCGTAGCGACAATAGGACCTATGCGCCACCTAGGCGACCGACCGAATGCCACAAAATATTGATAGAACATGCGAATTCGGCATCACGCACGCGACACTCGATCCCTTCCGATGTCATGGCGAAACCGCTATCACCTCGCGGCCATGACCGACAGCTCGCGGTGGGGATTGCTCTTGCGCGGTCGCATACTCCGATCACCTCTCCCGCTTGCGGGGGAGGTCGCCGTCGCAAAGCGACGGCGGGAGGGGGCCAACGGCGCCAGCCACCAGCTTTCCCCCTCCCCATCCCTCCCCCGCAAGCGGGGGAGGGCGGCGTCCGTGGTCCGCTCACGGACAAACGGCGCCGCCGCGACGGGAGGAGTGGCGTGAACGAGCCGAAAACACCGTGGTTCGCGCGGCTGAGCAAGGGGCTCAAGCGCACGACATCGGCGATCGGCGGCGCGATCTCGGATCTCGTCAGCAAGCGGCCGCTCGACGCCGCGACGATCGAGGAGCTGGAAGACGTGCTGATCCGCGCCGATCTCGGGGTTAAGGTCGCGGGCCGGATCGCGGCGGCGGTGGCGGAGGGCCGTTACGACAAGACCGTCGCGCCCGAGGAGGTCAAGCGCATCCTGGCCGGCGAGGTCGAGAACGTGCTGGGCCCGGTGGCGAAGCCCTTCGAGATCGCGACGAACAAAAAGCCGTTCGTCATCCTGGTGGTCGGCGTCAACGGTTCCGGCAAGACCACGACGATCGGCAAGCTCGCGGAAAAATTCCGCCGCGAGGGCAAGCGCGTGATGCTCGCCGCCGGCGATACGTTCCGGGCCGCGGCGATCGATCAGCTCAAGATCTGGGGCGAGCGCACGCGCGCCCGCGTCGTCGCGCGGGAGCCCGGCGCGGATTCCGCGGGACTCGCGTATGAAGCGCTCGAGGCCGCGCGCGCCGGCGGGATCGACGTGCTGATGGTCGACACCGCCGGCCGGCTGCAGAACAAGGCGGCGCTGATGGGCGAGCTCGAGAAGATCGTGCGCGTGATGAAGAAGATCGACGAAACGGCGCCGCATGCGGTGCTGCTCGTGCTCGATGCCACCGTCGGTCAGAATGCGCTGTCCCAGGTCGAGGAATTCACCAGGATCGCCGGCGTCACCGGGCTGGCGATGACCAAGCTCGACGGCACGGCGCGCGGCGGCATCCTGGTGGCGATCGCGGAAAAATTCCGGATGCCGGTGCATTTCATCGGGGTCGGCGAGAGCATCGACGATCTCGAACCGTTCGTGGCGCGCGATTTCGCCGCCGCGATCGCCGGCGTGGAGCCGTAAGTTGGACAGGGAAGCAATGTCGAACGATTCGATGCAGGCGTCCGTCAAAAAACCGGCGATCCACCCGCTGCTCAAGCTCGCGCTCGACCTCGGTCCCCTGATCCTGTTCTTCCTCGCCAATGCGCGCTGGGGCATTTTCGCCGCCACGGCGACCTTCATGGCGGCGGCCATCGTCGCGTTCGCGGTTTCCTATGGGCTGACCCGGCGCGTGCCGCTGATGGCGCTGATCTCCACCGTCGTCGTCATCGTGTTCGGCGGCCTCACGCTCCTTCTGCACGATGCGCTGTTCATCAAGCTCAAACCGACGATCATCTACACGCTGTTCGGCGCGATCCTCTTGGGCGGGCTTGCGGCCGGCAAGCCGCTGCTCGCCGTCGTGTTCGATCAGATGTTCCAACTCACGGCGGAGGGATGGCGCAAGCTCACCTGGCGCTGGGCGCTGTTCTTCTTCGCGCTCGCCATTGCCAACGAGGTCGTCTGGCGCACGCAATCGACGGATTTTTGGGTGGCCTTCAAGGTGTTCGGGGTGATGCCGCTGACGCTCGTGTTCGCAGCGCTGCAATACCCGCTGCTGACGCGCTATGAGGCGCGGGCCTCCTCGCCGGCGCAGGACGGCTGAAGCCGAGAATTCCGACGCATGGGGCATCGGCGCGCTGTAGCTCTATTCTAGGGCAAGGGGAACGCGCGTACCTGATCGGCCGATAAATCGGCGTTGACCGGAGAGAAAAATTTGAAAAAATTCATCGCCTTGAAGCGCGCACCTCGTGGCACAAGCGTGGCAACCCCGGCAAAAGGCCGTCGCATCCGGCTCACCATCGCGCGTCGGATCATGGCCGACTACATGTGGGCGGCTTCCGGCGTGGCAAGGGCCGATATCATTCGTCCCGTGGCGCTCCGTCAGTTGATCGCCGTCCGCAGCCAATTTCGGAAACCTCCTTCGTGGACCGCAATCTTTGCCAAGGCGTTCGCGATCGTCGCGGTCGAGATCCCTGAATTGCGCCGCGCGTATATCAAATATCCTTGGCCTTACCTTTACGAATATGCCGAAAGCACGGTCAACATCGCCTCGGAGCGGGAGATCATGGGCGATATCGGCCTGCTGCCGATACGATTCCGCCAGCCCGAGGCCTTTCCGCTCGAGGTGCTCAGCCAGATGATACGCCAGGCCGCCGATGCACCGATTGAGGAAACGCGATTCTATCGCACCGTCATCCGGACAGCGCGGCTGCCGCTTTTCATTCGTCGTTTGGTCTGGACCTTCACTTTGAACGTTCCGAAAGCGCGCAGATATGCGTTCGGAACGTACGCCGTCTCTTCGGTTGCGCGATGGAAGACCGAGCTGGGCACCACCCGCTCGCCTGTACCCTGCCTGCTCAGCTATGGCCCGGCGGATCCGGACGGCAACGTCGATGTGCGCCTGAACATCGATCACCGCATATTGGATGGCGGCCTCGCCGCCCGCGTCGTGTCACGGCTGGAGGAGGTCTTGAATTCCTCGATCCTCGAGGAACTGCGCGA